>Ga0209160_1003532_pt1 | contig 12707 bp, 11 predicted proteins | sample GraSoiAngelo_153_FD_186167 | JGI IMG/M metagenome (GOLD analysis project Ga0209160, IMG submission 186167) | Grasslands soil microbial communities from the Angelo Coastal Reserve, California, USA - 14_1009_12_40cm (SPAdes) (version 2) | ecosystem: Environmental > Terrestrial > Soil > Grasslands ...
ACCTCACCCTCGTGCCGTACATGCAGGCGGCCTCCGAGCTGAAGACGAAGGCCACGCAGCACTCGGTCAAGGAGCTGCGGGCGATCGGAATCCAGCCCGACGTGCTGCTCTGTCGCACCGATCGCTACCTGCCGCCGGGCATCAAGTCGAAGATCGCCCTCTTCTGCGACGTCGAGGAGGAGGCCGTCATCACGGCGAAGGACGTCGAGACGATCTACGAGGTGCCGCTGGTCTTCCATCGGGAGGGTCTCGACGAGATCATCGTCAAGCTCCTCGGCCTCGAGCCACGGCCCATCGACCTGTCGCGCTGGGAGAGCGTGGTGCGCCGGGTGAAGTCGCCCCTGGTCGAGACGCGCATCGCGGTGGTCGGTAAGTACGTCGAGCTGAAGGATTCCTACAAGAGCCTCGTGGAGGCGCTCGCCCACGGCGGCATCGCCAACGAGGCGCGGGTCGACGTGCAGTGGGTCGACGCCGAGCACATCGAGCGCGACGGCGCCGCGGCGCAATTCACGGGCGTCCACGGCATCCTGGTACCCGGCGGCTTCGGCGACCGCGGGATCCTCGGCAAGATCGAGGCGGTGCGCTACGCGCGCGAGCGGCGCGTGCCGTACCTCGGCATCTGTCTCGGCATGCAATGCGCGGTCATCGAGTACGCCCGCAACGTGTGCGGGCTCGCCGGGGCCAGCTCGTCGGAGTTCGACGCGTCCGCGCCGCACCTGGTGATCGATCTCCTCCCGGAGCAGCGCGGGCTGGCCGACAAGGGCGGCACGATGCGCCTGGGGCTCTACCCGATCGTCCTGGGCGAGGGGAGCCATGCCTCGCGCCTGTACGGGCAGGGGATCATCCAGGAGCGTCACCGTCACCGGTACGAGGTGAACAACGACTACCTCCCGCGCCTGGAGAAGAACGGGTTGCGCGTCTCCGGCATCTGGGCCGAGAAGCAGCTGGTCGAGATCATCGAGATCCCGGAGCACCCCTACTTCGTCGCCGGTCAGTTCCATCCCGAGTTCCGCTCGCGGCCGTGGGAGCCCCATCCGCTCTTCGCCGGCTTCATCAAGGCCGCCCTCGAGCACGCCGCGCAATGACCACGCGCCCGGTCGCGGTCGGCTCCATCACGATCGGCGGCGGCGCGCCGCTCGTCCTGATCGGCGGTCCGTGCGCGATCGAGAGCGAACGGCACGCACTGATGACCGCCGAGCGTGTGGCGTCCATCGCCGCCGACTGCCGGGTGCCGTTCATCTACAAGTCGTCCTACGACAAGGCCAACCGCTCCTCGGTCAACGGCTATCGCGGGCCCGGTCTCATCGAAGGCCTGCGGATTCTCCGGAAGGTCCGCGAGACGCTCCGGATCCCGGTGCTCTCGGACGTCCACCAGGTGAGCGAGGTGGATCCGGCCGCCGAGGTGCTCGACGTGATCCAGATCCCGGCGTTTCTCTGCCGTCAGACCGACCTGGTGCTCGCGGCGGCGGCCACCGGCAAGCCGGTGAACGTCAAGAAGGGCCAGTTCGTGGCGCCGCGTGACATGAAGAACGTCGTCGACAAAGTGCTGTCGAAGGGCAACGAGTCGATCCTGTTGACCGAGCGGGGGACGAGCTTCGGCTACAATAACCTCGTCGTCGACATGCGCGGCCTCGCCATCATGCGCGCCCTCGGCTACCCGATCGTGTTCGACGCCACGCACTCCGTGCAATTGCCGGGCGGCGCGGGCGACCGCTCCGGCGGCGAGCGCGAGTACGTGCCCGCGCTGGCGCGCGCCGCGGTGGCCTTCGGCGTCGACGCGCTCTTCATGGAGATGCACGAGGACCCGGATCGCACGTTGCCCGACGGCCGTCCGCTCTCGGACGGGCCGAACATGCTGCGCATCGACGACCTACCGCGACTCCTGGGACAGCTCGGCGCGATCGGAGCGGCCGTCCAGCCGTGAGCGCGGAGAAAACGCCGGACCTGCGTCGTCTGGCCGAGCGCGTGCTCCGCATCGAGGCCGAGGCGATCCTCGGGCTCATTGCAAAGCTCGACGAGCGGTTCGAGCGCGCGGTCGAGCTGCTGCGCGCCTGCGCCGGCCGCGTGATCGTGACGGGCATGGGCAAGTCGGGGTTGATCGGCCGCAAGATCGCGGCGACGCTCGCCTCGACCGGAACTCCCGCCTACTTCCTCCATCCGGCCGAGGGCGTCCACGGCGATCTCGGCATGGTCGCCCGGGGGGACGTGGTGTTGGCGCTGTCGAACTCGGGCGAGACCGACGAAGTGCTGGCGATCCTTCCGCCGCTCAAGCGGCTGGGCGTCCCGATCCTGTTACTGACCGGCAATCCGACTTCATCGCTGGCTCGCCAGTGTGAAGTCGTCCTGGACGTCAGCGTGCCGGAAGAGGCGTGTCCGATGAACCTGGCGCCCACGTCGAGCACCACCGCCGCGCTGGCCGCCGGGGACGCGCTGGCGCTGGCGCTGCTCGAGCTCCGCGGGCTGCGTCCGGAAGACTACGCGGCCTTGCATCCTCGCGGCTCGCTCGGCTGGCGCGCCCTCTTCCGCGTGGCGGACCTCATGCTCACCGGCGACGCGGTCCCGGTGGTCCCGGAAAACACCCCGCTCCGGGAGGTCATCGTCGAGATGACACGCAAGCGCAAGGGCATGACCACCGTCATCGATGGGGCAGGCCGGCTCGTCGGAGTCATCACCGACGGCGACCTTCGCCGGCTTCACCTGACCGGCAAATCGATCGACGACCTGTCCGCGGGTGAGGTGACGAGCCGCGAGCCCAAAACGATCCGCGCCGACGACCTGGCCGCCAAGGCGCTAGAGGTGATGGAAACCTGGCAAATAACCAGTTTAGTCATCGTGGATCCGGGCCGGCGCCCCGTCGGGCTCATCCACATGCACGATATCCTTCGGGCGAAGATCGTATAGTTTTCAAGGTGTTTGAGCTTTTCCCAGGCCGGAGTATGTGATAGCGTGGTATCGAAATTGCATTCCGGTCCGACTTCCCTTTAGAATCAACAGAGCGATGAGAACACGATTTGTGGCGGCAGCGATTCTTGGAATGGTCACCGTCTTCGTCCTGGCCGTGGCCGGAACGCTGATCGCCAAGAGCCGGGTACCACCGGCCGAGTCGACCGGCGCGGTCACCTCGAGCGCCGACCTCAGAATCAAGGAGGCGAACATCGAGGAGGAGACCGGGGGCGTGCGCTGGAAGCTCAAGGCCGAACAAGCGCTCATCTTCGACGCCGAGGGTCGCACGTCGCTCCGGACCATCGCGGTGGACGTGTTCGAGCGCGACCGCTCGTGGACGATCGTGGGCGAGGAAGGCGATCTGTTCCAGGCGACGAAGAATCTGGAAATCCGGAAAAACGTCGTGCTGACCTCGAGTGACGGCATGCGCCTGGAGACGAGCGTGCTCCGCTGGCAGGGCGCCGAGAAACGGCTCTGGACCGACGCGCCGGTGCGGCTCTCGCGCGGCGGCGCAGTCGCCGACGGCTCGGCGCTCGAGGTGAGAATGGCCGAGGAGTACACGACGATGGCCGGACGCGTACACTCGGTCTTCACGGACGCGCGCCAGTGAGGTCGACCACGATTCTCGCCGCGCTCCTGCTGCTCTCGACGCCCGCGTTGTCGGGTGGCCAGTCGGCGCCGAAGACCTCGGCGGCTCCGGCCGCACAGCAGCCGCCCGCGGCCCTCGGCGCGCCCAAGTCGAAGGACGCCAAGGACGACACCACCCAACCCCTCACGGTGGACGCGGACAAGATGGAGCGTTTCGGCAAGGCGAGCCTGGTCATCTTCAGCGGCAACGTCGTGGCCCGGCGAGACAACTCGGTCCAGTACGCCGATCGGGTCGAGGTCTACATGGATGAAAAGGGCAACCGGGTGATGCGAACGGTCTCCACCGGCGCGGTCCGCATCATCACCAAGGACTGCCGCACCGGCACGGCGCAGCGCGCCGAGTACTTCGACCTCGACCAGCGCGTGGTGCTCATCGGCGACGCGCGGGTCTGGCAAGACGACAACGTCGTGTCCGGCGACACGATCACCATCTACATGGCGCAGGACCGCACGATCGTGGAGGGCGGCAAGCAAGAGCGCGTCAAGGGCGTCTTCTATTCTCAGAAGGACGACGCCACCAAGCACGACGGCCAGCCGGCGCCTCGGCGCTCGGCGGAAGTCTGTAAGAACTGAGCGATGGAAGGCCTGGTCGCGCAAGGACTCATGAAGTGGTTCAAGACCCGGAAGGTCGTCGACTCCGTCTCGCTCGATATCCAGCGCGGTGAGGTCGTCGGCTTGCTCGGCCCGAACGGCGCGGGCAAGACCACGTCGTTCTACATGATGGTCGGGCTCCTGCCCGCGGACGGCGGCCGCATCTTCCTCGAGGGCCAGGAGATCACGGCGCTGCCGATGTATCAGCGGTGCCGGATGGGTGTCGGATATCTTCCGCAGGAATCCTCGGTGTTCCGGAAGCTGACCGTCGAGGAGAACCTGCTCGCGATCCTCGAGACGCTCGATCTCACACGAGACGAGCGCCGCGACCGCGCGCGCGAGCTCCTGGCCGAGCTGGACCTGACTCCGCTGGCCCGCTATCCGGCCTACACGCTTTCCGGCGGCGAGCGCCGCCGGCTCGAGATCACCCGCGCGCTCGTGACCTCGCCGCAGTACCTCCTGCTGGACGAGCCGTTCACCGGAATCGATCCGATCGCGATCGGCGACATCCAGGAGATCGTCGGCCGGCTCCGCGAGCGCGGGATCGGCATCTTGATCACGGACCACAACGTGCGGGAGACGCTCGCCATCACCGACCGCGCGTACATCCTGTACGACGGCAAGATCCTGGTCGCCGGCACCGCCACCGAGATCGCCCACAATCCGATGGCCCGGGAGATCTACCTGGGCGAGCGGTTCGCGCTCTAGGGCGCAGGCGGAAACCCCCTCATGGCCATGGAAGCGCGCCTCTCGTTACGGCAGAGCCAGCGGGTCGTCATGACACCGCTGCTGCAGCAGGCGATCCAGCTGCTGCAGCTCTCCACACTCGAGCTCCAGGAAGTGGTCCAGAAGGAGCTCCTCGAGAATCCGCTGCTCGAAGAGGTCACCCCCGACACGCCCGAGACGCCCGCCGACGCGCCGGTCACCGCCGACACGCCGCCGGCGCCGACGGTCGAGCAGCTGACGACGGAGACCCCGCCGACCACCGAGCGGCAGACCGACGAGCTCCCGTTCGACTTCACGGCGGTGATGTCGGCCGACGACGACCACGAAGAGCGCTCGCTGGTCTCGCAGGAGGACCGCGAGGACCTGCCGTTCGAGAACGTCGTCCGGACGCAGGTGTCGCTCACAGACCACCTCGAGGAGCAGCTCCGCTTCGCGACCGAGGACCCCGTCGTCAGACGGATCGGGACCGAGATCATCGGCAACCTCGACGAGGACGGTTATCTGCGCGCCGAGATCGAGGAGCTCGCCCAGCGCTGCAGCGTCACCGGCGAGGAGGTCAACAAGGTGCTCACGCTCGTGCAGGGGTTCGACCCGGCGGGCGTGGCGGCGCGCAACATCCAGGAATGCCTCCTGCTCCAGCTCACGCGCGATCCACTCCCGGATCCGGTCTCGGTCGAGATCATCGAGGCGCACTTCGACGACTTGAGTCGGCGGCGCTACCCGGACATCGCGCGCGCCATGAAGCTGCCGGTCGACCGGATCATGGAGTCGGTCGAGGAGATCATGGGGCTCGAGCCCAAGCCGGGGCGGCGCTTCGGTGGCAACGACTCGCGCTATATCGTGCCCGACGTCTACGTCTACAAGCTCGGCAGCGACTACACGATCGTCCTGAACGAAGACGGGGTGCCGCGCCTGCGCGTCAACTCGCTGTACAAGTCGCTCCTGAGAAACTCCGGCGTCGACGAGGCGCGCCAGTACGTCGAGCAGAAGCTCCGGTCGGCCCTGTGGCTGATCAAGAGCGTCGACCAGCGGCAGCGCACTCTGCGAAAGGTCACGCAGTCGATCGTCAAGTTCCAGCGCGACTTCCTCGACCGGGGATTGCCGCACCTCAGGCCGCTGTCCCTGCGCGACGTCGGCGAGGACATCGGCATGCACGAGTCGACGATCAGCCGCGTCACGACCAACAAGTACGTCGAGACGCCGCAGGGGCTCTTCGAGCTGAAGTTCTTCTTCCACAGCGGCATCGCGTCGGGCGACGGCGAGATGGTATCGTCGGTCTCGGTCAAGAAGATGATCCAGGACCTCCTGGCGGCGGAAGACCCGGCCAAGCCGCAGTCCGATCAGGAGGTCGCGCAGGCGCTGCAGAAGCGCGGTCTCACGATCGCCCGGCGCACGGTCGCCAAGTACCGCGAGGAGCTCGGCATCCTGCCCTCGCACCAGCGCCGGCTGGCGCCGCGAAAGCGGTGAGGCGTCCGACCCGGGTGGTGAGGGGAGGGCCCCGATGCGGCTCATCATCAGCGGGCGCGGGGTGGTGCTGACGCCGTCGTTCCGATCGCTGATCGAGCGGAAGGTCGAGAAGCTCGCGCGCGGCGCGACACCGCCGCTCGCGGTGCGCGTCACCTGTGCCTCGCAGCGATTCCAGCGGACCGTCCGGCTCGTCGCGCGCGCGCGGCGGCGCAGCTTCTCCGGCCAGGCGAGCGCCGACCACCTGCTGGCCGCGGTGGAAGGCGCGATCGACCGGCTGAGCCGCCAGATGCGCGAGGCGCGAACACGCCGGCGGCGGGCGCGGGCCCGCCGCGACGCGTAGCGTCATGCCGGCCCCCCTCTCGTTCGTCGTCATCACCGGACTCAGCGGCGCGGGCAAGAGCTACGCGATCAAGTGCTTCGAGGACATGGGATTCTTCTGTGTCGACAACCTGCCCACGACCTTGATCCCCACCTTCGCCGACCTGATCATGCGGTCCGAGCAGCCGATCCATCGCGTCGCGCTGGGCGTCGACGTGCGCGAGGGCGCCTATCTCTCGCGCCTGCTCGATACGATCCGCGAGCTCCGAACGCGCGGCCACACCGTCGAGGTGCTCTTCCTGGAGGCGAGTGAGGAAGCGCTGGTGCGCCGCTACCACGAAACGCGGCGCCGTCATCCCCTGGCCGGGGATGGGAACGCGCTCGACGGGATCCGGGCCGAGCGCAAGGCGCTCTCGGACCTGCGCGAGGTCGCGGACCGGATCCTCGACACCACGGCGCTGACCGTGCACCAGCTCAAGGATCGGCTCGTCGAGCTCTACGTCGCGCCGAAGGCGCGCCCCGGCCTGGCCACCTCGCTGGTCTCGTTCGGGTTCAAGCACGGCGTGCCGTTCGACGCGGATCTGGTGTTCGACGTCCGGTTCCTGCCCAACCCGCACTTCGTGGAATCGCTGCGCCCGCTCGACGGCCGCCACGAGCGCGTGCGTGCCTTCGTGCTGGACCATCCGGAGAGCAAGGAGATGCTCCGGCGCCTCGAGGACTTCCTGAAGTTCGTCCTGCCCTGCTACGAGCGGGAAGGGAAGGCCTACCTCACCGTCGCGATTGGCTGCACCGGCGGCCGTCACCGGTCGGTCACCCTCGCGGAGGAGCTCGGGCGGTTCCTTTCGGGGCTCGGCTACGCGCCGACCGTCGTCCATCGCGACCTCGAGCGCGAGTGAGCGCTCCGTGGCCGATGGATCGCCTGGCGTTCTGCTTCGGGGTCCACAACCACCAGCCGATCGGCAACTTCGACCACGTGATGGTGGACGCGACGGAGCGCGCCTACCGGCCCTTTCTCGAGCGGCTCGACCAGCGGCCTGAAGTCCGGCTGAGCGTCCACTGGACCGGCAGCCTGCTCGAGTGGCTGCGCGAGCGCTCGCCCCGCACCTTCGATCTCCTGGGAACCCTGGCCGCGCGCGGTCAGGTCGAGCTCCTGACCGGCGGTTTCTACGAGCCGATCCTGGCCGTGCTGCCCGATCACGACAAGATCGGTCAGATCGAGCGGCTCACGACGTTCCTGAAATCGAACTTCGGTGTCCGACCACGCGGCATGTGGCTCGCCGAGCGCGTGTGGGAGCCGCACCTGCCGCGCGTCCTCTGCGAGGCGGGCGTCGAGTACGTGCTGGTCGACGATCGACATTTCGCGCTGGCCGGCCTCGACGTCGACACGCTCGCCGGCTACTACCTGACCGACGAGCAGGGCCAGAGCCTGCGCGTCTTCCCGATCAACCAGCGATTGCGATACCTGATTCCCTTCGCCGGCGTCGACGAGGTGTTCGAGTACCTCGCGGCCTGGCGGGGGCGCGCGCCCGCGATCACGATGGTCGACGACGGCGAGAAGTTCGGCGCCTGGCCCGGCACCTATGCCCGCGTCTACGAGGAAGGCTGGCTCGAGCGCTTCTTCGATCGCCTCCTGTCGACGCCGTGGCTCGAGCCGACGACCCTCGCCGACGTCGTCGAGCGTGTGCCGGCGAGCGGCCGCGTGTATCTGCCGACGGCCTCGTACGGCGAGATGGGGGAGTGGGCGCTGTCGGCCGACGCGGGGCGCGCGCTCGAGGCGGCCAAGGCCGAGATCAGCCGGCTGACCGACGGCGAGCGGCTGGCCGGCCTGTTGCGCGGCGGCTTCTGGCGGAGCTTCCTCGTCAAGTATCCCGAGGTCGGCGACGCCTACTGGAAGATGCTGCGCCTTTCGCGGGCGATCCACGCCGCCGTCGCGCGGCGCCCCGACGACACGCGGCTCGCGCGCGGTCAGGTCGCGCTCTGGCGGGCTCAGGCCAACGACGCCTACTGGCACGGTGTGTTCGGCGGCTGCTATCTCCCGCATCTGCGCCGCGCCGTGAAAACGTCGCTCCTGGAAGCCGAGCGCTCGCTGGTCGAGGCCGGCGCCGCGCCCGAGACCACGTGGACGCGTGAAGACGGCGATGGCGACGGGCGCGCGGAGGTCTACGTCCGCACGCGGGCGCTCTCGGTCACCCTCGAGCCCGAAGCGGGAGGCATGATCACCGAGCTCGGCTACTACCCGGCGGGATTGGACGTCGTCGACGTGCTGGCCCGGCGACCCGAGGCCTATCACGACAAGGTGCGGGAGCGCGCCGCTGCTCGAATCTCGGACGCGGCGCGAACGATCCACGAAGCGGCCACACCCAAAGAAGCCGGGCTCGACGCGCTCTTGGCCTACGACGAGCTCCGGCGCGGCGCGCTGATCGAAGGGTTCTTTGCCGACGGCGCCGACCCGCTCGATCCGGTCGCGCCCTGGGGCAAGGCGCGAGGCGTGATCGGCGCCGAGCGCCTGGAGTGCGCGGTGCAGGACCATGCGGGCGGAGTCTCGATCGTCTTCTCGCGCGCGGCGACGGACGCGATACCGGCCGCGCTCGAGAAGCGCGTGACGATTCGCGAGGAGGTGGTCGAGGTTCGCTATCACCTGCGGCCGCGCGCCGGGCGGCGACTCACCGGACGCTGGGCGGTGCAGTGGAATCTGGCTCTGACGGCCGGCGCCGCGCCCGACCGGTATTTCGAGCTCGCGGGCCGCCCCACGCTCGGGAGCTCGGGGCACGTGACGGATCTCTCGGCGGTGACGATGGTGGACGAGTGGGCGGCGGTGGAAGCCCGGCTCCGATGGATCCCCGGCGCCGAGCTCTCCTGGGGCCCGGTAGAAACGGTATCGCTCTCGGAAGGCGGGTTCGAGCGGATCTATCAGGGGACCGCGCTCCTGCTCGTGTGGCGCCTGGACGTCCGCCCGGGTGACGAGGGGCGGCTCGAGACCGCGGTGACGTTGGCCCGTCGATGACGCTCGACGATCCCGGCCTCTTCGAGCGGACCGATGCGCACCGGACCCGCGACGTGCTGGCGGGATTTCCCGCGCAGTGTCGCGCGGCGCTCGCCCTCCGCGCGGCGCCCGCGATGTCGCTCCCGCGCCCGACGCTCGTCGTCCTCGTCGGAATGGGCGGGTCCGCGGCGGGCGCCGAGCTGATCGCGGGGTGCGCCGCGGAGCGGCTCGACGTGCCGATCGTCGTGCATCGCGGATACGGCCTGCCGCCGACGGTCGGCAAGCAGACGCTCGTCGTCGCCTCGTCCTATTCGGGCGACACGGCGGAGGTGCTCTCGGCGGCCGAGGCGGCGCTGGAGCGCGCGGTTCCCATGGTTGCGCTCACCGCGGGCGGCCGGCTGGGGGCGCTGGCGGCCGCCCGCGGCCTGCCACGGGTGACCTTGCCCGAGGGACTGATGCCGCGCATGGCGCTCGGCTACCTGTTCTTTCCGGCGCTCAGAATCCTCGGCGACGTGGGCCTCGAGGTCGCGACCGAGGCGGAGATCGCGGAGGCGCTCCACGTCGTGACCGCGCTCGCCGCCGAGCTCGACCCGGCGCGACCGGTCGCGCAGAACCAGGCCAAGCGGCTCGCGCTCGCGATCGGCGCCCGCCTGCCGGCGTTCTACGGCGGTCCATCGACCGGCGGCGTCGCGTACCGCTGGAAGACCGAGGTGGAGGAAAACGCCAAGCGGTTCGCGATCGCCGGCGCGATCCCCGAGATGAACCACAACGAGATCGAGGCGTGGCGCGCGCCGGCCGCCGCCGCGATGCACGCCGTCTTCCTGCGGGACCGCGACGAGTCGTCCGAGATCGAGCGCCGCTTCGCGGTGATGCGCGAGCTGATCGCGACCGCCAACGGCGACGTCAGCGAGTGCTCGACCCGCGGGACCGGGCGGGCCGCGCGCCTGCTCGGGCTGGCCTACCTCGGTGCATGGACGAGCTACTACGTGGCGATCGGCGCGGGGACGGATCCCTGGCCGATTCCGGTGCTCGACGAGATGAAGCGGCGGCTGCGAGCCCCTTAGCCGCGCTCGGAATTCGTGTTACAGTTGCGGCGCTTGCATCGCACGAGGCGATGCGCGGGAGGAAGTCGATGACGCGTGACGAGTATTTGTTCACGTCGGAGTCGGTGACCGAGGGTCACCCCGACAAGATCGCCGACCAGATCTCCGATGCGGTGCTGGACGCGATCATCACCCAGGATCCCACCGGCCGCGTCGCCTGCGAGTCCCTCTTGACCACCGGGCTCGTCGTGGTGGCGGGCGAGATCACCACGTCGTGCTACGTGGACATTCCGCGCATCGCGCGCGACACGATCCGCGAGGTCGGTTACACCCGGGCGAAGTTCGGCTTCGACTATGAGACGTGCGGCGTCATCGCAGCGATCGATGAGCAATCGTCCGACATCGCGCAGGGCGTCGACAAGCTCGGCGCCGGTGACCAGGGGCTGATGTTCGGCTACGCCTGCACGGAGACAGCCGAGCTCATGCCGATGCCGATCATGCTCGCGCACAAGCTGGTGATGCGGCTCTCGGAGCGGCGCAAGTCGGGCGCGCTCGACTACCTGCGGCCGGACGGGAAGTCCCAGGTCAGCATCCGCTACGTCGACGGCGTGCCGCGCGCGGTCGAGACGGTCGTCGTCTCCACCCAGCACAGCCCCGACGCCGGCGCCCAGCGGATCCGTGAGGACATCATCGAGCAGGTGATCAAGCCGGTGATCCCGGCCGAGCTCATCGACTTCCAGAAATGCGTGATCCACGTGAACCCGACCGGACGGTTCGTCACCGGCGGGCCGATGGGTGACACCGGCCTCACCGGCCGCAAGATCATCGTCGACACCTACGGCGGGTCCTGCCCCCACGGCGGCGGCGCCTTCTCGGGCAAGGATCCGACGAAGGTCGACCGCTCCGCGTGCTACATGGCGCGCCACGTCGCGAAGAACGTCGTCGCCGCCGGGTTGGCGCAGCGGGCGCAGGTGCAGGTGGCGTACGCGATCGGCGTCGCCGAGCCGGTCTCGATCATGGTCGATACCTTCGGCACCGCGAAGATCCCGAACCGGGCGCTCGAGGCGATGATCCGGCGCCACTTCGATTTCACGCCGGCCGGGATCATCAAGTATCTCGACCTGCGCCGGCCGATCTACAAGAAGACCGCGGCCTACGGTCACTTCGGGCGCTCGGAGCCCGAGTTCGCGTGGGAGCGGACGAATCGCGTCAAGGATCTGCGCGACGACGCGGGAGTGTAGCGCAGCACACCGATAAGCCCGCGCGCCGGGCCATGTCGTGCGCGCTGCAGGCTGTCGGGGCTTCTCCGCCGGCCGAGGCGCGACTACAAACGAAGGACGGGCATTCCATGGTCGAGCACGACGTCAAGAATCTGTCGCTCGCCCCCGAGGGGCGACTCAAGATCGAATGGGCCGAGCAATCGATGCCGGTCCTCCGGCAGATCCGCGAGCGCTTCGCGCACGAGCAGCCCCTGAAGGGGATCCGGCTCGGCGCGTGTCTGCACGTGACCACCGAGACCGCGGTCCTGATGCTCACGCTCAAGGCGGGCGGGGCCCAGCTGGCCCTCTGCGCCTCCAATCCGCTCTCCACGCAGGACGACACGGCCGCGGCGCTCGTGCGCGAGTACGAAATCCCGGTCTTCGCTCACAAGGGTGAGGACAACGATCGGTACTACCGGCACATCGCCTCGGTGCTGGCGACAAGGCCTCAAGTCACGATGGACGACGGCGCCGACCTCATCTCGCAGATCCACGGCGCGCGCAAGGATCTGGCCGGTGACGTGATCGGGGGCACGGAGGAGACGACCACGGGCGTCGTGCGGCTCCGCTCGATGGAGCGTGAGGGCGTGCTCGCGTTTCCCGTCATCGCCGTCAACGACGCCGACACCAAGCACCTGTTCGACAACCGCTACGGGACCGGCCAGTCGACGATCGACGGCATCCTGCGCGCCACGAACATCCTCCTGGCCGGGCGGACCGTCGTGGTCG
>Ga0209160_1003535_pt1 | contig 12704 bp, 8 predicted proteins | sample GraSoiAngelo_153_FD_186167 | JGI IMG/M metagenome (GOLD analysis project Ga0209160, IMG submission 186167) | Grasslands soil microbial communities from the Angelo Coastal Reserve, California, USA - 14_1009_12_40cm (SPAdes) (version 2) | ecosystem: Environmental > Terrestrial > Soil > Grasslands ...
GCCGAGGTTCCCTGACCACGGGTTGTTGTAGACGCCATCGCCCGGCCAGGGGAAATTTGCGTTGTCGGCGTTCGTGAGTATCAGACCACCGGCTCCATTGATCGCCGCGGTGAGCTGCGTGTTGGCGAGCGCAGCGTCAACGTTCACCACGCGCATCGCCAGCCGCGCGCGCAGCGAGTTGATAAACTTCTGCCACTTCGCGGGATTGCCCGCGTAAATCGGATCCGCGCTGCCAAGGGTATTTGCAGCTCCAACCAGATCCTTCGCCGCCTTATCGAGTGTAGCAAAGAAATCAGTGTAAATGTCCTGCTGTTTGTCATAAGCAGGGCTCAAGGTGCTGCCCACCACATCTCCCTGCAGCGCCGCGGAATACGGCACGTCGCCCCAAGAGTCGGTGACGTAGGAAAAGCCCAAAGTCCGCATCGCAAGAGACGGCGCGTACGTTCCCGGATCCTTGGCGGCCTCGGCCTTGGTGATGATCTGCGCAAGATCTTTCAGCTCACCCGAGTAGGCACCGTTGAATGAGCCTTCGGTGTCGGCAGCGTGCATCCGGACATAACGGTCTTCATCCGTATACTGGATTTCTGACAGTTGTTGAACAGCCCACTCGTAAGTACGGAGGTCGATTCCACCCCACCACCGGGCAACCGTCACACGCGTGGCATTGGTGAAAAGCGGACCGTTAGGTACGTCCTCCGGACTATTAGGGTTCGTGTTGAGAGATGTGAGTTTGTCGTTGTTGCACCCGAACGCCGTAAGCGCCAGCGCAACCCCGGACCCCACTCTCAAGAAGTTTTTTGTAATCATGGTAGTAGGAATTCTCGGATAAGAGGGTTACGGCGTAATGCGTACGTTGAGTCCCCACACACGAGCGTTGGGCAGCGCGGCGAACTCGATACCCTGGTTGTTCCCCGTCTGATAGGAGAACTCTGGATCGATGTTCGGAACCTTGGCCCAGGTCTTCAGGTTGCGGCCCGTCAGCGCCAGCGAGATCGCGCTGGTGTTGAACCGACTGGCGAACGTGCTTGGCAGTTCGAGGCTGATGCTCAACTCGCGGAGCTTCGTGTAGCTGGCGTCGTAGATGTGATCTTCGATCACCTGGCCGCAGTTGTAGGCGATGCACTGAAAGTAATCTTCGGCGGTCACGTTAACGGTGTTTGGCTGGCCCGTTGCCTCGTCAATTCCCTGCACGACGATGCCCGGGTTGTTCCAATCGATTTCTCGGCCACGGACGGTGCGTGGGAAAATTCCCGTGTAGTCGCCCCACTGATTGGTGATGCTGGCCAGATGTCCGCCCCTACGGAAGTCAAACAAACCGTACAGTCTGAGGTTCTTGTAACTGAACGTGTTGCCCCAACCTCCAGTCCAGTTCGGCTGAATGCTCCCGAAGTAGTGAGTGGGAGCCGTGGTGGCAGCATAAGGAAATCCGTTTTGTAGCAGCAGCCGCCCCTGAGTATCTCTCGCCCAGGCACGGCCCATCAAGGCGCCATACGGCTCGTCGAGACGCGCTTCTACGCGCGCCTGGAACAAACTCCCCAGAAGCAGCGTGGTTACGCCCGGAGCAAGCTCCGCTACCCGGCTCTTGTTCCGACCGTAGTTGAAAGTGCTATTCCAGGTAAAGCCACCATCCGTCTGCAGCGGGGTAATCCCGAGGAGGAATTCGTGGCCCTTGTTGGTGATCTTGCCGGCGTTGATCGACTTGACCGTGAAACCGGTGGTCTGTGACACCGGGGCGTTGAAGATCTGGTCCCTAGTGTACTTGTCGTACATGCTGCCGTCGAAAGTCACACGCCCGTCGAGGAGGCTGAACTCGAGACCGAGTTCGTTCGAGTGCGTAATCTCCGGCCTCAGCGTGCCGTTGGCCAACGCGTCGCCCAGCGTGAACTGGGCGAGGCCGTTGTACTTGGTGCTCAAGCCGCTGTAGGTCGTACGGAGCAGATATGGGTCCGCATCGCTGCCAACCCGCGCGGTTGAAGCCCGGAGTTTCGCATACGTGAGCAAACGGTTCTTGAGAGCCGGCAGCGCGTCCGTCAGTACAAATGCCGTGTAGAATGACGGGTAGAAGTAAGAATTGTTGCTCTTGGGCAGCGTCGACGACCAGTCATTGCGCGCGGTTCCACCAAGCGTCCACCACCCGTTAAGGACCGCATCGACGGAGCCATAGGCGCTATTCACCTGCTTGCGCTGCAGCGCCTGTCCAAGCGTCGGCGTGATCGCGGCGTTCGATACGTTATAAATCCCCGGCACCGTCAGACCGCCGGTCTGTGCGCTGTTGAAGTTGTACGTGGAGCGCCGAATGCCGCCGCCGCCGAGCGCGTTGATCTGAAGGTGCGAACCAAGGGAGCGGTTCGCCCTCAGGCTGGCGTCGGTGTTGTTCTCATTGTTGTAGTCATTGAGATTGATGAAGCCACCGAAATACCTTGGATCGACGATCGTTCCCTGACGGACGTCGCCTGGTGCAAAGTGCTGGTCGATGTTGAAGCGGTAGATATCCGAGCCCGTTCTTACAACTGCGTCGACACCCTCGGCGAGATTGTAAGTCGCCGCGATGCTGCCGATCACTCGGTCACGAGTGTCCTGGAGTGGATTGTCATACTGGAGCCAGAAAGGATTGTTGTGATAACTGTAGTTCCAGTTGTACTCGCGATCCGCCGGGCCGTTGTTCACGGCGCCGCCCTGCTGCCAGTTTCTTAGAGCGTTGAGGTCGACCTGGCGGCCGAACCAGACGAACTGCTCGAGAACGCCCTGAGTGTAACCGACGCCGGGACGATTTGCTCCCGTATTCCGGATATATTGGAGACTCGCGTCGGAGCTTAAACGGTCGTTGATCTTCAGCGTAGCGTTCAACAGCCCGTTCGTTTTGTGGAAGTCGTTGTTGGGGATGTAGCCCTGAACCTGATCCGAGCCGAACGAAATGCGCGCGTTCGCCCGATCCGTGCCACCGCTGAACCCAATCGTGTTCGAGAGCGTGTGTCCGGTGTTGAAGAAGTCGTAGACGTTGTTGGGGTGCGCGACCCATGGCTGCTGTGGGCCGGTGAACTGATCGATCAATCGGCCATCCAGGCGCGGACCAAAGCTCTGGTCGTTGTAATCCTGCACGCCACCACCGGATCCATCCACGTATTGGAATTGCCCCGCCGAGCCCTGGCCATAGAGGTTCTGGTATTGCGGCAGAACCGACGGGCTTTCCCAGGTATAGGTGGTGCTGACTTCGGTACGCATCTTTCCACCACTGGCGCTTCCCTTCTTCGTCGTCATGATGATGACGCCGTTGGAAGCGCGAGACCCATAAAGAGCCGCCGCGTTGGGGCCCTTCAGGATACTGATAGTCGCAATATCCTCGGGGTTGATATCGCTGATCGCGCTTCCGAAGTCGAACCCGCCCCCAGGCCCAGCACCACCGCCACTACTACTTACGCCACCGGCAATGCCGGTAGGCGATCCGCCACGGGTAGCGTTGGAAACTGCGACGCCGTCGACGATAAATAGCGGCGAGTTGTTGCCACTGATCGAGTTGGCGCCGCGAAAGACGATGCGGTTCGATCCGCCCTGGGTGCCGGAACCGGTGATATTGACGCCGGAAACCTTGCCCTGAAGGCTGTTGATCACGTTCATCGTCTTCGTCGCGTTGATCTCACTCGTACTGAGCTGCTGTTGCGCGGTGCCCAGCTGGCTGCGCTCTCGCGTAAGGCCAAGAGCAGTGACAACGACGCCCTGAAGCTCAGTTGCGGCGGTCGAGAGGCTGAAGTTCTGACTGACCGCCGAGCCATTGAGTGTGATCGACACCGAGCTCGGAGTGAAACCGAGTCTGCGCGCGACCACCGTAACCGAAGTCCCCGTCGCTGACGTGGGGGCGGTGAACGTGTATCGCCCTTCCGCGTCCGTGAACGCGCCGACGCGCAGCGTGGGGATGCTGACGCTCGCGCCGACTACCGGTGCTCCACCGGTGCCAGTTACCTGGCCGCTGATGGTCGTTCCCTGTGCCTGAGCAAACGCCGGGGCAAGCCCGAGCACGCTCGCGATCGCAAGGAATCGAGAGATCTTACCTGTCATTCCCATACACACCTCGCAGAAAGTGAAACTGGGATAGGACGGGTCGCGTATCGCCGGAGAGATCGGGTGATCACTCCTCGACAGCGACTATGTTGGCTGCACCACAGCGGCCGCGGTTACCAGTATGGTAGTCGCGTCCACAGATGCAGTTGACAAATACCCAACGAAACCCCAGCCCGGGATCGTCGGGACTTTGCCTGATATGTTCCTAACTTAGGCCGGCTATAACCGTGATGTCAACCAACCGGCGAACGGTCGTTTATCGCCGAGGGTGGGGTTACAGGCAAACGCCGAAATCCGTGTGTGCCGACCCATCGCGTCGGAAGAAAAAAGGCCGAGCACCAGCTCCGCCTTTTTTCTTTCTACTGCTCGTGCGATTAGGCCGTCGCGGCCTTCTCCGTCACCACCCTCACCTGATTGTTCAGCACCTGCATGAAGCCTCCACTGACGTTGAAACGCCGAGTGGCACCTCCCAGTCGCAGCTGCCCGCTGCCGAGCAGCGCCATCAGCGGCGCATGACCTGTAAGAATTCCAACCTCGCCGTCGAACGCCGGCGCGACGACTGAGTCCGTCTCGCCTTCAAACAGGACGGATTCCGGCGAGATCACCGAGACTTTGAGCATCTTACGAGTTGGAGAGCTTCTGCGCGGTCTCGACTACGCCGTCGATGCCGCCCTGCATGAAGAACGCCTGCTCCGGGTATTGATCGAACTCGCCTGCCACCAGTCGCTCGAACGACGACACCGTTTCCTCGAGCTTCACGTACTGGCCCTTGATTCCGGTGAACTGCTCGGCGACCGCGAACGGCTGCGACATGAAGCGCTGGATTCTCCGCGCGCGCCCGACCACGAGCTTGTCCTCTTCAGATAGTTCGTCCATGCCCAGAATCGCGATGATGTCCTGCAGCTCCTTGTAACGCTGCAGGATCCGCTGGACATCGGTCGCCACCTTATAGTGGCGGTCTCCGATGAACTGCGCGTCCAGAATACGTGACGACGAAGCGAGCGGATCGACCGCCGGATAGATCCCGAGCTCGGTGATCGCACGCGACAACACTACAGTGGCGTCGAGGTGCGCGAACGCCGTAGCCGGCGCGGGATCGGTGATGTCGTCCGCGGGAACGTAGATCGCCTGCACTGAGGTGATCGATCCGTTCTTGGTCGACGTGATGCGCTCCTGCAGGTCACCCATTTCCGTCGCCAGTGTCGGCTGATAACCGACCGCGCTCGGCATGCGACCGAGCAGCGCCGACACTTCCGAGCCAGCCTGGGTGAAGCGGAAGATGTTGTCGATGAACACCAGCACGTCGGCGTTCTCGACGTCGCGGAAATACTCGGCCACTGTCAGACCAGAAAGTCCGACGCGAAGTCTCGCTCCCGGCGGCTCGTTCATCTGGCCGTAGATCAGAGCAGCGGAGTTGATGACCCCCGACTCCTTCATCTCCAGATAGAGATCGTTTCCTTCGCGCGTGCGCTCACCCACGCCGCAGAACACGGACTTACCACCGTGTCCCTTGGCGACGTTGTTAATCAGCTCCATGATGACGACGGTCTTGCCAACTCCGGCGCCACCAAAGAGTCCGATCTTTCCGCCTTTCACGAAGGGAGAGATCAGGTCGACGACCTTGATGCCGGTCTCGAAGATCTCGGTCTTGGGCTCGAGGTCGGCGAACTCGGGCGCGGGTCGGTGGATCGGCCAGCGCTCGACGCTCGCCGGAATCTCCGGGCCGTTGTCGACCGGATTTCCAAGCACGTTGAGAATTCTTCCCAGCGCCGCTTCCCCCACCGGAACCGTGATCGGACCGCCAGTATCCTCAACGTTCATTCCGCGAACAACTGCGTCAGTCGATGACATCGCGACCGCACGCACCTGGTTGCGACCGATGTGCTGCTGCACTTCGACGGTGACGTCGATGTCCACCCCGGAATCAGACTTCTCGCGGATGCGCAGAGCATTGTAAAGCTCCGGCAGATGCTCGGGCTCGAACTCGACATCGAGCACGGGCCCGATTACCTGAACCACCTTGCCGATGTTGTGCGCTTTCACCGATTCGGCGGCCGGCGCTTTTTTTCTCTCGCCGCGGACAGCAGTTGCCATGATTACCCCTCTAATGCAGCGGAACCGCCGACGATCTCGGCGATCTCCTGCGTGATCTGCGCCTGGCGGGCGCGGTTGAATGTGCGGCGCAGAACGTTGAGCATGTCGCCGGCGTTGTCAGTTGCGTTTTTCATCGCCGTGCGCTGCGCGCTCTGGAAGCCCGCCTCGTTTTCGACGAGTGCGCGATAGAGAGAGTTACGCACGTAGGACGGGAGAAGCTGGGTCAGAATCACTTCCGCCGACGGCATCAATATGTAGTCGGGCTGCGGGCCCTTGCGCTCGGGGGGCGTCACCGGCAGCACGAGCTGGGATGTTGGCGGCGTCGACAGCGCCGAGTTGAACTTGGAATAGATGACGTAAACCGCATCGATCTCGCCAGACGCGAAGCGCTCAATCAGCGGATCGACGAGCTCTGCGGCATTGGCGACTGTCGGTTGGCCGGTGATGTCGGTGCGGCCCGATGCCACAGCGCGACCAATGTAGCGGAAATAGCCGAGTCCTTTCTTGCCGACGACGTGCAGCTCCTGTTCGACTCCTTGCTCGGAGAGCTTCGCCAGCAGACTTCGCGCTTCCTTAAGAAGGTTGGCGTTAAAGGCTCCAGCGAGGCCACGATTGCTGGTGAGGAGAATGATCGCCGCCTTCTTCGTCGATGCGGGCTGCCGCATCAGGGGAAACCGCTCGGCGAGCTCCGGGGTGTAGAGATTGGCGATCACTTCGGTGAGCGAATTGGCGTAAGGACGCGCGGCGACCACGCGATCCTGCGCACGCTTCATCTTGGAGGTGGCCACCATCTCCATCGTCCGCGTGATCTTTCGCGTGTTCTCGACGGACTTGATCCGTCCCTTCAGCTCACGACCCTTCGCCATGCTTTAGCGCTTCGCCGAGTTGAACTGCTGGTTGAACGCCTCGATTCCTCTCTTGAGATCTGCCTCGGTCTCCTTGGAGAGAATCTTTTCCGAGCGAATTTTCTGTGGCACCTGCGGAAACTGCTTGGCGACGAAATCGAGGAAGCTGCGCTCCCAATCCTTGATTTGAGCCACTTGGATCTGGTCGAGGTAACCGTTGGTCACCGCGTAGATAACCATCACCTGCTGCTCGACCGGCATCGGCTGGTACTGCGGCTGCTTGAGGATCTCGACCGTGCGCGCTCCGCGCTCGAGCTGCTTCTTGGTTGCGGCGTCGAGGTCAGATGCAAAGGAGGAGAACGCTTCGAGCTCGCGATACTGGGCGAGGTCGAGACGAAGTCTGCCGGCAACGGAGCGCATCGCCTTCACTTGCGCCGATCCACCGACGCGTGAAACCGAGATGCCGACATTCACAGCGGGACGAACACCGGCGAAGAAGAGATCGGCCTCGAGGAAGATCTGGCCGTCGGTGATGGAGATGACGTTGGTCGGGATATAGGCCGACACGTCGCCAGCCTGGGTCTCGATGATTGGCAGCGCAGTTAGCGATCCGCCGGCTTTTCTGATGTGCGTGCCGTCGACGATCGACTGGTCCTCACTCAGCTTCGCCGCTCTCTCGAGCAGGCGCGAGTGAAGATAGAAGACGTCGCCGGGAAACGCTTCGCGTCCAGGAGGACGACGGAGAACGAGCGACAGCTGACGATACGCAGCGGCTTGCTTCGACAAGTCGTCGTAGACGCACAGCGTGGGAAGGCCTTCGTTGTACATGAAGTACTCGGCCATCGCGCACCCCGTGTAGGGCGCGATGTACTGCATCGGAGCCGGATCGGACGCGCCGGCGACGACGACAATGGTGTACTCCATCGCGCCCGCCTGGCGGAGCTTCTCGACTACCGATGCGACCGTTGAGTTCTTCTGACCGATCGCGACGTAGACGCAGATGACGCCCGTGCCCTTCTGATTGATGATGGTGTCGATGGCGATGGCGGTTTTGCCGGTTCCACGATCGCCGATGATCAGCTCGCGCTGGCCACGGCCGATGGGGATCATCGAGTCGATCGCCTTGATGCCGGTCTGGAGCGGCTCCTTCACGGGCTGCCGGACGATGATTCCCGGCGCTTCGGATTCAACTTTGCGGGTGTGCTTGGCATTGACCGGCCCGTTGTCGTCGAGCGGACGACCGAGCGGATCGACAACGCGTCCGACGAGCTCGTGTCCGACCGGGACCTCGAGCACGCGGGAAGTGCGGCGAACTTCGTCGCCTTCCTTGAGTTGGAGATAATCGCCGAGGACGACGGAGCCGATGTTGTCCTCTTCGAGGTTCAGGGCGAGCGCGGTGATCTTTTCGCCGGTCTCGGAGGACGTGACCTCGAGCATCTCGCCGGCCATCGCCTTCTGGAGGCCGTAGATGCGGGCGATTCCGTCCTTGACCTCCAACACAGTGCCGACCTCTTCGACGTCAAGCTCGTGGAGGTCCGCCGCTTCGATTTCGCGGAGGAGAATGTCCTTGATTTCGCCTGGGCGAAGGATCGTATCAGTAGCCATGATCTATGTGCTCTGAAGCTGGTGGGCGGGAGGCCGGAGAAACCGTCTCGCCGGAGGGTTTGGGGCTGTCTGAGAAGCTTGTGAAAAATATCACAAGCTTCCTTTTTGGGCAACATTGCAAGCACTGAAAAAGGTGGGCCGCGGAGAAAAACATTAGAACTGCGCAATGCGCAATTTAGGTTCGACTTCGCGTTCGCCCTTGAGCGAATCGATCTATCAGGTCCGTGGTGCGCAGGCGCGCGAGCGAGGCCGGGCGAGTCCCGAAGATCCTTTGCGCAGTCACGGCGAGATGCGACGATGACGCGAAGTCGAGAATACGGGCGATGTCGCGGATGTCGTGGCCGGGATTCTTGGCCAGCTCCGCCGCGGCGATGAGGCGCACGAGATCGATGACGCGTTTGAGATTTGGAGCGCCCGGCCTGGCGAAGTTCCGGCTCAGGTGCTCGCGACTCAAGCCCACTGATTTCGCCAGTTCCTTCGTCGTGACCGGGCGGCCCGAATGCGCGACGATCACGTCCCACGCCGCCCGTTGGAGCGGGGTCGTCAATCCAAGATTGTTCGGCGGCTCGCCCAGCGCCTGGCGAAAGCGAGTGGCGAAGGCGTGCGGATGAACTAGATCCCGGGCGGCGTTCTCGTCGATTCCCTCGATGATCAGATCGATGAAGCCGAGTCCCATGCAACGCGAGGCGGCCGGCGCATCAGAAACCCGCAGCGGCATGATCGCGAAAAACGGCGCGCTTGGAAATTCGGCGGCAAACGCCGCCGCCTTCCAGGTATCTTCGTCGGGCGAGCCGAGGTCTATGATCGCAGCGTCGACGAGGACGCGGCGGAAGATTGCCTCCAGCTCCTCCGACGATCGGGTGGAAATGATTTTCCATTTGCGACGCGGAAACGCTCCGCGCACGAGAGCTCGCGCCTTGTCGCGCTGAAGGTGGACGACGAGCGACGGCAGGTTCGAACCATCGACGGCTGTCATCGTCAGACCCCGGCGTCCACGGTGTCGAGGTCGGGCCTCCCCTCAATGAATTGGCGAACGATCGGATCCTGGGTGTGCTGGATCTCGTCGACGGTTCCGACCTGCCGACATTTCCCCTCGTACAGCATCGCGATACGCGAGCCGATGGTGTAAGCGCTGCGCATGTCGTGGGTGACGACGATGCTCGTGACGCCGAGCCGCTCGCGCATGCGAATCATCAACTGGTCGATGATGGCGCTCGTGACGGGATCGAGACCCGTCGTCGGCTCGTCGTACATGATGTACTTGGGCTGCCGCGCGATGGCGCGCGCGATGCCCACGCGCTTTCTCATTCCACCCGAGAGCTCCGCCGGGTACTTCGACTCGACGCCGGGCAAATCGACTAGCTCCAGTGCCTCGCCGACGCGTGCCATGATATCCCTTTCCGAGAGCCTCCCTTCCTTGCGCAGCCCCATCGCGACGTTGTCGCCGATGGTGAGCGAATCGAACAGCGCCGCGAACTGAAAGACGTAGCCGATCTTCGAGCGGAGCTCGTACAGCTCCGTACGCGCGAGCCTCGGCACTTCCTTGCCATCGACCCACACGGTGCCCCGATCTGGCTCGAGCAATCCGACGATGTGCTTGATGGCGACGGATTTCCCGGTCCCGGAATAGCCGATGAGAACCATCGTCTCCCCCTCGTTGACTTCGAGCGAGAAGCCCTCGAGAACTTTCTTCGGACCGAACGCCTTGTACACGTCGATGAGCTTGATCATATCACAAACATGAACATAAGGCAGACGTTGGAAACGGCTAGTTCCTCAACCGATTGTGATGAAAAGACAACTACCTGCTGGGCGCTGTCCGCTGATAAGAAAACGCCAACTGCTTGCCGCTGCCTACGACGGGACAGGTCACATAGGCGTTGAGGAAACTGCAGCAGTCGCCTCGAGCGCGAGTGAGATATGTCCAGTCGCTTGCAGCGGTAAGCGGTTAGCGATAGAAGCGGTCAGCGCCCAGCAGGTCGTTAAAAAAAAGGACGAGCATCGCTCGTCCCTTCCTTTGTCTTTCCCTTAAGCTTTTACGCCGCGAACGACCCCAGCGCGCGACCGACATCCCCCTCACGCAACCGCTTCAATGCACGGTCACGGAGCTGACGAACGCGCTCGCGGGTGACGCCGAGGAGCGAACCAATCTCCTCGAGCGTATGCTCACGTCCACCTTCGAGACCGAAGTACAGTCTCAACACCTTCGCATCACGCGGAGGCAAGGTCGACAAAGCAGTCTCGATCTCGTCGTTGAGGAAGCGATTCATCGCCTCTTCCTCGGTGTCCGGCATCTCGTCGGCGACGAAACGCTCGATGAGCGAGCGATCGCCTTCCGGATCCATCGGCGCATCCAGACGGACGTCACCGGTGTTGAGAGCAGCCAGCGACTGCACGACATCGACCGACAGACCGGTGAGCTGGGACAGCTCCTCGGGGGTCGGCTCGCGACGCATCTTCTGGCGCAGGATCTCCGACGCCTTGATGATGCGCGAGAGATCGGCGGTCCGGTTCAACGGAACGCGCACGGTCCGCCCCTGACGCGCCAACGACGACAGAATCGCCTGGCGAATCCACCACACCGCGTACGAGATGAACTTGACGCCCTGGTCCGGATCGAACTTGCGGGCAGCAGTGAGCAGACCGACGTTGCCCTCGCCGATCAGGTCGATCAGAGGCATGCCTCGGTTCTGGTATTTCTTTGCGACGGAGATCACGAAGCGCAGGTTGCGCTGCACGAGCTCCTGGAGAGCGTCCGGGTCACCGGCACGAATCCGACGGGCAACCTCGATCTCCTCGGTGCCTTTGAGCAGCGGATAAGTGCTGACCTCATATAGGTACTGATCGAGAATATCCCTTTCGGGCTCGTTGGGAGCGATTCCCGCGACGGCCGTTTTCCGGCGACGCTTTACTTCAGCCATTGGTGCACACCTCTTGGTACTACAGTGAAAGCCTATGCGAATGCAGCCTTGTTACAGGCCAGCAATGCGAGCGAATGAGATTGGTTCGACAACCCGAAAACGCGAAATCGGACGCGTTCCTTAGTGATCGAAAAATACAGGTTGAAGAAGCGCTGCAAGATACTGGCCGTTGGCGTTTTAGCCAGAGTGAATTTCTTGACATCGATACTACCCTTGGATATCCTTCGCGGTTCCTGCCGGGTCTGGGCGAGACCGTTGGGGACAATGCCGGGGGTGTAGCTCAGTTGGGAGAGCGCTTGAATGGCATTCAAGAGGTCAGGGGTTCGATTCCCCTCACCTCCATGGCTGGTGGTGAGACGAGAACAGATGTTTGTTCGCGGGAATAGCTCAGTTGGTAGAGCACAACCTTGCCAAGGTTGGGGTCGCGGGTTCGAGTCCCGTTTCCCGCTCTCGGGTGCGACGCAGAGAGGGGCGGTTAGCTCAGTTGGTTAGAGCGCCACGTTGACATCGTGGAGGTCACAAGTTCGAGTCTTGTACCGCCCATTCGCGATGCTTGGGAGTGAAATACCCACTTTAGTCCGCAGTTCGAACGATTGCGAACTAGTGCGAACTACGAACGAGAGTGGGTATATCTCATCTAGATATGACAGCAGCAGCGCCCGTAGCTCAATTGGATAGAGCATTTGACTACGGATCAAAAGGTTGGGAGTTCGAGTCTCTCCGGGCGCGTTAATACTGAAGCCCCGGGCCATCGCGGCCCGGGGCTTCAGTATATTCGATCTACGGGCTGAAATTCACTCTCGGTGAGAGCATTCGCCCTCTACGTTTGTCGCGGCTTGGCCTATGCCTCACCTCGATCGTGAACGAGAAAGTAGGTGAATGATGAACACGATCAAAGTGATTCGGTCGTGCGCTGCGTTGTTGGCGTTGGCGGCATGTGTGCGCACCCGCTCTATCCTCGACAACGATATGCCCGACGACTCGGGCACAGTGGAAGGCAGAAATCAGGTTGATTTGGCGCTGTTGACTCCGGAGGAGAGAGCCGCCCTTATTGCCCATCAGGCACGCGACTCAGCCCTCCTCGAGGCAATAGGATTCACGAGGCGGGAATCGACCATCGCCGATGCCTACTTCATCGAGCCCGACGAAATCGCGGCGATCCAGCCGAAGACGATCGCGGACA
>Ga0209160_1003539_pt1 | contig 12697 bp, 12 predicted proteins | sample GraSoiAngelo_153_FD_186167 | JGI IMG/M metagenome (GOLD analysis project Ga0209160, IMG submission 186167) | Grasslands soil microbial communities from the Angelo Coastal Reserve, California, USA - 14_1009_12_40cm (SPAdes) (version 2) | ecosystem: Environmental > Terrestrial > Soil > Grasslands ...
CCTGGCGATCCTCTTCGTCATCGTTGCCGAGGTCTATCCGCTCTTCGAGAAGCCGACGGCGACGCTCGTCCGCGCGTACGCGCCTGCGGTAGCGGATGCGGTGCCCGCCCCCGGCGACTCGGTCGGCGTCGATGAGTACCGGCAAGTGGCGTTCGTCGTCACCCGAGGCGGCGCCGTGGCGCTCTACGCCCTCGAGGGGCAACGGGCGATGGCGGCCATGTTGACGCCGTCGCTGAGCGGGGGTGCGGTGACGACCATCGTGGCCCTCGGTAAAGGGCTCTACCTCCTCGGCACCTCCGACGGTCGGACGATTCCGCTCGACGTGAAGTTCGAGGTGACGTTCGGTGAAGCCGGGCGCACTGTGACACCGCGGCCCGAATTCGGCGCGCCGATTCTTCTCGACCCGGAACGGAAGCGAGCGATCCTGCGACTGACGAGCGCCACGACGGGCGGGGGCCCGCTCACGATCGCCCAGATCGGGCCCGCGGAGCTGCTCGTCCGGACCGTCGTTGAGAAGAAGGCGCTGATTGGTCCGAGCACCAAGGATGAGTCGGTGGTCGCGCTGCCGGTCCAGCTCGACGGCGAGATCACCGCCCTTCGCCTCGACGGGCGAGGCGAGGACCTGTTCGTTGGGACCTCGCGCGGCCAGCTCATCTGGTACGACATGCGCGAGCCTCTGAGCCCGAAGCAGGTCGGGACGGCGAAGGTGGGCGACGCGAGGGTCACGGCGCTGGGCTTTCTCATTGGCGACCGGACGCTCGTGGCCGGCGACGGCGCGGGTGGCGTCTCGACGTGGCAGGTGGTGCCCCCGCCGACCGGTGGCGAGCGGCGTCTCACGCTTGTCCACCGGTTCCAGGGTCATAGCGGGCCCGTGATCGCCATCGACGCCTCGAAGCGTGACAAGGGTTTCGTGACGGCCGACGCGCAAGGTCAGATCCACGTGCACTACGGCACGGCCGGCCAGACGTTGCTCTCGATCAGGACGGCTGACGGCCCCGCCCTCCAGGCGGTCGCCTTCGCGCCGAAATCAGACGCGCTCCTGGCCGTGAACGCGGCCGGGGGGATCACCCAGTGGCAGGTCGACAACCCACACCCGGAAGTCACGCTCGGCACCCTCTTCGGCAAGGTCTGGTACGAGGGGTACTCGGAACCCGCGTGGGTCTGGCAGTCGACCGGCGGGACCGATGACTTCGAAGCGAAGTTCAGCCTGACGCCGTTGATCTACGGCACGCTCAAGGGGACGTTCTACGCGCTCCTCGTCGCGGTGCCCCTCGCCCTCCTCGCCGCCGTCTACGTGAGCGAGTTCATGCATCCGAGCATCAAGGCCTATGTGAAGCCGATCGTCGAGATCATGGCGGCGCTGCCGAGCGTCGTCCTGGGATTCTTCGCCGGGCTCTGGCTCGCTCCGGTGGTCGAGCGGATCGTGCCGGGGCTCTTTCTTTTGCCGCTCGTCGTCACCCTGGGAATCCTGGTGACGCTCGTGGGATGGCGCGCCCTGCCCGCCTCGCTCCGAGGCCGTTTCAGGACGGGGGCCGAGATCCTGGTGGTCGTGCCCGTCGTCGTCGGCGGCGTGTGGGTGGCTCTGGCTCTCGGCGGGCTCGTGGAGCGGACCCTTCTCGCTGGAAACTACCGCGCCTGGCTCCTCGCGGTCCTGGGCCTCACGTACGACCAGCGCAACTCGCTCGTGGTGGGCATTGCCATGGGCTTCGCGGTGATCCCGATCATCTTCACCATCGCCGAAGACTCGCTCGCGAACGTGCCCCAGCATCTGCGCGCTGGCTCGCTCGCGCTCGGGGCCAATCGGTGGCAGACGGCGATCCGGATCGTCCTGCCGACCGCCAGCCCGGGGATCTTCTCGGCGATCATGATCGGCTTCGGCCGGGCCGTCGGCGAGACGATGATCGTCCTGATGGCGACCGGGAACACACCGATCATGGACTGGTCCATCTTCAACGGCTTCCGCGCGCTCTCCGCGAACATCGCGGTGGAGCTGCCCGAGGCGCCGGACGGCGGCACGCTCTTCCGGGTGCTCTTCCTGGCCGCGTTCCTCCTCTTTTGCCTGACGTTCGCGGTGAACACTGTCGCCGAGCTGGTGCGGCTCAAGCTCCGGCGGAGGTACCGCTACCTGTGAGCGGCCAGGCGCGGCAGTTCTGGCGCAGCGGCGAGCCCTTCATCTGGCTGACGGGCGGTGCGCTCGTGTTCACTCTTCTGCTCGTCCTCGGGCTCATCGGCCTCATCGTCTCGAGCGGACTTGGCTTCTTCTGGCCGCAGGACGTCGCCCGTCTTACCCTCACCGACGGCAAGGTGGTGTCCGGCCAGCTCGTCGAGCGCGAGGCGATTCCGGGCAAAGACGGACAGTACCGGGTCAAGCTCAAGGTCGCCAACCGCGACGTCTACGGCGCCGATTTCCAATGGGTGGACGAGGCGACGATCGCTCGGCGGGACTACCCGCCGGACATCGTGGTGATGGAACGGACGGAGTGGGGGCTCTTGATCGGGACGATCAAGGAAGTCCGGGAAGCCGACCGCGTCGTGGCAGCCGGACCACGCCAGGGCCTTGCCGAGCTCGAGCGTCGGCTGCCCGAGGCTGCTCGCGCGCGCCGGGAAATCAGGAGGATCGAGAAGGGTGAAGTCGGTGCGATCAACTACGCCCAGGAGAAGATCCGGCTCGGCCTGCGGCGCCTCGCTCTGGGTGGGGTGACGAGCGGCCCTGAGGTCGAATCGCTCCAGCAGGAAATGGCCGGCTTGCAAGCGCGCTACAAGGAGCAGGAGGCGCGGCTCACCGACCTCCGGGCGCGCCAGACCGCGAGCGTCGGTGTGACGGTCGACGACGGCAAGGAGAAGTATCTGCCGTTGATCCAGGTGTTGCACGTCGACGCGCCGAACGCGATGAGCCTCGCGAGCAAAAGCCTCCAGTACCTCGCTCGTATCTGGGAATTCGTGTCGGCCGATCCGCGCGAATCGAATACGGAAGGTGGCGTGTTCCCGGCGATCTTCGGGACCGTCATGATGGTCTTGATCATGTCGATAATGGTGACCCCCCTCGGCGTGCTCGCGGCGTTCTATTTGCGCGAGTACGCCCGCCAGGGCACGTTCGTCAGCGCGGTGCGGATCGCCGTCAACAATCTGGCGGGCGTGCCGTCGATCGTCTTCGGGGTGTTCGGCGTCGGCTTCTTCATCTACTTCGTCGGAGGGGCGATCGATCGGATCTTCTTCAGCGAGGCTTTGCCGAGCCCGACCTACGGCACGGGCGGGATCCTGTGGGCCTCGCTCACCCTGGCCCTCCTCACGGTGCCCGTTGTCATCGTCGCGACCGAGGAGGGCCTGGCGGCGATCCCGCGCGGCATGCGCGAGGCGTCCCTGGCTTTGGGCGCGACCAAGCTCGAGACGACCCTGCGGGTGGTGCTACCGGCCGTGATGCCTTCGATCCTGACGGGGCTCATCCTCGCCATGGCCCGCGCGGCCGGCGAGGTGGCGCCGCTGATGATCACCGGGGTCGTCAAGCTTGCCCCGGCTCTGCCGATCGACGGCTTCTGGCCGTTCGTCCACCTCGACCGGAAATTCATGCACCTGGGTTTCCACATCTACGACGTTGGCTTCCAGTCGCCGAACGTAGATGCGGCGCGCCCCATGGTGTTCGTCACGACGTTATTGCTGCTCGCGATCGTCGTCCTGATGAACCTCTTCGCGATCCGGCTGCGTAACCGCCTGCGCCGGACGTATGCGATGTCGGCGGTCTAGTGGTTGTGTGAGCCGCAGCGGGCGAACCGCAGGCCGTCGCGGGGCTGGGGCCCCGCCGGCCGAGGCGAGCGTATAAAAGGAGGAGGGTATGCCCCCCCAGGTCGAGGTCGTCGCAAGCCTTAACCCCCACGCGAGCGCGGCGGGTATTATGGAAGCACCGATGGTCGAGATCGACCACGTCTCGCTCTGGTACGGCGAGAAGCTGGCGCTCAAGGACATCTCGATGTCCGTGGCCAAGCACCGTGTGACCGCGTACATCGGGCCCTCGGGCTGTGGCAAATCCACGCTGCTCCGCTGCCTGAACCGGATGAACGACCTGATCGACGGCGTCCGGGTGGCGGGCAATATCCGTATCGGTGGGACGGACATCAACGATCCCACGCTCGACGTCACCGAGCTCCGCAAGCGGGTCGGCATGGTGTTCCAGAAGTCGAATCCGTTCCCGAAGTCGATCTTCGAGAACGTGGCCTACGGCCCGCGGATCCTCGGCGTGGGCGGTCGGAGCGATCTCGACGGGATTGTCGAGCGGAGCCTGCGCGGGGCTGCGCTCTGGGACGAGGTCAGCGACCGTCTCGACGAGAGCGCGCTCGGACTCTCGGGCGGCCAGCAGCAGCGGCTTTGCATCGCCCGCGCCATCGCCGTGGAGCCGGACGTCCTGCTGATGGACGAGCCGTGCTCGGCGCTCGACCCGATCGCGACAGCCAAGATCGAAGAGCTGATGCTCGAGCTCAAGAATAGCTATACGATCGTGATCGTGACTCACAACATGCAGCAGGCGGCCCGCGTCTCCGACTACACTGGCTTCATGCTGCTGGGTGAGCTGGTCGAGGTCGGCGTCACACGGGCGCTGTTCACGAACCCGCGCGACAAGCGGACCGAGGACTACATCACCGGCCGGTTCGGCTGAGAGCGGAGAAACCTATGCAGCGCCATTTTCACGAAGAGTTGGACGCGCTCAAGCAGACCCTGCTGGCCATGGGCGGCCTGGTCGAGGACCAGATCCGCCGGGTCATGCGCGCTCTCATCGAGCGCGACAGCGAGCTGGCCCAGGAGGTCATCGATCGCGATCGGCAGGTGAACGCGTATGACGTGGAGATCGACGAAAAGTGCGTGGAGCTGCTGGCGCTCCACCAGCCGACCGCCGGCGACCTGCGCTTCATCACGACCGCGATGAAGATCGTCACCGACCTGGAGCGCATCGGCGATCAGGCCGTCAACATCGCCCAGCGTACGATCGAACTGAACCCGGAGCCGCAGCTGAAGCCGTACGTCGACCTCCCGCGGATGGCCGAGAAGGCCCAGCGCATGGTGAAGGAGAGCCTCGACGCGTTCGTCAGCCGCGACACCGAGCTCGCGCGCCGGGTGTGCGGCGAGGACGCCGACGTCGACGCCCTCAAGGAGCAGATCTTCCGCGAGCTCCTGACCTACATGATGGAAGACCCGAAGACCATCCCACGCGCCATCCGGCTCATCCTGGTCTCGCGCTTCCTCGAGCGCGTGGCCGACCACGCGACCAACATCGCCGAGATGGTGATCTACCTGGTCGAGAGCAAGATGGTGCGCCACATGCTCGCGTAGCTCTCAGTCGCGCAGCACCAGGGTCGGAACCGGCGCCTCCTGAACGACGCGGTCGACCACTCCAGGAAGCAGGGCGCTGGCCAGGCGGCTTCGGCGGCTCGTCGCAAGCGTCACCAGGTCGGCGTTGAATGCCTCGGCCTCGAGCTTGATCTCTTCGGCCGGGTCGCCAAACCGCACGACTCGCTCTACCGGGATGCCCTCGAGCTCCGCCTCGACGTGCGCGAGCTCGTCGAGCCCGAGCGCGGTAAGCCGCGCCATCTCCTGGTCGACGTACGCCACCGTCCGCCCGTGTGGGCCCATCACGCGCTCCGGAACCGGGAACACCCTCAGCAGCCGAACCGTCGATCCGGCCCCACGCGCGAGCGCCGCGACCACCGGAACGATCGTGGGGCTCTCCTCACAACCATCGATAGGTGTCAAGATCCTCTTGGCCATCGTCATCGTCCTCCCATCACTCGTCATCGGTACACTGTTTGGGACGGGATCGTCGGGGTCCGGGATTCCCGCACGGCGCGCTTGGGGGAATCTTTTCATCTCTGGCAAACATCCAAACATCTAGGACGAGGTGTACACGCCCCGGGTCGGGCCCGGTCCCATCGGGAAACCAGTGGCGGCCCGGTCTACCTGTTCAATTCTGAGCGACCGCTCCGTTCCGCTTCCACCCCTGAGTGGCCGCCAAGCCCCCGAGAGGCTTGATTTACGGATATTTGAAACGCGGCATCCCGTGGTGTGCTGTTTGCATTATTTTCAGGTCATGCGTTTCACGATGAGGCCGCGCGAGACGCCGGAAGAGGCTCGGGCGCGGCGGCTCTGCCGTTTCAAGCTGGGGTTTCCCCCGGAGATCGTCTACCACCACGTACGCGAAGGCGTGGCCATGATCGCGACGCTGTGTGTCGTGCTCGCGGCGGTGGTCGCCTGGCAGCTGGGCCGGTTGGCGACGATCGCGCCCGCCCTGTTCAGCGGAACGCTACTCGCAGGGCTCACCCCTACAGTTCTCGTGATCCGGCGCCGCTACCGTCATGTCGTCGCCGGCGTGCTCGTGCTCGCCATGCTGCTCGGCTTGCTCGCGGCCGCCGTCCATCGATACGGATACGCGGCGCCGGTCGCCCTGGTCGTAGGCCCCACCCCGTCCGCGAACGCCGACGCCGTCTCGCCGCGCTGATCGTCGCCCGATCGAGAGGACAGAGGTCCGCACGCCTGTGTTAGCCTCTGGGACATGTCGCCGGTCGACCCCGATCTGGAATCCGACGCGATCGAGAGCCTCTTCTCCCGCGGAGTGACCGATGGGCTCCCGGTTGTTCCGCCGACCCGGCGGCTCGTCGAGCGAGCCGTCGCGGCTTCGGGGCGCGACGGCGGAGAGCTGGTGGCGCTCGTGCCGCCCAACTACGGGCGCGCCACCGTCGAGAAGATCGCGGTCAACGCGGTCATGGCCGGATGCCGCCCGGAGTACCTGCCGGTCGTGATCGCCGCGATCGAGGCGATCTGCGATGAGGCGTTCGACCTGCACGGGGTCTCGGCGACGACCAACGCGCCGGCGCCGCTCGTGATCGTGAACGGCCCGATCCGCGCGGAGCTCGAGATCAATTCGGGCGCGGGCGTGTTCGGCCCGGGCTGGCGCGCCAACGCGACGATTGGCCGTGCCGTGCGGTTGGTGTGCGTGAATCTGGGTGGGGCGAGACCGGGCGACGTCAGTATGTCGACCCTCGCGCACCCGGGGCGCTACGCCTACTGCATCGGCGAGCACGAAGAGGCGAGCCCGTGGGAGTCGCTGGCCGTCGAGCACGGATTCGGTCCCGAGCAGAGCACCGTCGCCCTGCTCGCCGCCGACGCGCCGCTCGGCGTCTACGCGCAGCGAAGCCGCACGCCCGACGATCTCCTGCCGACGATCGCCGCTAGCATGGCCGTCGTCTCCCATCATCGGATGACGCACTGGGGCGACACGTTGCTCGTGCTGTCGCCCGAGCACGCGAAGATCCTCGGTGACGCCGGATGGAAGAAGGCCGACGTGAAGCGCTGGCTTCACGAGCGGCTGCAGTGGCCGGTGCGCGAGCTCATCCCCGGACGCGACGGCGGCGAAGGACTTCCCGAGCACGTGCTCGCGAAGTACCCCGATCCGGATCGCGAGACCACACGGATTCCGAAGTTTCGCTCGCCCGAGCACATCAAGGTCATGGTGGCGGGCGGCACCGCCGGGCGCTTCTCCGCGATCGTGCCGGGCTGGACGTTCTCCAAGGGCTCGAATCTCGTCTTCAGGAGGATCGATCGATGACCGAGTATCTCGACCCCACCGACTCCGTCGCCGTGCCCCGCAAGACGGCGCCGCGGCCTTCGAGCCTTGACGGCAAGGTCGTCACGCTGCTGGACATCTCGAAGGCGCAGGGCAATCACCTGCTCGACCGCCTCGAGGAGCTCCTGCGTGAGCGCGCGACGCCCAGGGCCATCATCCGCAAGAAGAAGCCGACCTTCGCGCGTCCGGCGCCCGACGCTCTCCGCAAGGAGATCGTGGGTGCGACCGACGTCCTCGTCGAAGGGCTCGCCGACTGAGGGTCGTGCACAACGTGCAGTGTGCACGACGGCGTGTTCTTCGAGGACCACGGCATCCCGGTGGCGACGGTCATCTCGTCCGAGTTCGTGCGCGCGGCGCGCGCGCAAGCGGACTCCCTGGGGGCCACCGACTATCGGACGGTCGTGGTGTCGCACCCGATCCAGCCGCTTACGCGCGAAGAGGTGAGGGCGCTCGCCGATCTCGCGTTCGACGAGATCGTGAAGAGAGTCACCGCGTGACAGGCAAAGGCTGAGGCGATGCTTGTCGGTGCGTTCGCCTGCGCCCATACACCTCAGCTCCTGGCCCGGCCGGGGACGGAGGATCGCGACCTCGTCCTGCGCGTCCACGCCGCCTTCGCGCGGGTGAAGCGTCGGCTCGAGACGCTCCGCGCCGACGCAATCGCGATCATCGCCGGCGATCACGTCGAGGCGTTCTTTCTGGACGCGGTGCCGGCGCTCGCCGTCTATGTCGGGACCGAATGCGCCGGGACGTTCGGGCGCTATCGATATCGGTTCCCGATTCACGAGCTTCTGGCGCGATCGATCGTGGAGCAGGGCGTCGAGCGGGGCTTCGATCTCTTCTATACCCAGCACGCGCCGCTCGACTACGCGTTCTACGTCCCGCTCCATTTCACGATGCCCGAACCACCGGTGCCGATCATCCCGCTGCACGTGAACGTCTACCTCCCGCCCCAGCCGACGCCGCGCCGCTGCTACGACTGGGGGCGGGCGCTTGGCGAGATCCTCCGGGCGCGTCCGGAGCGCGTGGCCTTGATGGCCTCGGGCGGTATGTCCCACTTCCCGGGCACGGACCGCTACGCTTCGCCGGAGTTCGACTACGATCGGCGACTGCTGGAGACGCTGAAGGCGGGTCAAGGCCGCGAGCTGGCCGCGATCACCGGCGAAGAGCTCGACAAGATGGGCAACATCGAGCTCAGGACGTGGGCCACGCTCCTCGGCGCCGTCGGCGAGGCGAAGGCGGACGTGTACTGCTACGAGCCCTCGTGGCATCACGGGAACGCCGTCGTCGAGTGGCCGGTATGACCCGGCGCTCGCCGTCCGAGCCGAGGCCATGAACGACCCGCCGCACTATCGCTTCCCGCCGGCGTCCGCCTACCGGCTCAATCGCTGTCTGTTCGCGCTCAAGTCTGACGACGCGTTTCGGGCCCGGTTCCTGAAGGACGCGCGGGCCGCGATGGGCGAGCTCGAGCTCGATGCCCAGGACGCCGCTGCGGTCCTCCAGGGAGACCGTAACGCGCTCCTGGCTCGCGGGGCGCATCCGTATCTCGTCTTCATGGCGGACCTGCGGCTCCGGATGGAGCGCGAGCCCGTCTCGTTCGAGTTTTTTTAGGATCGGGGCGAGCGACGCCGCTCCCCCGTAACCGTCTGTGAACTGACCGTGCCCTTCTCAGGGCGGTTCGAGCACAAGGCTTAACCGCCTTACCGTATCGGTCGGACCGACGCCCCGGTGCTCTCGGCCGGGGCGCTGGTGCGCATGGTGGCCTTCGGCTAGACTCCCGGCAACATGCGGCTGATCGGGCTCGCGGTCGTTCTCAGTTTCAGTCTCATTCTTGCTTCGCTCGCCGCTGAGGGGCAGCAGGCCGGCAAGGTCTACCGTATCGGATACCTGAGTCCTGGCACACCCGAGACTTCTCGCGTCGAGCCCCTCCGGCAGGCCCTGCGCGAGTTGGGCTGGATCGAGGGCCAGAACATTGCCTTCGAGTCTCGGTGGGCCGACAACGACTACGCGCGCCTACCCGGCCTGGCCAAGGAACTGGTTGCGCTCGACCCGAACGTGATCGTCGCTTCAAGTCCCCCAGCGGCGCTCGCGCTGAAGTCGGCCACCCGGACGATCGCGGTGGTATTTCTCGGTGGGCCGGCGGTCGAGACGGGTCTCGTGGCGAGCCTCGCACGGCCTGGCGGCAACCTCACCGGCGTCGACGTTCTTGCGGCTGACCTAAACGTGAAGCGTCTGGATCTTCTCAAAGGGGCCATCCCGACGGCTTCGAGGATAGCCGTCCTATGGCATCGGGGAAGTCAGGCGGGCGCGTCGCGGCCGCAATCCGTGGAATCCGTGGACGCGGCGGCCAGGGCGCTGGGTCTCCAGCCCCGCTTTCTGGAAGTGCGGCACCCGACCGAGATCGATGGAGCGTTCGCGACGATAGCCCGTGAACGCCCACACGCGCTCCTAGTCATGTCGAGCCCGATGCTCTCGAGTCAGCGCGTGCGAATCGTCGGCCTCGCGGCGCGCAACCGGCTTCCCGCGATGTATCAGTGGCGAGAGTTCGCTGAAGCCGGCGGGCTCATGAGCTACGGAGCCAATATCCTCGATCTGTATCCAAGGGCCGCCGTTTACGTCGACAAGATCCTGAGGGGCGCGAAGCCCGCCGACCTTCCGGTCGAGCAGGCCACGAAGTTCGAGCTGGTGATCAACCTGAAGACTGCGAAGGTGCTTGGGCTCATGATCCCGCAGTCGCTCCTGCTGCGGGCAGACCAGGTCATCGAATGATGGAGGGCCGCCCTACATCGCGCTCCAGCGGCGTTAGAACCCATCGCGCATGTCTACAGTGCAACTCTCCATACTCAGAGTAGCCACGCGACATAACTGGCCTGGTGGTACAGATTCGCGAGGGCCTCCGTCGCGCCGGGCGGCCGCTTGCCAACGTCGCCCGTGGAATCCTATTCGACAATGACACCCGCACCGAGGCGGGGATCCATGTTCAGTTGGGCTACCCGTACGGGCAAGGCTCTACGCTGCATGATCATCCTGGTTGCCGGTATGGCTTGGCCCGTCGCAGTGGCCGACGCCGCGGAGCCCTACGATCTCACGAACTGTGGCGCGTCTACTGTCACGACCATCTCGGCCAGCCAGGAACTGACCGTCCTAGCCATCGACGCCAAGGGGATCGCGCGCAGCAATCCGGAGAAGAAGGCCTTCGACAACTCGACCTACCACTGCGTTAACGTCCTCCGCATTGCAGGCACCGAGCGGGAGGGACTTGGGTACTGTAAATTCATGGACCCGGACGGCGACTTTGTCGTGGGCCAGTCCACGTTTGACTCAAGCGGCGGCGGAACGTGGAAGTTCCTACAGGGAACGGGAAAGTGGAAGGGCGTAACTGGCGGCCGCAAGTTCGTACCGGCGACAAGCGGGAAGCCCATTGTGCCAGGCACTGGGCAGGGATGTTCCAAGACGACGGGCACGTACGAACTGTCGAGATAAGTCTGGCTGTCGTCACCCACGGCTCAAGCAGGAGAACGTCATCCGCAAGGAGCGGCCTGACCTGCGGATCATCCCCGTCGAGTTAGAGCAGCAGGTCCGGGAGCGGCAGGCACAGACACGCGCCACCTTGATCCGGGGTGAGCGCGGGCACCTGGACAGCAAGCCCAAGACATCGGTCGTCAGCAAGTACCTCTGCAACACGATCTGCCGCTGCTACGTATGTGGCGGGCCACTGATCTACTGAAACAAGGGCCGCAGGCATCGTGCGGCGTACTACTGCTCGAACTGGATTCACCGGGGCGCGGCGGTCTGCTCGAACGCCTCCGCCGTTCCGCTCGACGGGCTCGACTACGCCATCACGACGAGGCTGGCCCACACGCTCAACGAAGACTTCGACAAGATTCTTTCCCTGTGCATGGAGCAACAACAGGTGTGGCGCGAGAAGCAGGCGATGCCGAAGGATCAGCGGACCCAGCTAGAACGCGAGCAGAAGCGGCTCGAAAGCGCGATCAATCGCCTACTCGACCAGATCGAGATCGGGCAGGCTGTCGGCGATCGGCTGAAGAAGCGGCAGGAGGAGCTAGACATCATCAGGGCCAAGCTGGACCTGGCCGACATGCCCGAAGTTTCCCGCGATACAATCGCCGCCAGCCTCGCGCCCTACGGACCCTTGGTCGGGCTCGGTATCGGCGAGGTGGCGACGACTCGGCAGATACTCAGGAAATGCGGCATCACGTCCATCGTCGTCACGCCGGAGGGTCCGGGCGCATGGCGGTTCGAGGGGCAGGCCGACTTCAGTGGGGTTCTTCACAGACGGTCATCCGCCGCTCCCCCCGATGACCCCCCCACCGGGTACGCCGTACGGTTTCGCGCACGATGGATGGCGCCGGCAAAGCCGGCGCTCGAACAGTCTGGGCCAACTCCGGGTCGGCCGCTGAAGGAGGATGCGATGGCGACGAGCGTGACCGAGAGCGACGTGATCAAGATGATCTCGAGTCTCAGCAACTGGGGCCGGTGGGGCGCCGACGATCAGCTCGGCACGATGAACCTGATCACACCCGCCAAGCGCAAGCGCGCCGCGGCGCTCGTCCAGGACGGCGTGCCGGTGAGCTGCGCGCGCCCGATCGTCACCAACGAGATCAGCGCCGACACCACGATCCAGCCCGTGCGGTTCATGGTGGACTCGGGCGAGGGGCGTGACCACGACTCGTCCGAGCGCATCCTGCAGCGCCGCGGCGCCGCGGAATTCATCGGCATGGTCTTTCACGGCTACTCGATCACCCACATCGACACGCCGGCCCATTACTTCTGGCAAGGCAAGATGTACAACGGCCGCTCCGCGAACCTGATCACGTCGCGCGAGGGCGCGCAGGTCGAATCGGTGGACCTGCTTCGCGACGGGGTCGTGAGCCGCGGCGTGCTCCTCGACGTGGCCGCGGTCAAGGGGCGCTGGCTCGAGGCCGGCGAGGGTGTCATGCCCGAGGACCTCGAAGCCGCCGAGCAGGCGCAGGGCGTGCGCGTCGAGGCCGGCGACATCCTCCTGATCCGGACGGGATACTACGCGCGACGTCTGCGTGAGCCGCGCAATCCTGGCAAGGACGGCTCGCCGGC
>Ga0209160_1003542_pt1 | contig 12694 bp, 8 predicted proteins | sample GraSoiAngelo_153_FD_186167 | JGI IMG/M metagenome (GOLD analysis project Ga0209160, IMG submission 186167) | Grasslands soil microbial communities from the Angelo Coastal Reserve, California, USA - 14_1009_12_40cm (SPAdes) (version 2) | ecosystem: Environmental > Terrestrial > Soil > Grasslands ...
CGTGCGCAACCAGAACCAGCTCACTATCGGCGCCGCGCAGGAGACCTGGAACGCCTGGTACGCATCCACAAAGTCCTGACGCTCGCGCTATGCGCGAGTTGCGCGACCACAGGCGCCAGGCGCGTGGCTAACATCGACCTGCGCGCCGTCGATTCGCTGTTCCGCGCCTACACCGGTACCACGCCCGGCGCGAGCGTGATCGTCATCAAGGACGACGAGGTGGTGCTGCGCCGTGCCTACGGCCTCGCCGATCTGGAGCACGGCATACCGGCCACTCCCACCACCGACTTCCGGCTCGCATCGCTTTCGAAGCAGTTCACGGCCACTGCCATCATGCTGCTGGTAAGGGACGGCAAGCTTCGCTACGACCAGCCGGTGTCGGAGATTATCCCGGAGCTGCCGCCCGCCACGCGCGCCGTCACCATCCGACACTTCTTGAACCACACATCGGGAATCTGGGATTACGAAGTCCTCGTACCCGCAGCGCGCACCGCGCAGCTCGATGATCGCGACGTGCTGGCGCTCGTCGCAGCGAAGGACTCTCTCTATTTCCCGGCGGGCAGCGCCTATCGCTACAGCAACTCCGGCTATGTGCTGCTCGGGATGATCATCGCGCGCGTTTCGGGAATGCCGTACCCCGAATTCATGCGGAGGCGAGTCTTCGAGCCATTGGCAATGAGCGCGACGGTGGCGCACGTCGAGGGCAAGGATACGGTCCCTCAGCGCGCGTACGGGTATTCGCCCAGCGGCGGAACGTTCATACAAACGGATCAGAGCGTCACCAGCGCCACGTTGGGCGACGGCGGCATCTACGCGAATGTCGACGACCTGACGCGATGGGATCGCGCGCTGTCGACCGCAGGCCTCGTCGACTCAGCGACGCTCGCGCTAGCCACCACGCCGCCGGTGCTGCCCGCGGGCGCGACGACCGAATATGGGTTCGGGTGGTTTGTCGATAGCTATCGTGGCGAAAGGCGGTGGCGCCATACCGGTGAGACGAGCGGCTTCCGGAACGCGATCCAGCGCTACCCGAACCGGCGCCTGACCATCGTGATCCTCACCAACCGCTCGAGCGGGGAGCCCGAGGCGATCGCCGAGCGGATCGCCGATCAGTTGCTCTTCCGCTAACGCTCGATGCGGTAGCCGAACGTCCGCACCGTGACGATGTGGCGCGGGTGGGCGGCGTCGGGCTCCAGCTTGCGCCGCAACATCGCGACGTGGGTGTCGACGGTGCGGCTCATGACGTCTTCGGCATAGCCCCAAACTTCGCGTAACAGCTCGAGGCGGCTGGCGACGCGTCCGCCACGCTTGAGTAGCGCGACGAGCAGCGCGTATTCCTTCGGCCGCAGTTCCGCCGGCCGCCCGCCGCGCCGGACGAGGTGCTTCGCGAAATCCACGGTGACGTCACCGAAGCCCTGAAACGCCGAATCGCTGCCTCCTTCACGCCGGATCCACTCCAGAAATTCCGCGGCCCGGTTGACGGTCGCGATCACACGCTCGTCATCGAACGGCTTCAGGAGATAATCGAAGGCCTGGATTTCGAAGGCGCGGACCGCGTGCTCGTCGTACGCCGTGACGAACACGATTGCCGGCGGCCGCTCCTCGCTGGCCGCGGCGGCGACGGCAAACCCGTCGAGGTCGGGCATCTGGATGTCCAGAAACACCAGGTCGGGGGCGCCGCGTTTGAGGAGCAGCGCCGCATCGCGGCCATTGGCGCACTCATCGATGCGCGTGACGGCCGGAATCTGCTGCAAAACGCCGCGCAAGCGCCGTCGCGCGGGCGCTTCGTCGTCAACGATGATCGCGCGCATGATCGGTAAACGGAATCTCGATGGTCGCAACGGCGCCGCGACCCGGCGCCGGCGCGTTCGTCAGATCGAACCGATGACTCGGACCGTACAGCTCGAGCAGCCGAGCGCGCGTGTTCGTGAGTCCGAGACCGCTCCGGCCGTTGGGGGGCGCGATCCCTGGCCCGTTGTCACGAACCTCGAGATGCACGTTGTCGCCGACGCGCGTGGCGGCAATCTCCACTTCAGCCACGCCGCCGTTGGGGACCGCGCCGTGCCGGATCGCATTCTCGACCAGCGGCTGGAGCAGGAGCGTCGGCACCATGGCCGCCGATGCCTGCGGATCGACCCGGAAGGTCACCCGCAACCGGTCGCCGAAACGCGCTTCCTGAATCGCGACGTAATGGTCGAGCAGCTCGAGCTCCTCTTCGAGTGTGACGAGCGGTCCGCGTTCGCTATTAAACGATTGGCGCAGCAGCTCCGAGAGCCGCGCGATCATGCGATTCGCCTGCTTGGGGTCCTCGAGCACGAAAGCCGAAATCGTGTGCAGCGTATTAAAGAGGAAGTGCGGCTGGAGCTGGCCGACGAGCGCGTCGAGTCGCGCCTGGACGAGCTGCATCTCGAGCCGCTCGGCGCGCCACGCGTGATACAGTCCCGCCACCATCGCGTACACGAGCAGGTTGAACGTCCAGTACATCGCCACCGCGTCACCCATGCCGGTGAGGAACGTGTGCGGCGTGCGATACAGGCCGAGTGCCCACTTCGCTCCACCCTCTAATGCCGCGCACAACACCGCAGTCGCGACGGCCATGGGCAAATGCGCGGCGATCAACTGCGCGGGGCGCCGAATCCGCACCGCCCAGGCCGAAAATGCCCAGACGGGCGGGGTGAATACGGCCCAGCTCCACCATCCGGTGAGTTGCCAGGCGAGGATCCAGCTCCACGTCCGGGGCTCGGCGCTGCTGCTCGTCTGGTAGTACATCTGGATGGAGAAGAGCAGTGCGACGGCCGTCCAGGCGGCGAAAATCATGAGCCCGCGTTTCATGAGCATCATTGTAGCATCCTACCGGAACGGCAGCGGCGGACCGGTCAGAAGTGTGTGAAATTCACATGGAGATGACACGGTCCCCCTAGGACAGGCATCGGTTTCCGCAAGATTGTGTGCCGGAGGCACCCATGCGCTACGTGATCACGCTCTTCTTTTTGACGGCAACAGCGGACCGAACATCCGATCGCAACGCCTTGCTCGCCGCCGATCGCGCGCTCGCGATTACCTCCGCCGCCTTCACAGACAGTGCCGCGTATCTGCATCCTGGCGCGCCGCTGATACGCGGCGCGCGGAACATCAGCGCCTTCCTTGCCGGCGACACGTCCATGCGGAACGTCGTACGGACACCGGCGTACGCCGACGTCTCGAGGGACGGCACGTTGGGCTATACCTACGGTTGGACGCGCACAACTGGTGAGCGCGGCAAGTACCTCGCCTGCTGGCGCAAACTTTCGGAAGGCTGGCGAGTCTCAGCCTACGCTCGAAGCAAGCCTGTCCCCATGGCCGATTCCGTTCCCTTACCGGTGCCACGTAGAGCCGCGAACGACGAAACGTTTGGCGGGCGCGCCGACCCCGCTGAGCTATTGCGGGCAGACTCAGCGTTCGCGGCGATGTCGGTGTCGCAAGGAGGGAAGGCCGCGTTCCTCGCCTTCGCAAGCGAAGCTGCCGTGGCATTTGGGGGGGGCGGGGGCGCGCAAATGAGCGAAGGCCCGGAAGCGATCGCCGCTGGGTTTGACGGCTTTCCGGCGGGCGCCGTGCTGGAATGGTGGCCAGTAGCGGCGGAGATTGCGCGGTCAGGAGATCTCGGCTGCACGGTGGGAGAGGCGCGCATCGCCAGCCTCAAGCACTACAGCAAGTACTTGACGATCTGGAAGCGGCAACGCGATGGAAGTTGGAAGTTCGTCGCCGATGGCGGGAACGTCCGGCCAGCACCTGCCGCGCCAGCTAGCGGTACCCCGCCGCCTGAAGACTGAACAGCTCCGCGTAGAGGCCGCCGCGCGCGAGCAGCTCCTCATGCGTGCCATCGTCGACGAGCTCGCCTCCCTTCAACACCAGAATGCGGTCAGCCATCCGCACCGTGGAAAAGCGGTGGGAGATCAGCACCGCCATCCGACCCTTCGTCAGCTCGGCAAAGCGCAGGAAGACCTCATACTCGGCGCGCGCATCGAGCGCGGCGGTCGGCTCGTCGAGAATCAGCACCTGGGCGTCGCGCATGTACGCGCGCGCCAGCGCGACCTTCTGCCACTCGCCGCCCGATAGCTCCACTCCATTGTCGAACCGCCGGCCCAACATCTGGTCGAAGCCTTGCGGCACGCGCTGCGCGACCGAATCCGCGAGACTGCGGCGCGCGGCCTCGCGGATCCGCGCGTCGTCGTCCAATGCCTCGACCTGGCTCACACCGATGTTTTCCCGGAGGATGAAGTCGTAGCGGACGAAATCCTGGAAGATGATTCCGATATTCTTGCGAAGACTGTCGAGGTCATAGTCGCGCAGGTCGACACCGTCGAGCAGAATCCGGCCCTCGTCAGGATCGTAGAGGCGCGCGAGCAGCTTCACGAGCGTCGTCTTCCCCGCCCCATTCTCTCCGACCAATGCGATGCGTTCGTGCGGCTCGAACGTGAACGAAAGATGGCGCACCGCCCACCGTTGCGAGCCAGGATAGCGGAACCCGACGTTCTCGAATTGGAATCCTGACCGGATGGGACGCGGTACCGCTCGGGCGCCCGGCTGCGATACGACCGTCGGACGCACGTCGAAGAACGTGAACAGATCGCTCAGATAGAGGCTCTGCTCGTAGATCTGCGACAGCGCCAGCAGCACGCGCTGAATCAAGTCACGGCTCTGACGGAAGGAGCCCGCGAGGAACGTCAGCGTGCCGATCGAGAAGACGCCGAGCACCGTGCGATAGATGATCACGACGTAGGCGCCGTAGTAGCCCAGCGTTCCGAGTGTCACGAGCAACGTCGAGACGATGTTGCGGCGCACGGCAAGCTTCTTGTTCTCTTGATAGAACTTGTCCGACAGATCCGCGTAACGACCCACCAGGAACTTCGAGAGGCCGAAGAGCTTCACTTCCTTCGCGGACTCATCAGACGCGCCCATGTAGCGCAGGTAGTCGAGCAAGCGTCGTTCTGGCGTCCATGAGAACAGCAGCGAATAACCCAACGATGCGAAGTGTGCTTCGCCGAGAAATGCCGGCAGCACGGCGATCGTGAGGAGGAGCAACAACCAGGGCAGCTGAACCAGCAGCACGCTGGCTAACGAAGCTAGAGTGATGAGGTCTTGCGCCGTCCCGAGCAGCAGCGTGAACAGGCCAATACGGCCGGTCGTCTGGCGGCGCGCACGCTCCAGGTGGTCGTAGATCTCCGCGTCCTCGAACTGCGCCAGGTCGAGCGTCGCGGCGTGCTCCATCAACCGGACGCTGAGGCGGTTCGCGAAGAGGTCGCCGAGCAGACTCTCGAGCAAGGACGAAAGTCGTGCCAGTCCCTCGCCCACGACGGCGATGCCCAGCTCCAGCCCAACCAGCGTCGCGAGATGCCACCAGTCGGGCGTGCGTCCGGCGTGCGCAGCCGCCATGCCCGCAATGACGCCATCGATGATGAGCTTCCCGATCCACAGGACCGCCACGGGGATGAACGACCGGATTACACGCAGCGCGAGAATCGCCGCCGTGTAGCCCCGATGCGTCTGGAAAACCAGGCGGATGAGCGGGGGAACGTGCTTCAGGGCGGCTAGCCGTTCGCTCCAGGTCGGCGGCGGTCCCTCATCGGGCTTCAATCCGCGACGAGCGCGGGAACGGGACGGGCGGGTGGATCGAGCCATATTCATTAACTTCGCATTGAGACAACCGTCAGTATAGGCGGATGCGAATTCCTCTTTCGATCGCCACCACGTTGACTCTGGCGACGTCGCTCGCCGCGCAGTCGCCGCCTCCTGCCCCACCGGCTGCGGCGATGACGGCGCACGACTCCGCTTTGCATGCCTTGAATCGTCTGGCCTACGGGCCGCGCCCCGGCGAGGTGGATAGCGTGGCGCGCTACGGCGTCATGCGCTGGATCGAACGGCAACTCGATCCTGATCGCATCGATGACAAGCCGCTCGAACAGCGCGAGCACGCGTTCAAGATCCTCGACTATGACCGTGGGGACCTCGCGCAGCGCTTCCGTGACGCGCAACGCGAGCGCCAGCGCATGCAGCGGGAGCTTGCACAGACGGGTGACTCCATGCGCCCTGACAAAATCGAGGGCCCAATGCGAGAGTTCCGCGAGCTGGGTGGCGAGCTGCAGCAACTCGCCATCGTGCGAGCCACGTTGTCCGAGCGGCAGCTGCGAGAGGTGATGGTCGACTTCTGGACGAACCATTTCAATGTCTTTGTCGGCAAAGGCGCCGATCGGTTCCTGTTGCCCTCCTACATCGAGCAAACAATCCGGCCGCGCGCCCTCGGCCGCTTTGAGGACCTGCTCATCGCGACGGCGGAAAGCCCGGCGATGCTGTTCTATCTCGACAATGCGCAGAGTGTGGCGCCCGGTTCCGCGCCTCCTCGCCCCTTCCGCCCGTTCGCCCCGTTCTTCGGACGGCGGCGGTTTGGGATGAACGAAATGCCGGAAGATAGGCGCCGCCACCAGCCGACAGGCATCAACGAGAATTACGCGCGTGAGCTGCTCGAGCTGCACACCCTTGGCGTCGATGGCGGGTACACGCAACCGGACGTCATTGAAGTCGCCCGCATTTTCACGGGTTGGAGCATCGAGCCCCCGGAGCGCGGCGCGGGATTCGTGTTCCGCGACTGGGCTCACGATCATGGCACCAAGCACGTCTTCGGCCTCACCTTCCATGACGACGGAAAGGACGAGGGCGTGCGGCTCCTCAAGTTCCTCGCAATGCAGCACGCCACGATGCATCACGTGAGCGCGAAGTTGTGCGCCCGCTTCGTCGCGGACGAGCCACCCGATGGCTGCATCGACGCCGCGGTCGCGGCCTGGCAGAAAACGCGCGGCGATATCCGCGCCGTCTTACGCGCGATCTTCACATCGCCCGATTTCTGGTCTGCGCAGGTGGTCCGTTCCAAAGTGAAGACGCCGTTTGAGTTCGTCGTGAGCGCGGTCCGAGCAGTCTCGGCGGACCCCGATACCACTCCCAGGCTCGCCCAGGTCGTCGCCCGGCTCGGCGAGCCGCTGTATCAGCAGCCCGCACCGACCGGCTACGCTGAGACGGAGGCCCATTGGGTGAACAGCGGCGCGCTGCTGGCGCGCATGAACGCCGCCGTCGCCCTGGCGGGGGGGCGGTTACCCGGCATCGATGCGAATCTCGATGGGGTCATCCCCGCCACCACTGATCATTCACAGCTCATCGACATGGTCGATGAGCGTATCCTTGGCGGTACGATGTCCGTTCATACGAGAAGCGTCATCCTCGAGCAGCTCGCGGATGTTGCCGATCCCCTGCAAGCTCGCGCGCTCGCGGTTGGCTTAGCGATCGGCGGGCCGGACTTTCAGAAGCAATGACGGTAAGGGACGGTAAGGGACGGTAAGGGACGGTAAGGGGAACACTTATGACGATATCGCGACGTGTGTTTGTTAAGAGCTCTGGTCTGGCTTTGGTCAGTCTCGGGTTGGAGCCTTTATTCCTCGGGCGAGCTGTCTTTGGCTCTTACCGTCCCTTACCGTCCCTTACCGGCTCTGACCGTCCGGTTTTAGTCTGCCTCTTTCAGCGCGGCGCGGTCGATGGTCTGAACATGATCGTTCCGCACGGTGACCCGCTGTACTACGAGGAGCGGCCGCGCATCGCCGTGCCGCAAGAGACGGTCGTCGATCTCGATGGGCACTTCGGCCTGCATCCGAGTCTCGCGCCCCTGAACGAGCTGTGGGACAACAAGAGCCTCGCCGCGATTCATGCGGTCGGCTCGCCCGATTCGACGCGCAGCCACTTCGACGCGCAAGACTACATGGAGACGGGAACGCCCGGCGTGAAGTCCACGGGGGATGGCTGGGTCAATCGTTATTGCAGCCACGATCGCGAGCACGCCCCCCCCGGTACGCCGTTCCGCGCGGTGGCTTTCGGGCCGCAGCTGCCGCGCATTCTGGCGGGCAGCGCGCCCTCGTTGGCGATCGACGATCTCCAAGCCTTCGGGTTGCGTGTTCCGCAAGAGGGCGCGCGCGACAAGCTCACACGCGCGTTTGAAGAGCTGTATGAAGGCGAAGGAACCGGCCTGCTCGCGTCCTCCTCCCGCGAAGGTTTCGACGCGATCCAGATGCTGAAACGGGCCGACCCCAGCCAATACCGGCCGGCGGCAGGTGTCGACTACCCGCAAGGCCGCCTGGGGCGCACGCTGCTCCAAATCGCGCAGCTCATCAAATCGGATGTCGGACTCGAGATCGCGTTCGCGGATTGTTCGGGCTGGGACACGCATGTGAATCAAGGATCAAACGAAGGTCAGCTCGCTGCACGGCTGCGCGAGCTGGGACTCGCGCTCTCAGCGTTCAGCCGCGACCTCGGCGACCGGATGAGCCGCGTCGTGGTCCTCACCATGTCGGAGTTCGGGCGGACGATTCGGGAGAACGGCAATAGCGGCACCGATCACGGCCACGCGACGGCAATGCTCGTGATGGGAGGACCGGTGAACGGCGGCCGCGTGCTGGGGCGCTGGCCCGGACTGAGCGTCGAGCAGCGGTTCGAGGGGCGCGACGTCGCCGTCACGACCGATTTCCGCGACCTGTTCGGCGAGGTGCTCGCGCGCCACCTGGGCGCCGGAGATCTCTCACCCATCTTCCCGGGATTCGCTCCGGACCCACAGCGGTTTCTCGGAGCAATCAAGTCCCTGTAGCCAGGTCCAGCCGGATCACGCCGTCGCCCGCGCCGTCCCGGATCGTCAGCCAGTCGGTGCGGACGCGATCCCATTCCTGAATCACGAGGCCGTGATCTTCGAACAGCGCGCGGATCTGGCTGGGTCCGAATCCGGCGATCTCTTCGAGCACGGGCACCAGCACGCTCAAAGCATCGTCGCTGATCACCGTGCGCTTTGCGATGTGCGCGACTTCCCGCGCCTCCGATGCGGCGATCGTGAAGCCGTCGCCGCGATTCACGTGCAGCATGACGGGGATGTCCGATTGCCCGTCTCCCACGTACACGACTTGATCCCGCGGCACGACATGGCGGGTGCGAATCTCCTCGACGGCAGCGACTTTGCCGTAGCCGGCGGCAACACGCACCAGTGAGTCGATTTGGCCCCCTTCCGCTTCCGGCTTGAAGCGAAACCGCGTGCCGACCACGTGATCGGCGGGCACGATCCCGTCTAACGCCGAGAGCACCACCTCTTCGGGCGCGGCGGAGATGACGTAGAAATCAAACCGGTGACCGTCGATCCCCTGCGCCAGCATCCGGGTGAGCAACCGCACATTGCGCTTCAGGCGCACGCGCCGGCCGACCTCCAGCAAGTCCGCTCGCGTGACGCGCCGGTACTCGGGGTCGTTCGCGAGTAGATAGGCCAGCTCGGCGCCTTGCTGGACCAGATTGAGCGCCGACAATCCGGCGACCTTTTCGCGAAAGCTCGTGATGCCGAGCATCTCGCTCAGGACGATCCCCGAGTCGTTGAAGCTCAACGTCTGATCGAAGTCACTTGCCAGGATGTAATGCTTCTTCATTCCAGCTCCCTTCGGTTGAAATCCTCCACACGAAAAAGGCCCGCTCCAAGGTGGGCGGGCCGATCCGTGCGTTGCGACAGCATGCATCGCGTCAGATAGCGCCCGCCCCCGGGAAAAGGTTCCCGTTGTGGGTCATATTCGACTTGCAGGCGCAGCAGAGCATGGGCGAATGGTAAGTAGTGACACGGGCGCGCGTCAACCGCGCGCCTGTCACACTATGGTCGCGATTCTGTTGCAGTTATGGGCAACTCGAGGCGTTCCGCCTTTCTGACAGCCGCGACAGTCGTCGCAGCGCCGATCCGTTCCCCAGTGAGCAACCGATGCAAGTCGTCGATTCCATGCACGGGCTTGCCGTCGAACGCGACAATGATGTCTCCCGCTTGCAGGCCTGCTTTGTCGGCGGGGCTGCCGCTCTCGATGGTGGTGATCAACACGCCACTCGGTTGGATGAGTCGATGTGCCCGCGCGGCGAGTCGGGGCAGCGACACATTCTGTCCGCCCACGCCGATGCGCGCGCGACGCACGTGCCCGTACGCGATCAACTGGCCGACGACGAGCTTCACCGTGTTGACGGCGACCGCAAAGCAGATGCCCTGCGCGGGCAAGATGACCGCGGTGTTGACGCCGACGACGTTGCCGCGTGAGTCGAGCAACGGGCCGCCCGAATTCCCCGGATTCAACGCCGCGTCCGTTTGAATGACGTTGTCGATCAAACGACCCGATACCGAACGGAACGAGCGACCGAGCGCGCTGACGACGCCGGCGGTCACCGTGCTCTGGAAGCCGAGCGGATTCCCAATCGCGATGACGACCTGACCGACGCGGAGCGCCGCCGAGTCGCCCAGTGGTGCGGCGATCAGCGACGAGGCGTCGACGCGCAGAATCGCGAGATCGGTCTCGGGATCGTCGCCGACCAGCTCCGCGCGCAGCCGGCGCCCATCGGCGAATGCCACCTCGGTCTTGGTTGCGCCGTGGGCCACATGGCTGTTCGTGAGAATGAAGCCGTCCGGTGTGAACGCGAATCCCGATCCGTGTCCCTGTGCTTCGCGACGCGAACCGCCGCTACGGCGCCGGTGCTGGACGCGACCCCCCCCCGCCCCCCCCGCCCCCCCCGCCACCACGGCGCCGGTGCTGGACCTCCACGCTCACCACCGCAGGCGCTGCGCGCTCCACCACGCCGCTTACGGCGCGTGAGTACGCATCGAGCAGCTCGGTATCGTCGGGATGATTCGGTGTGACGGGGATTTTCGTTGGGTCGCTGGGGCTTTCCCGCAGTGACCCGCCATCGGCAAGACTCAGTAGTGTGCTCATGCCCTGAAAAACGCTGCTCGGTTCCCGATCCGATATATTCGTGCCCGCATGCGCGAAGCCTTGCAGGCGTTGCTGCGTCAGGCGACCGACGCGAAGCGGTCCGTTCAGTTCTGGCATGCCGCCGCGTCCATCCTGAGCGACTGGGCCGGCGGCGCCCGCCTCACGATCCGCTATCAAGGCATCAACGAAAGCGGTTCCGTGACCGCGGGCGCGGACGATCGGTCGGGACGCAGCCTGACCGCGGAATGGCGCGATCCCGAAGGCCGCCACGTCCACGCGGCGATGGCCGGCGCGCCGCCCGCGCTGCCGGCGTCCGAGCTGGAAGCCGCAATCGAGTTTGCTTCGCGCCTCGCCGTCATGGTCGGCCGCCGTGCCGCGCTGGAGCGAGAGCGACGCCTCGGCACCTTCGTCGTGGAGCTCGCGCGCTGGCTGCTGGCCGCCCCCGAGACGCAATTGTTGCTGCGCTACACGCTGCAAAGTCTCATGGAGCTCGTCGAGGCGCAGGGCGCTTTTGTCGCGTTGAAGCAGCCGGACGGTCAGAATCTCCGCATCTCGCCGGCACTCGGTGAGGCAGCACCCGTCGACGGACTCGTGCTCGGGCTCGACGCCAGCGCCACGGGACGCGTGGTGCGCACCGGTGAGCCGATCATGACGGCGGATCTGCGATCCGAATCGGACGCGAGCCCGATCGCGCGTGCGTTGGCTGAGGGAGTGCGCGCCGCATTGATCGCGCCGCTGCGGATCTCTCAGGGAACGGTGGGCGCGGTTGGCCTGCTGCGCTATCAGGCCGCCGGCGCGCCGCCGACGCCGCCCTTCAGCTTGCACGACCTTCATTATGTATCCGCCGTCGCCGCCCATATCGCCGGCGGCATCGAGCTATCGGAAGCCGTCGCTGCGACTCGTGCGGCCGCCGATCGCGCCCACGCGATGGTCGACGCCAGCCCGCTCCCGATGGCGCTCGTCGATACCGCCGGCACAGTCCGGCAGGTCAACGAAGCGGCGATCCGCGTCTTTGGCATCACGGACAAAGAGGCGGCGATCGGGAAGCACCTCGAGAAGCTCGGATTGTCCCCGAGTGGTATTACGGTCCGGCTCATGCTCGCGGGCCGGCAACAGGGGCAACCGTGGCACGGCCGCGTGCTGGTCACGCAGGAATTATCCGGAGGCGGCGACCGGCGCATTTGCGATTGCACGGTCACTGACTTGCGCGGGCTCGGCTCGCAGGATCTACTCGTGGCGCTGTACGACCGCACCGACGAGCTGCGGGCACAGCGCGAGCTCATCGCGCGCGAGAAACTCGCCACCGTCGGCGAAATCGCGAGCGGCGTGGCGCACGAAGTGAACAACCCGCTGGCCGCGATCCGGATGGAGGCGGAGCTCCTGGGCCGGTCGACTCAGGACACCGAGGCGAGCGCCGCCGCGGCCACGATCGTGCGCGAAGTGGATCGCGCGGCCCGCATTGTCCGCAGCCTGCTGCGTCTCGCGCGACGGGCTGATAGCACACCGGTGCGCGTCCAGCTGAATGAATTAGTGCGTGATGTCGCGGAGATTCGTCAGCGCGTGCTGCGCGCCGACAACATCGAAGTGCGCGCGCGCATGGATCAGGGTGCGGAGTCGGTGCTTGGCCTCGGTCAGGAGCTCCAGCAGGTCGTCATCAACCTGGTCACGAATGCCGAGCACGCGGTGCGCGGCCGGCCGAATGCCGTCATCGAGCTCGCCACTGAGGGACGGGAGGGATGGGTGCGGCTCACGGTCGAGGACTCAGGACCCGGCGTCCCACCGGACGTACGGAGTCGCATCTTCGATCCGTTTTTCACAACGAAGAGTCCCGATGAAGGATCGGGGCTCGGTCTATCGATCTGCCTGCGAGTGGTCGCCGAAGTGGGCGGACGAATTTGGCTCGAGGA
>Ga0209160_1003543_pt1 | contig 12693 bp, 13 predicted proteins | sample GraSoiAngelo_153_FD_186167 | JGI IMG/M metagenome (GOLD analysis project Ga0209160, IMG submission 186167) | Grasslands soil microbial communities from the Angelo Coastal Reserve, California, USA - 14_1009_12_40cm (SPAdes) (version 2) | ecosystem: Environmental > Terrestrial > Soil > Grasslands ...
CCGGCGAGTACTGCGAACGTTGGTCGTAACCGTATTCGTCCTCCTCGTGCGCAAAAGCCGAAACGCTTCCCAAACCCAGTCCGAGCACAATGATTAACATCAGTTTCTTCATAGCGACCTCCATTTGTTTGCAGAGTTCGACGTAAGGCGGTGCCGCGCATTCGAGCGATTACGCGGAAAATTACGGAAGCTCGGCTAGAAATTTTTCGAATAATTCGAGTCCGTCGATTTTGCCGACGACTTCACGAAGTGATTGCACTGCTCTCGGAATGTGTTGGAGGAAATGTTTGTAATCTTTGACCAGGCCAAGGAATCCGTACGCACCCAGGGCCTGCATCAACCGTTGCATCGCGCAGAGCCGCAGCGTTTCCAAAAAATCGGCACTCGGCTTTTCACTGCAGTAATACTCGAGCAATTCGTCGTGTTCGGCTTGAGTGAGTTCGACGTATGGATCGTAAAGCAGCGACGCTAAGTCGTATTGGGCGAGACCAGGACGCATTCCCTGAAAATCGATCAGGTAAGCCTGACCGTTCCGCACCAGGATGTTTTGCGACTGAAAATCGCGATGCACCAAAACCCGGGACAGCTCCGCTAATTTCTCGGCGATGCGGTGTAACGCCGGCAGCGCCTCCAAGTTGTCGATCGTGCCCGTTTCAATTTTAAAATAGCGGCCGAGACAGTTTCCGAAGAAATAATTCTGCTCCCAAAGGTAAAGAGCGGCATTGAACTCCGCCGGCAAATGCTGATGCATCTCGATGCAGACCGATTCCGGCAGTTGATGGAGTTTGCGAACCTCATCCAGAGCCGATTCGTAGAAGGCACGGCGCACCAGCCACGGCTCATTTCGATAGCCGAATAAATCGCGCTCCCCCAGGTCCTCCAGCCAGATCAGGCCTTCGTCAGTGTCGTGATAATAAATTCTCGGAGCATGAATGCCGTGCGTCTCCAGAAATTGCGCGATCTCGACGTAGTGGCGGTTCTCTTCGCGCTCGAGATTGTATTTTACCAGGATAAGCGACTGCTCGGACGAGCAACGGACGCGATAAAATTTCCGGTCGGACCCGCCTTTTTCGATCGGAGCAATCTTTATTTCATCGACATTGAATCGCGGAAAGTGTCGCCGCGTCTGCCGAAGAAGGAGCTCGGTTCTCATGATTCAGATGTCGATGTTGCGATGGGTGCCACTGACAGTTTTTCGGGCGCGGACAATACAGCCAATAAGCTCACTTTTGGAAGCAATTTGTGCACCGGGCCATAAGATTGTGTCCTCCAGGACAGCACCGGCGCCGACACGGCAATCCTTTCCCACAACGCAACCGCCGCGAATTTGCGCGGTCGGATCGACCATGGCGCTCGGATGAATCGGCGCCGACCAATCCGACGCTTTCAGCTGTGCCGGCCGCCAGCCTTCTTTCGAAATCACGCGGTGCACTTCGAAATATTCGGCACGCGAACCAAGGTTGAACCACTTTCCCTCTTCCAGAACCACGCCGCCAATCTTTCCGCCGTGACCGATCCAATCTCCCAGAATTGGAATGAAGGAGATCTTTTGTTTTTCGGGAATGCGCGCGAAGACCGCCGGGCTCCAGACCGCGATGTTGGCAAAGTCGTATTCGCCTGGAATGCCGTAGCGATTAGAAAGATCGACCACCTGGTTTTCGCGCAAGGCGATGGCCGAGCCCAGGCCGGTGTGACGCAGGGCAAGGGTAACATCGTTCCCGCGGTTGAAATGCGCGGCGATCAAAGGCTGCAACCGAATGTCGGTCAAAACATCCCCGCTATAAGTGATGAAGGCCCCGCGGCCCAAATCGGCCTCGAGGTTCTTGATTCCGCCGCCGGTGTCAAGGAGCACCGGTTCGTTGACCAATGTGACTGGAGTTCCCGAATAGCTATTTTCCGGAAATGCTTTCGCAAAGGTTTCGGGCAACCGGTGGGTGTTGATGAAGAAGTTTTGGATGCCGATGTCGATCAAATGGTCGAGCGCGAAAGTAATCAGAGGCTTATGAAAAATGGGGACCAGCGGTTTTGGCAAGTCGTCGGTAAGTGGGCGAAGCCGTTTCCCAAGTCCGGCGCCAAGGACGAATGCTTGTTTGATTGCGGCCATCGCGTTAAAAATCCGGCATGGCCGAGGAAACTGTTTGGCGTGGTAGCGTTTCGCAATGGAAAAACTTCGGGTTTTTCGTTCTCCAACTTTTGCTCGCTGTGGCAATTGTCGTCATCTTCACCATAATTCAGCGACAGTCGTCACTAGAGATCAGGAATTTTGCTCCGTACATTTTAATTCTTCTTGCGGTGCCAATCTTTATCGCTGGCAAGCGTTATCTCCAAACGAAATGCAAAATCTACGAGCTCACCAGCGAACGATTGAAAATGCGTGAGGGCGTTTTTAGCAAAGTGACCGATACGCTCGAGTTGTATCGCGTGAAGGACATCGAGACGCAGCAACCGTTTGTCTATCGGCTCTGCGGCATCGAAAACGTCCAGCTCAACACTTCGGACACTTCTTCGCCGTTCGTTCTCATCCAGGCGATCCCGCACCGCGTCGGATTGGGGGACAAAATCCGAAACCAAGTCGAAATCATTCGTCAGCAAAAGGGCGTTCGCGAAATCGACGTTGAGTGAGCCGGGATCAATTGGGCTCGGGTTTCAGCGCATCCAAACCTTTGGTCAGATCGGTTAAGGCGCGGAGACAGGCCGCTTTGTGTTTGTCGATCCAACGCTCGGAGATCTGTTTCAGCGGCGCCGGGTTGAGATAGTGCAGCTTCTCGCGGCCCCGCCAAAGAGGAACAACCAGGTCCGCTTTGATCAGTAGGCCGAGATGTTTGGTGATGCCTTGGCGCGTCATGCGAAGATGCCGGCAGAGCTGGTTCAAAGTCTGGCCATTTTGGAGATGCAGCTGATCGAGGAGGGCGCGCCGGCTTGGGTCGGCCAAAGCTTTAAAGACAGCGTCCATGTGGTGGCGAATATGCAACTAAAAGGTTGCATATTTGTCCGCCCCTCGCAACCCAGGGAATGGGAATGGCAGCTCGCCAACCGATCGGGCCTTACCTTATTGAACGCCTTGCCGCGATCAGTTCTTCAGGTAAAGCGTGCGGGTCCCGAAATCGATGATCCCGTGATGGCTCCGCAGGATCTCCGCCCCGAGCAACCCCGCCACTGGTTGGGAACCTCGGAGCAGATCGCTGTGAATCAGTCCTTCTAGGTCGACTACACCAATGTCCTTGCCAACAATGTCCACCGACCCGACGGAGAGCCGCTTGATCCGGGCGATTTGCACGCCGCGCTGCTTCAAGTTGACCGCGGATGAGCTGAACGGCGTTTCTTGAAGCGGAACGTGTAGTCGGCGCAGGAACCCGCGATTGAGCAAGGTCGCAAACGCGCCCGTGTCGACCATCAGCCGTGCCGGTGCACCATTGATAGCCGCATCAACGTACAAATTATAGGTTTCACTCACTCGGATCGGCATGCTGCGGAAGCCGCGATATTGCATACCCGGCGTCTTACCTGAGGATTCGGGATCCAATTTGAGAATCAACATCTGTTTCTGACAATCCAGAACGGCGCCAGTGGGAAAGAGAATATCGGCGCCAAGGATTCCATCGATTTCCTGCTCATGAAGCAAGCGCGAGGCGCGGCCCGAACCGGAAAGATCGACAACCACGACCGGCTCATCAACGAGATTCAGCGCACCCAGACGAAAGTTGTGTGCGATGGCAACGTTGTTAAACGCGCCATTAATCTGCAGCCGCGCCGGCAGAGTCGAACTCCCAGGAATACCAGTCAGTCCAAAATGCGCGCGGCGCTTCAGCGCGATGGCACTGATCGGCGCGCCGCTATCGACGCCAAGCAGGGCCGGCTTGCCATTGATAAATGCTCGGACGAGCAGGTGGTTTTGTCGCGAACGGGTCAGTGGAAGCGCTTCGAAGCGCGGAGAAGACGAATCCGAAACACGTTGGCTCTTCGGAGCCGCCATGCACATTTCGGTCGCTGCGAACAAAATCGTGACGACAACCGAGACTATTTTCGGGAGGAGCGGGCGGCCGGGCATTTTCACGCGGCGGAGAATAGCATGGTTCCTTTTGCGCGAAAGCGCTTTCGTGATTGGCCTGGAAAAAGCTGCGTTTTGGCGTTGCCCGATTCTGATGGGGTTGATTAACTCTGTGCCAGCCGAGCGATTCTGATGTCAGCATTAGAAACAACTTTGGAGCCAGCAGCGGAGCAGAAATTTGTTCGCGGACTCGGCTTGCTCGATTCGACCATGCTCGTCGCGGGGTCGATGATCGGCTCCGGCATTTTTATCGTCTCCTCAATCATCGCGCGGCAGGTCGGCGCGCCCGGCTGGTTGCTTCTCGTCTGGCTCGTGACTGGCCTGCTCACGCTCATGGCAGCGCTCTCCTATGGCGAGTTGGCGGCGATGATGCCGAAGGCCGGCGGGCAATATGTTTATTTGCGCGAAGCCTTCTCTCCGCTGTGGGGTTTTCTCTATGGCTGGACGCTTTTTCTCGTTATTCAGACTGGCACCATTGCCGCGGTCGCCGTCGGGTTCGCTCGCTACACCGGTGTTCTAATCCCATGGGTTTCGGAGAAGAACTATCTGATCGAACCAATTCGTTTCGGCGGCTATGCGCTCTCGCTTTCGACCGCGCAATTCGTCGGCCTGGCGATGATCGCGCTGCTCACATACATGAACACGCGCGGTTTAAATCTCGGCAAGCTTGTTCAGAATATTTTCACAACGGCGAAGACGGGCGCGCTCATCGCGCTCATTGTGCTCGGCATCATCGTCGGGGTAAAGTCGGGCGCGGGGGCGGCGAACTTCAGCGATTTCTGGACGTTGCGCGGCGGTTTGCAGGAGGTCGGTGAAGGATTGACTGCCGCGACCGCCTTCGGACTCTTCGTCGGCATTTGCGTCGCGCAAACCAATTCGCTCTTCTCCGCCGACGCCTGGAACAATATCACGTTCACCGCCGGCGAGGTCATAAATCCGCGCCGTAACGTTCCGCTCTCACTCGCGTTCGGCACCATTCTGGTGATCGGGCTTTATCTGCTCGCTAATGTTGCGTATCTGGCCGCGCTTCCTTTCGCCGCAATTCAGAATGCGCCAAGCGACCGCGTGGCCTCTGAGACGGCCAACGTCATTTTTCCCGGCGCGGGCGCGACCATCATGGCCGTCGCTATCATGATTTCGACATTCGGCTGCAACAACGGGCTGATCCTTGCCGGCGCGCGCGCTTACTATGCAATGGCGCGTGACGGTCTCTTTTTCCGTCGCGTCGGCGAGCTGAACAAGAACCACGTCCCCGCGTGGGGTTTGATAATCCAAGGAATTTGGGCCGGCGCGCTCGTTTTGCCGCGCACGGTCAAGACAGACGCTGCCGGCAACGTTACCGGTTACGGCAATCTTTACGGCAACCTGCTCGACTACGTCATTTCGGCCGCGCTCATCTTTTACATTCTGACCATTCTCGGCATTTTCGTGCTCCGCCGGAAACGCCCGGATGCCGAGCGGCCGTATAAAGCATTCGGTTACCCGATCGTGCCCGCGCTCTACATCATCGGCGCGTCCGTAATTCTCTTCGTGTTGTTCATTTATCAGACCGCGACGACATGGCCCGGTCTCATCATCGTGCTAACCGGCGTGCCGATTTATTTTCTGTGGCGAAAATCGAATGCCGGTGCGCCGTCAGAAGACCAGGGCACTTAGCGAAACCGAACGACGAACAACCAAAAGGAAAGCGAACGCATGGGAAATCTATTCGCAAGAAAGCCCCTCGATAAACTGATGGAAGAGGCACAGGAGGTCGGCGAGCACAGCCTGAAGCGCTCGCTCGGGCCGATGAATTTGGTCGCACTTGGCATCGGGGGAATCATTGGCGCCGGTCTTTTTGTGCGCACCGCGGCCGCGATTGCCGATCGGGCGGGTCCATCGGTTGTGCTTGCGTTTATCGTTGCCGGTATTGGCTGCGCGTTTGCAGGTCTCTGTTATGCGGAGTTTGCTTCAATGATTCCGGTGGCGGGTAGCGCCTATACCTATTCCTACGCGACGATGGGCGAGTTCGTCGCTTGGATCATCGGTTGGGATTTGATCCTCGAATACGCGGTGGCGGCGGCGACTGTTTCAACTGCCTGGAGCGAGTACGCGAATCGCGTGCTCGAGTGGTTCGGGATGCGCATTCCATACCAATGGTCGCATTCGCCTTTCGAGCATGACCCAAACGGGGCGTATGGGATGATAAACATCCCGGCGGTTTTCATTCTCCTTCTGCTCACCGCGCTGCTGATCCGCGGCACGAAGGAATCGGCTTTCGTCAATGGTCTAATCGTTATCCTGAAGGTGAGCATCGTCTTGCTCTTCATCGGCATCGGATGGGGATTCATCAATCCGGCAAACCATACGCCCTTGATTCCGTCGCCGACGACATATGTTACGCCGCAAGGCATCACTCACGCCTACGGCGGGATCCTCGGGATTCTCGGCGCCGCCGGTGTCGTCTTCTTCGCTTACATCGGCTTCGATGCCGTCTCGACTGCGGCGCAGGAAGCCAGAAATCCGAAGCGCGATATGCCAATTGGAATTCTTGGGTCGCTGGCCTTTTGCACGATCCTTTACGTCCTCTTCTCTTACGTGCTGAGCGGTGTTGCTACGGTCCAGGACTTTCGCTCGGCCGGCCGCGAAGCCTCGGTCGCCTTTGCCATCACCAAATACATGACCGGCTATGAGTGGCTATCGAAATCAGTCACCGTCGCGATTCTCGCCGGATTCTCGTCGGTTATCCTCGTGATGCTGCTTGGTCAATCGCGTGTCTTCTATTCCATGAGCAAGGACGGCCTGGTGCCGAAGGTTTTCTCCGATGTGCATCCGCGGTTTAGGACACCTTACAAATCGAACATGCTCTTCTTTGTTTTCACCGGCCTGCTGGCGGCGTTCGTTCCGGCGGACGTTACCGGTGAAATGACCAGTATCGGAACGCTGTTCGCTTTCATTCTGGTTTGCGCTGGCGTGTGGATCATGCGGGTTCGAAGCCCTGAGCTAGAACGGGGATTCCGCGTACCGGCGGCGCCACTTGTCGCGATACTCGGGATCATCACCTGCGGCGCGATGATCTACGGCCTCGGTTGGACGAATTGGATGCGGTTGATCGTTTGGCTCCTAATTGGTTTCATCTTTTACTTCAGCTACGGGAAGCGCCACAGCCGCATCAACGCGCCACCGCCGGAGATGCCGGAGGGAATTAAGCTCACCCGGTAGTTGCCAGCTATTGCCAACTGCTGCCGCCGAAACCGCGCGAAGGACTGCTCGCGCCAAATCCGAGCAACGCTTCAGCGCGCCAGCGCAAAGCTGCGCCATTTCCGCGTTTTAGAAATGCGCGCCGCGCGACGTCAATGTCATCGATCGACAGATTCATTGCCCTCAGAATTTCCCATTCCTCCGGACTCAACAACGCTCGCTCCTCATCGCTGACCGCGCGCTTTTGCAAACGAGAGACGATTTCACTCAAGGCATTTCCATTCGAGGCGCGAAAAGTGTCGATGAGCCCCTGAAAACTGAGATGAAACGGAATCGTGGCAAGATCGACATCAACGCTTTGAGCCACACTTTCGGGCGGCATTGTCACTGGGTCGGATTTCGTAACCGAATTCCAAACGCCTTCCGGCTGATAATAGCCAATCTCCGCGCGGTAGTTTTCGCGCGGCTCTGAAACTGTCAGATAGCAGTTGCCCGCCATCGGCTCGACCGCTTCGCTCGTTTCTTCGGAACCATCGTTTCGATAAACGCGAAGATGAACTTGTCGATCCACTGGAGCGGTATTTTCGAAAATGGACGACCAGTCGATAATCCAATACGTGAAGACGGTGTGCGGGTCGCGCGCGATAGCGAACAGAAGTGGCGCGCCATAAACCCGCGGTAGTTCGACCACTTCGGGCAAATCGTTCGGCAGCCTGGGGTCGCTGCGGGCGAGACGCACGACCGGCCCGTCTGAGATTCGGTATCCCGTTCTCGGATCGGAGTGTGGCGTCATTTGATCAGTATCTTCCGGCATGATGCTGAACACGAATGTGGCGAAAATTAGCGAAACGAAAAGCGGAATGTTGCGCGGCGCATTCGAAGATCGACAGTCGTTGTGCTGAGTTCGCTGTCCAACAGTGAAGCCGTACATTATTTTTAATCCAACCGCCGGATCGGTCGCCGATGCACCACGGATCTTGGCAGAACTGAAGCGATTGCGCCCGAGCGCGGTGTCGATAACAAACAAAAGTGGGGACGCAGAGAAGTGGAGCCGGCAGGCGGCACGCGCCGGCCGGCAATACATTGTGGCGGCGGGTGGCGACGGAACACTGAATGAGGTTGTCAATGGAGTCGCCCGAACACGGCACAAGCCACGCATCGGAATTCTGCCACTTGGAACCGGAAATGATTTCGCGCGAACGCTTGGTTTGCCGTTTTCGATTGAAGAGAACATCGACATCCTCCGTGCCGGCAAAACGCGTGCGATCGACATTGTTAGTGTGCAGAGCGATCGCGCTCGTTATTTCGTAAATGTGTCGGCGGGCGGATTCAGCGGAATTGTGCGCAATAAAATCACTCCCGAGATCAAACGGAGCTGGGGACCGCTTGCGTATATTCGCGGAGCTGCGGCCGCACTACCAAAGTTGCATGCTTACAAGACACGGATTGTAATCGATGGGCGGGAAGAGCTTTCGACCGCCGCCTATAATGTCGTGATCGCGAATGGCCGATTTGTGGCCGGCGGATTACCGGTCGCGCCGGAGGCCGATCCGAGTGACGGTTTGCTTGATGTCATCTTGATCCCAAAACGACGTCCGGCGGAAATGGCGTTACTGGCGGCGGAAATAATTCTGGGAAAGCATTTCTCGAGCAGTGCTGTGATCTTTCGACGCGCGCGAAAAATCGCCGTGCGCTCGCGCCCGGGTATGTGGTTTAACGTAGACGGAGAACTGGTGGGACGCGCCCCGGCGGAATTTCGAATCGTGCCGCGCGCGCTAAACTTCGTAAGAAAATGACGAGCGACAAAATCGTGCGATTGGAAGAACTCGAGCAGCGGGCTAACAAACTGCGCGCGACGGGGAAAAGAATCGTAGCGACGAACGGATGTTTCGATTTGCTTCACGTCGGACACATTCGCTACTTGAGCGCGGCTCGCGCCCTTGGCGACGCGTTGATCGTCGGAATCAACGGCGACCAGTCTGTCCGCGAACTGAAAGGAGCCGGTCGCCCGGTTACCAGCGAAAGTGATCGCGCAGAGATCGTTGCCGCATTGGAATGCGTTGATCTGGTCACAATTTTTCCGGAGGTGCGCGCGACACGTTTTCTCGAACTGGCGTCGCCCCACGTCTACGTCAAGGGCGGCGATTACAATCAAGACACATTGAATACTGAAGAGCGCCAGGTTCTGCAAAAAATCGGCGCGAAGATCGACATCGTGCCATTCGAGCGCGGCTATTCGACATCCGATTTATTGGCGCGCATGAACAAAATAAAAAAATGAAGCCGCTTGGTCTTGGAATTCTTGGATCGGGAAAAGGATCAAATTGCCGTGCCATTCTGGAAAGCATTCGCTCCGGAGCGTTGCCTGCCGAAGCCCGCGTCGTGATATCCGATGTGCTTGACGCGCCGATTCTGGAAATCGCGCGAGAGTTCAGCATTCCCAATGCCTATCTCCCTCCGGGTCAATTTCGCACGCGGCTGGAACCGAACGTGGAGGCCGAGCTCGCGCAAATGCTGCGCGATGCAGAGGTGGAGTTGGTGGTCCTGGCCGGATTCATGCGCGTTTTGAAATCGCCCATGTTGCAGGCCTTTCCACGACGAATCGTTAATATTCATCCATCGCTCTTGCCGAAATTTCCCGGACTGGAAGCGTGGAAACAAGCGCTTGATGCGGGCGAGACCGTTACCGGTTGCACGGTGCATTACGTCGACGACAAAATAGATCACGGAGACATCATCGCGCAGCGTGATGTCCCGATTTTGCCTAACGACTCGGCCGAAAGTCTACACGCGCGAATCCAAATCGTCGAACACGAATTGTATCCGGCCGTGATTGCGAAGCTCTGTCGAGAAAACGATCGCCGACCCTAAATCGTCTCAGCTTTTTGGTCGCGGCCAAGCAATTCTTCCATCGCCTGGGCCGATGGTTTCTGTTGGTAAAGCAGCGAGTAGACCTGATCGATGATCGGTGTCTCGACGCCGAGTTTACGCGCACACTCATGCGCGCTCTTAGCGGTTGGAATTCCTTCGGCAACCGTGCCCATGGCCGTAGTGATTTCATTTAAGGAGCGACTCTGGGCTAATTGTTCGCCGACACGACGATTGCGGCTGTGTCGACTGAAGCAGGTTGCGATAAGATCTCCAGCACCACTCAATCCATAAAACGTTCGCAATTCTCCACCCATCTTGGTGCCGAGGCGGACCATTTCGGCGAGCGCTCGAGTAACGAGGGCCGCTTTGGAATTGTCACCTAAACCAAGCCCGTCGCCCGCTCCGGCAGCAATCGCAAAAACATTTTTGAGCGCGCCGCCCAGCTCGATCCCGACCAGCTCTTCGCCCGTGTAAATTCGGAACCTCGGCGTGCCGAGATATTTTTGCAGTTCCGCGGCGCAATCTCGTTTGGTGCATGCCAGAACCGTAGCCGTCGGCAACTCACGTGAAACTTCCGCCGCCAAGTTCGGTCCGGAGAGAACCGCGATCGTATGGTGGGGAAAAATTTCCGCCAGGATCTCGCTCATCCGCTTTCCGGTTCCGTGCTCGATGCCTTTAATGCAACTAAGCAGAACGGCGTTGGAATTAATTTTAACTTCAGCGAGTCGACCCGCCGTTTCTCGCAACGCGGTCGATGGGGTAACGAAAACAATCAGATCAGCATCGGCACAAGAATGGAGATCACTCGTTAGGCCAATCGCTTCGGGAAGATTTACCCCCGGAAGATAAGCGCTGTTTTCGCGCGATGCTCGCAGCTCCTCAACTCGAGACGGGTCATTTCCACACAGCAAAATCGCTCGGCCTTGCCTTGCCCAAATTACCGACAACGCCGTTCCCCAGCCGCCGGCTCCAATCACTGCAATTCTTTCTCGTTTCACTTTCGAGCGAAGCGCGGTTCGGTTCCGTTGAAAAGTCGGGACAAATTAGAACGATGTCGCAACACTATGATCGCCGCCAGACACACCGCAAAATATAGCAGAATCGGTGTCTGCAATTGCTCCAGAAACAGCATGGTTGCGATTGTAACAGGAAGAGCGATCGCGGCGGCGATCGAAGCCAGCGATACGTACCGCGTAACTTGAAACACCGCAATCCAAACGAGGCAGACAACGGTTGCTGCGACCCAATTGAGGCCAAAGAGGCTGCCGAGAGATGTAGCTACCCCTTTCCCTCCCTTGAATCCGAGCCAAAGCGGATAGCTGTGGCCAAGCACGGAAAAAATAGCGGCGACCGCGCCGCAGAGATCGACAAACTTCGGAGTCAATTCAGCGGTCTTGGCGATCATCACTCCCACGACCACGGCAGCCAGACCCTTTCCGAAGTCCACCACGAACACCGGATAGCCGAACCGCTTGCCCAATACGCGGGTCACGTTTGTTGCTCCGACATTCCCGCTGCCAACTTTGCGCACGTCAATCCCGCGGATGCGACCCGCTAAGTAACCGGCTGGAATCGAGCCGAGGAAATAAGCGAGTAACGCGACAGTGGCAAAGGTGAACACGTGTTGTTAGGTGCCAGTTTATCCTCGAATTAAGGAGAAAGATTCATTTCTAACTTGTTCTTAGTTAGCCAAATAGACAAAATTGATATATCAGCTGGAGTCACACCACTAATCCGGGCGGCTTGGCCCACAGTAAGCGGGCGAACCTTCGAAAGTTTCTGTCGCGTCTCCGAGCTTAGCCCCGCAATGCTCGCAAAGTTAAATCCGTCAGGGATTCTTTGAAGATTCTTCTTCGATAGATCCTTGTTGTGTTGCGTCTGGCGGGCGGTGTACCCCTCGTATTTGATGTCAGTTTCAAGCAGCTCCCAGATATCTTCTGGAGCTATCCAGCGGACCTCGGACGAGAGATCGGCATAGGTGAAGCCGGGGCGTTTTAGAAGCTGCGAGATCGGAACGCCGCCGCTCCGTGTATTATTCGCAATGGTACGACATTCTTTGAGCAGCGACGTTTTTGCCTCGAAGGCAACCATTCGTCCTAGGGTAACCAATCCCAACTCGAAGCCCTTCGCCGTGAGACGCTGATCGGCGTTGTCGTGTCGAAGCTGGAGGCGGTCTTCCGCGCGACTCGTAAACATGCGATACGGTTCCTCTGTTCCCTTCGTTACCAGGTCGTCGATAAGAACACCGATGTAGGCCTCATTTCGGCCGAGCACGAAGGCCGGCCGATTTTGAACACTCAGCGCCGCGTTCGCTCCAGCGATTAGTCCCTGAGCGGCGGCCTCCTCGTAACCCGAAGTGCCATTGACTTGCCCAGCAAAGTAAAGACGCCGGACCTGCTTGGTTTCGAGACTATGAAACAGCTGGGTGGGGGGGAAAAAATCGTATTCTACCGCGTATCCTGGGCGCATTATTTCCGCATGTTCTAATCCCGAAACTGAACGGACAAACTCAAGCTGAACTTCGTACGGAAGGCTAGTGGAAATACCATTTACGTAGAATTCGTTGGTATGGCGACCCTCTGGCTCCAAGAATA
>Ga0209160_1003544_pt1 | contig 12690 bp, 13 predicted proteins | sample GraSoiAngelo_153_FD_186167 | JGI IMG/M metagenome (GOLD analysis project Ga0209160, IMG submission 186167) | Grasslands soil microbial communities from the Angelo Coastal Reserve, California, USA - 14_1009_12_40cm (SPAdes) (version 2) | ecosystem: Environmental > Terrestrial > Soil > Grasslands ...
TGGCGGCATTCAAGGTTTTGTTGTATCGCTACACGAGTCAAGACGACCTCATCGTGGGCACGCCGATCGCCAACCGTAACCGGGTAGAGACCGAAGGGCTGATCGGATTCTTCGTCAACGCACTGGTTCTGCGGACGGACCTTTCCGGCAATCCCAGTTTTCGGGAGCTCTTGCGGCGGGTGCGGCAGGTGTGTTTGGGGGCGTATAGCCATCAGGATCTGCCCTTTGATCGGCTTGTCGAGGAATTGCACCTGAAGCGGGACTTGAGCCGCAATCCGCTCTTTCAGGTGACGTTCGTGCTGCTAAATGCTCCGCTGCGACCGCTGGAGCTGCCGGGCTTGACCCTGGGCCCTGTCGAGGGGGACAATGAGACGGCTCACTTTGATTTGACCCTGCAGATCCTGGACACCGAGCAAGGACTGACGGCCGCATTCGTGTACAACACCGATCTGTTTGAGATGCGCGGATGCTAGGCCACTTTCAGACCTTGCTGGAGTCCATCGTCGCTGATCCCGAGCAGCGCCTCTCAGACTTCCCTCTCTTAACCAAAGCCGAGCGGCAGCAATTGCTGCTGGAGTGGAACGGTACCAAGACCGATTATCCCAAAGACAAGTGCCTCCACCAATGGTTTGAGGCTTCCCGTACGCAGGAACCGGTGCCTCGATTTTTCGCACCTGGTCGGACGGCTTGCCAGCGGATGTCGAGGTCTGCCCGGTTCAGTTCCCCGGTCGGGGAACTCGGCTGATGGAGACTCCGTTCACTCAGCTTGCGCCTCTTGTCCAAGCCCTTGCCCAAGCCCTGGTTCCACTGCTGGACAGGCCGTTTGCCTTCTTTGGTGACAGCTTGGGAGCGTTGGTTGGCTTTGAACTCGCTCGTCAGCTCCGGCGACAGTCTGATGTTCAGCCGGTTCGCCTATTTGTCTCGGCGGATCTCGCGCCGCAGTTCCCTCATCAAGACCGGCCGATCCATGCCCTGCCCGAGGGGGAATTACTCGTCGAATTGCGTCGCCTGAATGGCATTCCCGGAAAAGTGTTGGAAGATGTAGAACTCATGCAGATTATGCTTCCCGTCCTGCGGGCCGATTTGGCCCTTTTCGAAACTTACGTGTACTCAACCGAGCCTCCCCTCAAATGCCCCATCTCTGCCTTCGGCGGCTTGCAGGATCACCGGGTGAGTCGAAGCCATCTCGAAGCCTGGCGTGATCAAACGAGTGCTTCCTTCTCGCTGCGGACGTTTCCCGGTGACCACTTCTTCTGGCACACAACTCAGCTGCTCCTTCTTCAGGTGCTCTCTCAAGATTTGCGCGAAGACGGGTGAGAACCACCACATGAAAGCAGCACCCATCAGCTCTCCTGTTCCTCCGTGGCGCTCTCCACCAGAAACTTTAGTGTTGGGTTGCGATGAGGTTCATGTCTGGCGAGCGACCTTGGACCAGACCTCGTCACAGATTCAGAGCTTTCTCCGTAACCTTGCTGCGGATGAACAGGCGAGGGCTAAGCGGTTTCACTTTGAGAGAGACCGCAAGCACTTTATCGTGGCTCGTGGAGTGCTCCGGGCCATCCTCGGCGGTCACTTGAACAGACCGCCAGAATGCGTGTCCTTTTGCTATGGCTCTCATGGAAAGCCTGCCCTTGCCGGAGAATCTGACAGGGATGCGATCCGCTTTAGCGTGTCCCACTCCTGGGGAGTCGCCCTTTATGCGGTCACTCGTGGTCGGGAGGTGGGCATCGACCTCGAGCGCATCCGTTTTGATCTGGCAGTCGCGGAGATCGCGGAGCGGTTTTTCTCACCACGGGAGGCTGCGATGCTCCGGGCACTCCCGACGGAGGTGCAGCAACAGGCGTTTTTTCGCTATTGGACGTGCAAGGAGGCCTACATCAAGGCCCGTGGCGAAGGACTTTCACTGCCCTTGGACCAGTTTGAGGTGTCGCTGGCTTCCGGGGAACCGGCCGCAATACTCGGAATTCAACAAGATCCATCCGAAGCCTCCGGTTGGTCTATTCAGGAACTTACCCCCGCCCCCGGCTATGTCGCCGCTCTTGCCGTGGAAGGACACGGCTGGCGTGTTACCTGTTGGCAGTGGCCGGGCCCGAGGCAGCAATCACTCTGAATGTTGCAATTCCTTTCTTTGCCGAGCCCATCTCTCAGCGAGCCGTTTGACGGCCAAATAAGTGAGCAACGTAACGGGGGTAGCGATGATGATCGAGCCAACCAACATGGCGGCGTAAACATCCCAACTCTTCTGCAAAACGTCCCACAGTCGAGCCTGATTCAACGCTAGCGCATGCCGTACCGAGAGAATCAACTTCCCCAATCGATATTCAGCCAACCAGATGAAAGGCAAAAGCGGCACATAGAGAATCGAAGCTACCGCCCCGGCGACCGCGGTTATCACGTTCCTCTTCAGCAGCCACACCACCACGGTCGCTACGATGAGTGGGGATGGATTCAGCGGCAGAAAACTGGCAAAGATGCCGATGGAGAAGCCAGTCGCAATTGGGTCCGGTCGGGCATCGACGTGCTTCAGCTTCTGCCAAATCTCTCGGATTCGTTGTTTCAGGGCGATTCTGGTCATGGCTCAGAGCGTGTGGCCGGCATGCGCCACATCACTGGCGATCTGGCCGTCACGCATGCCAATCAACCGCCGCGCCCGCTCCATGACTAGAGGATCATGGGTGGAATAGACGAAAGTGGTGTTGTGAGCGCGATTGAGTTGTTCCATCACTTCGAGGAGAGCGGTCGCAGTGGCCGAGTCAAGATTCGCCGTGGGCTCGTCCGCCAGGATCAGCGCCGGCTCAGTGACCATGGCTCGCGCCACCGCCACCCGCTGTTGTTGCCCGCCAGACAACTCGCCGGGTCGGCGATGTTCAAGGTTGGCAAGACCGATTTCAGCAAAGAGTTTTTGCACTCTTTCCTTGCGCTGCTCCACCCGAACGCCCTGCAGCAGCAACGTAAATTCAGCGTTCTCCAGGGCGGTCAGCACCGGCAGCAGGTTGTACGCTTGGAAGACGAAGCCGAGGCGCCGCAGCCGCAGACGAGCCAGCTCCCCTGTGGATAAGAGTTGCAGATTCTTCCCTTCCAGCAACACCTCTCCGCATCGGCTCGGTCGAGTCCTCCGATGATGTTAAGCAACGTGGTTTTGCCGGAACCGGACGGTCCGGCAATCGCGAGAAATTCTCCGGGAGCCACCCGCAGACTGATCCCGCGCAGTGCCGGAACCTCGATTGACCCCATGCGGTAGGTCTTCTTCACGTCTTTCAGTTCCACCGCCCACTCAGTCACATCGTCCTCCAAATCAGGCTAAAACACCTTCAATGCGCCGGGCAGGTCGGTTCGCGCAGCCTTGAGCGCTGGATAAAAGGAGATGATGGTCGCTGTCAAAAAGACAATGCCTACGGACGAAGCGATTCGCGTCACGCTCAAGCGCGAGTAGATGATCGGGTCAAAAACGAGAGCGGAGGGGAGGCTGCTCTTGAAGAACCAGCGCAGATCCAACCCTGCGGTGGCGAAATAATGCTGCGCGTTCAACCCCAGCACCAGACCCAGAGCGAGGCTGATCGCTGTGAGCGCCAACGACTCGCCAATGACCATCACGGCAAGCTGCACAGGCCGCAGGCCCAGAGCCGAACAGAGACCGAATTCATAACGGCGCTCGATTACTCGCATCAGAATCGTGTTGAGTATCCCCAACCCGACCATCGCCAGAACCACTCCGTTCATCACATAATTAAAGGCCCGGATGGCAACGCACTGCTCGTGCTCGCCGCCAGTTCGGAATTGCTTCCCCTGGACCTGATCAAGGCGCTGATCGCACGCGGAGTAGACGTAAACGCCAGAAATCCTAAGGGTGAAACCGCACTGGACTTCGCCGCGCGCCATGGTCGCGGAGCCGGCTCCCTCCTTTCGTGCGGCGGTCCAAAGGAGTATCCCGCTCCTGCAGAACAGCAGTACGACGTTTATGAGGAAGTCGGGCTGCGTTTCCTGCCATAACAACACCCTTACCTACATGACGCTGGCCACTGCCCACGAGAAAGGGATCGCTGTCAACGACCAGATTGTGGCTAAGGAATTGAAAACGATTACATCCTACCTCGAGAGCTGGCGTGAGCGAGTGCTCCAGGGGGTTGGAATTCCGGGAGACTCCGATACTATCAGCGCCATTCTCGTTGGGTTGGCAGATGCGAGGGTTCCGCCGGATCCGGCCACAGACGCTCTGGCCAACTACTTGAAAAACCATCAAGCGCCCGACGGGCGATGGTTCATCGTCGCGCACCGGCCGCCGCTCGAATCGAGCGTAAGGAGAAAATATCCATGGCTACAAAAGCGCAACCCGCTTTCGAACGGGACCCTGTCAAGCTCGACTCGAAGCACTATAAAGTTGAATTTAGAGAACGACCGCGTGCGGATTGTTCGCATCCGCTACGCTGGCCGCGAGAAGTCCGTAATGCACCAACACCCGCCTGGCGTCGGAATTTTCCTGACTGATGCTAATTTTAAGTTCTCCTATCCAGACGGCAAGACCGAGAACATCAAAGCCAAGGCAGGAGAATATCTCTGGTTTGGTGAGGTATGGGAACACTTGCCCGAAAATTCGAGCGATAAGAATGCGGAAGTCATCTACGTCGAGCTGAAATCCTGACTTGCCAAGCCTGACGCCGGTTCTCTCCACCGGTTTCAATGCGGGGTGAATTCATCGGACTGAACTCGCCCCGCAATTTCATCCGGCCGCAATTCAAGGAGGAGGGACTCCGCTGTGACCGAATCGAGACCGTTGGTTTGGCGGCGTGCCGGCTATCGTAGCTTGACTATACCGCAATCGGTTTTTTGAATTTCCTATTGCTCAGGATTTGTTCCCCACCTTAGTTGGTACGGATTTGGCAAGCCAGCGAGACAGCACCGCGGCAATCTCCAGGTTGTTCTTCTCCAACATCATCATGTGTCCGTTCCCGTGGATACCGATCTCGCTCAGTTTGATCCATGTAGTGTGTACGCCAGCTTGCTCGAGGTATTTCACCGTGCAGTGGTCGTAAGCAGCGTGATAGGAGGCTTCGGAAGTTACAATCAGAATTGGTGTCTTTTGCAGCTTCTCAAGCTGGCGGGCCGGTTCTTTTTGCATCCAACACTTGCTCAGGTCGGGCCCATCTGCCTTGTCCTGCTGAACAATTTCCAGATCGGACGCATTTGCGGCCGGGGGTGAATAAACGAGCGGAACAGCTGTGACACCCCAGGCCCGAGTCATCATCGTGCTGTAGCGAAACCATTCCGGCGCATCAACATTCTGGATATCGAAGAATGGTGGGCCGCTTGGCTCCACCGCAATAATTGCCTTGACCAGATCCGGTCTGGCATCGGCGACAGGCCAACCGAACGCTCCCGACTGCGAGTGCGTGAGCAAAATTGCCGGTCCGATTTTGTCCAGCAGCGACACGATGGCATCGCGATTCAGCATCTGTTGTCGAGTGAAATCAGGGAGGCCCGGCACCTGCGATGCGACGAACTGGTCAAAAATTGAATCTCCCGGTTTTCCGTCACCGGGCCATTGGGTGTGCAGGTGTGCTTGTGGCCAAAGCTTATAGCGCTCAATGCTTGTAAACCGTTGTCGGACGGTTTCGGGATTGGGTGCTGGAGACAAAGGACCGTAAATTTCGCTGGGATAGGCGGCTCTTCCTCGTCCGGGCTGATCAATTACGTAAACGGCGTAGCCCTGTCGCAGAAAGAACTGCGCCCAACCGTCTCGCCCATTAGGGGTGCCGGTAAAGTTCGTGCCGGTCTGACCACCGCCGTGGATCATCACGATCGGGTAGGGATGCACCATCTTGCTCGGAATTTGGAACTCGGCATAAAGCTGCCCGCTCATTGCCTGCCGGCCATCTAGCGGCGAATACTTGCCTCCGGCGAAAACATATCCCTCTCGCGCAATGGACAGCGGCGCTACGTGATTCAGCCTTGCTGGTTCGCTCTGTGCACACAGGAATCCCGAAATGGCCAAAGTTACAGCTACAACCTGAGCGAGCATGAACTCTAGCCTCACCGGTGTTCCTGCTTGTGATTCACCTGAGCCGTTCTTTTAGATTGAACCCAACTGAACAGTGGAGACTATGCCGAGCTTGCGAGTCGCGTCAAGTAGAGACGTTTTTTTGAGCCGCGTTCGTGCGGAAACTGACTGACCGGAGATAAGATCGTTGTTGACTGCGGTTTCCCCACCGGAGTACAACCGGCACTGAACCACGGTCGGCCCTTTCACGGTTCCCGAGCAGCCAATTTAAGGAGTCGTCAATATCCGAGCGATCTGGATTGCTCCAGTCATCACACTCGTTGCTATCCATGCGGGCAAAAGCGGCTGAGGAGGAATTGAACATGAAAAACCACCGAATTCGCGGCGCAGTCGTTTCCGCTGCGGGCGTTCTTGCGACTGCTCTCAGTCTCTCCTGGACGGTTTCGGTGGCTGCCCAAGAACCTACAGCTACGCGCATCGAACACGCCGACCAAGAGCCGCAGAACTGGCTCACCTTCTTCGGCAATTACCGGGCGTGGAGTTACAGTCCGCTCGGCCAGATCACGCGTGAGAATGTGAAGCAACTGGTGCCGGTGTGGGCGTTCCCGACCGGCGGACAGAATGGGTTGCAAGCTGCCCCCCTCATCGTAGACGGAGTGCTCTATATTGAAAACCACCAGAACCATGTTTTCGCGGTCGATGCAGATACAGGCAGGCCTCTTTGGACCTACGCCTATGAATCTTCACGGGCAACTTCTTCGGCGTCAGCTCTTGGCACACGAGGTTTGGCCATTGGATACGGCCTGGTGTACATGGGAACGAAAGACAATCACCTTGTAGCGATCGATGCCAAGACCGGTAAGGAAGTCTGGAATGTGCAGGTACCGGACGCGAACCAGTGCTGTGGGATAACGGGCGCGCCGTTGCTGGTCAAGGACAAGGTCATCACCGGGATAGTTGGCGGCGAATGGGCTCATCGCGGTTACATTACCGCATTCGACGCAAAGACCGGGAAGATGGTATGGCGTTTCTACACGATTCCGGCACCTGGCGAACCGGGCTCGGAAACCTGGCCGGGGGATTCGTGGAAAACCGGCGGTGGCTCGACCTGGTTCACCGGCTCATATGATCCTGAACTGAACTTAGTCTATTGGGGCATTGGAAATCCATCTTCTGATTTTTTCGGAGACCATCGTAAGGGCTCCAATCTGTACACAGACTCGCTGGTCGCTCTGGATGCTGATAGCGGAAAGCTGAAGTGGTATTTCCAGGAGATTCCGCACGACCTATGGGATTTCGACTCGAACGCAGAACCGGTGCTGATCGATATCAACCAAAACGGCCAGCGGCGCAAGCTCGTGCTGCATTCCAATAAGGGCGGATATGCGTATCTACTCGATCGCGAAACGGGCAAGCTCGTGAAGGCTTTCCCCTATGCCCAGGACGTGAACTGGTCGGCAGGATTGGATAAGGACAGCAAACCGATGAAGCCAGTCGTGCCTACCAAAAGCAGCGATTTTTTCTTTTGCCCTGGTGCGCTGGGTGCCCGGAATTTCAATCATTCGGCATACAGTCCCCGCACCGGGTTGTGGTACAGCAATGATTTTGAAATCTGCGGTCGTCTTGAGCCAGAAGACTTGGATGTAAACGAGGGCGACCGATATTTCGGTGGAACGATGCCTTCTCGGCAACTGAGCGCGAAGGGCAAGCCCAATATCAGCGCCTTCGATCCACTGACGGGCGAACGAAAGTGGACGTTCGCTACCAAGTACCCGAACGCCTCGTCGCTGCTAGCGACGGCTGGCGATTTGATTTTTGCTGGGGATCTGGAGGGCTATGCATTTGCGCTGGACGCAAAAAGCGGCGAAAAGCTCTGGTCCTTCAATACGGGCGGAAAGATTGCGTCTCCGCCGGTCAGCTTCTCGGTCGACGGCCGCCAATATATCGCGATCAGCACGGGCGGCGGTTCAATCGTAGAACGTTCTGTCCCAGAACTCTTTCCTGAGGCGAAGGGTCATTTGCCGGCGGACGCGTCGACGCTTTTCGTATTCGCACTGCCGTCTAAATGACGATGCGATCTCTTTGATCTTCAGGTCGAAAACCAAAAATATAGGGCATCTTTCGGTAGTGTTGGAAAGATACGTTACGAAACCGAGCGTGTTCCATTCGTTTCGGTCTTGGTTACTGGCCCGCGTGAGTCACTCGAAATCGTGAAGTCACACTACTAACAAGACGGCTCCAATGGCAACGCGATAGTTCGCGGAGCCGACAACAGGTGTCAGTTGTTTTGGCTCAGACCTAACGAGCTGAGCTCCGTCGCCTGACGCTCCACTGCCACCATGACTTCAAACAGCTCCGTTCGAACCAGACTGCGAAGAGCGTCGCCTTGTTCGACAAAGGCGGCAAAGTTTTGCTTTGGAAATACCTGCGCGAACCGAGTTTGGCCTACTTCGGGGCTGGGAGCTATGGTCGGCAGCGCGGCGGCCTGATCTTTCACAGTATTCGACAGCACTGCATTGAAGGGTGCTTCCGCTCCGCCAGGCGAAACGACCCGGGCGGCGCTCCAGCCCAAAGACCGGCCTTCCTTCACCGCTTGGCTGTTCAGTGGTAACAGCATGTCGGTCACATACTTGCCATAATCCCCACCGCGCCCTGCCGTGATCTTCCAGCGCGTGACAGCAAGGTAGTTTCCGTCCTTATTTTGGGTCCCTGGTGCCGTGGCCTCTACCCTATAAAGGATGCTGCCCACATTGGTACGAAGAGCGTTCAGCTTCTGGTTGTATTCCTGGAAACTCATCCCAGTAACCTTGCGATACAGTTCGTCACGCTTTGCGACGTTTGGCGCCTGAGGAGCGCCGTCGAACGTGATGGAAATCGCATAATTGTAGCTATTGGCCGGGACGCCACGATAGGCTTCCCGCAGCAGAACCCAGGACGTAATGTTTTCGCCGGAGGCGAGACGCTCCTCCATTAGTTTCCGTTCCGTGGTCCTCGCCTCTTGGAGCATTGCGCCAACTTTTTCGGGTGCAACACTGAAGTAGTTTGTTATCCGGTAATTGATGTGCTGGGATTGTTGGGCCCAACCAACGGTGGCTACGAGTGAAAGAGTCAGGCCAACCGCCAGAAATAGATGTGATCTCTTCGTGGTGTTCTCCTTTGCGAGTCTTGGGCTCACTCGGACTTCGAGGTGCAATTGTGATTCCCTGGGGAGGCACTAACATATACCCGACGCGCTCCGCACACAATGCTATTGCCTTAACCACTGCATGCAGCAACCCAGACTCTCACTTTCACCGACATGACGCTCATGAGTGGGTCGCTCAGTATCGTGGCGCTCTGTAGTACCTAAGGATTCGGATAGTTTAGAGTCGGGGTCTGCGCTTATCCCAGGGCTGCGCTTTTTCAAGTTGGGCGGCCAATCGGAAAAGAGTGCCATCTTCGCCGAATCGTGCCGAGAACATCACGCCAACCGGCAAACCATCAGGGGTCCAATGAAGCGGAACGGACATCGAAGGCTGCCCGGTCACGTTGTAGAGCGCCGTATAGGGGCTGAATTCCATAACTTCCTTACTCCACGCTGATAGATCCTGCGACAAACTCAGCAAGCCGAGAGCAACTGGCGGCTTCGCCAGCGTCGGACTCAGAATCACGTCATAGTTCCGCTGAAACTTCGCCATCGCCAACCCGATTTGGTGAAGAGTTGCGATCGCTCGCGAATACGTTACGCTGGTCACTTTTAATCCCGCTTGCATCGTCGCCCATGTCACCGGCTCAACGTCCTGCTCGCTGACTGGCCTGCCTAGAATCGCTGCAGCGTCATCCAGTACTCGAGCGAGCGAGACCTGCAAGATCGCAAAAAACGCTCCACGAGCCAGCGCGAAGTCAATCGGTATCGTCGTTTCTTCGATGCTGTGTCCTAGGCCCTTGCACAGCTTCGCTGCGTTCAGCGCAGCCTTCTTGCATTCTGGATCGAGGGGTGTTCCACCCGGCGTTGCCGTTACGAGCGCGATGCGCAGCCTGCCAGGTTCGGCGCTGACTTCTTTGAGGAACGGACGCACCGGTGGAGGTGAAAAATAAGGTGAGCCTAGCTCCGCGCCAACAGACACATCGAGCAAGGCAGCACTGTCTCGCACAGAAATCGTGAGCGCGTGATGCTGAGTACAGCCGTTCCAACTCTCAAATTGGTTCGGTCCCAGCGGCACACGTGCACGCGTCGGCTTAAAACCGAAGGCACCACAACAGGATGCTGGAATTCTGATCGAGCCGCCGCCATCGCTGCCGTGCGCCATCGGTACGATTCGGCTGGCGACAACTGCGGCCGCCCCGCCGGAGGAACCACCGGAAGTCCGTTCCAGATTCCACGGATTGTGTGTCTGGCCGAACAGCACGGATTCCGTCGTCGTCGTGAGCCCAAGCTCCGGCGAATTCGTCTTGCCAAAGATGACCAGCCCAGCCTGTTTGTAACGCTCGACCAGCGTGCTGTCGAAATCAGCCACGCTATCTTTCCAAATTCGGCTGCCGGCCGACGTAATCGTTCCAGCCAGATATTGGTTCAGATCTTTAAGTACGAAGGGCACTCCGCCAAATGGGCCTGTTCCGATACCTTGCTTGATTTGAGCTTCGGCTCTGTCGAAGAAAAGATGACAGAGCGCGTTCAACTTCGGATTGAAGGCATCCACGCGCTCATGCACAGAGTTAAGCAGTTCGAGCGCGCTGATCTTCTTTTTCGCAATCAATTCCGCTAAACCCAGACCATCGTATTTACTGTATTCAGCGGCCAGCCCCGAGAATTGACCGGACGTATCGGCGCGTGCTGCGGAGGAGATGTTCATTACGGCCCCCAAGCTGGCGGTCAAGCCACCCTTGAGCAGATCGCGGCGGCTCAACTGACTTCCAGCAGGACTTTTGTGGTGAATGCTCACCGGATTAAGCCGGACTTGCGTGCTTGAGACTGCAACATGATACGCCCGACAGGCCGGTCTCGTAACAGTTACATATCCACGTTCAATTTGCCTAGCAGATGGCGCCGGTAAGAGACTCCGGCCTGGGGCGGGGTACGGGGGCTCGATTTCAGAAATCGATGGGTCCGTTTAACAAATTACCAAAGGCCTCAGCGGCAACGCAATTGCGCCGCGACCAATCTCACTTCGAACCCTCCTAAATTTCGGGACGGTTCCGAATCGTTGTCGATTGCGATCCGAGTTGCGATTGGGGCTTGCGTCAGTTATTGATAGCTTTTTAATTGACCGCGATCACGATTATTTGATATCAGTTAATAGTGCCCAAACGAGGCAGAGGCCGACCCAAGCTCTCCGCCCGCGAGCGATCCAGCAAAACCATCTTGTTGCGTCTGACACCATCTGAATTCAATGGTTTGAAGCGAAGAGCTCAAAAAGCCGGTTTCAGGACCACAGGCAGAAAAACCCAGATAGTGGATTACGTTCGATCCAAGCTCAAACTGCGGGGTGCTGAAAAATGAGACGCTTAACCGAGACCGAAATCGAGAACCTGATCCTACTCGCTCGAAGAAGTTCGCTGCGTGACGCTACGATGATCCTGCTTTCTTATTTCCATGGCATGCGAGCCTCTCACCGTTAGCACCACAGCCGCCGTGCCAGAACCTTGGAAGCCAAGACCCTGGCACGGGGGCAGCCGGTTGGGGTTTGTTTAGGCCGCGGGCTTCGCTTCGCCCTGGCTCGCAAGCACATCGGCTGAGGGTTTGGCCTGACGCAAATCAGCAATCGTACGTGGAGTGGACTTTGCTGTCGGCGTCTTGCCAGCGGCTAAAAGCAAAGTCTTCACAGGCATGAAACCGACTTCACTTTTGCCGTTCTGCAAAAACGTAATTACGATTGGGTCCGTATCGCGGTCACGGTCAAGGCCCACAACTTTGAATTCATCCACACCACGAACATTCTTGGCCTTGAAAGTCTTATCCAGCCATTCACGCTCCAGACCGTCAAATTCATCGCTACGGTCAAAATACTGAGCCCAAACTTCCCAGGCTGATAACATATTCGAACCATCAACAAACGTAATCGTGAATACAACGCCATTGCCGAGCGTCAAGACAACTGAATACAAAGGCCAAAGATGTGATTTTTCACTATCCCTGGTGATTTACACCTACGGACGCTTCCGCTGATGTGGTTTGAAATACGATTCGCCGCCGTACGTAGTCGCAAACTCAAGAAGTCGAGACTTGACGGATTTTCAATGACAACCGACAGGAGCTTTCTTTGATTATTTCTTGCGGTACTCATCCGGGTTCTCGTTTGCGGGCCGGTTCTCATCCTGATCCCAACCAATATTTCCATCTGCATCTTTCTCAACGCTGGCAAAGAACTCCCGAACTTCATCATCCGTTAGCATCCGAGTTCGGCTCGGATCAAATTCTATAGGTTTTGAGTTTCCGAATGGGGCAGCCGGACCTCCGCCAACTGCCCGTCTTTTCAGAAAAGCTTCAATATCAGGTGGATTAAAGACTAGGACCCATCTAGTTTGTAAGCCCGAAGCTTGCCTGCCGCGAGATAGCGATGTAGCGTACGTTCGCTAATTGAGACCCAATTCAGATGGGATGAGAAGGCCGGTCTCCAGCGGGATGCGATACGCTCCCAATGATCGACGCGCTCGAGGCGCAAGATAAAGGAGACCGGCTATGAGGAAGATTAGCACTGTCGCGATGGGCAGAATCG
>Ga0209160_1003546_pt1 | contig 12685 bp, 12 predicted proteins | sample GraSoiAngelo_153_FD_186167 | JGI IMG/M metagenome (GOLD analysis project Ga0209160, IMG submission 186167) | Grasslands soil microbial communities from the Angelo Coastal Reserve, California, USA - 14_1009_12_40cm (SPAdes) (version 2) | ecosystem: Environmental > Terrestrial > Soil > Grasslands ...
TTCGCCCGCCGGCACGTACACGAGATCGCCCTTGCGCAGAGCCGATCCTGGCACGTTCCTCCAGGACTGCTTCTTGGCGGCATCCGACAGCTTCTTCGCCATCACGTCGCGCCGCGTGCCGCGCAGCGCGGCGGCCTGCGCCTTGCCGCGGCCCTCGGCTACGCTCTCTGCGAAGTTCGCGAACACGATGGTGAACCAGAGCCATAGCGCGACCGCCAGAACGAAACTGGAGCTCTCCTTTCCGGTTCCAGCGAGCCAGATCAGCGTAACCAGCAGGCTGCCGACCCAGACGACGAACATCACCGGGTTTTTCCATTGCACGCGCGGATCCAGCTTGATGAAGGATTCCAGCGCCGCGCGCTGCACGATGGAGCCGCTCAGCGTGCGAATGTGAGCGGTCATGTCAGCGGCTCCAGAGTTGCAGGTGCTCGACGATCGGGCCGAGCGCGAGCGCGGGAACGAAGGTCAGCGCGCCCAGGATCAGGATCGTGCCGACGAGAAACGCGATGAACAGCGGCGTATGCGTGGGCAGCGTCCCCGGGCTCGCCGGGACCAGTTTCTTGCGCGCCAGGCTGCCGGCGATGGCGAGCACCGGCACGATGGGCCAGTAGCGCGAGATCCACATCGCGATGCCGAGCGCCGTATTGTAGAACGGCGTATTCGCGCTCAGCCCCGCGAACGCGCTGCCGTTGTTGTTGCCGGCCGAGGAGAAGCCGTACAGGATCTCCGCGAAGCCGTGCGCGCCGGGGTTGGCGATGCTGCCCGGCTCGACCAGCACAGCGATGCCGGTGCCGATCAGCACCACGGCGAACGGAAACAACACCGCGAGCGAGGCCATCTTCATCTCGAAGGACTCGATCTTCTTGCCGAGGTATTCCGGCGTGCGGCCGACCATCAGCCCGGCGACGAACACCGCCACGATCGCGAACACCAGCATGCCGTAGAGCCCCGAGCCGACGCCGCCGAAGATGATCTCGCCGAGCTGGATCAGCGCCAGCGGCACCAGGCCGCCGAGCGGCGTGAACGAGTCGTGCATCGAGTTCACCGAGCCGTTGGACGCCGCCGTAGTCGCAGTTGCCCAGATAGCGGAGTTGGTAATGCCGAAGCGGACCTCCTTGCCCTCCATGTTTGGAGCCAGACCCAATGCCGGGTTGCCTGCCTGCTCGGAGAGCAAGCACACCGCGAGGAAGCCCACGAACACCACCGTCATTGCGGCGAGCAGGGCCCAGCCCTGACGGGTGTCGCCGACCATGCGGCCGAAGGTGTAGCAAAGCGCCCCCGAGATCATCAGGATCACGAGCGCTTCCAGAAAGTTAGACAGCGGCGTCGGGTTCTCGTACGGGTGCGCCGAGTTGACGTTATAGAAGCCGCCGCCGTTGGTGCCGAGCTGCTTGATCGCGATCTGCGAGGCGGCAGGCCCGAGAGGCAGGGTCTGTTCTCTTGTGCTCAGCTTTTTGCCTTCCTGCTCGAACTCGAGCGGCTGCTGCACCAGGTCCACCGTCTTGTAGGGCGCGAAGGTCTGCACCACACCTTGCGTGACGAGGACGCCGGCGAGCAGGAGCGACAGCGGCAGCAGGATGTAGAGGGTCGTACGGGTCAGGTCCGCCCATACATTGCCGAGGCCTTGCGTCTGCTTGCGCGCGAAGCCGCGTGTGAGTGCGATCACCACCGCCATCCCGGTTGCCGCCGAGAAGAAGTTCTGCACGCTGAGTCCCAGCATCTGCGTGAGGTAGCTCATCGTCGACTCGCCGCCGTAGCCCTGCCAGTTGGTGTTGGTGATGAAGCTCACCGCGGTGTTGAACGACGAGTCCGCCGAGACGGCGCCGAAATTCTGGGGATTGAGGGGAAGCAGGTGCTGCAGCCGCTGCAGCGCATAGACCGCTGCGAAGCCGATGAGGTTGAACCAGAGCACGCCCCACAGGTAGCGCTTCCAGTCCATCTCCTCTTCGGGCCGCACTCCGGCCAAGCGGTAGACGAGGTTCTCCAGCGGCGCGAGGAATCGGTAGCGGCCCTCGTACACGTTGGCCATGTACGCACCGAGCGGCTTGACGAGCAGGAGCAGTACGCCGAGGTAGACGGCGCATTGCAGGAGCGCATTCATCAGAAATCCTCCGGGTTGAGGAGGGCGTAGACCAGGTACGCCGCCAGGCCGATCGCCAGCGCAAGGGCGAGCATCTCGAAGCCGCTCATGACTTGCGCTCCATCAGGCGGTCGCACAAAGCGCCGAGTCCCAGCGTCGCGACGAACAGCGCTGCCGTGAGCAGGATGAAAAGCAGGTCCATTTCCATGAGGCGCCTCCTCGGGTCTAGGGTTTGCGTTTCCGGTTGGCGCAGCACGCCGCGACCAAGGCGGCAGCGCCGATCAGCCAAAGCAGAAAAAAGGGAAGCCAGTCCATGGCCACTTTAGGCGCGGCGGCGTAAAAACGGCGTTAATCCTGGCGGCCGGCAAGCGAAGCTCGAAATACCGCTAAAGTCCAGCTTCATTGCAGCAGCCCGCGCGGGAGATATATCCATAACCGCACGGCGAGGTCTTGATGAACCCAAGCGTTGCCTTGCTCCTTTGGCCATCCAGGATAGGTGCCCGGGCATATGGACCGCGTAAGAAGCCGCGGTTCCGGTATTAATAAGCCGTAAAAATCACATGGTGCGCCGGGGTGCCTTTCGGACCATTACTCATGCGAACCGCGCCACAAATCGTGCAACGCCGTGGTTCCAGGCTGTGAGCTGGCCGCTTCCCTCCCTTCTAAGCGGCCCAAGCCCCGGCGCCGCCCCCTAGCGGCCGGGGCTTTTTTCAAAAGGCTATAGCAACGCGAACATCGCGGCGACCGCGGCTGCCATGACCGCGACCGCAAGCCAGCCGAGGAGCTTGAGCCGGCGCGTGACGACGAACGGCCCCATCACTTCCGGCTTCGCCGCGAGCAGCATCATGATCGTCATGATCGGAACGGCGATGACGCCGTTCATGATCGCGGCCCACACCAGCGCCTTCATGGAGTCGACCCCGGACAGGTCGATCAGCACTCCCAGCACCGTCGCGACGGTGAGGACGGCGTAGAAGCCGCGCGCTTCCGCCAGGGTCAGGCCCAGGCCGATCGGCCAGCGGAAGGTCTCGGCGACGGCATAAGCCGCAGAGCCTGCGAGCACCGGCACGGCGAGCAGCCCGGTGCCGATGATCCCGGCAGCGAACAGCGCGAAGGCGAACGCACCGGCGAGCGGCCGCAGCGCCTCCGCGGCCTGCGCCGAGCTCTGGATGTCGGTGATGCCGGCAACATGCAGCGTCGCCGCCGTGGTGAGCATGATGCAGAAGGCGATCAGGTTCGAGAACATCATGCCCACGTAGGTGTCGGTCTTGATGCGCTGCAGGTGCTCGCGCGCCTGCTCGGGGGCGTCCTTCAGCGGCTCGTGGCCGGGCGTGGCGCGCTGCTCCTCGACTTCCTGCGAGGCCTGCCAGAAGAACAGATAAGGGCTGATCGTGGTGCCCAGCACGGCGACCAGCATGGCGATGTAGTCCGCCCTCCACAGCAGCTGCGGAATGACCGTGTCGCGCAGGCTCTCGAGCGGAAACCGCACCACCAGTACCGTGCCGACATATGCGAACAGGGCGAGCGTGAGCCACTTGAGCAGCGGCGCGTAGCGCGGAAACGGGATGAAGATCTGCAGCGTGAGCGACAGCAGCGCGAAGAACACGGTGTAAATGGCGCTCTTGCCGCCCGCGAGCAGCACCAGGGCGTCGGCCATGGCGCTCAGATCGGCGGCGAGGTTGAGCGTGTTGGCGAGCAGTAACAGGGAGACGACCGCGTACAGCACCGGCCTGGGAAAGTGCTCCCGCACATTCGCCGCCAGGCCCTGCCCCGTGACGCGCCCGATGCGCGCGCTGACGATCTGGATGCCGATCATGAGCGGCGTGGTGAACAGCACCGACCAGAGCAGGCCGTAACCGAACTGCGCGCCCGCCTGCGAATACGTGGCGATGCCGCTCGGGTCGTCATCGGCGGCGCCGGTGATCAGCCCCGGCCCGAGCTTCTTCAGCAGCGGGACGTGGCTGCGCTCGTTCTCGTTTTCCTTTGCTATGACAGCGACACCCCGAGCAGCGCACCCACGCCATAGGTGACGCCGGCGGCGACACAGCCGAACAGCACCTGCCGGGCTGCCGAGAACCAGGGGCCGCGGCCGTTGAAGAGCGAGGTGACGACGCCGATCGCGCCCAAAGCCAGAGCGCTCACGCCGATGCTCGCTGCGACCGCCGCGGTTCCCGTCGTCAGCAGGAACGGCAGCACCGGGAAGATCGCTCCGAGCGTGAACAGGGCGAACGAGAAGCCGGCCGCGGTCCAGGGATTGCCGCCCATTTCGGCCGGATCGATGCCGAGTTCCTCGCGCGCCAGCGTGTCGAGGGCGGCCTGCTTGTCGCGCATCAGCGCGGCGGCCACCCGCTGCGCGTCGGCCCGGCCCAGGCCTTTCGCCTGGAAGATCAGCGCCAGCTCCTTTTGCTCGGCTTCGGGGGTCTGCTCGATCTCCTCGCGCTCCTTCGCGATCTGAGTACGAGCGAGCTCGCGCGCGTTGGTGACCGACAGCCATTCGCCGAGCGCCATGGAGCTCGCCCCGGCGATCAGGCCGGCGAGCCCCGTGAGCAGGACGAAACGCGGCTCGACCCCGGCGCCGGCGACTCCCATGATCAGGCAGAAATTCGACACCAGGCCGTCGTTCGCGCCCAGCACCGCCGCGCGCAGCTCGTTCCCGGCGCCGCCGCGGTGCCAGCGCTCCGCGCTGGCGATCTCGGTGCCGATCGTTCCTTTCGGTCGGCCGCGCGCCGCAACCGCTTGCACCACCGCGGCATGGCCTTGCTCCTCGGAGGACAGGGCTGCCGCGTCGGCCTGGCCGGAATACTTGTTGCGATCGGCGAACTCCGCGGCGGCGATCGCGGGAAGCACGAATCTCGGGCCGAACCTGCGCGCCAGCCGCGCCAGCAACCGCGCTCGCAGGCTGGGCGCGTAGCGCACGTCCTCGATGCCCGCTGCGGCGAGCTTTTCCTTCCAGATTTTCGCGTGCTCCGCTTCCGCCTGGGAGAGCTGCAAAAAAAGGTCCTTGCGAACCGGATCCTCTTCCGCCGCGGCGAGCGCCGCGTAAAGGGCCGCGCCGTCGAGCTCGTCCTGAAGATTGGTTCGATAGCGCCCGATCTCTGCGGACCCGGTCATCGCGCGCCGCCGGCCGCTAGAAGAGGTGCACCGCCGTCGGCCAGAAGAAGCCGATCAGGCAAAACGCGATGCCGACCACGCCGAGCGCGCCGGCGAGCCAGACCAGGGCCGCGATGCTGGTGATGATCGACGCCGAGGCGAGCACGATGGCGATCTGCACCGCCGCGGAGGCGAGCTCGTAGTGGTGGTAGGCGGCCATCGCGGTGTCGCGCTTCTTCTCGGCCTCCTTGGCGCGCGCGGAGAGCTCCTTGCGGCCTTCGCCGGTCTCAGGCTCCGACTGGTACCTGTCCGCGGTCTCTTTCCACTTGGCGATCTGTTTCTTGACCGCTTCTCCCGGGTTGCCGACTTCCATTTGCTCCGCGGCGGTGCGCAGGGTGGTCTGCCGGATGGTCTTCGCCTGGAAGAAGGCCCACAGGTTGGAAGCTTCGATGTTGTAGGCGAGGGCCGCGGTCTGCGCGCCCTTGCCCAGCGTCTCGGAGAACGCCAGCACCAGCGCTAGAACTGAGATGAGAAGCGCGACGCCCTTGTTGCCGCCGTGCCCGCTAGGGCCGTGCTCGTGTCCGGCTGACATGGATATATGTTACCAATCCGGCCAGCGCGGTCGCAGCGAACGCCGCCCCGGCATCGAAGGTGACTGCCGCGCCGTGCTCGCTCCATAGCCACCCGGCGAGCACGCTCGCGGCGAGCAGCGCGACCCCCGACACGAGATGGAACACCCCGAACGCGGTGCCGCGCAGGGGCGCCGGCGCGGTATCGGCGACCAGCGCCGAGAGCAGGCCCTGCGTGAGCCCCATGTGCGCGCCCCAAAGCACGACGCCGGCGAAGAACGCCGCCAGCGACGCGAACCAGGCGATCACCAGGTCGGCGGCGATCAGCGCGATGAGGCCCCACAGCAGCAGAGGGTTTCTATAGCCCCTGTCGGCGGCGAGGCCGGCCGGGTAGGCAATCGCGGTATAGGCCAGGTTCATCACCACGAGGACGATCGGCACCAGGGCAAGCGCCATGCCCAGGTCCCGGGCGCGCAGCACCAGGAATGCCTCTGAAAACCGCGCGAGCGTGAACACCGCGCCGATCACGACTACCGCCCAGTAACGCGCGTTCAGCTCGCCGATGCCAGCCAATGGATTGGCAGCCGCGACCGCGGGCGATGGCGGCTCGCGCACGAACACGATCAGCACCACGACCGCCACGATCGCCGGCACGACCGCCACCCAGAGCACGGCGCGGATGTCGCTCGCGAGCAGGAGCATCAGCCCGATGGCCGCGAGGAGCCCTAGAACTGCGCCCACTGTGTCGAGCGCCTGCCGCAGTCCGTACGCCGCGCCGCGCACTTCCGCCGGCGTGACGTCCGCGATCAACGCGTCGCGCGGCGCGCCGCGGATCCCCTTGCCGACCCGGTCCATGAAGCGCGCGACCAGCACCAGCGGCACCGACCCGGCAAGCGGAAACAGCGGCTTCGACGCCGCCGCGAGCGCGTAGCCGAAGACCACCAAGGGCTTCCTGCGCCCGAGGCGGTCCGACAGCACGCCCGAGAACACCTTGACGATCGACGCGGTCGCCTCGGCGATGCCCTCGACCACGCCGACCGCCACCATGCTCGCCCCCAGAACCACGGTCATGAACACGGGAAGCAGGCCGTGGACCAGCTCGGAAGACAGGTCCATGCACAGCGAAACGAAACCCAGCACCCAGACCGTCCGTGGAACTTTATTCATATTTAGAATGCGAGACTACATGAAACCGGAGTCTCCTCTCTCCGCCCGGGCTGCGGTACGCGCCTTGACGGCCTCCAAGATCCGCGAGCTGGTGAACGAAGGCCTCGGCAATCCGGACGTGCTGCCGTTCTGGGTCGGCGAGCCCGACGCGCCGACGCCCGAATTCATTCGCCAGGCGGGCATCGACTCGATCGCCGCCGGCGAGCTGTTCTACACGCACAACCTCGGCATCCCGGAGCTGCGCGAAGAGCTCGCCGCCTACCTCACCCGGCTGCACCGGCCGACCGACCCCGGCCGGCTCGCCGTGACGAGCGCCGGCGTCAACGCGCTGATGCTCGCCTCGCAGCTGCTGGTCGATCCAGGCGACCGCGTGGTCGAGGTGGTGCCGCTCTGGCCGAACCTGCAGGAGATCCCGAAGATCCTCGGCGCAAGGGTGGTGACCGTATCGCTCGAATTTTCCGGTTCAGACTGGAAGCTGGATTTGAACCGGCTGATCGACGCGTTGGTACCGGGGACCCGCGTGCTGTATCTCAATTCGCCCAACAACCCGACCGGCTGGACCGCGACGCGGGAAGAGCAAGGCGTGATCCTCGAGCATTGCCGGCGCCACGGCATCTGGATCTTCGCCGACGACGCCTACGAGCGGCTGTACTTCGGCGAAGGCGGCGTGGCACCGTCGTTCCTGAAGCTGATGGAGGAGGAAGACCGGGTCGTCAGCGCGAACACCTTCTCCAAGTCCTGGCGGATGACCGGCTGGCGCCTGGGCTGGCTGGCGGTGCCGGCCGGCCTCATCGCGGACCTCGGCAAGCTGATCGAGTACAACACCTCGTGCGCGCCGGTGTTCGTGCAGCGCGCCGGCATTGCCGCCCTGAAGCAGGGGGAAGCCGTCATTCAAAAAAGTCTGCAGCGCTACCGGAGGGCGAGAGATTTTCTGATCAAGGAGCTAAAAGCCACCCCCCGGGTGGAAGCGGCCCTTCCCGCCGGAACCATGTACGCCTTCCTCAAGATTGAAGGGATGAGCGACAGCCTCGCCTTCTGCAAGCGCCTCGTGCGAGAGCACGGATTGGGGCTCGCGCCCGGGGCGGCGTTCGGCCCGGAGGGCGAAGGCTATGTGCGCTGGTGCTTCGCGGCGGCCGAAGAGCGGCTTGCCGAGGGCGTTGCGCGATTGCGGCGCACCCTCGGCAAGTTGCGACCCTAGTACTGGAGCTGCAGGCCGACGAGGATCTGTGCGATGTCGTCGCGAGGCGCGGCGAGGCGGTCGTCCTTGAACTTCGAGTACATCAGCGACACTTTCGCGTTGGGCCCGCTCCTACCCCGCCGTCTATGCCTTCGCGGTCAGGCAGTGGCAGCTCGAGTCGCGCGCCGCGCTGGTGGCCTATCTGTGGAGCTGGACCGGGAATCAGATCATGGCGGCGATCAAGAGTGTTCCGCTCGGCCAGACCGATGGCCAGAGGATCCTGCTTGCATTGGGATCGCGCCTAGACGAGCTTGCCGCGCGCGCGGTGGCGATGGAGGAGCAGGAGCTTTGCAACTTCGCGCCGGGGCTGGCCTTCCTCTCGTCGCGGCACGAGACGCGGTACTCGAGGCTCTTCAGGTCGTGACGTTGCGCGTCGGCATCGGCGGGCCGGTGGGCTCGGGCAAGACCGCCCTGACGCTTTTGCTTTGCCGCACGCTGCGCGAACGCTACGACATCGCGGTGGTGACCAACGGCATCTATACCGAGGAGGACGCGCAGTTCCTGGTGCGCAACCAGGCGCTGGGGCCCGAGCGCATCATCGGCGTGGAAACCGGCGGCTGCCCGCACACCGCGATCCGCGAGGACGCCTCGATCAACCTCGAAGCCGTGGCGCGCCTGAGCCGGCGCTTTCCCGCGCTCGACGTGATCTTCATCGAGACGGGCGGCGACAATCTGGCGGCGACGTTCAGCCCCGAGCTCGCGCCGCTGGTCGGCGCATCGCTGGAAGTGATGGAGCGCGACGCGAAGAAAATGCACGGCGAGCGGCCGTTCGTCTTTACCAACCTGAAAACAGGTCTGGGCCTCGACGCCGTAATCCTGTTCGTCGAGACCCAAGGGATGCTGCGAACTGGCTGATCAGACGACGCTGACACGGCGCGTCGTCACGGCGACGCTGCTCTGCGACTTTTCGAGAACGGAGATCTCGCCGGCGAGTTCCGCGCCAGGGTTTCTGGACGCTTGTGATCTATCGCTTCGGTCGATGGCGTTACGGTGTACGGCCAGCGCTATTGCGAAAGTTCTTCTCCCTAATCTACAAGTTCCTCTTTAAGCTCATTCAGATCATCACCGGGATCGAACTGCCATGCGAGGTAGAGATTGGAAATAATTTTGTCATTGACCGCCGCCTTACAGCTTTACCGTACACGGTCCGGGAGTTCGATAAGCCGTTTCTTATCGGGATCGCAGAAAAAGTCAGGCGATCGGCGTTTGTCGTGGCTATCAACTCGGTTCGCGGGCGTCCGATTATCGAGGGATAACTGGACAAAGGAGAGTTCATGGATGCGGAGCGTGCTGCGCGGCTCGCTGTGATATTGCGCGTGCCCCGCTGAACAGGGAACGCGTTCTCGCGGACCATAGAAAAACGCGGCCGCCCGTTCGGCCACGGAGTGTAAGTTCGGCGCGGTGGGAACATCACTTGGGCTATACTTCTGGTCCGCGAAGCGAGGCCGCTCCCGGGCGACTTGGGACATCGGTTGGGCATTCATGGGACGCAATTTGTTTGAATACCATCCCCGCATCGGCTACCGGTTCATCCCGGGCATCAGGGCGCGGGTGCGGCACGAGTCCGGCGGATACCTAGTGCGCTGCAACGCCGCCGGCTTTCGCTGTGATCACGAAGTTACCCCGAAGAAGCCCGATGGCGTGTTCCGTATCATCCTGTCCGGCGACTCCTACACCGCCGGCGAAGGCGTCAGCAATGGCCAGCGCTACGGCGACCTGCTCGAATCACGCTTCCCGCACACCCAGGTCCTCAACTTCGCCCTGCCGGGCACCGGCACCGATCAGCAGTACCTGGCCTTCTGCGAGTACGCGGCGGAACTCGAATATGATCTATTGGTCATCAGCCCGATGGTTGAGAACATTCGCCGTATCACCAGCACTCACCGCATCACGATGAACAGCACCGACGGCGAATTGGTTCGCCGCGCCAAGCCCTACTACACTCTCGAGGGCGACAAGCTGACGCTGCACCACTGGCCGGTGCCCAAGCAGGTCGAGCCGGTGCAGGCGCCGCCAGCCGACGGGGCCGGCAACCGCGGCGCACTGGGTCGGCTGCTCCGCCGACTGGACGGCCGGATGCCAGGACTGCTGGCGCTGTCGCAGCGTTTGCGTGGAATTCGCGATCCGATCGAGTACGAGAATCCCGCGGATCCCGCGTGGCGGTTGATGAAGCGAATACTCCAGGCGTGGATCGACCGCGCCACAGCGCCGGTCATCCTTTGCCCGATTCCAACGTTCTCGCACATCAACCGGGGCTTCGGCTGGTCAAACATCCACTCGCGCTTTGCCGAGCTCGCGTCGGATCGCGTCCAGCTCGTAGACCTCCTGCCTGCGTTCTGGAATCTGCCCGCGGCGGAGCGAAAGCAGTGCAAGTTTCCGATCGATGAACACCCCTCGCCGCGCGGGCATCAGGTGATCGCAAATGCGCTGGCGTCCTACGTGGAACCGCACCATGCACGTACCCTCTCCGCCTGACGGTTCCCCGCTGTACGTGCTGGGAATCTCGGCGTTCTATCACGACTCGGCGGCATGCCTGACACGCGACGGCCAGATCGTCGCCGCCGCCCAGGAAGAGCGCTTCAGCCGCCGCAAGCACGATCCGCGCTTCCCCGCCCACGCCGTCAACTACTGCCTGGAGGAGGCCCAGCTCGAGGCGTCGAAACTGGCCGCGGTCGTGTTCTACGACAATCCAGCTCTCTCGCTGGACCGCATCATGCACACTCTGCTGCGCGCGGGCGAAAAGGGCATGGAGATGTGGCTGCGCGGGGCGCCCGCCTGGATGAACGCCAAGCTGTTCGTCCACCGCCTCATCCGGCAGCATCTTGGCGCCGAGGTCCCCGTGCTCTTCAGCGAGCATCACTTTTCCCATGCGGCCAGCGCCTTCTACCCTTCGCCCTTTCAGCGCGCTGCGGTCATCACCATCGACGGCGTCGGCGAGTGGGCGACTACCACCATCGGCGTCGGCGACGGCGACGACCTGCAGATCCTCAAGGAGATCCACTTCCCGCACTCGGTGGGGCTGCTCTACAGCGCATTCACCTACTACTGCGGATTCAAGGTCAACAGCGGCGAGTACAAGCTCATGGGTCTCGCCCCGTACGGCAGGCCCGTCTATGCCGACCTCATCCGGGACAAGCTCGTGCGCGTCAAGCCCGACGGGTCATTCCAGCTCAACCTCGAATACTTCGGCTACACCGATTCGATGCGCATGATCAACTCAAAATTCGAAGCGCTGTTCGGCGGCCCGCCGCGGCAGCGGGAATCGCGTATCACCCGGCGCGAAATGGATCTCGCCGCGTCCGTTCAGCTGGTGACCGAGCAAATCATTTTTGGTCTGGCGCGGCACGCGCGCGATCTGACCGGGGCGAGCAACCTCTGCCTGGCCGGCGGCGTGGCGCTCAACTGCGTGGCCAACGGAAAGCTGCTACGCGACGGCATGTTCGAGCGGATCTGGATCCAGCCGGCTGCGGGTGACGCCGGCGGATCGCTCGGTTGCGCGCTGCTGGCGACACATCGCTACTTCGGCAAGCCGCGGCCTGCTGTGGATCCTCTGTGCGACCGGCAGCATGGCAGTTTCCTCGGCCCGGCGTTCGGCAACGCCGAGGTCCAGGCCTTTCTCGACTACCACGAGTATCCATACGAGTTTGTGAGCGACCAACAGCGCGCCACTGCCGTCGCCGAGGCGCTCGCGGCGGGCAAGATCGTCGGCTACATGGTCGGCCGGATGGAGTTCGGCCCCCGGTCGCTGGGAGCGCGTTCCATCCTCGGTGACCCCCGCAATCCGGCCACCCAGTCCATGATGAACATGAAGATCAAGTACCGCGAATCATTCAGGCCATTCGCCCCGGCGGTGCTGCGCTCGCGCTGCGCCGAATACTTCGAAATCGACGCCGAGAGCCCCTACATGCTGCTGGTGGCACCGGTTCGGCACGAGCTCCGCAGGCTGAGCCCCTCGAAGGCGACGACATGATTCCGGTGGTCAACCAGGTGCGCTCCACGGTTCCGGCGATCACCCACGTCGACTATAGCGCTCGCGTGCAGACCGTGGATCCCGCCGTCAAGCCCGACTTCGCGCAAGTGCTGGCTGAGTTCGATCGCCTGACCGGCTGCGCCGTCGCCGTTAACACGTCGTTCAACGTGCGCGGCGAGCCGATTGTTTGCACCCCTAATGATAGCTACCGATGCTTCATGCGTACCGAAATGGAGATGCTGGTGCTAGGCAGCTGCATACTCCACAAGGACAAGCAGCCGGAATGGAAGGAAACGGGCGACTGGAGAAACGAATATGAGCTCGACTGAGAGCGACCCGCAGCAGACGAAGGCCTTGATAAAGTTCTACCAGAAACACGTCCTGCCGCTGTGCAACTCGGGCATGGCGGACGCGCAGTGGACCCACGTTCCTGACGGGCCGAACACATTCTATCTGACGCGAAAGGCCACGCGCATGACCCGCGCCGATTTCGAGCTGCCCGTTGCCGACGAGGCGCAGATCGCCCGGACGTTGCGTGCGCACTGGAAGGGCACTCCCCTGGAAACGATTCC
>Ga0209160_1003547_pt1 | contig 12685 bp, 9 predicted proteins | sample GraSoiAngelo_153_FD_186167 | JGI IMG/M metagenome (GOLD analysis project Ga0209160, IMG submission 186167) | Grasslands soil microbial communities from the Angelo Coastal Reserve, California, USA - 14_1009_12_40cm (SPAdes) (version 2) | ecosystem: Environmental > Terrestrial > Soil > Grasslands ...
TTCAGCCGCTCCGGGGTGATCCCCCGCAACGACACACTGTCGCCGCCCACGTCCTTGCGTGGCCACGACGCGCCCCACAGCGCGTGGTCGACCTGGCGCTCCAGCAGGTCTTCCGGGTCCGACTCGTCGCGTTGCAGCTCGTCCAGGACCACGGGGCGCTCGTCCTTCAGGTCGCCGTCGGAAAAGTGAGCGTTTTCGAGCAGGTGCCCCAGCAGCTTGATACCGTCCTCGACGTGGCGGGCGGGCACCACGACGAAGAAGGTGACCACCTCGTGATTCGTCGACCCGTTGTAGCGTCCGTTGAGCTTCGAGACCTCGTACCCGAACGCCGAGGGGTCGCGGCCGAACGAATGGAACAGCAGGTGCTCGTATAGGTGGGCCAACCCGGCTTCGAGGGAGTCTTGCGTGAACGACCCGTTGCGCACGGCGACGAGCACCGTGGCGAGGGGCACGGCTCGGTTCTCGGCGACCACGACTTCCAGCCCGTTCTCGAGCGTGGTGCGGTGAATGAGCCGATCGAGCCCGGACTGCTGGGCGGCGCCGGCGACAGGGAGAAGGGTCAGAGCGGCGAACAGCCTCGACACGCTGCGTCCGGTGATGGGCATACGGACGACCTGAACCGGGACGGGGTGTTGCCGTGGCGCCGCACGAACTACGCCATTCACAAGGATCCAGGACATGGACACACACTATTCCCCGGGTGTGGCGCCGTCGCCATAGACGGCCCGGTAGGTGTAGCGGCGGCGCATTTGCTGGGGGCGTTTTTGCGGCAACGAGGGGTGGAAATGCGACAGCGCGCTCAGCTGCGCTTGTGATCCAGCCAGCCTGCGACCCCCGCGAACAAGAAGTAGGACAGCAGTGCTGTGAGCGCCGCGGCAGCGCTGCTGGGGGGTGGCGGCCCGAAGAAGACGGTCGCCTGGACGAGCACCATAACCACTCCAAAGACGGGCATGCCGTAGCGGCCGAGGGGCGTGCCGGCCGTCGTGGAGCGGAGGTAGAGCAGCATGCCGCCGAACAACACCGCGACCTCGAGCAGGAAGGCGGGAGCGCGGTAGTTCCACAGGCCGAGTCCCAGCTTGAGCATGTCGTCGTACAGCGGCAGGTCGGGACGGTGCACGATCACGTCGAGCACCCAGTGGGAGAACACGGCGGCGGCGACGAGCAGCGCCGCGCGACGCGACGCGCCGAAGGCGCGCAGCGATCGGCAGGCGGCGTACGCACCCAGCGACCACAGCAGCGCCGCGACGAGACTGTGGGTAAAGGGCATGTAGTAGAGGTCGAGGGGATTGGACGCCGTGATCCCCGGGACGATGCGGACCTTCTCGACGCCGAGCGGAACGAGGATGCCCCAGCCCACGTCGAGCAACTGGACGGCGAGGAACAGCACCCACAGCGGGATCGTCTTGTCGAGCCGCTTCGCCGCGAAGCTGATGCCGTAGTGGCCGACGAACATAGGGCTACCCGAACACCTCCAGCGCCACCTCGACCCGCCCGAACGGCGCGCTCACCTGCACGCCTTGCACGCCCCCCTTCACTTGCTCGAACATCTCGCGGGCGATCTTCACCCCCTCGGCGAGCGCGGCTTCCTTGCCTTTCTCCTGCGCCTGGCGCATCCGGGCGAGCACCGAATCGGGAACGGACACGCCCGGTACTTCGTTCGCGAGAAACTCGGCGTTGCGCAGCGAGAGCAGCGGCCAGATCCCCGCCACGATCGGGATCTTGAACTGCTCGACGCGCTTCAAGAACGCCGCGAGCTGCTGGGGATCGAACACGGGCTGTGTGACGGCGAACTCCGCCCCCGCGTCCACCTTCCACGCGAACCGCGACAGCTCGCGGTCCAGGTCGACGGCGCCCGGATTCACGCCGACGCCTATCGCCCACTGCGTGGGGGCGCCGATCGGGTTGTTCCCGGGATCGAGCCCGTGGTTCAGCCGGAACACGAGATTGGTGAGCCCGATCGAGTCGATGTCGAACACCGCCGTCGCCTCAGGGTACGGCCCCATCTTGGGCGGGTCGCCCGTGATAATGAGGATGTTGCGCAGTCCCGCGGCGTGCGCGCCCAGGATGTCCGACAGCATCCCGAGCAGGTTGCGGTCGCGGCAACAGTAGTGGATCACGGTCTCGATCCCCACTTCCCTTTGAATCAGGATGGCCGAGGGGAGCACTCCCATCCGGCTCTGCGCGCGCGGGCCGTCCGGGACGTTGACCGCGTCCACCCCGGCCGCCTTCAACGCCCGGCACTGCGCGAGCATCGGGGTCGCATCCACGCCCTTGGGCGGGACGATTTCGACGCTGGTCACGAGCTCCCCCCGCGCCAGCTTGGCGCCCCAGCGCGAGCGAGCGGCGAGCGGTACTTCCGCGACTCCGGCGGGCGCGGCGATCGTGTCGCGTGACACCACGGCAGGCTGATGGCGCGGCACGACGCTCGCGACGTAATCGCGGATCTTCTTGATGTGCTCGGGGGTCGTGCCGCAGCACCCTCCGACCAGGCGGGCCCCGGCCTCGATCATGCGCCGCGCGTAGCTCGCCATGTACTCGGGGGAGGCGAGGTAGATCTTGCGGTCGCCTACGTCGCGCGGCAGCCCCGCGTTCGGAACCCCGGAGATCGGGCGGTCGGTCACCTTCACCATCTTCTCGACGGCCTCGAGCACTCCGGCGGGTCCCACTGAGCAGTTCACGCCGATCACGTCCGCGCCCCACTCGGTGAGCTGCCGCGCGAACGTCTCCGGTCCCGTGCCGTAGTGGGTCAGTCCGTCGTCGCCGATCGTCATCTGCGCGATGACCGGGAGGTCGGACAGGCTCTGCACCGCGCGGAGCGCGGCGTGCAGCTCCTCCACGTCGGAGAACGTCTCGAGGATGAACCCGTCCACCCCGCCCGCGAGCAGGCCCTTCACCTGGCGCGAGAAGTGGGCGCACGCCTCGTCGCGCGCCAACGCTCCGAAGGGCTCGATCCGCACGCCGAGCGGCCCGATCGCCCCCACGACGCTGGCGCGCCCGGCTGCGGCGGCGCGCGCCAGCCGGGCCGCTGCCTGGTTGATCTGCTCGGTCTCGTCGGCCAGGCCGAAGCTCTTGAGCTTGAGGGGGTTCGCGCCGAAGGTGTTGGTCTCGAGGATTTCGGCGCCGGCGCGCACGTACGCCTCGTGGACCTCCTGCACGAGCTTCGGCTGCTTCAGGTTCAGCTCGTCGTAGCAGACATTGAGGAGGAAACCCTTGGAGTACAGCATGGTGCCCATCGCCCCGTCGAGGACGTGGACCTTGCCGTCGTTCAAGAGATCGCGAAGGGTGATTGTCATCCTGGCGTTTTAGCGAATTGTTTAACGTGGCTGCAATAGGCCGCAAATCACCACGTACTCGAGTTGTCCACGAAATTTAGATCAACGGCGTCGTGCCGCAAGCCGTATCTTTCTCCACCCGCCACCGGAGCTACGGACCCGTGTCACTCGCCGCCCTGCATCCCCAGATCGTGCACTTCGTGATCGCCCTGCTCTTCGTGGGCGTGCTGCTGCGGTGTGTCTCCCTGACGGGGCGGGTCCCGTTCACGGGGCCCGCCGCCGCGCTGCTGCTGCTCGTCGGGACCGGCGCCGCCGTGCTGGCGGTGCAGTCGGGGACGGCGGCGCACGGGCCGGTGGAGCGCGTGCCGGGCGCGCGGGCCGCGGTAATGGAGCACGAGGAGTGGGGACAGCGCACGCGGAACATCTTCCTGGTGGTGGCGGCGCTCGAGATCGCCGCGCTCGTGCCGGCGGTGAGCCGCTGGCGTAAATGGGTGCTGGCGGCCTCGGCCCTCGTGGGCCTCGGCGGTGCGGTCTCGCTGTACCAGGCGGCGGACTTGGGCGGCGATCTCGTGTACGCGTACGCCGGCGGCGTGGGCATCCGCTCGGGCGATCCCGCCGACGTGGGTCGGCTGCTGGTGGCGGGGCTGTATCACCAGGCGATGCTCGAGCGCAAGGCGGGCAGGCCCGCCGATGCGGCGGGGCTCGTCGGCCAACTGGCCCAACGATATCCCGACGATACGAGCGCGCGGCTGCTGGCGGTCGAGTCGCTGATCGTCGACCAGCACGATGGCAAGGCGGCGCTGGCGGCGCTCAAATGGTTCCCTGCGGCACCCGACAGCCGCTTCCTACGGTTCCGGGTCGGGCTGCTGCGCGCCGACGCCTTCGCGGCGTCCGGGATGGCGGACTCGGCGAAAGCCCAGCTGCAGGCGATGGCCCGCGAGTTCTCGAACAACCGGGCGATCGAGGATCGCCTGGGCAAGCTCAAGTAGGTTTCGGCATGTCCGACCTTCTGGCGGCGCGCTCGCAAATGGGCGTGTCGCTCGCGTTCCACATCATCTTCGCCGTGGCGGGAATCGCCATGCCGGTGATGATGGTCGTGGCGGAGCACCGCTGGCAGGTGACGGGGCACGCGATCTACCTGGATCTGGCGAAGCGCTGGTCGAAGGGGACGGCGATCCTCTTTGCGGTAGGCGCCGTGTCGGGGACGGTGCTGTCGTTCGAGCTGGGCCTCTTGTGGCCCGAGTTCATGCGGTTCGCGGGCCCCATCATCGGGATGCCGTTCTCGCTCGAAGGGTTCGCGTTCTTCACCGAAGCGATCTTCCTCGGCATCTACCTGTACGGCTGGGACCGCATTCCCCCGCGCGCGCACCTCGCCGCCGGCGGGATTGTCGCCCTCTCCGGTGCGGCGTCCGGCGTGTTCGTAGTCATCGCGAACGCATGGATGAACGCGCCGACCGGGTTCGAGCTGGTGCAGGGGCAGGCGGTCAACGTCGATCCTCTGGCCGCGATGGCGAACCCGGCGGCGCTGCCGCAGGCGCTCCACATGACGCTCGCCGCCTACGCCGCCACGGGCTTCGCGGTGGCCGGAATCCACGCGCTGTTGCTGCTCAAGGACCCCGCGAACGCGTTCCATCGCCGCGCCCTGGCAGTCGCGCTGATCGTCGGCGCGCCCGCCGCGGTGCTGCAGCCCATCTCAGGAGACTTGAGCGCCCGGCACCTGGCGCGGCACCAGCCCGTGAAGCTCGCCGCGGCGGAAGCCTTGTTCCAGACGCAGGCCGGCGCGCCGCTCACGCTGGGCGGCTGGCCGGACGTGGACCGGCGCGAGACACGGTTCGCAATCGACATCCCCGCCGGCCTCTCGCTCCTCGCCTTCCACGACCCGGGAGCGGTCGTCAAGGGGCTCGACGCCGCGCCGCGCGACGAGTGGCCCAACGTTCCGGCGGTGCACCTCGCGTTTCAGCTCATGGTGGCGCTGGGCAGCTATCTGGCGCTGATCGCCCTGTGGGCCGGCTGGCGTGCCTGGCGCGGTGCCGATCTCGCCCATGATCGGTGGCTGCTGCGCGCGATCGTCCTCGCCGCGCCGATGGGGTTCATCGCGGTCGAGGCCGGCTGGATGGTGACGGAGCTGGGCCGGCAGCCGTGGGTGATCTACGGCGTGCTCAAGACCGCGGACTCCGTCACGCCGATGCCGGGCCTGATCGTGCCCTTCCTCACCTTCACGCTGCTGTACTGCTTCCTGGGTGCGATCGTCGTGTGGCTCCTGTACCGGCAGATCCTGCGTAGTCCGGAAATCCCGGAGTGGCGTGGGTTCTACATGCCGGGAGGCGGGAGTCGGGAGAGGGGAGACGCGGCGTGAGCCTCGCCGACCTGCTCGCCGTCGTCATATTCGCGACGCTCAATGCCTATGCGGTGCTCGCGGGCGCGGACTTCGGCGGCGGCGTGTGGGCCCTGCTCGCGGGCGGCCCGCGGAAACAGCGCCAGGGCGAACTGATCGCGCACGCGATCGGGCCGGTGTGGGAGGCGAACCACGTGTGGCTGATCCTCGCGATCGTGTTGCTCTTCACCGGCTTCCCGGCGGCATTCGCCCGGCTCGGCATCGTGCTGCACATCCCCTTGTCGCTCGTCCTGATCGGGATCGTGCTGCGGGGGTCGGCCTTCACGTTCTGGCGCTACGGTGGGGACACGGATGCGGAGCAGCGTCACTGGGGCGTCACCTTCGCGGTCGCCAGCCTGATTACGCCGGTGCTGTTGGGTGTCACGGTGGGAGCCATCGCGTCGGGCGCGGTTTCCGGGCCCCGGGCCCCGGGCCCCGCGTTCTTCACAGGCTACGTCGCGCCCTGGCTCACTCCCTTCGCGCTCAGCGTCGGCGTGTTCGCGCTCGTGGCGTTCGCATTCCTGGCGGCGGTCTACCTGACGCTGCAGGAGGACTTCCGCCGCCGCGCGCTCGGCGCGGGCGTCGCGCTGTTCGGCGCTGCGCTACTGGTGCTGGCGTTGTCGGGAGTTGGGGCCGGGGCCCCGCGGGTGCGTGCCGGACTGATCTTCGCGCCGTGGGCCGCGCCGCTCCATCTCCTCGCCGGCGTGGCCGCCGTCGTGGCGCTCGCCGCCCTGTGGCGTCGGCGGTACGGTGCGGCCCGCATCGCCGCTGCCTGCCAGGTGTCTCTCATCCTGTGGGGATGGGGCTTGAGCCAGTATCCCTACATCCTGCCGCCCGACCTCACGGTCGCGGGTGCGGCGGCACCGGCGGTCACGCTGCGTCTCGTGCTCGGCGCGCTGGCGCTCGGCGCCGTGGTATTGTTGCCATCGCTCTACTACCTGTTTCGGGTCTTCAAGAGTCGAACACCCGTTGCGCCACCCACCATGCCGCCAGCGCGCCCGCGATGAATCCCAACAGCTGGCCCCAGACCCCGAGCACATGCCCAGCGAGCACGCCGACGACGGTGCCCACGACGAAGCTGACGAGCGCCTTGAGGAGCTTCACGCGCGTTCCCCCCTCCCGTCTGCCAACAGTGTGTGGATCGCCGCGCCAGTCGCCAGCCCCGCCACTTGGACGATCTTGCGGCGACCGCCGGCGCCCGACACGATCGTCACGGCCCGGCGGGGCACGCCGAGCCGCTCCGCGAGGAAGCGGGTGAGCTCGGCGTTGGCCGCGCCGTCCACCGGAGGGGCGGCGATCCTGACTCTGATCCCGTCGCCGTGGCGGCCCGCGACTTCCGTGCGGCGGGCTCGCGGCGCGACGTGCACGACGATGCGGGCCGCGCTCAGACTCACACCACGCTGAGGAGCAGCTGCTTGAGCACCCAGAGGGCCAGCCAGGCTACCAGCGGGCTCCAATCGACGGCTCCCATGGGCGGCAGCACGCGGCGGATCGGTTCCACCAGCCAGTCGGTGAGGGCGTAGGCGGGCCGCATCCAGCGGGAGTACCGAAACGCGCCGAACCACGACCCGACGACTCGGACCATCAGAGCGGCGAACAGCACGCTGTAGACGGCGCCGATCAGGAACGCCAGCATCGCCCGCGGGCCTCCCCCGGCCGCCGCGGCCAGTCCGTAGAACGTCCCCATCGCCCAGTCCAAGAGCGACAGCAGCACCACGCCGGCGATCGCGACGACCACGACGAGCCACCAGCCGGCGTTGACCGGGTTGCCGCCGAGCCGGACCAAGCGCCCTTCCACCGGGCGGATCACCGGATCGCTTGCGGCGCGCAGCATCCGGCCCAGTGTTCCGAAGGGCGACACGTGCCGGGCGCGCACCAGCCACGAGGCGGAGGCGATTGCCACGCTCAGCGCGAAGACGGCGAAGACGGCGTAGCGGGCGAGAGCTCGGTAGTCGTGCATGGCTCTCAGGGCACGAACATTTCGACGACATCCGTCTGCGCGAACCCGGCCTTCGGGCCTCCGCCGATCACGTAGATCTTGCCGCTTAGCGTCGCGGCGCCCAGCCCGTGGCGCGCGGTCGGGAGCGGCGGTGCGCTGGTCCACCGATCCGTCGCGGGATCGTACACTTCGTGCTTGTCGAACACCGATGATCTGGTCTCGCCGCCGAAGGCGTGGATCTTCCCTTCGAGCACCGCCGCGGCGAGCCCGCCGCGCCGGCTGGGCATGGGCGATTTCTTCGTCCAGCGGTTCGTCGCGGGATCGTAGGCTTCGACCAGATCATAGTTGCGGTCGGGGTTGAAGGGGCGCCCGCCGATCGCGTACACCATGCTGCCGACCGCGGCCGCCGTGAGGTGATCGCGCGGGGTCGGGATGGGCGCGACGGTGGTCCAGCGATTGGTGGCGGGGTCGTAGATCGCGCTCGAGTCGACGAGCTTACGGCCGAGACCCCAGCCGCCCACGAGGACGAGCTTGCCGTTCACGACGCCCACGCCGGAGGCTCCGCGCGGCGACGGCAGCGGCGCCCGCGGCTCCCAGCGGTTCAGGTCCTCGCGGTAGATCCACAGCGTGTTCTCGGGGACGAACGTCGCCTCGGCGAGCCCGCCCACCGCGTAGAGCGTGTCCCCCGCCACCGCGAGCGGCATGTGATGCCGCGGTGCGGGCAAGTCGCCGATTCGCTCCCAACGGTTGGCCGCGGGATCGAACCGGAACGCCTTGGCGATCGGCTTGCCGGAGCGATCGAACCCGCCGGCGATGTAGATCTTACCGTGGACCACGGCCGCGCTGAGCTCCTGGATCGGCTCGGGGAGCGGCGTGGCAGGAGACCAGCGGCCGTCGGAGGTGAAGACCGATGTCGCGGCGACGAGCGTGAGCGCGAGGCGCATCAGTCGGCCGCGGCGAACGCCGCCGCCACGATCCTGGCCTGCTCGGCCTGGTGCGCCGCGGGGTATCCCTCCGCCGGACTGGAGTGCTCGGGCCGACCGATGTCGCGCACCGTCACGCCCGGTCCGACGAGCTGGCGCAGCTGCGGCAGCATGAACTTCTGGGGCCCCATGTTGCGCGGCTCCTCCTGCACCCAGACGATCTCGTTGATCTTCGGCGATTTCGGCGGCGGGGAAGGGATACAGCAGCTCGACCCGGCCGATCGCCACGTGGGCCGCCTGCGCCCGGCGGGGTGAAAGCGACAGATCGTAGTATACCTTGCCGCTGCACAGCACGAGCCGGGTCGCCCCGCGGTGCGCGTCGCCGGCGGGGTCGTCGAGCACCGGCCGGAAGTCCCCGGCTGTGAGCTCTTCCAGGCGGGACGTAGCCTGCGGCAGCCGCAGCAGGCTCTTCGGCGTAAACAGCACCAGGGGTCGCAGCTCGGCGTGGCGCGCCTGGCGTCGTATCAGGTGGAAGTACTGGGCCGGCGTGGTGCAGTTGGCGACCCGCAGGTTGCCCTCGGCGCAGAGTGCCAAGAACCGCTCGATCCGCGCGCTCGAATGCTCCGGCCCCTGGCCCTCGTACCCGTGGGGGAGCAGCAGGCTGAGGCGCGAGGTCTGTCCCCATTTCGCCAGGCCTGCGATGAGGAACTGATCGATGATGACCTCGGCGCCGTTGGTAAAGTCCCCGTACTGCGCCTCCCAGAGCACCAGCGCATCGGGCGCGGCCGCGGCGTACCCGTACTCGAAGCCGAGGCAGGCGAACTCCGAGAGCGGGCTGTTGTGCAGCTCGAACGGCGCCCGCGCGCCCGGCAGGCTCTGGATCGGCGCGTAGCGCTGCCCGTTCACCGTGTCGTGCAGGACCAGGTGTCGCTGGCTGAACGTCCCCCGCTCCGTGTCCTGGCCGGTCAGCCGGATCGGCGTCCCCTCGGCGACGAGCGAGGCGAACGCCAGCGCCTCGGCGTGCGCCCACTCGATCCCGCCCTCGGTGAGGGCGCCGCGCCGGCGCTCCAGCTGCCGCAGCAGTTTGGGGTTGACGCTGAAGCCCGCCGGCACCGCGAGCAGCTGCTCGTTGAGGCTCGAGAGGATCTGGCCGGCGACGGCGGTGGTGGGCTCCGCGCTCGGCTGGTGTGCGTCGGAGATGCGCTGCGGCTCCTGACCTTGCCCCGTTTCGGAGAGATGGGCTCGCAAAGACTGCTGGATCTCCGAGAGGCGCTGGGCAAAGCGCTCCGCTTCGGCCTCGGCCCGCGCAACGTCCTGGACGCCTTCGGCCCCGAGCTGCTCCGCGTAGCGCTGCCGCACCGTGGGCGTTCGTTTGATGCGCTCGTACAGCAGTGGCTGCGTGTAGGCGGGCTCGTCGCCCTCGTTGTGCCCGTGGCGCCGATAGCCTACGACGTCGATCACGACGTCGGCGTGGAACTTGTCGCGGTACATCATGGCGAGCCGCGCCGCCGCGAGGCACGCCTCGGGGTCGTCGGCGTTCACGTGCACGATCGGCGCGTCGAAGCCCTTCGCCAGGTCGCTCGAGTAGTCGGTCGAGCGCCCTTCCTTCGGGTCGGTCGTGAAGCCCACCTGGTTGTTGGCGATCAGGTGAATCGTCCCGCCGGTGGTGTAGCCCTTGAGGCGCGCCAGGTTGAACGTTTCCGCCACCACGCCTTGCGCCGCGAATGACGCGTCGCCGTGGATCAGCAGCGGTAGCGCGACCGTCCCGTCGTGGATGGGATCTTTCCCGCGGCGGTTCGTCTGGTTCGCACGGGCGCGGCCCTCGACCACCGGATTGACCGCCTCGAGATGGCTGGGGTTGGGCGAGAGCGTGACGTTCACCGGTTTGCCCGATGCCGTCTGGTACACGCCGTCGGCGCCGTGGTGGTATTTGACGTCGCCCGTGCCGCCCTCGGGGGTGAGTGTCTCTTCTACGGGGCGCCCCCCCTCGAACTCGGCGAAGATGGTCTCGTACGGCAGCCCAACGATGTGGGCGAGCACATTGAGGCGGCCGCGGTGCGCCATCCCGAGCACGACGCGGCGCGCCCCGCTCACGCCGGCGAGCTCGATCGTCTGGTCCAGCATCGGGACGAGCACGTCGAGCCCCTCGATCGAGAATCGTTTCTGGCCGAGGTACGCCTTGTGAAGGAAGCGCTCCAGCCCCTCCACCGCGGTGAGCCGGAGGAGCAGCTTCTGCTTCTCCCGCGCCGAGAGCGGCGCGCGGTGCTGGCCGGACTCGATCACCTGTCGCAGCCACAAGCGCTCCACGTGACTCCCGATGTGCTCGACCTCGTAGGCGAGGGTGCCGCAGTACGTCTTGCGGAGTTCGGGGTACGCCTCGGCCAGCGTTCTGCCGGGGACGTAGATCCGCAGCACGTCGGCCGGCACCCGCGCCATGATCTCGATCGTGAGGCCGAGGGGGCCGGGATCGAGCGCCGGGTCGCCCGGCGGATCGGAGCCGAGCGGGTCGAGCCGCGCCGCCATGTGGCCAAAGTTGCGAAACGCTTTGACGAGGGCCATCGCAGCCGCGACGGCACGCAAATCATCGGGAGACGGGAGAGGGGAGATGGGAGGTGTTGCTGTGACCACTCCCGCCTCCCGGCTCCCGCCTGCCGTCAATCCCAAGCTCTCAATCACCGCGCCGTAGAACTGCTCGTCGCCCTGCAGCAGGCCCTCGATCCGCCGCAAGAACATCCCCGACTCCGCGCCCTGGATGACGCGGTGGTCGTAGGTGCTCGTGAGCGTCATGATCTTGGCCGGGCCGATCTGGCGGATCGCGCCCGTCGCGATGATCGTGCCCTGACCCTTCATGAGACGGGGCACCGAGGCGACGGTGCCGATCGTGCCGGGGTTGGTCAACGTGATGGTCGCGCCCGCGAAGTCGTCCGGCAGGAGCTTGTTGGTCCGCGCCTTGTCGACCAGCGTCTCATACGTCGCGTGGAAGGCGGCGAAGTCCATCCGCTCGGCGTGCTTGATGACGGGAACGACGAGGGCGCGACTGCCGTCCTTCTTCTCCACATCCACCGCGAGGCCCAGGTTGACACCCTGTGGGTCGAGACGGTGCGGCTTGCCCTCGACCTCCTGGAACGCGTGGGTCATGCCGGGCAGCTGCTTCGCCGCCTGCACGATCGCGAAGCCGATCAGGTGCGTGAACGAGATCTTCTTCCCTCGGGCGACCAGCTGGGCGTTCAGCTCCTTGCGGCGCGCGTCGAGCGTCTCGACTACGATGTCGCGGAACGAAGTGGCCGTCGGGACGGACAAGGAATCCGTCATGTTCTGGACGAGGCGGGCTGCCGGGCCGGTGATTGGGGTCAAGCCGGGAGCCGGGAGACGGGAGGCGGGAGGTGTAGGCTGCGGGGCCGTCGCGGCCGCTGACTCCCGTCTCCCGCCTCCCGTCTCCCGGAGGACTTCGTCGCGGCTCGTCGGAATCACCGGCAGCTCCGCGAGCTTGCCGTTGTCGAAGAGGTTCCGCCATTCTTCTCCCACCGAGGCGGGATCGCGCAGGTACTGCTCGTACATCACCTGCACGAAGGCGGCGTTGTGGGTGCCGAAGACGAACTCGCTCACGAGCAGCAATTTAATCAGGCGTCAGCCGTTTAATCAGCCGTCAGCCATCGGCCGTCAGTATATTCGTCGAGCCATGTTCAAACGGGGCTTCCTGTTGCTCGGCCTGCTGCAGTGCTCTGCGGCGGCGGCGCAGAATCGCGGCCCGCTGCGCGAGCGGCTGGCGGCACGGGTCGCGCAGGCGCCCGCGACAGGGGTAGGCCTGTACTACCGCAGCCTCACGCGCCCGGACTCGCTGGTCCTCGAGGCCAATGTGCGGTTTCACGCGGCGAGCACGATGAAGCTCCCCGTGATGATCCAGGTTTTTCGGGATGCGGACGCCGGGCTGCTCCCGCTGGACGACTCGCTCACCGTGCACGTGGTCTTCCCGTCGCTCGTGGACGGCTCGCCGTTCGAGGTGGACAAGGCGGACGACTCGGACTCGACGCTCTATGGGCGCGTCGCCCGCCCGGCGTCGGTTCGGGACCTGCTCGAGCTGATGATCACTCGCTCGTCGAACCTCGCGACCAACATCCTGATCGAGCGGATCGGCGCGGCGCGGGCGCAGGCGTCGGCGCGCGCGCTCGGCGCATGG
>Ga0209160_1003548_pt1 | contig 12685 bp, 12 predicted proteins | sample GraSoiAngelo_153_FD_186167 | JGI IMG/M metagenome (GOLD analysis project Ga0209160, IMG submission 186167) | Grasslands soil microbial communities from the Angelo Coastal Reserve, California, USA - 14_1009_12_40cm (SPAdes) (version 2) | ecosystem: Environmental > Terrestrial > Soil > Grasslands ...
CTTTTCAACTAAACGTGCATGGAGGGATCGAGGCCATTTCTCCGGGTCATCAGGCGCATTAAGATGCTCAGCAGACTCCCTATCGATACTCACTACAACAACATCCGAGGGTGCTTTTCTCGGTCCTCGCAGTTTGAACAGCAAGCCCAATCCCGCATCTTCCTCGATGTCGTGGGCAAAATGAAAAAGACTTACCACCACCCCGAGGATTCCCAGGAGAAAGCCCAGGAGGCTGGTTTTAAATAGCCGCGACATGTTGAAACTCCCGCTGTCGCTCAGCAGTTTTGAACGAAATTCCTACAAGCTTCCACCTCGCACCGCTTTGAAGGTCAGGGTCATCGCGGCGACGCCCGAGCGACCAGACCGCAACTTAGCACAAGCTGCTAGTCGATGGAGAAATATGTTGTAGAGCCCACTTGTTCGTCTCTACCCCCACGATAATCGGCCTCCTCGATGCAAGTTGGTCGCCTGGAGATGCTACCTAATGACGGTCAGTGATTGAGAAAAACCGCAACTGTTATGCCATTAAAGAGACTGGCTAAACCGATACCACAATAGGTTGACTTGGAAGGTTAATTTTTGAAATGGAGCAAGGACTTGGGGCAAAAACAGAGACGAAGCGCGTATCGATCGTGTACAGCGCCGTCAACGAAGTTACATGCGATTTGAGGCGCTCGGACCTCTGATGCGGCAATCGAGGCCCCGTGCCGCGTTGTTTTCACCCGCTCCCTACGGTCGCCTTCCCTCGTTGTAGTCTCACATCATCCAGCGCCCGCTATAGCACCGCGAAATTTTGCGTGTCAAACCCGTTTATGGGCAACATTCCGTTTATTGGGCAAGGCTTGCCAGGATTTGCTTTACACATTCACAAGTGATAAACGCGTTTCGGGAATCTTAACCGCGAAGGAGGGCACAAAATGAAACCCCTATTCCATCTTTTCCTATTGTTCCTCGCGCAGATCATTTTTTCTCCCTTGAACACTGCACGGGCTTGGGAGCCGACGAAGCCAATTGAGTTTGTCATACCGGCCGGGACGGGCGGCGGCGCTGATCAGATGGCCCGGCTGATCGGCGGCATCGCTGACAAGCATAAGCTCTCTCCGCGGCCAATCATCGCCGTCAATAAATCCGGCGGCGCCGGCGCCGAAGGCTTTCTCTACGTAAAGGAGAAAAAGGGAGACGCTCACACGATGATCATCACGCTCTCCAATCTCTTTACGACTCCCCTTCACACGGGAGTTCCCTTCAACTGGAAGGATCTGACACCCCTGGCCCGAATGGCTCTGGACCAATTCATCCTCTGGGTCAATGCCGACACTCCTTATAAAACGGCAAAGGAGTACATCGCCGCGGTGAAGGAACGCTCAGCCGGAGAAAACCGCATGAAAATGGGCGGCACCGGATCGGCACAAGAGGATCAGATCATCACGATTCAACTCGAGCAGGCTCTGGGACTCAAGTTCACCTATGTTCCGTTTAAGGGCGGCGGCGAAGTGTGCGTTAATCTTGTGGGCGGGCATGTCGATTCGACGGTCAACAATCCGATCGAGTGCGTGAGCCACTGGAAAGCGAAGCGGGTGCGGCCGCTTGCCGTTTTCGATACGGCTCGGATTCCAGTGGGAGACTGGAAAGAAATTCCGACCGTTAAAGAAGCGTTGGGAACAGACATTCACTATCTCATGCTCCGCGGCATCTTTGGACCGCCCAACATGCCGAAGGACGCCGTTGAGTGGTATACCGGCTTTCTCAAAAAGGTTTATGACACTCCCGATTTCAAGAAATATCTGGAAGAAGGCGCCCTCAAGCCGGAGTTCGCTACTGGCGCCGAGTACGTCAAGTGGGTGGAGGAGAACGAAAAACTGCACCGCGAGCTGATGACAAAGGGCGGTCTGCTGAGCAAAAAATAAGATGCGCGCTGCAGACTTTGTCACCGCATCGGTATTGATGCTGCTGGGCGGGATTGTGCTCTTCGATGCCATCCGCCTCGGTATCGGTTGGGGCACAGACGGCCCAAAGAGCGGATTCTTCCCGTTCTGGCTCGCGCTGATCATGGTCGTGACGTGTGGGATCATTATTCTCCAAACCTTATGGCGATCGTCCCGTGAAGCATTCGTCACGCGCGTACAGCTCGGTCCCGTCCTCCAAGTTTTTTGGCCTGCGGCCGCCATGGTGTTTCTCACTCATTTCGTCGGCCTCTACGTCGCCTCGGCCCTCTATATCAGCTTTTACATGAGATGGGTCGGACGCCACTCTTGGTTTGCGGTGGCCGGACTCTCGATTGCGATACCTGTCATCAGTTTTCTCATCTTTGAATCGTGGTTCTTGGTGCCGATGCCGAAGGGACCGCTCGAGAACTGGCTGGGCTACTGATGGGGCTGGAAAATATTTTTCTCGGGTTCCAGCAGGCTTTGACCCAGCAGAACCTGCTTTACGCCGCCATCGGGATCATTCTTGGCACGATCATCGGCGTGCTGCCCGGTCTGGGCGGCGCCAATGGCGTCGCTATCCTGTTGCCGCTCACCCTGCGGATGCCGCCGACCTCGGCGATCATCCTGCTGACATCCATTTATTGGGGAGCGCTGTTCGGCGGCGCCATCACCTCCGTGCTCTTCAACATCCCGGGCGAGCCCTGGTCGGTGGCGACCACGTTTGACGGTTACCCTCTGGCCAGGCAGGGTAAGAGTGGCCAAGCGCTGACTGCCGCGTTCACTTCCTCGTTCGTCGGGGCTCTGTTCGCGACCGTGCTCATCACCTTCTTTGCCCCGCTGCTTGCAGACGTGGCGCTCAGATTCGGCCCGCCGGAAATTTTCTCGATCCAACTTCTGACCTTCTCTGCATTCGTCGGTCTCGGCGGAGGCGACCCCCTTAAGACGGTGGTCTCGATCGCCATCGGCTTTATCTTGGCTACGGTCGGTCTCGATATTGTCACGGGCCAGCTGCGCATGACCTTCGGAGTCACTTCACTTATGCAAGGCTTTGATTTTATTATAGCCGTCATCGGCCTCTTTGGAATCGGTGAGATCATGATTTCCGTCGAGGAAGGGCTGAGCTTCAAAGGGGTCCGCAGCAAGATGAATCTCCACGTCGTGCTGGACACCTGGAAGATCTTACCGCGCTACTGGCGCACTTTCGGGCGCAGTTGCTTTATCGGGTTTTGGATGGGCTTCAAGCCCGGCGGAGCGACGCCCGCATCGTTCATGAGTTACTCGTTCGCGAAGCGGTTCTCCAAAAACCCCGACCGATTCGGGAAAGGCGAGTTAGAGGGAGTTGTGGCGCCTGAGACCGCGGCCCATGCCGCAGGCGTCGCGGCGATGCTGCCGATGATCACGCTCGGTATTCCGGGCTCGCCGACCGCCGCGGTGATGCTCGGCGGCTTGATCATCTGGGGGCTGCAACCAGGGCCGCTCCTGTTCAAAGAAAAGCCGGAGTTTGTCTGGGGACTGATCGCGAGCATGTACACCGGCAACATACTGGGCGTGCTGATTGTTCTCGCGTTCGTGCCATTTTTCGCAGCCATCCTGCGCATTCCGTTCGCAATTCTCACGCCGCTGATTGTCGTGCTCTGCGCGATCGGCTCTTATGCCGTCCACAACGCCATGATCGATGTCTGGTACATGCTCCTGTTTGGCGTGGTGGGATATGTCTTCAAAAAGCTGGACTATCCCCTGGCCCCTCTCGTCTTGGCGCTGGTCCTGGGTGACATGGCAGAAAATGCCTTGCGCCAGAGTTTGATCATGTCGCAAGGAACGCTGGCGATCTTTTTCATTCGGCCGATTTCTGGAGTGATCACGGCGCTGGCCATAGTGTTTTTCCTGATGCCCGTCATCACTCCCTGGTGGCGGCGATTGCGCGGGCTACCTGCGTCGGCGCCGGCAGCGCGAGAAACTTGATCGTGGTTCAGAGGCTCATCGATGGAGTTGCTGGTTGAACCTGAATTCTGGGCTCGTTGGCTAGGCATTGTCATCATCGATCTCTCGCTGGCGGGTGACAATGCTTTGGTTATCGCGATGGCAGTCCTTACCTTGCCCCCTCGACAGCGACTTTTTGGCATGATCGGTGGAACCCTCGGCGCCGTCGTGCTGCGAATCGCCCTTATTGCCGTCATCACGCAGATACTTCTTATTCCATTTCTACAGGCGGTGGGCGGACTGGTGTTAATGTGGATCGCCTACAAACTGGTGCGTCAGGACGCGAGCGAGGGGACGGAACAGAAAGTGCGTGAGGTCGACACGCTTTGGCAAGCGATGGGAATTATCATCGTTGCGGACTTGATTATGAGTCTCGACAATGTCTTGGCGGTGGCCGCAACCGCTCATGGGGATTTCACCCTGGTGCTTTTCGGCATCGGCCTTTCTATCCCAATTGTGATTTGCGGAAGTAGTCTCTTAGCGCGTCTTATGGATCGCTTCCCATGGATTGTCTGGCTCGGAGGGGGAGTTCTTGGCTGGGTGGCCGGTGAGCTCGTGATCAGTGACACGCTCGTTCGCGGTTCGATCGGCTCCTGGGACGCGCTTCTCCACTGGACGCTGCCAAGCCTCCTGGCCTTTACGATGGCGGCATCGGGGTGGGCGATGGCGTATCGTGCCAGCCGATTAACCGGAAACACGCGTTGCACCCGGAAGATCGGCGAAGGCATCGACGAGACGTTAAGAAAAAATACTTAGGGAGTGTGACTGACCTCCAGCCCGCCGATTTCCTGGATGGAATGGCCGCGGTGGTCACGCAGCAGCTTATAGACTTCGCTGCAGAAGGGGCCATCATCGAATAAAAGGCGCCCCACATACTCCGCCCCTTCGTAGTCAATGATCAGATAACACCTGCTGAATCCTTCAAAACCGGACAGCAGCACACTTTTCAGATTCCCTACGTCCCCTTCGGGATGCTTATCTTCCGCGCCGCATCTCCAGAGCCAAATTGGCGGCCAGTTAGGGAGCCCTCGGTAAGACATGAGTGGATGGTGCCGTAACTCCATGGCTGTCCCTTCAAGAAAGCAAGAGAGAGGCCACTGCAGTTCTGATATGCAGTCCTTTCCAGGTAGGAATCTGCGACAAATGCACAATAAGACTCAGGTGGTCGTGAGAGCAGTGGACGTTTTGGACTAGCCGCCGGACAATTTTGATGTAGCGCGGCACCTGCGGTTGAAAGCCGGTCTGGGAGCTAATCGGTGCGGATATTTACGCTCCCGCAGCGTGCCGTTTCAGAACTGTTTGCGGCCAATCTCTCTGAGGAGTTTTTCCCACCGGGCATTTTCTTTGTCGTATTGGGCGGTGGACATGCCGGCTTCGGGATACCAAAGCTTGAAGCTGACCGGCCTGAATGGACTGCCGTATTCGAGGTCGGCGAGAATCTTTTGCGCCTCCGGACTAAAAAGGAAATCCACCAACAGCGTGGCTGCGTAGGGATGCGGCGCTTGAGAGACTAAAGAGACGCCACCGGCATTCGTGGGAACGACTTCCATCGGCACCCAATCGATGGGCGCGCCTTTGGATTTGGATTCCATCGCATGGTCACGGAAGATCGTCGGCGAAATACCGACTTCCCCCGAAATCACCATGTCAGCCATCGCCCGTCCCGAGACTGAGTGCAGAATGATGTCCTGCGCTTTCAGCTTCTTAACGAACTCTTCGCCTTTATGCTTGAGCATAGAACCGATGGTCCGGGTTCCGGTGTCGCTGGTGGCGAATGCGATTTTCCCCTTGAGCTCTGGCTTCATGAGATCCGCGTAATTCTTTGGAACCGCGGAGGCCGGTATCATGTTCGCGTTGTAACCTACTCCCATGTAAGTCTCGCGATCGATGGCCCAGTAGAAAAGGCCGCGGTCGGCCTTCTCTTTGGCGTTTGACGGGTATTTTGCCAGCGAAGGGGAAACATAAGGGGTGAGCATCTTGTTCTCACGCATGTATCTTAAAACCGGCAAAGTGGTTTCAATCGCATCGGCCAGGAAATGCTTGGCCTCGGCCTCGGCGATGATCCTGGTCATGAGATCGACGCTGGTGCCGCGGTAGGGCTCTATCCTGACGCCGGGATACTTCGCCTCGAACCCTTTAGCGAGCTCTTTGTAAGAGCTTCCGGCCAGAGACGTGTACCAGACGACTTTGCCTTCGGCTTTGGCGCCCGCGATCAAGCGCTGCTCGCGGTCCAGACCGGTATAGGCAGCCAGCTCCGCGAGAGCGGTTGGCTTCTGGGCTTGCGCCCAGCCAATGGTTTCGAGTTGGAGAAGCACTAAGAAGAAGATCGTCAAAAACTTAGTTGTCTTTGACCTGATGGCATTCATAAACTTCCTCATCGTTATCTTTGCTTGATAATTTGCCGCAGATTGAGAGCTGGCTAGGTAACCCGAAAAAAGAGCCGAGCGATAATCCTTATGAGCTAGTTCCTCACCACGTTCGTTGACTTCTGTCTTACACGGCTATACTTTTATGGTCAGATGCTGCCCCATTTTCGATCCGATCATTGCTCCACTTTCTGGCGGGGCGACTTACCTCATCTGCACCGTTCTTGTTTTTTCCTACATTTTGTTCGACGTGCTGCATCTTGATGGGTCGGATTTTCCATTGCAACCGCACCCGCTTCAGAGGACAAGTATAGTTCATGGTTAGACTTTGAAAATAAGAGGAAGAGAGTTGCAAATGGAATCCCGCGAACCTAACACGAATCTCCCTTTGGGCAGCATTATCGATGGCGCTTCCCGCCGGCAGACAGTCGAAAAAACGACCGGTCGCGAATCAGGATCGAAACGCCGGCCATTGATGAAAAGCGAAAGGGACGACGACTCCCAATCGTCAGTCGGCAAGCCTCTGTTACCACGCACCGCTACCTGCCCGCTGTGCGGACGTAGTGGAGCATCGCAACTCTTCTTGAATTACGATCGCGTGCACCGTCTGCCCGGAATCTTCGGACTCTATCGTTGCGGTGGCTGCGACGCGATTTTTATTCAACCTTGGCTCAGCGAGGCGGAGTTGGCGCGATACTACCCGGAACAGTATGGCAGGTTTCGTCATTCCCGATCATTAAACGAAAAAACCTACACGGGTTGGCAACGCTTTGTGTTGGAAAACTACTATGGTTATCCCGCACCCACTGATCATCATTCGTCGAGTCTCAAAAAAGTAGTGGCGCATCTCTTGTCGTTTATCACCGCCAAAGCTGTCATTCCTTACCGCGGAACGGGAAGGATCCTCGATGTCGGATGCGGCGGGGGCTCATATCTTCACCGGCTGAAACAATGGGGCTGGGACGCCTGTGGAGTGGAACCCAGCCAGATAGGTACGAAGCAGGCACAAAGTTTAGGGCTGACAGTCCGCCACGGAATGCTTGCGGACGCCCGTTTCGAAAGTGAATTCTTCGATGTCGTGCGACTCAGCAACGTTCTTGAACATATCCGTGATCCCATACCTACCTTCCAAGAGATCCAGCGAATTCTGAAATCCGATGGGCTCGTTTATCTCACCGTCCCCAATACGCGTAGTTTGGTCTTTTGGCTGTTTCAGGAAAACTGGTATGCCCTCGAAACACCGCGTCACGTGATTTCCTATTGCCCCAGGACGCTAGAGGCGCTTTGCCGGGCGACCGGCTTCGAAATCGCTCGCCTCACTTTCGCTTCCGGTCCCTTCAACTTTGTCAGAAGCGTGAGATATTTTTTTGAGGAGAGGGGAAAACACTGGCCCAACTGGTTGCGTCGGATTCGTTGGGACCAGAGCAAATTCATTCGACGGGTGTTGAAGCCGTGTTTTCTAATAATCGATGGTTCGGGCTACGGCGACTTCCTGCACGCGACACTCCGAAAGAAAACTGCCCGTGATTATTGACTCAACTAGGTTCAATTTGACGGCACCATTCCTTGGACACTTGGCCAAGCCAAATAGTCATGGAACAGGCGCGGGCGCAACGGTTCGGATCACCTGATCGTCTTGCAAGCCGTCCGACGGCGTCCGAAGTCGCTCCCTTTCGCTCAAGCCATCCATAACCTCGACGGTGGTTCCGTAGTTCTTCCGAGCTGGGCGACTTGGAACCGCACTGTCGGCTCCGACTGTGCCGACGCGCGGTGCTCCCGAGCGAACGATCAGCGCGCTCACGGGAATAATAAGCGGCGGGTTCGACGCTCAGGCCGGGGGTAACCGCGGTCACAAAACTTCGCGGCAGGTTGACGAAGATCCGCAAACTGTCCGTATGCGCCATCCGGAAAAGCAGCAGCCGTTAGCTCCGGACAGCCAAATATCTTTTAGTCAACGCCCTTGATCATTCTTTCGTCTGAAGTAGGATGATGGTCAGACTTTCGCCTTGGAAAGCTTCCTATGGCATCTGCGTACAGACGAACACGCGATGGCGACACCTGGCACTTTTGCTCTAACTGTTCTAATTGGCCAACAACAGATTTTGTCGAGCAGCGGCTGCCTCCGAGTACCGGGAAATGTGCAACGAGTGCACATGTAAGCGGCGTCAAGGAAAGTGCGATTAACAGGCTGCTGAAAAAGCCTCATAGGCTTAGCCGATTGCCCTGAGCATGTCGAAGGGTGGCTCAATCGCCTCGCATCTGAGATCTTTTTGAGCAGCCTGCCAACAAAGTGTTTTCCAGCAACCTACTAGACACGGTGCGCTTCAACGGCTTGAAACTTAAACGTCGCCTGATCCCCGGCGAAATAGAGAACGTCGATGAAATCGCAATAGTCCACGCCCTTTTCAAAAGCCAGCTCGTCAAAACATTCTAAGCAGACGACCTTGTTCTGACATTTGACCGGCACCACTTTTTTCCACAGTCTGTTAGGAACCTTGAAATCGAACTTGTCCGTACAGCCGCATACTTTACACGTCTGCTTGCCGCTGCGAAAAGAACGAGTCTTCTTATTTGTAATTCGAGCCATTTCCGGTCCCCATGATCGTGAAGTTGGCTGAACACAGACTGACAAGTTGGTTGGAGCAAGCCTGGGGCCAATTCGCAATTGGCTCGGTTTTACTGATAGTTCCGCATTAGGTAGATATTTAGAGCCCACTCAAACTGTAGGAATTGGCGCACATCTGATGTACGAAACCGCTTGCGGCATTTAAAAGTTGCGCGCAAAACCGTGGTGGGTCGCAGGCGGAGAAGAGCTACGGCGTACGGCCGACACCGAGCGCCGATCTCCTGAACGGGTGAATAGAATTGTGTTGAAGAACGATCTTCGGATTGATATATGATAATTTCTTTGGGAGGGTTCTATGGCTGCACGGCCGGTGGCCTCAGGTACGATTTCTTTTGGCTTGGTTTCGATACCCGTGAATCTGTATACCGCGGCCTCTTCGCAGTCTATCAGCTTTCATCTGCTTCATGCCAAATGCGGCAACCGCATTAGACAGCAGCGCTTTTGCCCGGTATGCAACGAGGTGGTGGAACGGGATGGCTTGGTCAGGGGATACGAGTTCGCGAAAGACCAATACGTCCGGTTCAAAGATGAAGAACTCGAGGCTCTCGAAGGCGAGGCCTCGCAGGCGATCGAAATTTCGGAATTCGTGCCGCTTTCAACGGTGGACCCCATTTACTTCGAGAAAGGCTACTATCTCGGACCCGACAAGGGAGGCGAGAAGCCTTATCGTTTGCTTGCCGAAGCCATGAACAAAGCCGGCAAAGTCGCCCTGGCGAAGTTCGTAATGCGCGGCAAAGAAAATCTAGTCCTCATCCGGCCGGCGATGGCCGGATTGATGCTGCACACCATGTATTTCGCCGACGAAGTGCGGAACTTCGACGAGATTTCCAAAGGCGAATCAGCCAAGATCAACGAAGCGGAAACCAATCTCGCGATTCGCCTGATCGACGAGCTTTCCAACGAGGAGTTCCGTCCCGAACAATTCGAAGACGAGTACCGCCAGCGCGTGCTGGAGCTGGTGGAGCAAAAAGCTCAGGGCAAGCAAATCACGGTGGCTGCGCCTCAAGCGCCGCGCGCTCAGGTGATTGACCTGATGTCGGCGCTCAAGGAAAGCTTGGGAAAGAAAACCGTAAAGGAAAAGAAACCCGCGGTTCGCGCCAAGGCCGCGGATGCCGATAAACCCCAAAGGAAAGCCCGCTCCACAAAGAGATGAAGTTTTTCACCACCGGCGAGGTGGCGAAGATCCTGGACCTGCCGGGTGCTCGCGTGCGCTCGTTCGTACGCGCCGGTTTTCTTGCGCCAAGCCGGGGCCGACGAAAGCAACTCGAGTTCACCTTCCAAGATCTACTCCTTTTGAAAACCGCCAAGGGCTTGCTCAGCTCGCGCGTCCCGGCCAAAAATGTGCTCCGCATGCTTTCTTCTCTGAAGCGCCAGCTGCCGGATGACCGCCACCTTGCGACAATCAAGATCTATGCCGACGGGCGTCGCGTTGTCGCGTGGGACGGAAGAGCCCGCTGGCAACCGGATTCAGGACAGTTTGTCTTCAATTTCGAGGCCCATGATATTGCGCAAAAGCTCAATATCTCTCGCCCCGCTCCGAAGCCTTCCGAGCAAAAGCTCACAGCGGAGTACTGGTTCAGCCTCGCGCTCGAGCTAGAAACGAGTTCAGAAGAGGACGCCAAGCAGGCTTATCGACAGGCGTTGGAACTCGACCCGAAAATGGCGGACGCGCACCTCAACTTGGGCAGGCTCTATCATGATTCGAAAGAATGGGAGAAAGCCGAGGCGCATTACCGTTTCGCCGCCGAATACGCCGCCCATGATCCGACGCCCTACTTTAACCTGGGCGTTTTGATGGAAGATCTTAAAAGTTTCCCGAAAGCGATTCGCGCGTACACTCAGGCGATCAGAAATGATCCGTCATTTGCCGATGCGCATTGTAATCTGGGTCTGCTGTTCGAAGCTATGGGCAACAAAGCGAAAGCGATCGCCCATCTACGCGCCGCCCGAAAAATTTATCTGGGACGATGATAGGCGAAGTCCCTCGCCCTCGCCATACGCCCCGGACTTAGGTCAGGGGTTCGCTAAACTGCTAGAGATCATAGACGGGCGTGAGCATGGCGATATGTTCGCCCAGGGCAATGGCCCGTATGATATCAGCCCTGCTTACGATGCCAGCCAAGTGTTGGCCACGTATCACCGGTACCCGCTTCACTTTCCGGGTGGCCATCAGGGATGCAATGTCTTCTACGGGCGTATCTTCCTTCACCCGGATGACGCTCTTGCTCATGATGGATTTGACTTGGGCGCCTCTCCTCGCAAGCAAATCCCGTTCGGAAACAATACCGACGAGCTTGCCGCTCTTGTCCACCACCGGTACTCCGCTGATGTGATTCCTGTTGAGGATTTTTGCCACCTGTTTAACAGGAGTCAGAGGAGAAACGGCAACAACGTGTTTGGTCATGATGTCTCTGGCTAACATGGAGGGCCTCCTTTCTAATGATATCGCCATGCGAGAAAGATACTTCTAGTTTAAACCTTAATTTTTATTGCGCAACGGCATGAATACGAAGGGGCAAGGCACTCTCAATCGGGCCATTCGCTTAAGCAACCATCAGATTACGAGTGAACAGGATCCGAGCAACGGCTGCGGATCAATAGTTCGATCGGAAAACTGCGGCTTAGCCTGGGCTTCCATCAGCCTTCGAAACGTACCCCAAGACGAAATCGCGCTTTAGGGCGGTAGCATCACGCTCGGCAGGGTTGCCATACCCGCCGCCGCCGGCGGTAAGGAACGTCACAGTGTCGCCCGGCCGGACCAAGAGATGGCTGAACTTCCCAGGAAGAGTTTCTTCCTTGCCGTTACGCCGAATCAGCGTCTGATTCGTCTTCCCCTCTTCTCCGCCCAACAACCCCCATGGCGGACACTGGATTCGGTCCGTGTTGCGGCTGACGTAAAGGTCGTGCAACGGTTTCACTTTGACTTCGACGCCGATACCGCCGCGGAATCTGCCGGCGCCGCCGCTGTCGGGGCGCAAAGCGTGGCACTCGTAAAGCAAAGGGTAATACAATTCTTGAAGTTCGATCGGTGTATTTTTCACGTCGCCCTGGCACATGGACACTGCGGCCGATGCGCCGTCTTCGAATGGACGGCCACCCCAACCTCCGCCGATGATGTTCTGACAGACATAGCGCCGGCCGCTCTTTGGATGCGTTCCAAAGATCGCGTAGCCGCCCATGTCTCCCTTATGCGCCGCGGGAATGCGGTCAGGCAAGGCCGGCGCCAGCGCGCGAAAAATCGTGTCGAGAACCGTCGGTAAGGACAAACTCCAGCCGCCGATGGGCGCGGGGCGTCGCGCGCTTAGCAATTTTCCCGGCGGAAGTATGACCTTGAGCGCACGAAATGAACCTTCGTTTACTTCCCGATGGGGTAGCGTGAGCGCTTTGAAAGCCACGCGAGCAGCGGCCATCCCGCCGGACGAGCCGCAGTTGATGAAGCCCGGCACCTGGTCGCACATGTCCGAAAAGTCAATCGTGAGTTCGTCGTCACGGACGATGACTCGCACTTTGATGGGAAGTGTCTTGGTTAAATCTCTTCCGTCGTCGTCCAAAAACGAAGACGCCTCGTACACGCCGTCCGGAATCGCCCGCACCGACTCGCGCACGAGTTTGTCCGTTTGATCCCAGATGACTTCGACCGAATCCTGAAATACAGCGCCGCCATACTTGCGGCAGATTTGCTCCAACCGCTCTTCTCCCGTGCGGCAGGATGCAATCTGCGCGCGGAGATCTCCCAGCGACGACTCCGGGAATCGAATATTGTCCTCGATCAAACGCAACACCTC
>Ga0209160_1003553_pt1 | contig 12673 bp, 10 predicted proteins | sample GraSoiAngelo_153_FD_186167 | JGI IMG/M metagenome (GOLD analysis project Ga0209160, IMG submission 186167) | Grasslands soil microbial communities from the Angelo Coastal Reserve, California, USA - 14_1009_12_40cm (SPAdes) (version 2) | ecosystem: Environmental > Terrestrial > Soil > Grasslands ...
CTCGAAGGAGCTGATCGACTATCTGATCAAGAGCGTCGGGTCGGAGTTCGGCCGCTCGATCTTCACGAAGGAATTCCAGACGCAGAAGGCGTCGCAGACCAGTGGCCCTGTCAGCCACTAGCGCCCGCGCGGCCGTCAAGGCCGACATCAACGTCACGCCGCTGATCGACGTGATGCTGGTGCTGCTGATCATCTTCATGATCGTCACGCCCCTGATCGCGGCGGGTTTCCAGGCCACGATCCCGCGCTCGGCGAACCCCGAGAATCGCCCGGAAGGGGAGGGCGAGGTCAAGCTCGGAATCGACAAGGACGGCAAGTTCTGGCTCGACCTGGGGTCCGGACCGAAGCAAATCCCCGACGACCAGCTGCCCGAGCGGCTCCAGGCGGTCTACGAGACCCACACGCAGGATAAGATCCTGTTTCTCAAGGCCGACCAGAACATCGAGTTCGGCCGCGTGCAGCAGGCGATCGAGATCGCCCGGCAGGCCGGAGTGCGGGTGGTCGGCGCAATCACCGAGCAGAAGCAGACACTCACGAAGAAGAAGGGAGAGAGCTGACCCATGGCGATGGGGTCCACCGGCGGCGGCGAGGGGCTCAGCTCCGACATCAACGTCACGCCGCTGATCGACGTCCTGCTGGTGCTGCTGATCATCTTCATGATCACGCAGCCGATGTCCCGCAAGGCGTTCGACGTGCAGGTGCCGCCGAAGCAGCAGACCAAGAGCAAAGCGCAGAACCAGGCCCAGATCGTGCTCGAGTTGCGCCCGGACGGGTCCTACGCGATCAACGGCCAGCCGCAGGAGCTCAGCCAGCTCGACCAGGCGCTTCACCAGATCTACGACCAGCGTCCGGCCAAGCTGCTGTTCATCAAGGCGGCGCCGAACCGCAAGTATGTCGACGTGATGCAGGCTATGGACATCGCGCACGGAGCGGGCGTCCAGGTCATCGGCTTCACGCCCCCGGAGCAGCCCAAAAAATAACCGGCGACGCAGCGGTCATGCCGTGGTGTAGGGGCGCAGCATGCTGCGCCCCTACGTGCGTTGTCGGGGTATACCACACGCATCGTGAACCCAACCTTGCCCGCCCGCCCGCCGCTTCCCGGGCTCCGCTTGCCGCTTGGCCGGCGTCGGCTCGGGCCCGGGGCCACGTTGGCGGTGTTCGTCCACGCCGTGATCGTGGGCGTTCTGGTCGTCGGCGGGCGCGAGATCATGGGGCGGGGACAGGGGGGGTCGCGCGCGGGAGGGGGGGATGCCAGGGTGAATTTCTTCGCCATCCCCGCCGGTGCACCCGCAGCCGTCGACATGGCGTTACCCGCGCGCCTCACCCCGTCGGAGCTGTCCGCGTTGCGCCGCATCCAGGTCGAGCTGCCGGCCTTCGCGCTACCCCAGGCAACCCTGCCCGCGCCGACGGCCGCGCTGGGTGGTGGGGGTGGGAACGCGGGCGGGGGGGCTGGAGGGCGGGGCACGGGCCTCGGCGCGGCGAGCGGAGCCGGCGTGGGGCCTGGAACGGGAGACGAAGCGGGTTACATTTTCCCCGCCGCGCCGCGGACGGCCAATGTGCCGCCCCTCGGCAAGGTTCCCGGCTCGGTGGCCGGTCGCACCTACCGCGTGACATTCTGGGTCTCGGCCGACGGCCGCGTGGCCCGCGTGGAGGTGGACCCGCCGATCGCCGATGCGGAGTACGGCCGGGAGTTCCAGCAGCGCATGATGGCGTACCGGTTCTACCCGGCCCACACCCGGGACGGGCGGAGCGTAGCGAACGTCGTCACGATCCCAATTCGAATCGGTCACTAGCCCGCCACGACGCGGGCTCCAAGGAGCCACAACTCACTATGCTGATGGTTCTCGTCCTCGGGCTCTCTGTCCTCGCCCTGGCCGTCGCCTGGGGCCTGCGGGGCTACGTGCTCCGGCAAGACAACGGCACCCCCGACATGCGGAAGATCTCCGACGCGATCCAGGAAGGCGCGGAAGCCTTTTTGCGGCGTCAGTATCGCACCATCGGCACGCTGAGCATTGCGCTGGGCGTGGTGATCTACGTGTTGTACGCGTTCTTCCGCAAGCCACACGCCGACGAGCCCGCCGCCGCGACCCTCGCGCTCACGACCACGTTGTCCTTCCTGTTCGGCGCCCTGTGCTCGGGCGTCGCCGGCATCGTCGGCATGTACGTCGCCGTGCGCTCGAACATCCGGACCGCGAGCGCGGCGCGCTCGAGTCTCAACAAGGCGCTCCAGATCGCGCTGCGCGGCGGGGCGGTGAGCGGGCTGTTCGTGGTCGCGATGAGCTTGTTCGGTGTCGGGCTGCTGTACACGATCCTCGAGGCCATGCATTTCGAGCCGACCAAGATCCCGCTCATGATCGTGGGCTACGGCTTCGGCGCGTCGTTCGTGGCGCTGTTCGCGCAACTGGGCGGCGGCATCTATACCAAGGCCGCCGATGTCGGCGCGGATCTCGTGGGTAAGGTGGAAGCGGGGATCCCGGAAGACGATCCGCGCAACCCGGCCGTGATCGCGGACCTGGTGGGCGACAACGTGGGCGACTGCGCGGGGCGCGGCGCCGATCTGTTCGAGTCTACGGCCGCCGAGAACATCGGCGCGATGATTCTGGGATCGGGGCTCGCGCTGGCGAACCCCGGCGTCTTCAGTCCGGCGCAGGTGGTGGGGTTGATGCTGTTCCCCCTCGTCGCCCGCGCCTTCGGACTCGTGGCCTCGATCATCGGTGTGCTGCTGGTGAAAGCCCGTGAAGACGAGGACCCGATGCACGCGCTCAACCGCGGGTACATGTGGACCGCGGTGCTCGCCGCCGCGGGCTTCGTGGGTGGCACGTACTGGCTGCTCAACCCGCCCGCCTTCCCGGCCGCGTGGTGGCACTTCGCGCTGTGCGGCGTGATCGGAATCGCCACCTCCATCGCGTTCGTCTACATCACGCAGTACTACACCGAGTACCGCTACCGCCCCGTCAAAACGATCGCCGCGGCGTCCGTCACCGGCCCGGCGACGAACATCATCGCGGGATTCGCCGTGGCCCTCGAGTGCACCGCGCTCCCGACCTTCACGATCTCGGCCGCGATCATCGCGTCCTACAAGCTGGGCGCGTCGAGCGGGCTGACCCACGCGGGGCTGTTCGGGACGGCGGTCGCCACGATGGGGATGCTGGGCACGGCGGCGTACATCCTCGCGATGGACACCTTCGGCCCGATCACGGACAATGCCGGCGGCATCATCGAGATGTCCCATCAGCCCGAGGACATCCGCAAGCGCACCGACCGGCTCGACGCGGTGGGCAACACGACCAAGGCGCTCACCAAGGGCTACGCGATCGGCTCGGCGGCGCTCGCCGCGTTCCTGCTCTTCTCGGCGTACTTGGACGAAGTCGCGGCGCTCGGCTCGCCGCTCGCGGCCGTGGACATCTCGAAGCCCGAGGTGTTCGTGGGAGGGCTGTTCGGCGCCATGCTGGTGTTCTGGTTCTCGGCGCTCGCCATCAGCGCGGTGACCAAGGCGGCGGTCAGCGTGATTCAGGAAGTACGCCGCCAGTTCCAGGCCGACCCCGGGATCTTGAAGGGCACGTCGCGGCCGGACTACGGGCGAGCGGTGGACATCGTGACCGTCGGGGCGCTCAAGGCCATGGTGGCTCCCGGGCTGCTCGCCGTAGGGATGCCGATTGCTGTGGGCCTCGTCTTCAAGGTGCTGTTCCATGTCGGCGCCGAGACCGTGGCGTCGTTCCTCATGGTGGGCACGATCGCCGGGATTCTCATGGCGACGCTACTCAACAACGGCGGTGGCGCCTGGGACAACGCCAAGAAGTTCATCGAGACCGGTGAGTACGGTGGGAAGGGGAGTCCGACGCACAAGGCCGCCGTGGTCGGTGATACCGTCGGCGATCCGTTCAAGGACACGGCCGGGCCGTCGCTGCACGTGCTCATCAAGCTGTTGAGCACGGTCACGCTGGTGCTGGCGCCGCTCTTTGTCTAGCGGACAGCTCTTCAGTCGCAAGACCGTCGACCAATGCATCGCCGACAGCGAGGTCGGCGGCGGACTCAAGCGCTCGCTCGGTCCCCTCCAGCTCACCGCGCTCGGCATCGGCGCGGTCATCGGGGCAGGGATCTTCGCCGCCATCGGGACCGCGATCTCGGGGGACTCCGGCCACGTCGGCGCCGGCCCGGCGATCGTGGTGTCCATTCTCCTCGCCGGTGTGACCAGCGCGTTCGCCGCGATCACGTACTCCGAATTCGCGGCCATGATCCCCATCTCGGGGAGCGCCTACACGTATGCCTACGCCACGCTCGGCGAGCTGGTCGCGTGGATCATCGGCTGGGACCTGATCCTCGAGTACGCGGTTGGCAACATCGCCGTCGCCATCGGATGGGCGGGGTACTTCGACTCGCTGCTGCGGGGGCTGGGGGTGGACCTGCCGCGTTGGCTCGTGACCGACCTGCGCACTGCCTTGGGCGACCCGGCCCTGCTTGCCGCCGCGCCGCACCTGGGGCCCATCCCGATCGTGTTCAACCTCCCCGCGTTGGCCATCGTGGCGCTCATCACCTGGCTCCTCGTCATCGGGACCAAAGAATCGGCTCGCGTCAACACGGTGATGGTCGCGATCAAGGTGGGCATCATCGCCATGTTCTTGATCGTCGGGCTCAAGTACATCAAACCCGCGCTATGGACCACCCCCAGCTTCGCGCCGAACGGTCTCAAGGGGATCAGCGTCGGCGCCGCGATCATCTTCTTTTCGTACATCGGGTTTGACGCGGTGAGCACGGCTTCCGAGGAGGCCAAGAATCCGCAGCGGGATATTCCGCGCGGCATCATCGCATCGTTGATCGTGTGCACGCTGCTGTACGTGGCCATCGGCCTCGTCCTGACAGGGCTGATTCCGTGGGACAAGCTGAATGTGCCCGATCCGCTGGCGGTCGCGCTGCAGTACATCCACGCCGATTGGGCGGCGGGGATCCTCGCGCTCGGCGCCGTTGCGGCCATGACGTCGGTGCTCCTCGTATTCCAGCTCGGCCAGGCGCGCATCTTCATGTCCATGGCGCGCGACGGACTGCTGCCACCGTGGGCCGCCCGCGTGCACCCGAGGTACAAGACCCCGCACATCACCACGATCATCACCGGCGTGTTCGTCGCCGTGTCGGCGGCGTTCGCGCCGATCGGCTGGGTACTGGAGCTCACGAACATCGGTACCCTGTTCGCGTTCGTCCTGGTGGCGCTGGGGATCATCGTGTTACGGCGTCGCGAGCCGGATCGGCCCCGTCCGTTCCGCACCCCGTGGGTACCGGTCTTGCCGCTCGTGTCGGCCGCCTTCTGCCTCTATTTGATGATCAACCTGCCGTTGCTCACTTGGGTGCGGTTCGGCTTGTGGATGGCGATCGGGGCCGTCATCTACTTCCTCTACGGGGTGCGCCACAGCCGGGTGCGCCGCCTCGGCCTCGATCGGCAGTGAAGCTCCACACCAAGATCATCATCGGGCTGGTGTCGGGCGCCTGCGCCGGTGTCGTGGCCAACGCCTTCGCGACCGGCGCCGCCTGGGTCGCGTGGACGGGGATCCCCGCCGGCTGGGCCGCCGACAAGGTGCAATGGGTGGGCACCAACGTCGCCGGTCCGGTGGGTCAGATCTTTCTGCGGATGCTCCTGATGACGATCGTGCCCCTGGTGTTCGCTTCGCTGACACTCGGCGTGGCGGGGCTCGGCGACATCCGCAAGATCGGCCGCGTCGGTGGGCGGACGATCGCCTACTTCCTCGTTTCGACCGCCATCTCGGCGACGATCGGCCTGATCCTCGTCAACCTGGTCCAACCTGGAGTCGGGCTCGATCCCGCCCTCGTCAAGGAGCTGCTGGAGACCTATCGGGCTCAAGCCCAGGGGCTACAGGCGGGCGGGGGAGGCAAGTTCGGCGTCGACATGTTCGTGAACATCGTGCCCAGCAACCCGATCAGGGCCGCGGCCTCGCTCGACATGCTGGGGATCATCTTCTTTTCCCTGGTACTCGGCGCCGCGCTCACGATGCTCCCCGAAGAGAAGACCCAGCCGATGGTGCGCGTGCTCGACGCCTTGGGCGAGGCGATCGTCAAGATCATCGACTTCGCCATGCGGCTCGCCCCTTACGGCGTGTTCGGACTCATCTTCGTCGTGACGTCCCGCTTCGGGTTTGCGCTGTTGCTAAAACTGGGGCTGTACGTCGCCGTCGTCCTCGTGGGACTCTTCCTGCACGGCGCCATCTCGATCTCTGCGCTGGTTCGTGTGTTCGGCGGTCTTTCGCCGCGTGTGTTCTACAGCCGGATCCGGGCCAGCATCATCACGGCGTTCTCCACCAGCTCGAGCAACGCCACACTTCCGACCAACATCGCGGTCGCGGAAAGGGAGTTGAAGATCCCGCCCAAGATCGCTGGCTTCGTGCTCCCGCTCGGGTCGACGATGTGCATGAACGGTACCGCGCTGTTCGAGGGCGTCACCGTGCTCTTCCTCGCGCAAGTCTTCGGCGTTCCCCTCACGTTATCCCAGCAGGTCGTCGTCATGATCCTCAGCGTGATCACGGCCGTCGGCGCCGCCGGTGTCCCCGGTGGATCCTTGCCGTTGTTGATGGGGGTACTGGCCGCCGTGAACGTCGAGCCTCTGACCATCGCGATGATCATCGGTGTGGACCGAATCCTGGACATGGCTCGGACCACGATCAACGTCGTGGGAGACATGAGCGCGGCGGTCTACGTGGCCCGAACGGAAAGCGAGTGGGATCCGCGCTCCGTGAGCGCGGACGCTAAGCTAGCCGCCTAATTCCGCCGCCAGTTTCAGCGCCCCCACTGCCGAATCAATCTTGTCGGGAACAAGGCGCGCCCGCTTGAGGGCGGCGGCGAGCCGCTCGCGGAACGCGGTCGTGAGGGGCGACTGCGGCAAGAGCAGGCCTCCGGCGATCGCCACCGACACCGGCCCCGTTCCCGGGAAATGCGGAGCCAGGACCTCGACCAGCTCCACCAGCTCGCGGGCCGCATCGTCCACGGCCTGGCGCGCCACGCCTTCGCCTTCGCGCGCGGCGTTGAGGACGTGGGGCGCGAGCGCCGCCATCTGTGCCGGCGTGGCGGTGGCCGACCAGCGCACCAGGTCGTCGAAGTGCTGCAGGCCGAGCGCTCCCAGCAGCCGCGCCAGCAGGGTGGAGCCTTCGCCCCGGCCGTCGTGCGAGCGGGCCGCGACGTCCAGCGCGCGCCGCCCCAGCCAATAGCCGCCGCCCTCGTCGCCCAGCTGCCAACCGTACCCGCCAGCGCGGTGCAGCTCGCCGGCGGGGTCACGCGCGTACGCGATCGATCCGGTACCGGCGTTGACGAGGATTCCGGGCCCGGTGCCGAACGCCGTGGCGAGAGCGACCTCGCCATCCGCGAGCACGCGTACCTGTCGGGCGACCCCCGCGTCGATCAATGCGGCCTCTAGCTCCGCCTGCTCCTGCGCACGTCCGGCGCCGGCGGCACCCACGACCGCTCGCTCCACCGGCAGCGCGAGGCCCGCCTGGGCCGCCGCACGACGCGCCGTCTCGGCGAGCACGGTCGCGGACTTGGCCGCGCCGCCCGGCCGCATGGCGGCGCCCGGTCCGTCGGCTCGACCGAGGATCTTCTTGGTTGAACCGATCACCACCGTGGAGTGGGACCCTCCGGCGTCGGCACCGAGAAAGACAGCGGACGGTGACGTCATGCCGCCTGGGCGTTGTGTTCGCCCGTCCCCTTGTCCGCCCGTCCCACCAGTGAGGACAGCATTCCCACCGCCACTGTCACTCCCGTCCCCAGCGGCACGTACCACGGCCACGCCAGACCTGGGAGTAAGCGCCAGGGCACCCCTAAGACGACGGGCGTCATGGTGAGGACGCTCACGATGATCGCCACGATCACGTCGGGCTGGCGGGCGCGCGGCCACAGCCCGCCCAAGAGATACGTACCGAGCAGGCCGCCGTACGTGATCGACGCGATGCTGAGTGCCAGCTGCACGACGGGGGTGTTCTGGTTCCGGAACGCCATCGCTCCCGCGACCAGCACCGCCGTCCACACGAGTGTGAGCCAGCGGCCCACCCACAGGAGGTGCGTCGGATCGTGGCGTCCCGTGAGGGGCGCGTAGAAGTCCTGAGTGGAGGCGGAGGCGAGCGAATTGACGGCCGAGGCGTGACTGCTCATGGCGGCGGCGAGGATGCCCGCGATCACGAGGCCGGCGAGCCCGGGTGGGAGCTGGTTGATGGCGAAGGTCGGATAGATGGCGTCGCCGCGCATCGCGGGCCCCGGATCCGCGCCCGCGAGCCACAGGCTGGTCCCTACCAGCAGGAAGAGCGCGAATTGCAGGATGATGAACACCCCGGAACCGACGAGGGCCCGCTGCGCGTCCCGGAGGCCCCGGGCGGCGAGCAGGCGCTGCACGATCAAATGATCGGTGCCGTGGGACGCGCCGGCGAGTAGTGCGCCACCCACGACCCCGCCCCAGAACGTGTAGAGAACCTTGAACGATGGCGTGAAGTCGAGTGTAACGAGCTTCCCGGCGCTCCAGGCTCGCGCGAACGAGCCGACGCCTCCCGCGAGATGCGTTGCCACGATCAGCGTCGCGAACCCACCCACGAGATATATCCCGAGCTGGATGACGTCCACCCACACGACGGCGCGCAAGCCCCCGACCCACGTGTAGATCACCGTGACGATGCCGATCGCCAGAATGCCGGCGGCGAGGCTCCAGTGCGTGATGATCGCGAGGGGAATGGCCGTGGCGAAGATCCGGACACAGTCGGCGAGCGCGCGCGTTACCAAGAACACGCCGGAGGCGGTCCGGCGCGCGGTCGTTCCGAAGCGCCGCTCCAACCGCTGATAGGCGGTATCCTGAGTCCCCTCGAAATAACCCGGGAGCAGGAACGCCGCGACGCCGATCCGCCCGACCAGGTACCCGAACGACAGCTGCAGGAAGGTGAGGTCGCCGCGGGCCGCCAGGCCGGGGACGGAGATGATCGTCAGGGCCGACGTCTCGGTCGCGACGATCGAGAGCATGATGGCCCACCACGGAAGGCCGCGATGCCCGAGAAAGTAGTCGTTCGCATCCCGCTGGCGGCCCGACAGCACGAGCCCGAACACGACCACCGCGGCGCAGTAGGCCGCGATGACGGCGATGTCGAGCGGTCTCACCGGGGGTGGAGGAGGTCAACAAAAAGCCCGCGACGGGCGCGGGCTTGGAATGCCGACCAGAAGGGGGCCAACGACCTTACACCGTGAAGGATGATCCGCAGCCGCAGCCGCCCGTGGCGTTCGGGTTCTCGAAGGTGAACCCGGACTCCTGGAAGTTGCTCTTGTAGTTCAGCGTGACACCATTCAGGTATTGGGCGCTGAAGGCGTCGACGAAGCACCGCACACCGCCCGTCTCGATGACGAGGTCGTCCTCGGCTGGCTTGTCCTCGATGTTCAGGCTGTACTTGAAGCCCGAGCACCCGCCCGGGAGCACCGCGATGCGGAGCCCGGCGGTGTCGGGAGAGACCTTCTCTTCCGCGATGAACTTCCTCACCTCGACCGCCGCCTGCTCGGTCACCGTGAGGGTGATGGGACTCGTGCGTTGCGTCGTGGCCATTGCGATCCTCCAGTCACGTGCGAACTTAGACAGTTCCTGCGGGCAAGTCAACTCTCTGCCGCGAGGTTGCCGCCACTATGCGCCTAACGCTCGCCGACTGGGTGGTCGTCGCCCTGTACTTCCTGTTCAACATCGCCGTCGGCCTGTACTACAAGAGTCGCGCCAGCCAGAACACGGCGGAGTTCTTTCTCTCCGGGAGAAACGTGCCGTGGTGGCTGGCGGGCACGTCGATGGTGGCGACCACGTTCGCCGCGGACACGCCCCTGGTCGTCACCGGTCTGGTCGCGCAGAACGGCATCGCGGGCAACTGGCTGTGGTGGAACCTGCTCGCGAGCGGGATGCTCACGGTGTTCTTCTATGCCCGCCTGTGGCGCCGCTCCGGCGTGATGACCGACATCGAGTTCGCGGAGATTCGCTACGCCGGCCCACCGGCCGCCTTCCTGCGGGGCTTCCGGGCCATTTACCTGGGCTTGCTCATCAACTGCATCATCCTCGGCTGGGTCAACCTCGCGATGGCGAAGATCCTGCAGCTGGTCTTCGGCGTGTCGAAGGGCGAGGCGCTGTGGATCGTCGTCGGCATGATCGCCCTTACGTCCGCGATCTCGACGCTCTCCGGATTATGGGGCGTGCTGGTGACCGATCTGTTCCAGTTCGTGATCAAGATGGGCATGGTGATCGTGCTGGCCGTCGTCGCCGTGCAGGCGGTCGGGGGAATCGAGGCGATGCGGGTCAAGCTGGGGGCCATCGATCAGCTGCGCGGGGCCACGACCGGCGGTCAGGGATCCGTGCTGAGCTTTGTGCCCGACGTCGGCTCGGCGTGGATGCCGATGATCACCTTCTTCGTGTACATCGCCGTCAATTGGTGGGCCACCTGGTATCCGGGGGCCGAGCCCGGCGGGGGCGGCTACGTGGCGCAGCGGATGTTGAGCGCGAAAGACGAAAAGAACTCGTTGCTCGCCACGCTGTGGTTCAACATCGCGCACTATGCCATCCGGCCCTGGCCCTGGATCCTCGTCGCCCTCGCCTCGCTGATCTTGTTTCCCAACCTCAAGGACCCGGAGACCGGATACATCCGGGTGATGATCGACTATCTGCCATCGTCGTTGCGCGGGCTCATGGTCGCGGCGTTCGCCGCGGCCTTCATGTCGACGATCGCCACCCAGCTGAACTGGGGTGCGAGCTATCTCGTGAACGATTGCTACCGCCGCTTCGTGCGCCGTGACGCCGCCGAGTCGCATTACGTCATGGCGTCCCGGCTGGCCACAGCCTTGTTGACGGTGGTCTCGGCGGCGGTGGCCTTTCGCATCGAATCGATCGGCGGGGCGTGGCGGGTGTTGATCATCACCGGCGCTGGGACGGGCGCCGTGCTGCTGCTGCGCTGGTACTGGTGGCGGATCAATGCGTGGAGCGAAGTCTCCGCGATGATCACCGCGTTCGTCGTGTCGGTCCTGCTGCAGACCGTGGGCGGGCTCCAGAGCGACCGGCCCCTCGACTTCGCGCACATCGTGCTCATTACGGTCGCGGTCACGACGGTGGTATGGCTCGCGGTCACGTTCCTCACGCGCCCCGAGTCGGACGCGACCCTGGTCGCGTTCTACCGCCGCACGCGGCCCTCGCGGGCGGGCTGGGGGCCGGTGGCCGTCCTCGCTCCCGACGTGCGTCCGTCTGCCGACGGCCTCGCCAATCTGATCGACTGGGTGGCGGGTTGTGTGCTGGTGTACGGCGTGCTGTTCGGCGTGGGCAAGCTCTTGCTACAGGAGACGCTCGCCGGCCTGATGCTGCTCGTGGTCGCCGCCGTCGCCGGCGTGATCATCTATCACGACTTGTCCCGGCGCGGCTGGCAGACGGTGGTGGAATAGCGGCCCCTAGAGCTCCGGATGCGTGAGGGCGTCGGCCACCAGATCGGCGACGTGCGCCCGCACCCGGAGGATCGCCGTGTTTTCCCGTGTGGGGTGGACCCGGTTCGTGAGCAAAATGATGAACAGGTCGCGGTCGGGATCCATCCACAGCGACGTACCAGTGTAGCCCGTGTGGCCGAAGGAGCGCCGTGAGAGCCTCGCGCCCGCGCTCGAGTAGCCGGAATCCGAAGGCGTATCCCAGCCGAGCGCGCGAGTTGAGCCTGGCGGGAGACTTTGACGCGTGGTGAATTCCGCCACGGTCTCAGCACGAATCAGCTGCAGTGTGTCCCACGCCCCGCCGTTCAAGAGCATCGCGGCGAAGCGGGAGAGGTCGAGCGCGTTGGAGAAGAGCCCGGCGTTCCCCGAGACGCCGCCCAGCCGTGCCGCGCTCTCATCGTGCACTTCTCCCCGGAGCCAGCGGTGCCGGAACACCGTATCGTGCTCGGTGGGGGCGATCCAGTCGCGCGACGACGCGGGTGGCAGGAACCGCGTGGCGGGCATGCCGAGCGGTCCGAACACGCGCCGGGCGAGAAAGCGGTCGAATGGCTCGCCGGTCACGCGCTCCACGGCTTGCATGAGCACGATGGCACTCAGGTCGGAGTAGACGTACTTGGTTCCCGGTGGTGCGACGAGCGTCGTCGTGTCCACGGCCGCGAGCGCCGCGGCGCGGGTCGCCGTGGAGTCGTACAGCGGAAGATCCGCCACGAGGCCTGCCGAGTGGGTCAGGAGCTGGCGGACCGTCACGCGATCCTTCATGGACCCTCGGAACGTGGGCACGTAGCGCTCGATCGGTGCATCGAGCTCGAGCAGGCCCGAGTCCACGAGCAACATGCAGGCGGTCGTGAGGCCCACCACTTTGGTGAGCGAGGCGAGGTCGTACAGCGTGCCGACCTCGACGGGCCGGGGGTCGTCGACGCCGTAGTGGCCCACTGGCGCGAGCAGCGCGAGCCGGCCGTGCCGTCCCACGGCGACCACGCCACCCGGGAATGCGCCGCTGTCGACCTCGGCTCGGAGATACGCGACGACATCGGCGAGGCGCGTGCTGTCGAGCCCCAGCGATGACGGCCCGGCCCGTGGGACGCCCGCGCTCGCCGGGACCGGCGCACCCTCCTTAGCCGCCGGCCGCCCGCACGCCGCGATCAGTACGGCGAGCGTGAGCGTGACGCGGCGCGTCACGGCTGTACCGCGGGGACCGTCAGGCCCCAGC
>Ga0209160_1003556_pt1 | contig 12671 bp, 11 predicted proteins | sample GraSoiAngelo_153_FD_186167 | JGI IMG/M metagenome (GOLD analysis project Ga0209160, IMG submission 186167) | Grasslands soil microbial communities from the Angelo Coastal Reserve, California, USA - 14_1009_12_40cm (SPAdes) (version 2) | ecosystem: Environmental > Terrestrial > Soil > Grasslands ...
GCCCCCCGTGCTATTGCGGGAAGCACGGCTGCATCGAAACCTGGCTTTCAGGCCCCGGGTTCGAGCGCGACCACGCCGAGCACACCGGTCTCACCCGGTCGGGCCGCGAGATCGCGAGCGCCGCGGCGAGCGGCGACCCGGGGGCAGTCGCGACGCTGGCCCGCTACCACGATCGCCTGGGTCGCGCCCTCGCTTCGCTGATCAACGTGCTCGACCCCGATGTGGTGGTTCTGGGCGGCGGCATGTCGAACCTCGCCGGATTGCCGGAAGCCACGTCCGCGCTGCTCCCCCGCTACCTGTTCGCGGCCGGCGCGACCTCCGATCCCGTCGCTACGCGCGTCGTGCGCGCCGCGCACGGCGACTCGAGCGGCGTGCGAGGGGCGGCGTGGCTCTGGCCGGCAAGCGAGTGAGGCGGCAAGATTACCGGATCCACAACCTCCGCTACAGAGGAACCGACATGAAATTCGCAATCCTGATCTACACCGACGCCGCCCTGCTCGACGCGCTCCCGGCGGGACAGTTCGACGCGAAGATGCGCGACTGCCTCGCGCATGCCGACGAGCTGCGCCAGGACGGGCGCTTGCTCGATTCCCAGATGCTCGAGGGCGCGGCGACCGCCAAGTCGGTGCGGGTCCGCAACGGCCGGCAGACGGTCGTGGATGGACCGTTCACCGAGACCAAGGAACTGCTCGCGGGCTTCAACCTGATCGAGGCCGAGGACATGGACGAGGCGGTCCGCATTGCGGCGGAGTTCCCCTGGACCCAAACCGGCTGCATCGAGGTTCGGGCAGTGCAAGACATCGAGGCCGTCCGGCGGCGGGTCAACCCCTCGCTCGGGGGACGTGCCGCTTCCCCGCGATGAAGTGGCGTGCCGTCATTTGGTCTGCACCGCATGCCCGCCGAACTCGTTGCGCAGCGCGGCGATCACCTTGGCGCCGAAGGACTCCTCTTGGCGGGAGCGGAACCGCGCGAGCAGCGACAACGTGATGACCGGCGCCGGCACGTCGAGGCGCATCGCCTCCTCCACGGTCCAGCGCCCCTCGCCCGAGTCTTCCACGTAGCCCCGGATGGCGGTCAGCTGGTCGTCACGGGAGAACGCCCGCTCCGCCAGCTCGTTCAGCCAGGAGCGCACCACGCTGCCGTGGTTCCACAGCTTCGCGATCTTACCCAGGTGAAGCGTGAAATCCTGAGAGGCGTGCAGAATTTCGTAGCCCTCGGCATACGCCTGGAGCAGTCCGTACTCGATCCCGTTGTGCACCATCTTGACGTAGTGGCCGGCGCCGCAGGGGCCCACGTGGGCGTAGCCCTCGGGCGGTGCGAGGGTCCGAAAGATCGGCTCGCAGTGCCGGAACGCAGCAGGCGAGGCACCGATCATCAGGCAGTAGCCGACCGTCAGGCCCCAGATCCCGCCGCTCGTCCCGACGTCCACGAACTCGATCCCCTGGGTCTTGAGCGCCTCGGCGCGGCGCAGCGAGTCGCGGAAGTTCGAGTTGCCGCCGTCGATGACGATGTCACCGCGGGTGAGATGCGGCACGAGCTGCTCGATGGTGCTCTCGACCGGCGCGCCGGCCGGCACCATCACCCAGACGACCCGACGCGGGGCCAGCTGCTTGGCGACGTCGGCGAGGTCCTTGGCCGCCTTGACTCCCTTCCCGGCGTGGGTCTTGACCGCGGCGGCGCTCGAGTCGTACACAATCAGCTCGTGCCCGCCCTGGACGAGCCGCTCCACCATGTTGCCGCCCATGCGGCCCAACCCGATCATCGCCAATTGCATTGTCGCCACTCCCTGAATGGTGAGCCAACGAGAACGGCGCTACGCGAGTCCGTCAAGCATCTCGACCTGCTCGGTCGCAGCTGTCCACCGCTCGAGCGCCGCATCGAGCTCCCGCTTCAGTGTCTCGAGCTCGGCACCGAGCTCCCGGGCCTTGGCGGCGCCGTCGGGTTTCGTGTACAGCGCCGGGTCCTCCAACGCCGCGACGACCCGCGCGACCTGGGACTCGAGGTCGGTCACCCGAGCCTCGGCCTCCGCGAGTCTCTGTTGAGCCCGGCGCAGCTCCTTGCGCGGATCCTTTCCGGCGGGAGGCGCGACCCGCTGATGCTCGTGGACCCGCCGCAGCGCCTGCTCCTCGGCGGCGCTGACCGCCGCCGCATGGGCGCGCTCCGTGCTGACTTCCTCCCACTCCGCGAAGCCGCCCGCGAACTCGGTCAGGCGCCGCTCGTGCAGGATCCAAAGCCGCGTCGTGAGCGCGCGCAGCAGCGCCCGGTCGTGACTCACCAGAATGACCGTGCCGTCGTACGCGTCGATGGCGTCCTCGAGCGCCTCGATCGATTCCACGTCCAGGTGATTGGTCGGCTCGTCGAGCACCAACAGGTTGGCGCCCGACAGCATCAGCATGGCGAGCGCCACGCGCGCCCGCTCGCCGCCCGACAATGAGTCGGCGCGCCGCTGGACTTCCTGCCCCGAGAAGCCGAATCGTCCCAGGTGCCCTTGGATGCGGCCGCGCTCCCACTTCGGCCGCAGCCCAGCGATCACGTCGTACAGCGTGCGGTCGAGCGGCACTTGGGAGAGATCCTGCCGGTAGTATCCGGCCGAGATCGCCGTGCCGAGGCGCAGCTCACCGGCTGCGATCGGATGCTCGCCCAGCAGCGCCCGCAGCAGCGTGGACTTGCCCGCCCCGTTGCGGCCGATGATGCCAAGCACGCCGGTCCGCTCCAATGTTCCGTTGAACCGCTCGACCAGAACGCGCGTGCCGATTCCCACGCTCACGTTCTTCGCGCTGACGACCTGATCGCCACCGCGCTCCGGGACTTCGAAGCGCACCGCCATCGTCCCTTCCGCACCGATGACGGGACTCAATCGCGGCAGCCGCTCGAGCCGTTTGCGCCGGCCTTTGGCCTGGCGAGTGTTCTGCCCCGCGATGTTGCGCGCGATGTAATCCTTCTCGTGCGCGATCGTGCGCTGTTGCTGCTCATAGGCCCGCTGTTGCGTCAGCCGGCGCTCGGCGCGCTGGGTCACGAAGGCGGCGTAGTCTCCCGTGTACGACGTCGCGGTGCCCCCTTCGAGGTGCAGCACGTGATCCACGGTGCCAGCGAGGAATGCGCGATCGTGACTCACGAGCAGCACCGTACGCCCGCTCGCGGCGAGGTATTGCTCCAGCCAGCGGGTGGTTTCGAGATCCAGGTGGTTGGTCGGCTCGTCGAGCAGCAACACGTCGGCGGTCGTCATCAGCTGGCGCGCCAGGCCGAGGCGGCCGAGCTCCCCGCCGCTCAGGGCGGAGAGCGGCGTGACCCGGGCCAGCGCGGGATCGAATTCGAGTCCATGCAACACCGCGTCGATGCGCGCGGTGACCGCGTAGCCGCCTTCGCGCTCGAAGCGCTCCAGGTCTTCGCCGTATTGGGCCAGGGCTCGCGGCGACGAATCGCTTGCAAGATTCGCCGCTTGCTCCACCAGCGACTGCTCCAGGGCCAACAGCTCGGCAAGCTCGCCCGCGGCTGCTTCCCAGACCGTGGTGGCGGTGCCGTAATTCCGGTGCTGCTCCAGTAGAGAGACTCGCAAACCAGGAGCGCGCGCGATGCTGCCGCGCGTGGGCTCGAGCTCACCCGTCAGCAGCCGGAAGAGCGTGGTCTTCCCCGACCCGTTGCGGCCCACGATGCCCCACCGTTCGCCCGGGGCGACGGTGAAGGAGACGTTCGAGAACAGGGTGGTGTCGCCGAAATCGACGCCGACGCCCGCAAAGGCAATCCGAGTCATGCAGCCAGCAGAATAGCCTGGAATCCTCCGGCGGTATAGGATAGGTCGCTGTGCACACGGGGTTGTTCATCGTGATGGGCGTTTCGGGCTCCGGAAAGACTACGATCGGAGCGCGGCTGGCCCGCGCGCTCGGCAGCGAGTTCGTCGAAGGTGATGACCTGCACCCTCCGGACAACGTGCAGCGCATGACGGCCGGGATCCCGCTGACGGACGACGACCGCCGTGGTTGGCTGCTCGCGATCGCGGCCCGGCTGCGCGAGGCGAGGCACGCGAAGATCGGTCTCGTGGTCTCGTGCTCGGCGCTGAAGCGAAGCTATCGCGACCTGCTGCGATCTAACGGCGATAAGGACGTGTGTTTTGTATATCTCGCGGGGAGCCGAGCGCTGCTCGCGGAGCGCCTGGCCCAACGCCGCGGTCACTTCATGCCGCCAGCGCTGCTCAAGAGCCAGCTCGCGATTCTGGAGGAGCCGTCACCGGACGAGGGTGCGTGGGTGTGCGATATCAGCCAAGCGCCCGACGCGATCGTCGCCGATCTGGTGAAGCGCTCAGTATGAGCCCCAACACCCAGTTGCTGCTCTTGGCGTTCGGCGCCGTTGTTGCGCTTGTCGTGCTGATCGCACGTTTCAAGCTGCACCCATTCGTCGCGTTGATCGCGGTGTCCCTCGGCATGGGGACGGCCGCGGGAATGCCGTTAGGCAGGGTCGTGCAGGCATTCCAGGACGGGGTCGGTGGGGTCTTGGGGTTCATCGCGATCGTAGTTGCCCTCGGTACGATGCTGGGCAAGATGATGGCCGAGTCCGGCGGCGCGACGCGCATCGCGACCACGCTCATCACGCTGTTCGGTGAGCAGCGCGTGCATTGGGCGATCATGTTCGTGGCCTTCATCGTGGGCATTCCAGTCTTTTTTCAAGTCGGTTTCGTGCTGCTGATTCCGCTGGTGTTCACGATTGCCCGTCGCTCGGGGCTCTCACTCGTGAAGATCGGTATTCCGTTGGTGGCGGGGCTGTCGGTGGTGCACGGGATGGTGCCGCCGCATCCGGCGGCGATGCTCGCGGTTGGCGCCTACCACGCCGATGTGGGACGCACGATCGCCTATGCCCTCCTGGTCGGGCTGCCGACGGCGGCGCTGGCCGGCCCGATCTTCGCCTCCTGGATTGCACCGCGCATCGCGCTCCCCGCGGAGAGCCCGATCGCCGCGCAGCTCGCGGGCGGCGGGGGCGCCGGGGGCGGCGGGGGCGGCGTTCCGCGCGACGTACCGGGCTTCGGCATCACGCTCTTCACGGTGCTGCTCCCGGTGATCCTGATGTTGTGCGCGACCACAGCCGACGTAGCGCTTGACGTCGCGAGCACGCTCCGCTCGGGCGTCGATTTCGTCGGCGGCCCGATCGTCGCGCTGCTCGTGGCGCTGCTCTTCTCCTTTTGGTCGCTGGGATACAGGCAGCACTTCACGCGTGATCAGATCCTCAAGTTCGCCAACGACTGCCTCGGGCCGACCGCCGCCATTCTCCTGGTGATCGGCGCCGGCGGCGGATTCAACAGGGTGCTCCTGGAAAGTGGTGTGGGGAAAGCGATTGCCGACGTGGCGCTGGGATCGCACGCCTCGCCGCTCCTGCTCGCGTGGACCGTGGCGGCGCTGATCCGTGTGGCCACCGGCTCGGCGACCGTGGCGATGACGACCGCCGCTGGCATCGTCGCCCCGATAGCGCTGGCGACGCCGGGGACCCCCACGGAGCTGTTAGTGCTGGCGACGGGCGCGGGCTCGCTGGTGCTCTCCCATGTGAACGACTCGGGGTTCTGGCTCATCAAGGAGTTCTTCAACATGACCGTGCCACAGACGCTGAAGACGTGGACCGTAGCCGAGACGATCATCGGCGTGGCGGGGTTGGGTTTCACGCTGCTGCTCAGCCTCGTGGTGGGGTGCGCTCCCCGCGAACGGGGAGCGTCCGAGCTGAGCGCGCAGGGGTGGATCGATGTGACGGCGACGCTCGATCCGGCCAAGACGCCGGTGTACGAGGGCGACGCGCCGATGAAGTTCGATTTTCTCAAGGATATGCGGAAGGGCGATATCCTGACGCTATCGGTCTACTCACTGGGCGCGCACAGCGGGACGCACATCGACGCCCCGATGCATTTCGTCGCCAATGGCGCACCGATCGACCAGGTCGGGCTGGACCCGCTGATCGGTGCAGCGCGGGTGATCGATATCCCCGACAGCGTCCGGGCGATCGACTCGGGCGAGCTGAACCGCCACGACTGGAGGGGCGCGAAGCGCGTGTTGTTCCGGACGCGTAGCACGCTGCGCGGCTGGATGGACTCAGCCGAGTTCCATAGGGACTTCGCCTACATCGCCCCGGACGCGGCGCAGCTCCTCGCGGACGCGGGAGTCCTGCTGGTCGGCGTTGACTACATCTCGGCGGAGCAATTCGGCGCTGCGGCGCCGAGGACGCACCAGATTCTGCTCGGCCGCGGGATTCCCATCGTGGAGGGGCTGGACCTGCGCCCTGTTCAAGCGGGTGACTACGATGTGATCGTGCTACCACTCAAGGTCCGAGGGCACGAAGGGGCGCCGGCGAGGGCCATCGTGCGGAAGAGGACCGGGAATTGACGGAGCCGGGCTCCGTGATCAGGAGATCAGCGTCGCAAACTCCTGCGCCAGCTTCGGCCCGATCCCCGACTCCTCGTGCTTGAAGAAGATAAAGGCGTCCTGCCACCCCTTCCCCAGTTCCTTCACCGTGTTGGCCCACTGCTCCAGGTCCTTTTTCTTGTAGCCCTCGTCGCGCAGTCGCATGTACCCGAAGTCCGCGGTCGCGACGAGCGGGGTGTGTCCCTCCTCGGTGTCCGCGACGCACAGCGCCGCGTTGCCGACCCGCAGCGCTGCGTACACGTCGTCCACGAACCATGACTCGTGCCGGAACTCCCAGGCGCACCGCAGGTCGGCCGGGAACTGCGTGAGGAGGTCGTTCAGCCGGTCCAGGTCCTTTTTGAAATTGGGCGGCAGCTGAAACAGGATCGGCCCGAGCTTCGGGCCCAGTTTGCGCGCCGTCTCGAGGAAGTAGCGCAGCGGGTCGTCCACGTCGCGGAGGCGGGCGATGTGCGTGATGCGCTGCGGTGCCTTGAGAACGAAGGTGAACCCGGCCGGCGTGGCGGCGTCCCAGCCGGCCACCGTTTTCGCGTTCGGCATGCGATAGAACGTGTAGTTGATCTCCACCGTGGAGAGCCGCTGGGCGTAATACTCGAGCATCTTGGCCTCGGGCATCTTGGCCGGATAGAACGTCCCCTTCCACTCGGGGAAGTTGTAGCCGGAGGTGCCGACCCGGAGGTTCACGCAACCCACACCGTCTTGACGTTCACGAACTCCCGCAGGCCGTACTCCGACAGCTCCCGCCCGTACCCCGAGCGCTTCACGCCGCCGAACGGCAGCCGCGGATCGGACTTGACGAGCCCGTTCACGAACACGCTTCCCGCTTCGATCTCGCGGGCGACGCGCTCGCCGCGCTGCGTGTCGCGGGTCCACACCGCCGCGCCGAGGCCGTAGGGCGACGCGTTCGCGATCCGGATCGCATCCGCCTCGTCCTTGGCGCGGATCACCGCCGCCACGGGGCCGAACGTCTCCTGATCGAAGGCCGGCATCCCGGGCTCCACCGCGACGAGCACGGTGGGCGGGTAGAAAGCGCCCCGGCCTTTGGGGAGCTCGCCGCCGAGCATGAGTCGCGCGCCGCGCTGCACCGACTCCCGCACCTGCCGGTGGAGGTTCTCGCGCAGATCGAGCCGCGCCTGCGGCCCGACCTGCGTGGTTGGGTCGAGCGGATCCCCCACCTTCCTGGCGCGCATTTCGCTCGTGAACCGCTCGAGAAACTGGTCGGCTACGCGCTCCACGACGATGAAGCGCTTCGCGGCGATGCAACTTTGGCCGCTGTTGATGAGACGCGCCTCGGCAGCGGCCTGGGCGGCTCGCTCCAGGTCGGCATCGTCGAGCACGATGAAGGGATCGCTGCCGCCCAGCTCGAGCACCGTCTTCTTCAGGTGCCGCCCCGCCTGCTCCGCCACCTGACTCCCCGCCCGGTCCGAGCCGGTGAGCGTCACCGCACGGACGCGCTCGTCGGCGATCACGTCGCCGGCGCGTGCGTTCGACAGGAACACGGCGCGGAACAGACCATCCGGGAAGCCCGCGTCCTGGAAGACCTCTTCGATCGCGACCGCGCAGCGCGGCACGTTGGGCGCGTGCTTGAGGATGCCGGCGTTCCCGGCGACCAGCGCCGGCGCGGCGAAACGGAACACCTGCCAGAACGGGAAATTCCACGGCATGATCGCGAGCACGGGACCGAGGGCTTCGAACCGGATGTAGCTCCGTGATGCGTCGCTCGGCCGGGGCTCATCGGCGAGGAAGGCCGCCCCGTGCTCCGCGTAGTAGTCGCACACCCAGGCGCATTTCTCCGCCTCTCCCACTCCCTGCGCCAGCGGCTTTCCCATCTCGAGCGCCATCGTTCGGGCGTACGTGTCTTTGCGCTCGCGGAGGAGGCGCCCCGCCGCCCGCAACCGCTCCGCCCGCTCCGCGACCGGCCGGCGGCGCCAGTCCCGAGACGCGGCAGTGGCGCGCTCCAGGATCCTTGTCAGCGCGTCGGGCACCGTCTCCTCGAACGTGTCGAGCACTTCGCCCGTGGTGGGGTTGACCGACTGGAAGGTCACGCCACCACCTCGGGTCGATCCCGCACTCGATCCACGGTGCAGAGAAACCCCAGGGGCTCGTCGCCCGTCGCCCGGAACTGGTGAGCCACGCTGGGCGACACGTACACGCAGTCGAACGGGGCAATGTCGTAGCTCTTGTCACCCAGCATCACCCGCCCTCGACCGCGGATGACGACCACCGCGTGGGGATGCTGGTGTCGCTCGAGCGTCGAGTAGCCGCCGGGTTGGATCTCGAAGTAGCGGGTGACGAAGCTGAACGGCTCCTCGCCGACGCCTTCCCCCAGCAGCGTCTGACGGGTGACGTCCCGGTACGGCACGTCTCCAGTCTTGTACTCGTGCACGGGGACCCCGTCCCAGCGAAACCCGCCGAACTTGAGGACCTTCGATCGGTCATCCATGGGAATGTCGTTTCACCGCCGCGACCACCTGTCCTGCAGCCGCGATCGGGTCGGGCTGCGCGTACAGGCTCGCGCCGATCAGGAAGATCGTGTCCGCGCCGTAGCGCTCGATCCAGTGCGGCACCCGCGCTGCGTCGATCCCGCCTCCCGGCGCCGGAAACGCCGGTGCCACCCGCCCGAGCGGCCCCCGCAGCCGTGCGTTGATCGCGGCGCAGGTCGCTGCCGAGAACGTAAACCGCCCCCCGACGTTGGGATAGATCACCGCGTCGCTCCCCGCGACCCGGAACACGTCTCCCAACAGCACTGCGGGCGCGAAGCCGTGATCCGGCTGGAAAAACGCACCCGCGAGCGCGGGGTGCGACATGATCGCGAGCCCCGTGGTCGCGGCGATCTCGCCCACGGCACCTAGGCCCGCCGGGAGCGCGTTGACCAAGACGCCGCGGCAGCCCGCGCGTCGTGCGGCGCCGGCGCGGTCGGACATGACGGATGCGACGCTCGTGACGTTCGGGAAGTACAGCGTGTTCCCCCCGGTCTCGCCGTTGGCCCGCGCGACCGCTTCCTGACAGCGCTCCAGCCGCTCGCCGAACGGCGCGGGCGCTTGGTCCACCAGGCCGTGGTCGTCCTTGATGAGATCGACACCTGCACGAGCGAATCCATAAGCCAGCTCCGCCAGCCGACGAGCCGAGCACCCGAGCGGCTTGAGCACCGTGCAGAGGAGGGGTCGCCCGCGCACGCCGGTGAGCTCGCGCAACCCCGCAATGCCGAGCCTGGGGCCGCGCAGCGCGGCGAGCAGCTCGTCGGGCCACTCGAGATCCGCAATCAGAATTCCCGATTTGAACGAGATATTGCCGAACAGGAGGTTCAGGAGCTGGGGCAGGTCGCCGCACACGGCGAGCGGGTCGAATGAGATCACTGCACGGGAGCGACCGCGGCCGAGCGACGCGACCGACTCGACGCGCCCCGCGACCCGCGCCGCGACTTCCGGGGACACGGAGTCGGCCGGGAGCTCGACGGTTTGCTCGAACGCGATGTCCCGCGCCGTCGCGGCCGCGAGCCGGCTGGAGCAGGCGAGGTGGTACGTCACGCGCAGGCGCATGGTGATCGCGGTCACGCTGGATGTTAGTGTCGGAGCGCGGCACTGCGCCCGACTCCGCAACAGCCCCTTGGCGCCGCCCGTCCCGGCCGATCGGCCCCCTATCCTTATAGCACGGAGCGACTTGGCCCGCACGCCCCCCCGCCCGGCACACGCCTTGCGACTGGGAATGGCCTATGACACAGTCTTGGCGACCGGACGACTGGGCCGACGACGACGCGGCGTGGCGCGGGGATCTCCACTGCGACGCCGAACCGTGGCGCGGCCAGGAGCACCTGGCCGACTGGCCGGAGGCGCAGGCCGGGCCCGAGTACTGGATGTATAAGCGGGCTGCCGGAGACTCGTGACGGTCCCTGCGACTCGCCCACTTCATCGCCGTCGCCACACTCACTGCCGTCCTCACCCTACCGCTCGCTGCCGCCGCACAGCCTCACAAGCCGACCCACCCCGCTCCCGCCGTCGTTCAGGAGCCGCACCCTCAGATCATGGCCGCGATCCGCGCGCTCGAGGCCGCCAGGCTGCATCTGGAGCGCGCCGCGCACGACTTCGGTGGCCACCGCGTGAAGGCGATCCGCGCGATCGACGTCGCGCTGGTACAGCTCAAGCTCGCCCTGAAATACGACAAAGAGTAAGCGCTCCGAAACGACTTGCCACGCTCCTCGAGGTACGGTAAGCTGCGAGCCCGGACCTTCCGAGGGGACACTGAGTGACGTTCGGTGCGCTGGCGCTGCTCGCATTACTGCTCGCAGATGACACGTTGTCGGGTCGGGTCGTGGACCCGGATGGCCATGCGGTCGCGGGTGCCACCGTTGTAGTCGTCGAGCTGCACCGCGTGGCGCTCACCCGGACCGACGGCCGGTTTCATTTCGCCGACATCCCGACGGGGAGCTACACGGTGAGCGTCCGCCGCCTGGGGTCCGCGCCCCTGGCGCGACCAGTGACGGTGAGTGGGCCGACCACGCTGGATCTCACCTTGGAGCGGACGTCCGTGTGGGTCGAGCCGGTCACCGTCACGGCGACCCGCGCGCCGCTCGACGTCCTCTCGTCACCGCTCCCGACCGAGGCGCTCTCCGAGGACCGGCTGCGCCGCGCGCAGAGCGTGTCGCTCGCCCATGCGCTAGCCGAGCTCCCCGGGATCAACGCCCTCACCACGGGGCAGCAGATCGGCAAGCCCGTCATCCGCGGGCTCGCCGGGCCGCGCGTGCTGGTGCTCGAGGACGGTGGCCGCCTCGAAGACTACTCCTGGAGCGACGAGGACGGTCCTTCCGTAGACGCCCGGCTGGCGCAGCGGGTGGAGCTGATCCGAGGACCCGCGAGCGTGCTGTACGGGTCCGATGCCCTGGGCGGCGTCGTGAACGTGATTCCCGAAGAGCTGCCGGACGCCAACGGCGGGCCCCGCGCGACGCGCACCGGCTTCGAGATCTCGGGAGCGTCGAACAACGCTGAGCTGGAGGGCGTCGCACGAGTGGAAGGAGCGAGCGGCGGCTGGGGCTGGCGGTTGTTCGGTATCGGCCGATTCGCAAGCAGCCTCCATACGCCCGCCGGTGAGCTCGACAACACGGGGTTCAGCGCGCTGTCGGGGGAAGCGGCCGTCGGCACACGCGGTGCGCGCGGCAGCACGACGCTGCGCTACACCCGCTACGGCGGCGAGTTCAAGCTGCTCGAGGCCGAGGGACCCGCGACGGGAGAGACAGGCGGTCCCGAGCGCAAGCTGTCCGACGACCGGGTGCAGCTCGCGGGCGACTACCTGCTGGGGGGGGTGCGGCTCGAAACGAAGGCGCAATGGCAGCGCCACTCGCTCATCGAAGTGTCGGACACCGCTACGAGCCCGAGCGGCGCCCCGCTCGAAGGGACCGCGTTCGACCTGCTGCTCAACACGCTCACCGTCGACGTGTTGGCCCATCACACGCTGGGCACGCGCGTCCGCGGCATACTCGGGGCGTCGGGCTTCTACCAGACCAACGACACACGCGGGCGGATCCCGCTCGTTCCCGACGCGCGCGTCCGCTCGGCCGCCGTGTTCGCCTTCGAAGAAGCCGGGCTGGGGCGCGTGAGCGTGCTGGCGGGCGGGCGGATCGACCGGCGACGGCTCACGGCCGACTCGAATGCGGCGCTCGGCGTGCCGGACGAGACGCGCGATTACACGGCCCTCTCGGGCACCCTGGGCGTCGTGTACCGGCCCGCGGCGGCGGTGGCCCTGACGGCGAACCTCGGCCGCGCCTGGCGAGCGCCGACATTGTTCGAGCTGTTCTCCAACGGACCGCACCTGGGCGAGGCGCGCTACGAGATCGGAGACCCCGGCCTCGAGCCGGAGGCGGGGACGAACCTCGACGCCGGAGTGCGCTGGCAGGGCGCGCGCGTCCGCGTCGAGCTCGCGGGCTACCGCAACGCGATCGGACGATTCATCTACATCACACCCACGGACTCGTTCGTGCACGTCACACCCACTGACTCGCTGCGGGCGTACCGCTACCAGCATGCGAACGCGCAGCTCCTGGGCGGCGAGGCCGCGGCCGAAGTCGAAGTCGCCGCCCCGCTCACGCTGCGCGCCCGCGCGGACGCCGTGCGCGGCACCAATCGAGCGACCCACGAGCCGCTGCCGCTCGTGCCGCCCGCACGCGCGGCGCTGGGCGCCGAGCTGCACGGCACGGGACTGAGCTGGGCCGACCGCGCCTACGCGGGTGCCGAGGTCGAGGCCGCCACACGGCAGACCCGCCTCGACCCGCTCGACATCCCGACCGGC
>Ga0209160_1003560_pt1 | contig 12666 bp, 10 predicted proteins | sample GraSoiAngelo_153_FD_186167 | JGI IMG/M metagenome (GOLD analysis project Ga0209160, IMG submission 186167) | Grasslands soil microbial communities from the Angelo Coastal Reserve, California, USA - 14_1009_12_40cm (SPAdes) (version 2) | ecosystem: Environmental > Terrestrial > Soil > Grasslands ...
GCTCGCGCAGGCTCGTTGTTTCGCGGTGATGCGGCGGTCACAGCAACGGCGAACACTCACTCCACCACATGAGCAAAGCAGGCGGCTACTGCGCGTCTTCCTCGGCACTCTTCACGATGGACTTCAAGAAAGCCTGATTGTTCGCGGTCTTGCGCAGCCGGTCCAGGATGAGTTCCGTCATGGCGACCGTGTCCAGCTGCTCCAGGCTCTTTCGCAGCACCCAGACCTTGCGCAACTCGTCCTCGGTGAGCAGCAACTCCTCGCGGCGGGTCCCGCTCATCTTGATGTCGATCGCCGGGAAGGTGCGGCGCTCCTGGAGCTTGCGGTTGAGGTGCATTTCCATGTTGCCGGTCCCCTTGAACTCTTCGTAGATCACGTCATCCATGCGGCTGCCGGTATCGATCAGCGCGGTGGCGACAATGGTCAGGCTGCCCCCCTCTTCAATCTTGCGCGCCGCACCGAAGAAGCGCTTGGGCCGGTGCAGCGCCGCGGGGTCGAGACCGCCCGAAAGGGTGCGCCCCGACGGCGGGATGACGAGGTTGTTCGCGCGGGAAAACCGGGTGAGACTGTCCAGCAGGATGACGACATCGCGGCCGCCCTCCACCAGACGTTTGGCACGCTCCAGCACCAGATCGGCCACCTGAATATGCTCTTCCGGCGGGCGGTCGAACGTGGACGCCACCACCTCCGCCTCGACCGACCGGCGCATGTCGGTGACCTCTTCAGGGCGTTCGTCGAGTAACAGCACCATCGGGTAGATCTCCGGATAGTTGGCGACCACCGCCTGGCCGATCTTCTTCAGCAACGTCGTCTTGCCGGCCTTCGGCGGCGAGACGATCATCGCGCGCTGGCCCTTGCCGATCGGCGCAAACAAATCGACGATGCGCGTGGTGATGTCACCATCGCTCTCCAGCTTGATGCGCTCATGCGGGAAGACCGGCGTCAGCCGCTCAAAATCCGGCCGGGTACGCGCCTGCTCGGGATCCAGGCCGTTGACGGCTTCCACCCGCAGCAGCGCGTAGTACTTCTCGTTGTCCTTGGGGGGCCGGACCTGGCCCAGCACCTCATCGCCGACCCGTAGCCCGAAGCGTTTGATCTGTGAGGGAGACACGTAGATATCTTCCGACCCCGGGAGATAGCCCTCGTGGCGCAGGAAGCCGTACCCCTCCGGCATGATCTCGAGAATGCCCGAGCGGAGCATCAGCCCGGATTGTTCAGTTTGCGCCTGCAAAATTCGCATGATCAACTCCTGTTTGCGATACCGCTTGTAGTTCGGGACGTTGAGCTCCTTGGCCATGTCCTGGAGCTCATTGATCGTCTTGGGTTCTAACTCAGCGATTGCCGTCACTGCACATGCACCTCCGGGTGCGTGTATACCACTGTGCGCTCGCGGGTAGACAGCCGTCCCCGCCGCGGGCGTTGATCTTCATCTGTCCTGCCTGTGGCCCCGTGAACTTATACTTTGGTCTTCCGCCGCTCCAGCTCACTCTGCAGTTTCCGCCAGTCGGTGAGGAACCGCTCCTGTCCGAGATCGGTGAGAGGGTGCTTGAACAGCTGCTCAACCACCTTGAACGGGATGGTCGCGATGTGCGCGCCGGCCAGGGCGGCCTGGGTCACGTGCAGCGGATGCCGGAGGCTGCTGGCCAGCACCTGTGTGCCGAACCCGTATGTCCTGAAGATCTGCACGGCGTCGCGGACGACCTGCATCCCATCCTGCCCGATGTCGTCCAGCCGGCCCAGGAAGGGACTCACAAAGTACGCGCCCACTTTGGCCGCCAGCAGCGCCTGGTTGACGGAGAATGTGAGGGTCACATTGATGCGGATGCCCTCACGCACCAGCGCGGCTCCCGCCATAATGCCGTCCTGCGTGGCGGGGACCTTCACGACGACGTTGGGAGCCCAGGTCACATACTCTTTGCCCTGCAGGATCATCTCGTCTGCCTTGTCGCTGGTTGTCTCAACGGAGATCGGACCGCTGGTGATGGACGCGATCTCGCGCACTACGGTGCGGTAGTCCATGCCTTCCCGACTTACCAGCGTGGGGTTGGTAGTGATGCCGTCTAGGATCCCCCAGCGGTGCACGGTGCGGATTTCCTCCAGGTTTGCGGTGTCAAGAAAGAATTTCATCGCAGCATCCCCCTCCAGATCACTTTCCGGTGGCCTCGATGTAGGCGACATCGCCCACGTCGCCGACTTTTAAGAACAGAAGCGTATCGCCGGGGAGGAGATCCTTCAACTCCGCGACGTTGTTGTTGCGGTACACCGCATTCGCCCGGGCGACGCGAAACGTACGCTGGGCCTTATTTAACTCCTCAATGACCATCAGCGTCGGCGTTCCCACGCGGATGTCCTTCAGCATTCCTTTGGAAAAGTCGTAGCGTCCGAGCTGGTCCATCACCTTGTCCAGCGCCCAGGCCACATCCGCCCGCGTCGCCGGCTGGGCGGGCCGGAAGGTGCGGTCAGGCCAGGCGGGCACCAGACCCTTCTCGATGGCCACGCCGACCGTGCCGCGCGACTGAGCAGGAATCTCTGCCGCGTCAGACACCGCCGGCGGCCGTGACGGCGATTCCCCCAACCCCATTGCCCTGACGATGACCGCCGCCAGTTCCAGGCGGCTCATGTCTGCCTTCGGCCGAAAGGTGTTGTCCGGGTAGGCCGGCAGGGCACCTCGGTACAGTGCCAGCGAGAGCGTGGTCGGATCCTGTTTCGTCGTCTGGACGGCGATCAGCTCGTAGCGGCCGGGCGGGACAGGTTCATCGTTCTGATCGAGTTGCTTCCATTGCGTGGGGTATACGAACGACTCTCCGGCGGCCAGCGCGATCAGCCCGTTCACCGGCAGGAACGCCCGGCCCAGCGACCACTGGGCAACGTCCACTCCCTCACCGTTCCTTATGATGAAATCGTAAAACTGCGAGTTGACAAACTCGAACTTCACGTTCTCCTTGCCGGTGTTGGTGATTGTGAAACGCAACTCCACGACATCCGTGGGTCCGTAGACCGGCTTGTCCGTCGTGAGCGTGTACACCACGACGCCCTTGCGTACCTCGGCCCGCACCGGCGACACCGAACCCAGATTCGTGATGGCGGCCACGGCCGGTTGCATCTCTTTGGGAATCTCGGCGGCATCCTTGAAGGCCGGAAGCGGCACACCCTGGCCAGACGCGCCGAGGACCCGGGTGAGCAGAACGGCAAACTCTCCCCGGGGCACCGTCCCCGCGGGCATGAACTTGTCGGTGCCGATCTTAAAGATACCCTTGGCGGCCAGACGTTCAATAGCCCGCTGCGCCGGCAACCCCACGATGTCGGTGAAGATGGCGCCCCAGGCCGGGGCCACGATCATCGCCACCAGCACGAGCGTCCCCCATCCGCGCAGGCGCAGGGTACGGTTCGTTCGTGTCCTCATCGATCTCCCCTATGGCTCGTTCGCTACTGGGAATGACAGGTGGCTGATCAGGTGACCGCCGGCTGATGGGTCCAGGGTACGTGCGTGGCGTCCTGAGCCGTGCGAGTGAGCCGGGCGGGCGTAGATTCGAAACCTAGACGTTGTTCTCTGTGGTACGAAAAATCCCTGCCGGCGTTCTTGCCCTGCTACAAGTAATTATACCTCATCCGTTCCCTCCCAGGCTCCCCTTCGCGGCTGTACGGAGGGCATCTTCAGCTCCTTGAGGCCGCATCGATCCCAACCTTTGGGGGTGGTGGTGTCCACACGCATCAATGCATCCTAGAGGTCCGTGACGCGCGCCCATATTGACCTATCGATATTGCGGAGGGCGGGGGTGAGGGCTGCGGAGCGACCTGGAGGCGAGCCGTCGCCGTCGTTAGCGAGCGCCGCGTCGCGCAGGGTCGGGCCCTGTACACGGAGCGTAGTCCAGCGGAGTTGTACAGGGGGGCCCGGAGCAGCGAGCGCGAGCGTTACGCCCGGCAGGCGAGCCGACTCAGAGCGCAGCGGCCCTCGCCCCGCCCTCCATAACTGCGCTGCGGGAAGACCCGCTACACGCCGTCGCGACTCTCTAGGTACATGCCACCCTACATCCGCTCCGGGACCCGGACGCCCAACAGGCCCAGCCCGATCCGCATCACCGCGGCGGCCCCGGCCACCAACTGCAGGCGGCTGCGGCGCAGCGCCTCCGCCTGCAGCACAGGCACGTCATGATAGAATCCGTGGAAGACCTGCGCCAGCGTAAACAGATAATTGGCTACCAGGTGGGGGTGGTACGCCTGCACCGCCTCCTGCACAACCTCGGGGAACTTGCCCAAGGACGTGATCAGCGCCCACTCCGGGATGGTGGCGGTGGCCCCGGGATCAAAGGGGTCCTCCGGTATGTGGTCACCGGCCTTGCGCAGAATGCCACGGGCGCGCACGTACGTGTACTGTAGATACGGCGCACTGTCCCCGTCCAGGGCCAGCATTCGCTCCCAATCGAAGACGATATTCTTCACGCGGTTTTGAGACAGGTCCGCATACTTGATGGCGCCGATGCCGACGATCCCCGCCACCTCGTCCTTTTCCGGCTCTGACAGTTCCGGGTTTTTCTCCTCCACCAGCCGGCGGGCCCGCGTGATCGCTTCGTCCAGGACGTCTTCCAGGAAGACCACCCGGCCCCGCCGGGTGCTCATGCGACCCTCGGGAAGCTGGATGAGCCCGAAATCCACGTGGACGTAGTCCACGTCGCCGAACCCGAGCTTGCGCAGGGTGGCAAACAACTGCTGGAAGTGCAGCCGCTGGTCGGAGCCGACGACGTAAAGGATCTTGGCAGGATGGAATGTCCGGATCCGGTAGATCGCTGTGGCCAGATCACGCGTGTGGTAGAGGGTCGCCCCGTCGCTGCGGCGCAGGATTAGCGGGGTCTTGATCCCCACGTCGTCCAGCCGGACGATCAAGGCGCCCTGATCTTCCACCGCAACGCCCGCTCGGAGCGCGGTGTCAATCACCTCGCCCATCTTGTCTTCGTAAAAGCTCTCCCCCAGCGTGTAATCGAATCGTACCTCGAGCAGATCGTAGATCTGCTGAAACGCGGCCAGGCTGTGACGGACGAACTCCTGCCACAGCCGGCGCGCATCGGGGTCTCCCCGCTCCAGCCGCAGGTGCCACTGACGAGCCTGGTCCCGCAGCGACGGATCGCGGCGGGCTTCCGCATCGAACTTCACGTACAGGCGCAGCAACTCGCCGACCGGGTCACGCTCATACCCCGCGCGATCCAGCCAGGTGTGGTACGCATACAGCAGCGTCCCGAACTGCGTGCCCCAGTCGCCGAGATGATTGTCGCCGATCGGCCGGTAGTCTGCGAACTTGTGGAGCTCGTACAACGCCGCGCCGATGATCGTGGAGCGCAGGTGCCCCACCGACATCTGCCGGGCCACGTTCGGCGCGGAGAAGTCGATCACCACCGTGCGCCCGCCGCCGGCGTCGTTGCTCCCGTAGCGGTCGCCCAGCCGCCGCAGATCGCCCATCACCCCTGCCGCAAAGGCCGAGCGGGCAAAGGTCACGTTGAGGTAGCCGCCGCTGGCGTGCGCCGACTCGAGGAGTGGACCCAGCTTTACGGCACCCGCCAGTCGAGTGGCGATCTCCTGAGGAGCGGCGCGCAGCGCGGCGGCCAGCGGGAAGCACGGGATGGCGAGATCGGCGGCGACACCGGCCGGCGGGATCGCCAGTGAGAGGCTGACCTCTGCGCCGGCGGCCCGGCGCGTCGCTTCCAGCGCCTCGCGCTTAGCGGCCTCGTACGTGTAGATCATGGATGCATTATATCCAGTCGGCAGTCCGCAGTCGGCAGTCCGCAGTCCGCAGTCCACAGCGGCGTCATCTCATGACCGTCGACTGCTGACTGCAGACTGCCTACTGCAGACTGTTAACTAGGCAGGCACGAGCTTTCCCAGCACCACGGGATGGGCGGCACCGGTCGCCGAGGGAACGTTACCGGGGTTGCCGGTCACTGCTTCGTTAGCGAGGATCGCGAACGCCACCGCCTCTTTGGCCAGGCTTGCGATCCCCCACTCGTCTGTCGTGCGCACCTGTGCCGGCCGGAGGGAGCGGGCCAGCCATTGCCGCAACACGGGATTATGGCTGCCTCCTCCACCGATGATCACGTCGTCGAGAGGGCCCCGGGGGAGCAGGAACGCCCGGTACGCGCGAGCGATAGACTCCACCGTCAGCAGCGTAGCCGTGGCTACGACGTCGGCATCCGACAATCCGCGCTGCCGGGCTGAGGCCAGCAATCCTGCCGCATACCCCTGACCGAACTTTTCGCGCCCGGTCGTCTTGGGCGGCGGCGACGCGAAATACGGATCGGCCAGCAGCGTTTCCACCAGCGCCTCATCTGGCCTGCCGGCGGCGGCCAGCCCGCCTTCGCGATCAAACTCCATCGCCCCGCCGCTGATCAGCTCAACCACGCCGTTGATTACCATGTTGCCGGGACCCGTGTCGAAAGCCAGTAGCGCGTCGATGCCGCCGCCAGGGGGCAGATAGCTGACGTTGCCGATTCCCCCAAGGTTCTGCACGGCGCGCCCCCGGCGTGCGTCGCGGAACAACAGGTAGTCGGCGTAGGTCACCAGGGGCGCCCCCTGCCCGCCCGCGGCCATGTCCCGGACGCGAAAGTCACTCACCACCGGAATGCCAAGGCGCTCGGCGATCACGGCCGCCTCTCCGATCTGCAGAGTCGATCCAGCGCCGGCGGATTGGGGTGGAATGTGATAGATGGTCTGGCCGTGCGAGCCGATCAGGTGCACCTGGTCTGGTCGCAGCTTCGCAGCGGCGATGGCCTCCGCGGCCGCCTGCGCCAGCAACCCCCCGAGGCGGAAGTTGAACGCACAGATTCGCTCCACCGTCCCCGTGGGCGGGGAGAACAGCGCGAACAGCTCCCGACGATCCGGTGATGGATAGGGGACGGTGACCGACGCGATCATCTCGACCCGGGTTTGCACGCCGGATCCATGTACACGCGCCACGGCCCCGTCGATCCCGTCCGCCGACGTGCCGGACATCAGCCCCACAATGATCTTGGGATCCGCAGCCCGGAGTGCCGTCCAGTCCGTCACGATCGCATCTCCGGGCCGCCGGACGCGTGCTGCAACGCGACGCGGACGGCCCCGTCCGCTTGGACCAGAAGCGCCTGCGCACGTTCGCGGCTCACGCCAGTACGGGCCATGACAATCGCCGTCTTCACGTCTCCGCCGGCCCGGCCCAGCCAGGCCCGCGCGTCCTCGGGTGAACAGTCCACAGCCTGGGCGATCATCCACACCGCCCTCACGGCGAGCTTCGCGTTGCGCGGCTGCACTTCAACCATCAGATTGCTGTACACCTTGCCCAACCGCACCATCGTCGCCGTGGTCAGCATGTTGCAGACCAACTTCTGCGCGGTCCCCGCCTTCATCCGCGTGGAACCGGTCAGCACCTCCGGTCCTACCAGCGGCGTGATGGCGATGCCGGCCGCCTGGGCGAGCGGTGATCCCGGCACGCAGGTGATGGCTACCGTCATCGCACCGCAGCGGTGCGCCTCGCGCAATGCGCCCAGCGTAAAGGGCGTAGTGCCGCTGGCGGCCAGCCCCACGACGATGTCGCGTGAGCCTACGGATCGCTGCGCAATCAGGTCGGCCCCCAGCGCCGGATCATCCTCCAGTTCCGCCGCGGAACCCGCCTCCGCCGCGCCGCCGCCGGCGACGATGGCCTGGACCAGCTCGGGGGCGACGCCGAACGTCGGCGGGCATTCCAGCGCGTCCAACAGGCCAATCCGGCCGCTGCTGCCTGCCCCCACATAGATCAGCCGGCCTCCCCCCCGCAGCGCGCCAGCCGCCGCTTCTACCGCCTTGGCGATCTGCGGAATCTGTGCGGCGACAGCGTCGGCCACTGTGCGGTCCTCAGCATTGATCACCTGAAGCATCTGCTCACTGGACAAGACGTCAAGATCCATGGACCTGGGATTCCGCATCTCAGTGACAGGCAGCGTCTTCTCGTCATTCATCGCTCCATCGCCTCGATCACGGCGTCGTGGAACTGTGCGCGAAATGATTCGATGGCCGTCGTGGTGGCGCGGGGGTGCACCCGGTTCGTCAGCAGGACCACCACCAATGCCCCCCGCGGGTCGACCAGCAGCGAGGTGCCGGTGAATCCTGTATGTCCGAATGCGGCGGGGGAGACGCGAACTCCCATGAAGGCGCTACCGCGCCGGCAGCGCCAGCCCAGCCCCCGGGCATCTTCGAGACCCCCCGTATGATCCCGGGTCGCTTCGGCCACGGTGGTCTGGGCCAACACCGCGCCGTGATAGAGGTAGTAACTGTTTCCGTCGTGCACCTCACCGCAGATGACGCGGGTGCGCCAGCGGAAACCGGCGCCTTCCTCGCCGGCCGCGGCGCGTTCAAACTCGTTGCCTGCTTCCGTGGCCACACAGCGCGGCCGCCAGGCCGCCGGCGGCCGGAACCGCGTGCGCCGCCATCCCACCAGTGGCGCGATCCGGGCATCGAGATGGCTGTCGAGCGGCAGTCCTCCGCGCGCGCGGACGAGTTCACCCAACACGATGAATCCCAGATCGCTGTACTCCACACGCGCTCCCGGCGGAGATTGCGGCGGAAGCGCGCAGATGTGCCGCAGCGCCTCCTGCGGCGTGTGCGCATGCAGGTACAACCGGATCCACGCGGGCAGCCCGGACGTGTGTGTGAGCAGATGCCGCACCGTCACCGCCTGCTTGCCCGAGGCGCCAAAGGCCGGCAGGTAGTCCGCCACCGGGCGATCGGGATCGAGGGCTTTCTGCTCCCACAACTGCAGTACTGCGGTGGCCGTGGCGAGAGGTTTGGTCAGCGATGCGAGGTCAAACACGGCATCAGGCCGCATCGCGCGCCGCCTCGGAGTGACGGCCGCCCATCCGAAGGCCTGCTGCCACTCGATGCGATGCTCACGGCGGACGTGCACCACCGCGCCGGGAAATATCCCGGCCGCCAGGGCCTGCTCCACGAGCCGCCGGACCGGGGCGAGCTGCGCTGAGTGAAACGGCACGCGCGCGGCCGACGGCGCAGGACTCATGCCAGAATGGTCACCAGGCGGCGGGACCGCCTGACCGGGCGACCGTCCCTCACTGCGTGCGCTGGGCGAGCGTGACGACAAAGGTGCGACGGCCGCCGTCGCGGACGACCTCGAGGCGCACGCGATCCCCCGGCCGGCGGGTAAACAGCTCGCGGATGAACTCGTTCCAATTGGCCACCGGCTTGCCATCTACGGCCACGATGATATCGCCGGCCAGCAGACCCGCCGTGGCGGCGGGGCCATTCGCGTCTACTTCGCGCACGATGATCCCATGGTCCACCGGCAGATTGTACTGGCTGGCGATGCTGCGATCCACATCACCACCCCACACCACGCCGACGTAGGGGCGGACCACGCGTCCACTACGGATGAGCTGATCCATAATGGCCCGCGCACTGTCGATGGGGATGGCAAACCCGATTCCCGTGGCGTTCGGGACGATCGCGGTATTGATGCCGACCACCGACCCCGCGCTGTCGGCCAGTGCCCCACCGCTGTTGCCGGGGTTAATGGCGGCGTCGGTCTGGATCAGGTTCTCGATAATCAATCCGGGCACCTGAATACTTCGGTTGAGCGCACTGACCACACCCACCGTCACCGTGTGGCCCAGCCCAAACGGGTTGCCGACCGCCACCGCCAGCTGGCCGACCCGCAACGTACCGGATGTGCCGAGCTCGGCGGCGGGCAGCCGCTCGGCCGTCGCGACTTTCACGACCGCGATGTCGGAGAATCGGTCGGCGCCGACCAGGCGCGCCGAGTAGGATTTCCCGGAGAGCAATGTGACTTTGATCTGCTGGGCGCCCTCCACCACGTGGTTGTTCGTGAGGATGTAGCCGTCCGAGCTGACGATCACCCCGGAACCCGCACCCTCCTGGGGGAAGACGCCGAGGACCGTCTGCACCTGCGCCACCGTGTTGATGTTGACCACGGATGGCCGCACGCGCTCCACCACGCTGATGATCGCCGACTCTTCAGACACCAGCGGGCGCGGAGCCGGCGATGGGGCCGGAGCCTGCGCTTGCGGCGGGGGCAGGGTCGCCGCCGGGGCGGTTTCGGCCAGTTGCGGCCCGCCGCCGAAGAACCGTGGAAGAACCGCGGTCCCCAGCGTGCCGCCGACCAGGGCGGCCGCGACCAGCAGGATCAGTAATCCACCGGGCGTTGACTTCAGACGCATGAGCGAATCCCTCCTTACGAAGACCTACCTATTATAACAACGGTTATCACAACGGCGAACAGCGAACAGGGAACAAGAAGAAACGACAGACTCGAACGTCGCATCGGTGGGCAAGGCATTTGTTATGATTCTGGAGATGATGCAGAATGCAAAGCGTATCGGACGCGCGGCGCGTTCCCTGTTCGCCGCTGGCGCTGTTCGCCCTCGTCGTTTGCCGGGCAGGGCATCCGTGGGCTATAATCTAAGAACTTCTAACAGAATCCATCCCTCATTCATCCAGGCGGGTGCGACGTGCTGAACTGGCTGCGCCGCCCCAAATATGGATCCTTGGAGCGCCGTGAGATGCCCGCGGGCATCTGGGCGAAGTGCCCGCGGTGCCGGAACCTCATCTACCGCAAGGAACTTGAGCGGAACTTGAAGGTGTGCCCGAAATGCGCCTACCATCACCGACTGACCGCCGTGGAACGTCTCGAGATCACCCTGGACGAGAATAGTTTCCGAGAATACGACGCTGGGCTCACGTCCACCGATCCCCTGGGATTTGAGAACTACCCTGCCAAACTGTCCGAAGCCCGGGCCAAGACCGATCAGGCTGAAGCGGTGATCACCGGCGAGGGCACCATCGATGGGTCGCAGACGATCATCGGAGCCCTCGACTTCCATTTCATGGGCGGCTCGATGGGCTCGGCGGTCGGGGAGAAGGTGGCACGAGCCGCCGAACGATCGTACGAGCAGCGTCTCCCGCTGGTGATTTTCTCCGCATCGGGGGGCGCGCGGATGCAGGAGGGCGTCCTCTCCCTGATGCAACTGGCAAAAACGAGCGCGGCCATCGGGCGGATCCACGATGCCGGGCTCCCCTATCTCTCCGTAATGTGCGATCCCACCACCGGGGGCGTCACGGCGAGTTTTGCATTCCTCGGCGATGTGATCCTGGCCGAACCCGGCGCGCTGATTGGGTTCGCCGGTCGCCGCGTGATCGAGCAAACCATCCGCCGTAAGCTGCCCGATGATTTCCAGACCGCGGAGTTCTGCCTGCAGAAGGGCTTGATCGACATGGTGGTGCCGCGCACCGAGATGCGCAGCGCCCTGGCCCGGCTGCTGGCGTTTGTCGGCGCCCCGCGGGTCCTGCCTGCGGCGATCGAACCGGCACCCGCTGCGCAGCCATGACGGAGCGGACCCCCTCCCCCGCCGCGGACTTAGACCGCCAGCTGGCCGACCTGGAGCAAGAGATCGAGCGTCTGCGGAAGCGATCCCGGGAGCAGTCCGTCTCTGTGGATGCAGAGCTCGGGCCGCTGCTGGAACGCGCTGACCACCTACGCGTGCAGATTTATACGAATCCGTCCCCCTGGCATATCGTGCAGCTGGCCCGTCAGAGCCAGCGGCCGCGCCTGCTGGATTTCGTGGGCACCCTCTGCTCAGACGTGATGGAGTTACACGGCGACCGGCTGTACCGGGACGATCCTGCCCTGCTGGCGGCTCTGGCGCGGTTTGAGGGCCAGCCGGTGGTGGTGATCGGCCATAATAAAGGAAAGGACACCAAGGAAAACATCGCCCGGAACTTCGGGATGCCCTACCCCGAGGGGTATCGCAAGGCGCTACGGGCGATGCGGCTGGCCGAAAAGTTCCGATACCCGGTGATCTCGTTCGTCGACACCCCCGGCGCCTACCCCGGAGATGAAGCGGAAGAGCGGGGCCAGGCCGAAGCCATCGCCCGCAACATCCAGGAGATGAGCCGTTTGCGCGTCCCGCTGGTCGTCGTGATCACCGGAGAAGGGGGCAGCGGCGGCGCGCTGGCCATCGCGGTAGGCGACGTGGTGCTGATGCTGCAGTACGCCGTCTACACTGTGATCTCACCGGAAGGCTGCGCCGCCATCCTGTGGCACGATGCATCGCGGGCCCGTGACGCGGCGGAGGCGCTCAAACTGACGGCGCAGGATTTACAGACGTTGGGGGTGGTCGATGAGGTACTGCCCGAGCCATTCGGAGGCGCCCACCGCGATCCCGACGCAACATTTGCCGCGGTGCGCGAGGCGCTCGGGCGACACCTGCAGGCATTGCGTGAGGTGCCCATCGAAATCCTCCTTGACCGGCGTTACAAGAAGTACCGGCGTATGGGCCGCATTCTTGAACAATCAGAGCAATCTGCGCAGTCTTCTCAATCTCCGCGACCGCTGGCGGGGGACGGGTGAAGGCTGCGTTGATCGCGCAGATCGAGTGGATTGAGTAGATTCGGGAGGCCGTAGTGACTGAGCAGAAGCTCGACCTTGACCAGATCCGCGCGGTGATCCGGATTGCCAGCGAGTCGCCCGACGTCGCCGAACTGGAAGTCGAGTCGCCCACGCTGAAGATTTCCGTGAAGAAAGTCTCTGGCGGGGTACGCGCGGTCGTTTCGCAGCACGCCGGGAACCCGGTCGCCGTCCACTCCCCGCCAGCCCATCCGGCCCCGGCCGCACCCGCCGTGCCCGCGGCGTCCGGTGACCAT
>Ga0209160_1003564_pt1 | contig 12656 bp, 11 predicted proteins | sample GraSoiAngelo_153_FD_186167 | JGI IMG/M metagenome (GOLD analysis project Ga0209160, IMG submission 186167) | Grasslands soil microbial communities from the Angelo Coastal Reserve, California, USA - 14_1009_12_40cm (SPAdes) (version 2) | ecosystem: Environmental > Terrestrial > Soil > Grasslands ...
CTCGAATGCCATCGGTTCCGAAAAGTTCTTTGGTCATGGAGTAGTGCCAGTTTCCTCACAGTGTTGCGGTTGTGGTCGGCTTCCCTGTGGACAACGTCCAAAAAGTCTAACACAAGGAAAAGGCGCGACTCTGTAGTCCGCTGCGATCAATGTCTTTTCCATCCAGAAGGACGTACGCAATTGCAGGCGGCTCGAGGAATACGTTGTATCGAAACAACCGCGCACCTCCTCCGATTCAGCTTGCTGGAGTGTGTTACCGTGGAGGGCTGGAGCCGTTCGTGTCCGCCACCCAAACGCCATCATCGATTGTCCGCTTCACCAGTTCCAGTTTCAGCATGCGGGTGATCGCCGCAGCCATCATTTTGCTTTTCTTCTACTACGCCGCCGGCGTGGTGATCACCCTGTTGTTTTCCATCCTTTTGGCGTATTTCCTGGATCCGGCGGTGGAGTTTCTCGAAAGGCTGAGGCTTCCGCGCACGCTGGGCGCCATGATTATGGTGCTGATTCTTACGGCCACGTTGGTTGCCGTAGGCTACGAATTGTGGGCGCGAACGGGAGATTTCGCCGCGGACTGGCCCAAGTACAGCGGTGTTTTGCAGCACGCGGCAAGCGCGATAGAAGGCAAGATCAGGGGAATCGAGGGGCAGGTTTCGAATATTGCGCCCGAGCAGGGCGCCTCATCCGCGCCCCTGGCGTCCGCCGAGCCAAGCATCGTGCGCACTCTGATCCTTCGGGGCATTGGCTCTCTCTACGCGCTGTTTCTGGAAGTCACCTTCATGCCCTTTCTCGTTTTTTTCATGCTGGCCCAAAAGCGTCAGGTCTGGCATGGAACGCTGCAGCTTTTTCCCGCGTCGCGGCGCACCCAAGTCAAGGAGACACTGGAAGATTTGCGCGATGTGCTGCGCGACTACCTGGCCGGCATGACCGTGGTGACCCTGCTGGTGATCGCCGCGAGCAGCTTCTTTTTCTGGATGCTCGACATGGACTTCCCGATCCTGACGGGTATGGTTTCCGGTCTCCTGAACATGGTGCCCTACATTGGCGCGGTGCTGGCCTGGCTTCCCGCTTTTCTCATTGCACTGGCGAAATGGAAAACCATTGGGAAATTTGTGCTGATTGCCGTGGGACTAACCACCATTCATATTCTGGCGATCAATCTCGTGGCGCCGCAGTTGGTCGGCAAGCGTGTCCGTCTGAACGCCGTTGCGATTACCATTGCCCTGCTCTTCTGGGGCTGGGTCTGGGGAGGCATGGGTTTGGTTCTGGCCATCCCCATCACCGCCTCGCTCCGGGTGGTCTGCGATCACACGGAATCATGGAAGCCCATCGGTCGCTGGTTGAGCGACTGAAGGAACATCGGGTCATTCTTGACTGGTAACGCAAACTCGTGGAAAGCCTGCAGGCTTGCAAGGCTGGGGTTCCTGAATGCCGCGTGCTTATTGGTTTGCGTGCTCGCAACACCGGCAACGCGCGCCTGGGGTTGCAAGGGCCACCAAACGGTCGCGCTCATTGCAGAGAAACATCTCATACCCGAAGCACGGCAGTTGGTCGAGAAGCTGCTCGGCGAGAATCCCATTGATCCCAAACTCAAGCGCTGGTGTGGCAACGCCACGAATGACCTGCTCGTGGATGCTTCCACCTGGCCCGATGACGTGCGCAATGAACGCCATAACAGCACCTGGCATTACATTGATATCCCTGGGGGAAAACACAAAGGACTTCTGGCGGAATACTGCGGCACCGACGGCTGCGTGACGCGCGCGATCGAAGAGCTGCGCGTCATTTTGAAAGACAAATCCACCGAACCCCTGAAGCGCGCCGAAGCCCTCCGCTACCTCATTCATTTTGTCGGTGACCTGCACCAGCCGCTGCATGCCATCAACAATGGCGACAACGGCGGAAACTGCGTTCCGGTCAAATATTTCCATCACGAACCGCTGCTCAATCCTCTCCATCCCGAACGCGAAGACTATTCCCCGAATCTTCATCAGATCTGGGACACCGAAATCGTCGAGCGCGACATGGAGGTTTCCAATCCTCATCGCTACGCCGATGAACTCGATGAGAAGTTTCGAACGGAGAGCGCCGTCTGGGAAGCTTCCGGCATCCACGTGGACAACTGGGCCTGGGAAGTTCACGAGCGCGCCGAAACCGAGGTCTACGACGCGTTTCCCGAAAAAATCGGCATCGAACCGGACGTGAAACCTACGGCCTGCTCCGACAACAATCACATCGGGAAACGCATGCTTGAAAAACATTTGGCCGTGGGCGAGGCTTACCAGAACAGGGCCGCAAAAGCAGTGGAAATGGGCATCGCCGAGGCCGGTATCCGGTTGGCGATGATCCTCAACGACGCGGCAAAGACGAATCCTTAACGGCAGCCGGCTGGAACGTCGCAGGCGCGCATGTTTGCGGCTTAGCCGCAGCAGGGCGGAGCGATTTGATGTAACTCACGATCTGCCAGGGCTGCGGCTCTGGCAGTTTCGACCACACTGGCGTTCCTTTTCGGACCACACCATTTGTCAGGATCCAAAAAATCGCTCCGGGTTCCGCATTTTGAATTTACTGGCACGCAGGCTCGGCGCTCTCCTGCTGCCTTCCCCAGCATCACCGTGCACTCCGCGCAGTGCTGCCTGTAAAGGATGCGCCCTGCCTCCGCTGCTTCCGGATCCTTTTCCATCGGGTTGCGTCTGGCTCGGGCCTTCTCTGGTGCCTTGCCGATTTCCACATGCACGGATTCCCTCTTTGGATTCTGCTTTTCTGCCACCTTGCTGCGTTCTTGCCCCAACGCAGTTGATAGAAAGAAAGCACCTAGGAGAAAGCCGGAGACGGCGACCCCTGCCAGGCAAGATGTCATTGGCGGCCTCGGAAGAGCCGGCTGACCATCGAACCGAACCCGGTAATTTCGCGGGTGATGCCCCACCGCAACAGGAACTGGTGGCTGTTGTCATTCAGGCCAAACCCGGGCGAAATCCGCACGCTCCAGCCGGAAGGCAAATTCCAGCCAAGCACAGGCGCCACATAATGCGAAGTATCGTGCAGGCCGAAATGGTGCCGGTCGCCGAGGCCGCCATACATCTCCACTCCGCCAATGAAATTCTGCCGGCAGAATGAGCAGCGTTTCGCGGAGGCCTTCAGCCCCAGCGGTCGGCTGGCGCCGAGCGCATAGCCAAACTCCCACGGAGAATTAGAAAGATCTTTGGCTGCCAGCGTATTTTGCGTGAAGTTCCAGCCCTTGAACGTACTGGAAAGAATGAGTTTCAACTCCATCTCGTTGCTGATCTCCCTGCGCGCCTCCGCATTCGGGGTGAGAAAGTCCGCTTCGACGTCGTGCCCCTCGCCTTCCTTCAAAATCTTGTCAGCGCCGCTTTTGTGCTCATATTCCACGTAGAGGACCGGATTGATGAAGTGTTCCCGCTTCAAGGGCCGCACGCGATTTTCCCAGCGAATCCCCGTGAAAAGAGTGCTGTCACCAAAAGTCGTCTGCCCGTCGAGATAGAATTCTGTAGTCCACCAGGCCGTGGCGCCGTATTCAAATTCGGCCCAGTAAGCGTGGAAGTCGTTCCCGCCGCGCTGAGTGCCAAATGTCGAGAAATACTCGATCTCCAGGTTTCCCGGTTCTTCAAGGTAATGGTCATAAGCAACAAAGTAGGGATTCTCCTGGCCAACTATAACAGGGGGTGAAAAAAATGTGGCGAGAAAGACGGCCAAGAGGGGAACAAAACCCTTTCGAATCAGCACGAAACCGAGGTCTCCTTGCAAGTAATTTGCAGCTAAGAAAATAAGACTAATTTAGTCCGACTTGAATTGCAAATTCTTTTCATCCAAAAAATCGCCCTCCCGCCCCTTCTCCTTCCCTCTCGCCGCGGGCCTGGTGCAACTGGCATTACCAATTAAACGCCTCGCCGCAGATACGCCATTGCGCAGCAGTCTTGCAGTGATAAAATTGCGCGTTAGTTGCTGTGGCTCTGTTGACAGCACTGTTTGACCCGCTGGCTCAACCCTCTTGCCTGCGGAAGACCTCCCCTTCACCACGAACGCCTTCCCCGTTCTGAAGACGATGGGATTTCTATGGCTGATCGATTGGCCCGTGAGCGCCTACTGACGGCTCTTCTTGATTCCGCCGAGGAGGCCATTCTCAGCGTTGCCCTCGATGGCACCATCGAGACCTGGAGCGCGGGAGCGGAACGCCTGTACGGCTACACGGCCCAGGAAATGACCGGCCAATCGCTGAGCCGTCTGCTGCCTCTGTACGAATTGCCGAGCATGGAGACCTTTCTTTCCCAAGCCGGACGTAACGGATGCCCGTCTACTGATCTGGGGGAGCGCCTGCATAAGAATGGCTCCCGGATTCTCCTGGCCACCCGCCGCCACCTCATCCGTGGCGAGAACGGTGAAGTATTAGGAATTCTCGAAATCGCGCACAGGCTTGACACCCATGAGGCGTTTCTTGCACCCGCAGAGGCTCCCCTGCCCCTGCTGATGGGGCAGATCCCGGGCCTCCTTTGGATGACCGACCGAAATCTACGCATCACCTCGAACTGGGGTGCCGGGCTCCGTAACGTAAAGATTGGCCCCGGCTCGCTCGCGGGACAAAACCTCTGCGAATTCCTGGAATGTGCCGACCGCCACGCCACGCCCATCGCCGAACACTGCGACGCCTTGCGAGGCCTCTCTTTTCATTTCGAACATGCCTGGAAGAACCGCGTTCTGGAGATTCGCGTTGGGCCGCTGCGCTCCGCCTCCGGCGAAATCATCGGTTGCCTTACCGCCGCACTGGACATCACCGGCCGCAAAAAAACCGACGAACAAGCCCTCTATCAAGCACGCCACGACGCCCTGACCGGTTTGGCAAATTATCGCGAATTCATGGACCGCCTCGAGCGCGAAGTGCTCCGCGCCGAACGCAGTCAGCGCTCTTTCACCCTGCTGCTGTTGGACCTCGATGACCTCAAGCGCATTAACGACCTTCGCGGCCATCTGGCGGGAAACCGCGCGCTCCGCCGCCTGGCTGCGGTCATGAATGAACATTGCCGTTCCACCGATCTGGCTGCGCGTTACGGCGGTGATGAATTTGCCGTCGTCCTAATCGACTCCGATCAGGGCATGGCGCGAAACGTGGCCCAGCGCATCGAAAAGCGCCTTCGCACCGACCAGGAAAAACCGCCTCTCAGCGTCAGTATCGGCATCGGCGTCTATCCCGACGATGGGAGAACTCCCGAAGAGTTGATCGAAGCCGCCGACCGGCGCCTCTACCTTCGCAAGAAATCCCACGACCAGCGCGCCGCCTCCGCCCCGTAGGTCTTATCGTCCTATTTCGATGTACGAGCGAGCGTATCGGCCGTGAGAACTGCAAGCCTTCGGAAGAGTGGTTCGGCGAGCGCTTCCTTTTCTTCGCGTGGGAGGTTCAAGTGCTGCTCCACTTCCGATTCCATGTCCTGAAGTTCTTTCGACGGTGCAATTTCCGCCAGCCGCTGGAAGAGCATCTTGTGTGCTCGCTTCCGTTCCATCACTTCCAGTCCATCCAGGATCTGGCGATGCGAGGTTCCCTCCCAAATCGCGAGAATCATCGCTTCCCGAAGCCAGCGTTCCGCGCCATACTCGGCCAGCACGCCCAGCCCACCGTGCACTTCCATGGCCCACTTTGCCGTATCCACCGCAAACTCCGCCGTCCAGTATTTCGCAAGGTGGGCCACCAGCCGGAACAGATGATAGCGATCGGAGTACGGCGGCCGCTCCATCCACACGTCGTTCAGGAGCTGCACCGCATCCCACGCCAGCGCAAACGCCGATCGCAGTGCATTCAGCCGGTTTTCAAATTGCTGACGAAGCAGCGGATGATCAAGAATCCGCTTGCCGAACGCCGCGCGGTGCTCGCCATACGAAAGCGCATCCGCCATCGCGCGCTGTGCCAACGCGACACTCACCACGCTGTTCGCTACGCGCGAGAGGTTCAACACTTCAAGGATCAGATAAATTCCCGAGTCCGCCGGGCCGAGCAGGTAGCCTTCGCTGTCTTTCAGCTCCACTTCTCCGGTCGGAACAGAGCGGGTCCCAATCTTGTCCTTTAGCCGCCGCACAAAATAGTTGAGCTCGCCATCTTTGCGGTATCGCGGCACCAGGAACAGGGCCAGCCCGCGCACACCCGCCGCCGCTCCTTCCGGGCGCGCCGCTACAACGGCTAACTCTGCGCCGGCATTGCTCGCAAAATATTTCTCGCCTGTGAGCCGCCAGTAATCGCCTGCGGGCCGGGCCATCGTCTCGACAGCGGCTCCCAAATCCGAGCCGCCTTTGATCTCCGTCATCCACGTGGCGCCCTGCCACGCGGAATCGTCCTTCAACGCGAATTGGGGAAGAAAGCGAGCCTGCAGTTCGGCGCTGCCGTACTTCGCCAGAGGCAACGCTGTGCCGAGTGACACGGTGTAAGGGCAGCAAATCCCGGGATCGTGGAAGGAAATGGTGTAGATCAGCAGATACGCAGGGATCATCGATTTTTCTTCCAGCGCGCGCCAAACGACTCCGGACCGGTAACCCCTCCTCAACATCGTTTGATATTCCCGGGGGTAGAGAATTGTATCGACGCGCTTTCCGAGACGGTCGAACATCCGCAACCACGGCGTTCCGGCACGGTCGATGGCTTCCGAAATCGCAATGCCTTCGTTCTTCCACCAACCTTCCTCGGCTTCGAGCACATCGCGGTGGGGGATCTCGGGAAGCCTGCTCTGTAGAAAGCGCAGAGGGGAACGGAGGGCGTCGAAACCTGTCATTTCAGCGCATGTTAGGTCGGCAACGGGAGCGCGTCAAGCCGGCCCGGCATGGTCAGAGACGAAACCAAAGACAGTCGTAGGAGATTCGAGTTCATCGGGAGACTATTCCATAATAGGGTTCCAGGAGGCGGAGCATGAGAGCGATTCTAATCTCCATAGCGATCTCATTCATGTGTGGCCCGATGCCGGCCCAACAAAGGCGACAGCCTGCTCCTGTGCCGCGGACGTTTGTTCCTAGCGAGCCGCTGCCGTGCGTCGCCTTTAATCGCATGGCGGCTCGATTGGATGCGGTCTACAAAACCGAAGAAATCAGCAAGGCCGAGTACGACGAAGGCATGAAAAAGGACAAGGACGGCGCAGAAGTAGACGGCGTGGATTATTTCATGAGTGAGAAGGACAAGTACCAAAGGATTTCTCTACAGCGGGACAGGCTCGCTGAGTTCATTCGTTGGTACGCCGTGGAGGGAGGACGCGCGCAGATGGGCACGGCCAACACCCAATGCACCGTCGAATTAGGGGAGAGGGAGGGAACATACGCTCACATTGACGCTATCCGGCAGTTGCAAGACACGTTGACTGTTTCCCAGGCGGAGGGGCTGTTGGCGGGTGTGGCCTTGGAAGGTCAAGGTGTGGTGCTAAGAGCCTTTCTGCAAAGTGAAGCAGAGCGCCGCAAAGTCGTGGACCGCCACAATAAATTGGTCGAGGACGTCAACACCTACAATAAGGCTCTGAACGATCTCGTTGCTACCGTGAATACGGCTATGGATGAACCGAAGGGCTCCAAGCTGGCGCCAACGTTGAGCTTCAACTTTGTTCGCCTGCAACCCATCACCTGCACGGGAAGCACTCTGGCGTTTAGCGATTCGGCCGCTTACCTGGCTAACTTGTACAAAATGGCCATCGCCACCACAACGATTCACTGTGAGTAAGCGGGTGCGGGGCGACCTCGGCAAACGACTCACTTTTTCCTCCAAACCGTGCCTTCCTTCTCCGGCCACACCACGGTGAGAATCAGCGCCACAGCAATTCCGATGGACACTTCGGCGAAGCGGCGAAAGGCGATCTGCCACGCAGGACCCGTCCGCGGCACCATCATGACAATCGCCAGCGTTACGCCTCCGAATCGGTAGGCGCTTTGATCCGAGCGCACGAACGCAGAAAGCAATCCCAGGATGAATACGCTGGCGGTGAATACCAGCGCTTGCGCTCCGAAATAGCTCGCCGCAATCGCACCCACCACTGCTCCCAGCGCCGTACCGACGAAACGCTGCCAGGAAACCGCCAGCGCCGCGCCGAGTGAGGACTGCGTGATCACCAGCGTGGTGATGGGCGCTCAGTACGCTTCCGGCAACCGGAATAGCCGCGCCACCAACAGCGAAGCTAAGGCCGCCACCGCGGTCCTCGCCGCGTGCGCCAACACCGGCCACCGCGCCCACGCCATCCGGTCGCTCGCCATGTTCCCCTCCTCCTCTGGACCCTATAGCGCCGAGCTTTCCCCCGGTTTGCGGGGTCCCGACGAACTGGGTCGGGAAGCCCGGCATCTGTTATTTCGTAGCGCCGGCATCCTGCCGGCTGTTTCCGCCTGTAGGGGCCCAGCACTGCTGCGCCCATTCTCGACAGCGCCGTAGGCGCGCAAGACGCTAGCCCAGCGCGTGAGCGCTGGGTACCTTTTCCGCGCTCGCTCCCGCGACGGGTCGGCCTGCGGATGTGAGGAATCTCTCTTCGCTTTGCTTTGATCGCTGCACGAAATCCACCTAAATCGTAGCGGGATCTACGACAAGAGCCATTTCACTGTACCTGCACAACGCATTTGCAAGTTGCATCTGCCGCGGCGTCCGGCACTCCGGCTCGAACAGGCGAGGGCTCCCCACCACGATTACCGCTGTCATCGCCCGCGACGTAGCTACGTTCAGCCGATTCAGGCTGTATAAGAATTCCATCCCGCGGGGTGCCTCTTCCGGCGAGGACGTCGTCATCGAATAAATCACTACCGGCGCTTCCTCCCCTTGAAACTTGTCCACCGTTCCAACCGAGATTTCTGGAAGCCGCGCCGACAAATCCGCCACCTGCGCGTTGTACGGCGCGACAATCAAAATGTCCTTTGACTTCAGCGCCTCGCTTCGCCCGATCCCACGGAACCTCTTTACTTCGGGCCTTAATAAACTCTCCACAATCCGTGCCACCACCTGTACTTCCTCCGCACTGGAGTTTCGATTTCCTTCGTGCTCTACGGGAACGAACCACAGCCCAGCCCCCTTGACCCACGGATGTCCTTCTATGACTCGGCTTCGAGTCGTGAAATGAGGGAGCAGGCGACCTTCATAGAACGCTTGCGACGTAAAATCGCAAATCTTCGGGTGCAACCTTCTTGTGTGATCGATGAACAAGCCCAACGATAGGGGCATGGTTCTCAGCGCATTGCCGTCTGGATCCTTCAAGACGTGCTCCAAGCCAGATAGCTCCGCGCCTGGAGGGTGGGAGGCATCCCCTGGACGGGGAAGTTGCTGGGGGTCACCGATCAACACAACGCTCTTTGCGGCTTGCGAGATCGCCAAAACATCCGCAAGAGAGACTTGGCTGGCCTCGTCTACAAAGAGGACATCTACCGAATTCGCGAACTCCTCGCGCGACCAAAGAAAGGCCGTTGCTCCCAGAACGTCCACGGACCCCTGCCTTAGGCCCTTCAAGGCGGGCGGGTTTGTCGTCGTGACTTCTATCCGTTCGCTGGCACCGTCATACTTCTTATCGGCCTTGTGCATGCAGCGGATACGGCCCGAACCTTCGATACCGATTGTCTTGAGCAGCTTGCGGATCACGTTGTGACTCAAGGCCGTGACCCCAATCTTCATCTTTCTATTGGTCACAAGCGCGTCGATGGCTCGTGCTGCATTGGTCGTTTTGCCAGAACCTGGGGGGCCCTGCACTGCGAGAACGGAAGAACTCAATGCCGAAACGATACGAGTTAGCTCGTCGCTAAACTCCTCCGTGTTACTGACCTTCAGGCTCTCAGAATTTGAGAGTTCCGGTGGCTTAAGGAGCAAAAAACTCCTTGCAGCCTGCCACGGGCCGACCGCGCTGATGCCCTTGTCCCTGACCCAGCAGCCGAGTCGGTATAAGGAATCCCGCTGCGCTTTGGCTTTGCGGTACGGCTCCTTGACGAAAATGGAACTTGGATGGAAGCCGGTTGCATCGCCGACCTTCTGTATGTCAATAGTCCGGGCGATTGGATCCATTGCAACGACCGTCCCGATTCGTTGGCTTTTATGGTGCACTTCCTTTTTGTCATCCGGTCGAACATTAGTTTCCTGCTTCGGAAACGAATAACGATCAGCCGTCACACCGTTGGCAGTTGTCACGCCTCCCACCCAAACAAGTCCGGACACGGCGTCTTTTTCTTCCATTAAGTCCGCATCGTCCATCCCACGGAGTTCGAAATAGCGCCATGCCTTTGGCTTGGCATCTCGCCTGTGCCAATCGAGGAGTTGAGCAAGCAACCAGCGTCCTTGCTGCTCCTTTGTGCGCTCCTTTGGGTTTGGGTGAATATCTTTCGTCAGCTGTTCGACCAATTCTGCGACTCGTGTCTGCTGCTCCTCGACATCCTCAGACGCTTTTTCCTCCCGGTCCACAAACCGCAGCACTTCCTTCCCTTCCGCCACCAGCCTCCGCCGCTCCTCCTCCAGCCAATCCCGCAGCCGTGCTGTCGAAAAGCAGTCCTCGCAGTTGTAGCCCTCCATCACCTCGCGAACGCCTTCAGGCAACTCCTCCTCTCCCCAGCCCAACTCCAGCCGGTGTTCCACGTACCGCATCGCCGCGCGCGAAATATCAGGGGTTATCTTTCGCTCGAATTCATAAAACGCTTCTATCTTCTTCAGCGAATACTCTTCCACGCTGGCCCGCAGACCCTGCTTGAACGCCTGATGCAAATCCACCAGCACGCCCGCGCGCAGCATGCGGTCAATTTCGTCTTCGCGCGTCGCATGCATGCCCATCAAGCGCTTCAGCGTCCCGGGCTCGTACCCGCCGAAGTGATACACATGCATCTTCAGGTCCGCCTCCCGCCTCCGCATAATTTCATCCACCAGCCACTCGAAGCCCTTCTTTTCCTCCTCACGATTCAGCGCCCATCGCTTCTCATAAACCAATTCGCCGCCAACATCCTGCGCCGCAAGCCCAAACAAATACTGCAGGCCCTGTTCCCCCACAAACGGATCGCCCTCGAAATCCACGAACACATCTCCCGGCGAAGGCTCCGGCAGCCGGCAAAATCCCGTCCCTTCCGCGACCGGCAGCGGCTCGTGCTTCAACTTCTTCTCCGTCCGCCCCTCCACTTGCACGCGCGCCTGCTCGCGCCTGCTTAGGTCTTTCTCTCAGAGGAATCGGCAGCGCTGCCAGCTTCGCCATAGTTCCCGCGTTCCACTGTTCAAACTGATCCCGCTGCTGCCGTCTGATGTCCGCCACCAAAGACAAATGATCATCCGCGCGCCTCCGGGCATCACATTCGCGAAACCACCGGCACACGTTGCAGTGTTCCACCGGCTCCGGATACGTTTCGTTGCGCGCCCCTTCGCCCACCGCCTTCCGCAGCCGCTCCCGCACATATCGGTAATACGCCGCATACTCGGACACGCGATACTTTTCGCCCGCAAACCCCTGGCCCGGTGGCACCACCCAAAAAAACTCCGGCACCGTCCCTTGAATTTTCCCAAGCAGGTCCGAATACAGCGAGAGTTGCAAAATCGTCGTCGCCTTCGTTTCCCGAGCCAGCTTCGTGTCGGCCACCTCGTACGACCACGCCCAGCGTTTGCTCGGCGTTTCGACGCGTCGCAACAAGTCTGGCCGCCCAAACCACTCCCCGTCGCTAAGGGCTCCTTGCGCAATCACCTCTGCGCCCCGCTCCATCAATGCCATGGTTTCCGCCAGCAGTCGGTCTTCTTCTTCGTGAGGAATATGGCCCAGGTTCTCGACCGTCAGCCCCTGCGCCGAAAGATGAGCGAGATACGCCTTTTCATGCCGCTCGCCAAGTTCCAGATAGACGGCAAGATCTGGCGCAGCCCATTCCGGCTCGGCTCGTTTTCCCCGCGCCACCTGCAAATCCAGCGTGGTAAGATGCCGGCACGCAAGGTGATTTCCCAGGTCCGTCGCCGCCAGTCGAATTTGTTTTGCGACTACTTTCATTTAACAGAAAGCCTACGCCCGTTCCCTGGTGGACACTATCCCCTCTAGCTAACATATTGTTGTTGTCTTGGTTCGACGGATTCCGTCAGCCCATCCAGCGACTGGCGATTGACAGCGCGGACGGGCAGGGAGATGATTCGCGAAAGGCAGCGCAGAGATGGGTGGCGCATAGATCGAGCCCAAAGAGGAATTCGGAGTGCCGCTCTCTTCGGTTCCAATGTTTCGGATGTTGACTTTTCATTCTCCTCCCTATCCCGCACCAAACCAAGTATCCGATCAGGATAGGAGTCAGGAGCGCACGCAGCGAAGCCAAGGAACTCTTTCTATCCCAAAGTATCTAAATGACTTCCTTACGCTCTTCCAAGTGCCAGCTTTACCCTCCAACTTCTCCCTTTTAACCTCTAGCATCCAAACGACTTATATTTACCTGGACAAACTATTATAATGTGGTATACTAACTTTGCTTCTTGGGCACGCTTCTTTACCCCGAGCCCGCCTACCGCAGGCTCGGCTTCGAGGGCCTGTGCCCCACTTACCATGACCCGCCACTGCGAGATACCTCAGAACCCTCCGCGAGCCTCTTGCCTTTCTCAGTTACTTTCCTACAAACAGCCCACTCCAATAAATCCTTTAAAATCAACACTTCCACAAGTGTTGATTCTAATCAACTTAAAAGCCTTTAGAATCAACACTGGCTCTGTTGACATCCTCGAG
>Ga0209160_1003565_pt1 | contig 12653 bp, 9 predicted proteins | sample GraSoiAngelo_153_FD_186167 | JGI IMG/M metagenome (GOLD analysis project Ga0209160, IMG submission 186167) | Grasslands soil microbial communities from the Angelo Coastal Reserve, California, USA - 14_1009_12_40cm (SPAdes) (version 2) | ecosystem: Environmental > Terrestrial > Soil > Grasslands ...
TTCCACGTCACGGCCAATGCTCGCGACGGCGGTTACGTTTTCGCCAGCGCGGAAAATCACAGACGCATCTTTCGCCTTCACATTACCCGAGACGGTGCTCCGGTCATCGCCCCCGCCGTGACCAACGTAATGGATGTGCAGATCAAAATGGTTGCTCCAGAAAAATGGCGGAAGATTGAATGCTTCGTCGGCGCCTAAAATATTGCGCGCCGCTGTTTGACCCTGACGTTGCGCCACCACCCAGTGCTCGACACGAATTCGCCCGGCGCGCGGATCGGGCCAGCGTGCGATATCGCCGGCCGCAAAAATGCCAGGCACGTTCGTCTTCAAAAATTCATCGACCAACACGCCGTTGTCGGTCGCGATGCCTGCTTGTTTGGCAATGGCGGTGTTGGGGCGCACACCGATCCCGAGGACCACCAAATCGCAATCCAATTTGGTCCCGTCATCGAGTTCCACATGGCGATCTTGAATTGCCACGGGCTTTCGACCCAGGTGGAATTTCACGCCATTCGCTTCGTGTGTTTCGCGAATCACGGTGCCCAATTCGCCTCCCAGAACTTTTTCCAGGGGAAGCGACCCTTTTCCGACTACTGCGACTTCGAGTTTGCGCTCCCGCAATGACCACGCCACTTCCAGCCCGATGAAGCTCGCCCCGATTACGACCGCACGCTTCGAGCTTTTCGCCTTGTCAATAATCCGCCGGCTATCGGTAAGAGTTCGCAAATAATAAACATGCGGCAAATCGCCTCCCGGAATTGCCAGGCGCACCGGCTCTGCACCGGTCGCCAGCAACAGCGCGCCATAGCCTAACGAACGGCCATCCGTTAGCGTGACCTTTTTCTCTTGCGGGTCAATTGCCGTGACGGATGTGTTTGTGAACGTGTCGATCTTTTGTTCGCGGTAAAAATCCGCTGAGCGCAGCGGAATCCACTCTTCCGACGCCGTGCCCGCGAGGTAATCCTTGGAAAGGTTTGGTCGATCGTACGGTAAAAACTCATCAGCGCCGATTAACCTGACGGGTCCGTCGTAACCTTCCCGCCGCAACATTTCAGCCGCCGCTCCGCCAGCTGCGCCGGCGCCAACGATCACCACGCTCGCTGGCGATGATTTGGGTTTGCGCACCGGCTTCTCATCGATCTTGCTCGTGACGAAAAACTGCGCCTCGCGTTTATCGATCTTGTAACATGCGACGTTGTTCAGCGCCGGCGCAGCAATCGCTTCGCCCGTGCGCAGATCAAAACGCGCATGATGCCATGGGCAGCGCACGGTGCAATCCACCAGCAAACCTTTTGCTAGCGGACCCCCGTAATGCGTGCACGTCGCGCCAATGGCAAAAAGCTCATCACCGCGCCGCGCGACGAGAACCTGCTCGTCAAATGCATGTCCCAAAAGCATCTCTCCATCGGCTACCTGATCAATTTTGCAGCCCTTCTCGAAATCCGGACCCTCGAGGTCGCCTGAAGCTTCAGCCATAGAATCTCCTGCGTTACGTCACATTAGAATCGCGTCGACGTCGCACATCGCGTGTGATGTGCGCGCACTCGCATGTCTGATTAAAACAGATATGGCAGATGCCGCAATTCAGCGGCTGGTCTAGTGAGGACTGCTCCTCCCTAACGATTGCGCCGACCCACTTTTTGTTCCCGAAAGCAGATCTACGCGAATGAGCGGATCGGTCGGTAGCACAACGGGGCCTTCCCACCGAAGAAAGCCAGCTGGCGCAGGATTTGTCAGCCAAATGTTTGTGTCGGGCACATCGACAAACAATCTTGCGAGGAAAAAAATTTCCGGATGAACGATGAAGCGATCGCCTTTCAGCGAGCGCCCCGACATTCTCATGCGGTCAAGTCCGCCGTGGGAAATTGTCACTGTGACAACTTGTGGGCCAAGCGTTGGAAATGGCGAAAAACCGACTGCCTTGAGCTGAACTTGTTCGCCACTAAGCAGGCGTTTGCGGAGATTACTCAATGCGATGGTAAATCCGAATCCGGCAAACGTACGACCCGGCTCAACGTTTATCTTTTCCGACACGTCCTTGTGCTCTCCGCGGACGTGTGCGCTGGCGATTCCAGACAGAAAATCTGCGGCGAATTCACGTTGCGACTTTCCATCCTTCGATTCTTTCCATGACCATTTTTCCTGGATCAGTTCTGGCTGTTGGCGAAATTGCGTCTGTTCCTCATAGAATTCCCCGTCTGGGAACTTATAAGTGATCATTACGTGTAGTCGCTTGTTCTCCACCCACTGCCGGAATTCGCCATCGGCGATTTTCTTCCCGTCAATGCTGCACAGTCCCGGATAACCATGCGCGGCGCCTGCCAACTCGGTTACCTCGAGTGCAAAGATCGATGTCGCGAAGAATCCAGCGGGAAAGATCAAGAAACAAGCTATCAATTTTTTCACGAGCATGCGCATCACGGGTATCGCGAAACGCAATCCAGACGGCTGCATTACCGGATGGTGGACTTTGTGATTTTGGTAACACAGATGTTACCATCTGACCCGAAATCGGACTCGACATCTGCAAGATCGTCGTTATTATTTTCATCGATGAGCGTCGACATTCTTAATTCGACAGACCTTCGAAGGCTGCTCGCCTTTGCGTTGGCGCTCGTGTGGTGGCGATAGAAAGCGACCGTTTCTCAACGGGACGCTGATTTTCTCTCTTTGTCTCAAGCGAGAGATCTGGCGTTTGCACCAATAAAAATAACCCAAGGATTGTAACCATATGTTAATCGTGATGAAACCCGGCGCTGATGCGCAGGAAATCGACGCAGTTGTAAACGTGATTCAGGAATTTGGGCTGCGTCCTCATTCTATGCCAGGGGCGACGCGAACAGCCATTGGGATCACCGGCAACCAGGGTCCCATCGATGGCAGGCGATTCGAAAATCTGCCGGGCGTGGCGGAAGTCATCCGGGTTACCAAGCCGTACAAGTTGATCACGCTCGACTTGCGCCCGGAAAAAACAGTGGTGCGAGTTGGGAATGCTACCATCGGAGGAAGTGAACTCGCTATTATCGCGGGACCGTGCGCGATCGAGAGTCACGATCAGGCATTCGCTGTGGCGGAAGCGGTGCAGCAAAGCGGTGCGCGGTTTTTTCGAGGTGGCGTGTGGAAGCCCCGAAGTTCTCCGTACGCGTTTCAAGGCCTGGGAGAGAAAGGCTGGAGAATCATGTCCGAGGTCCGCGAGACGTTTGGGTTAAAGATTGTCACCGAAGCACTCGAAGAACCTCATATCGATCTGATCGAACAGTACGGCGACGTCATTCAAATCGGCGCCCGTAACATGCAGAACTTTTCACTGCTCAGGCGAGCTGGCCGGTCGCAACTGCCGGTCCTGTTGAAGCGAGGAATGGCTGCAACACTCGAAGAATGGTTACTCGCGGCGGAATACATCATGGCCGAGGGCAATTACAACGTAATCTTGTGCGAGCGCGGCGTTCGGACTTTCACCCAGCATACGCGTAACACACTCGATCTTGCTTCTGTTCCGGCGATCCGGCGAATTTCTCATCTGCCGGTAATCGTGGATCCATCACACGGCACAGGTAGCGCGTACATGGTTACGCCGCTTGCGCGCGCAGGCGTTGCAGTCGGAGCCGACGGACTCATGGTGGAAGTTCATGACCATCCAGAGCTCGCCCTTTCGGATGGGGCACAAGCTCTGACGCCCTCGGAGTATGCCCAACTCGTCAAAGAAGTTCGTGCGCTCCGTGAGATTGCCACTCCGACAGTTACTGAGAGTCCGACACAGCACCAAGCGGCCTAACGAATTCAAGTTAATGCTTCTCCTGATCGATAACTACGACTCCTTCACTTACAACCTGGCCCAATATTTTGGCGAGCTCGGATGCGAGCTTGTTATTAAGCGGAACGACGAAATCTCACCTGATGAAATCGCTGTGTTAGCGCCCAAACATATCTGTATCTCGCCGGGACCCTGCACTCCGCGTGAAGCGGGAATCAGCAAAGACATCGTCCTGCGATTCGGGTCGAAGATTCCAATGCTCGGTGTTTGTCTTGGACATCAATGCATCGCCGAAGCGTACGGCGGGAAAATCGTGCGCGCTTCCACTCTCATGCATGGGAAGTCATCTACGATCAGACATGACGGAAGCGGACTCTTTACCGATTTGCCTGCGCCGTTTGAAGCCGGTCGATACCACTCGCTGGCCGTCGAGCGGAGTTCCTTTCCAAGGTGCCTCGAGATCATCGCTGAAAGCGACGACGGCGAAATCATGGCGTTGCGTCATCGCGAGTTTCCCGTGTACGGCGTCCAATTTCACCCGGAATCGGTTCTCACACGTGACGGCAAGAAAATTCTCGGGCGTTTCCTTTTGCATCGGCCAAATCCATGAAAGCGCAGATCACCCCAAGCATGGACGAGTTTTGTCAGCTCGGGCGACACGGTAACGTTGTCCCAGTTTTCGCAGAGTTTATCGCCGATAACGAAACGCCCGTTTCGGCATTTAAGAAGTTAGACGGCGGCGGTTACGGTTTCCTGTTCGAATCGACTGAGAAAAACGACGAGTCGGGACGCTTCTCCTTCGTCGGAATCGACCCCCGGATCGTGATAAAAACCCACGGTCAGCGGCTACAAATCTTCGAATTGGGAGTTGAGCGGCGGACTGAAACAACAAGTGACCCATTGGATGAGCTCCGCAATCTGATGGCGCGCTATCAGTTTGTCTCGAACCCAAAACTGCCGCGGTTCAGCGGCGGCGCTGTTGGTTTCCTCGGCTACGAAGCAATCCATTCCTTCGAACCCAAAGTTCCGACAGCAGAGCGTGATGAACTGCAATTGCCTGAGATGATCTTCATGATTACAAGCAGCCTTCTCATCTTCGACCATCGGCTACGCACGTTGAAGATCGTCGCGAACGCATTCCTCGATGATGGCCCACTCGAAAAACTTTATGCGCGAGCGGCTGAATCGATCCATGTCATCATGCGCAGGCTCGCGAAACCTGCCGATCTTCCGCCGATTCCACCTGCCGATTGCGAAATACAGCCTGCTCACAGCAATTTTCATCCGGAAGAGTTCAAGCGCGCGGTAGAACAAGCCAAGGAATACATTCGGGGAGGCGACATCTTCCAGGTTGTCTTTTCACAGCGGTTCGAATCCGATTTTGGTGGCGATCCGCTCGATTTTTATCGATGTCTTCGTTTCATCAATCCGTCGCCGTACATGTTTTGTCTTAAGTTCGGAGCTGATTTTGCGCTTGTTGGAAGCTCGCCGGAGATGCATGTCCGGCTAATCGGCGACGCGGTGGAGATCCGTCCGCTCGCTGGCACGCGCCCGCGCGGCGACACCTCCGCGCAGGACGAGAAGAACGCTGCCGAACTCCTCGCCGATCCCAAGGAACGCGCTGAGCACATCATGCTCGTCGATCTCGCGCGCAACGATGTCGGCCGGGTTTCAGGCTTCGGCACGGTGCGCGTGACCGAATTGATGGAGATCGAGCGCTACAGCCACGTCATGCATATCGTTTCAAATGTCACCGGTCACCTGCGTACGGGCTGCACCGGGTTCGACCTGGTCAAAGCAACGTTTCCCGCAGGGACTGTCTCCGGAGCGCCGAAAATTCGCGCTATGCAAATCATTAGCGAATTGGAACGGACCAGACGCGGCTGTTACGCGGGCGCGATCGGCTATTTTGGATTCGATGGCAATGTCGATTCCTGCATCGCGCTGCGCTGCGCGGTTTTGAAAAATGGGAAGGCATATTTTCAAAGCGGCGCGGGCATCGTCGCCGACTCAAGTCCACATTCCGAGTACGAGGAAACGGTCAATAAAGCGCGCGCGATGAGAAAGGCGCTCGCGATGGCGACACGGATTACGCCATCCCGAAGGGGCGAATGCGGATGCAATGCAAGCGACATCGGCGATTTTAAACTGCGCGAACTAACGCTGCGCCTCATGCGCGGTGAGAATCTCAGCCGTGCGGAGGCTGGAAATTTTCTAGACTGTCTGCTGAACCCTGTTGCTACAGACGCACAAATCGCGGCCGCGCTTACCAGTCTGGCAGTAAAAGGCGAGAGCTTCGATGAGCTCGCGGGAATTGCCGAAGCAATGCGAAATCGTGCAGTGCCATTGCGATCGCGTCACGCGCGCTTCATCGATACAGCAGGCACCGGATCGAGCGTCGCAAAAACCTTCAATGTTTCAACAGCGGCTGCTTTTGTGATTGCGGGCGCCGGTCTGCCCGTAGCGAAACATGGCTCGCGGGCGGCAACGTCACGTTGCGGCAGCGCTGATGTCCTCCAGGCGCTGGGCGTCAACACAGCCGCTCCACCCGCGACCGTCGAGCGCTGTCTCAACGAGCATGAAATCTGTTTCATCTTTGCGCCACTTTTTCATGCTGCAACAGCCCGCGTCGCTCATGTGCGCCGCGAGCTTGGGGTGCACACGACATTCAACATGCTCGGTCCCCTAACGAATCCCGCACAGGCACCGTTTCAGATCGTGGGCGTCTGGCATCGGTCGTTACTTGAACGCGTCGCGTCGGCCCTGGCTCGTCTCGGCGTGAAGAAAGCATGGGTGGTACATGGTGCCGATGGCCTGGATGAAATAACAATTGCCGACAAAACGTACGTTGCCGCCTGTTCGTCCACTGGCGAAGTGGAAACATTTACAGTGTCCCCCGACGACTTTGGATTGGAACGCCAACACTTCGATGGATTTTGCGGTAAGGGACCGCAAGAAAACGCACATCTGATTCACGCAATTTTGCAAGGCGAGACAACGAAAACGACGAGTGCCGCGCGCGATCTCGTCATCATTAACGCCGCTGCCGCCCTTTATCTTGCGGGGGTTGCCCCCGATCTCCGATACGCAGTAGGGCTTGCCTGTGAAAGCATCGACAGCGGACGTGCTGCATCGAAGCTGGATGCACTGGTTCGGGAGACAAATCGAAAGCCATGATCAAAAGCATTTTCTCGCAAATCCTGGATCGAAAACGAAAAGCCGTTGCGCACCTTCGAGCGGATCCTTCTTCCCAAGACTTTCGCGAACGCGCGCTGAAGATTCGAAAGAACGCTGACCCGCATCGGTTGCTACGAGCTCTGGAGTCCAACTCACAGCGACTGAAAATCATCGCAGAGTTCAAACGCAGATCGCCTTCCGCTGGAATTATTCGAGACGATTTGGCGGTCAGTGACATTGTTCGCTGCTACGAACGCGGTGGCGCTTGCGCAATCTCGGTTCTAACCGACGAAGAATATTTTGGCGGCTCGATCGTCGATCTTCGCGCGGCGCGATCCATTACGAACCTGCCGCTTTTGCGTAAAGACTTTATCATCGATCCAATCCAAATCTTCGAAGCCGCCATCGCTGGAGCCGACGCCGTACTGTTGATTGTTACCGCACTGGATGACCATTTGTTAACAGAATTGCGCGCACTCGCTGAGGAAGAACTGGGACTCGACGCCTTAGTTGAAGTGCATACGTCCGAGGAATTGCGGCGCGCCCTGAATTCAGGCGCAAGGATCGTCGGAGTAAATAACCGCGATCTCAGAACGTTTGAGGTTTCATTGAATACAAGCGAGCGATTGATCGCGGAGGTTCCGCCAGACAGAATCCTGATCAGCGAAAGCGGACTGCAAAGTGCAGACTCGCTGCTTCGCCTTCGTAAAGTCGGATTTCGCGGTTTTCTGGTAGGCGAAGCCTTGATGCGCGCGCCCAATCCCGAAACGGCTCTTCGCAATTTAGTCGCCGCGGCTGAAGATCGGCAACTTACAGAAGCTTCAATTGAAGCTCGGCAATGATAACTCCAGTGCAAATCAAGATTTGTGGCGTCACGAATGTTAAAGACGCCAGAGCATGCTCCGAACTCGGAGCCAGCATGATTGGGTTCAACTTTTATCCCCAAAGTTTACGTTATATTGAGCCCAAGTTCGCCCGGCGAATTATCGACGCAGTATCGCCTCGAGTTTTGCCGGTCGGAGTTTTCGTAGACGCCAGTGCCGAACATATTCGAACCACCGCGGACGCAGCCGGCGTTCGATGCGTGCAATTATATGGGGGCACGTCAGCGGAAATATGCAGCGAACTAGCTCGTGAATTTCGTGTGATCCGGGCGTTCTCGACGGATCCTCAGTTCCGACCTGAAGAGGTCGCGTTATTTGGCGATTGCGACGTGCTGGTTGACGCGCATCATCCGACCCTCCGTGGCGGAACTGGTCGGACATGTGATTGGCTATCAGCGAGAACAACTCGTTCCTTCGCGCGATTCCTCGTTCTCTCCGGCGGATTAACCGCAGAAAATGTCGGTCAAGCTATCGCAAAGGTAGCGCCTCACGCGATTGATGTTTGTAGCGGCGTTGAGAACGCGCCAGGAGTAAAAGATCACCAGGCTGTGGAAGATTTTGTTACCGCAGTGCGAGCTGCCAATTCCTCGATAAACCCTTTCTGCTCTTCATAACTCCAATGCAGAAATCGCCGATTACAAAAAGCGAGCCGGATGAGGGCGGGCATTGGGGAAAATTTGGCGGACGCTACGTTCCGGAAACATTAGTCGCTCCTCTGGAGGAGTTGACTAACGAGTTCATGAACGCCAGAGACGACCCCGGTTTCTGGGCCGAACTCAACCGACTGCTGCGCGATTACTGTGGCAGGCCGACACCCTTATTTCACGCGCGGCGGCTAACAGCTCACGCCGGAGGAGCGCAAATCTATTTGAAGCGTGAAGACCTTTTGCACACCGGCGCGCACAAAATCAACAACGCTGTGGGCCAAGCGTTGCTCGCCCGTCGAATGGGCAAGCGTCGCGTCATTGCTGAGACGGGTGCGGGCCAGCACGGCGTCGCGACCGCGACGGTTTGCGCCTTGTTCGGATTAAATTGCGTCATCTACATGGGCGCAGAAGATGTGCGGCGGCAGGCACTCAACGTTTTCCGAATGCGATTACTCGGCGCTGAAGTGGTCACTGTAAGTGCTGGAACGCGCACACTAAAGGATGCAATCAACGAGGCGCTGCGAGACTGGGTAACGAATGTGCACGATACGTACTATTTGCTCGGCAGCGCACTCGGTCCCCATCCGTACCCACTGATGGTACGCGAATTTCAAAGCGTCATTGGACGTGAAGCGCGCGAACAAATTTTGTCTGCGACGGGCACGCTTCCGCGCGCGCTGGTTGCCTGCGTAGGAGGTGGTTCGAATGCGATCGGGTTGTTTCATCCTTTTATTGCAGACGAAGGAGTCCGGTTGATCGGTGTAGAAGCCGGAGGACGCGGAGATTCGTTAGGTGAACACGCTGCGAGATTTCACGCTGGTATGGCTAGTGGCGGCGGACAGGTCGGCGTTCTGCAGGGCACGATGTCCTACGTGCTTCAGGATGCGAACGGTCAGATTGCGACCACTCATTCGATCTCTGCTGGCCTCGATTACTCAGCGATCGGGCCTGAACACGCATTTCTGCATGACGGCAGGCGAGCGGATTACGCCCGAGCAAGCGACGCCGAGGCGCTCGAAGGATTTCAACTTTGCGCCAAGTTAGAGGGAATCATTCCCGCACTAGAGACGGCACATGCTATCATGCCCGCAATTCGTGTCGCTCGTGAGTTGTCGCAAGACGACTCGGTCATCATTAATCTGTCTGGCCGCGGCGACAAAGACGTCCAACTCGTTGCGGATTTGCACTCGCAATGAGCCGGATACGCGACACGTTCGGCAAGTTGAAGCATTGCGGACGCGGCGGATTCATCCCGTTTATCACCGCAGGCGATCCCGATCTGGTAACCACCGAACTCCTTCTGGTTGAACTGGCCGCGGCCGGGGCAGACATCATTGAACTCGGTGTGCCATTCAGCGATCCGGTCGCCGATGGCGAGGTCATTCAGCGCGCCTCCGAGCGGGCGCTGCGAAGAGGTGTGACACTCGGGGACACGCTAAGATGCGTTTCGAACGCAAAGAAGCACATCGACGTACCGATTGTGCTCTTCAGTTATCTCAATCCCCTGTTGAAGTTCGGTAGAGATCGCCTGGGAGACGAGGTTCAGGGGGCTGGAATTGATGCAGTGCTCATAACTGATCTGACTCCGGAAGAAGGAGGGCCTTGGATCACCGCATTTCGTGACCACGCTGTAGATCTGATCTTTCTCGTTGCTCCTACGACTTCAGGCGAACGGCTAAGGCGCATCGCTCAGCAGGCCAGCGGGTTCATCTACGCTGTTTCGCGCGCAGGGGTTACTGGCGCACGGAGCGAAATGCCACGTGACGCCGAATCTCTCGTCAAACGTGTGCGAGCAGTGAGCGACTTGCCCGTCGCCGTTGGATTCGGGATCTCAACTCCGGAACAGGTTAGCCAGGTCTGGCGTTTTGCAGACGCCGCGGTCATCGGCAGCGCTCTCGTTCGCCAAGTCGAAAAACTTGCAGGTTCGCCGGACTTGGTCGCCGGGGTTGGCGAATTTGCGCGATCACTTCTCGTTCAAAACACGCATGTCGTTACCTGAATGGTCGGTTCGCTCAATCAAAGAATTTTCAACGATTCGCTCCGGCCGGAAACATAACTTTATCTGGCTCGGCATTCAGAGCAGCGAGCAATTTGGGGATTAAGCGTGTTTTGACCGAGCCGGCTTCGCGCGGCGACACAAGGTAACGTACGATTGCATTGATCCAGGTTACTTCATCGACACGAAAAATGACTCGCGGACGCGAACGAACTTCAAGTTCGTCGACTGGTGTGCGAGCCAGCAGGTCACGGAAAACTTCGACGCGCTTCATCATCTCTTCACCGAGCTCTTTTTCAACAATCTGCTGCATGGTCTCGGCTACAAATTTCAAATCGCTCTGATAGGCGATCTGAAATTTGATTTCGTTCCAGATATAGGGAAAGAGCGGCCACGAATAGTTATAAACGAGTTCGTCGAGCACTTTTTCGTTTGGGAACTTGATCAGTCTGCCACTCGGATGATCACCTGAAATGTATTGGCCGCCGAATTCCCACAACGTCGTGTCCAGGTAGCCGACATCGATGACATCGCCGGTGGCATCACCTATCTTGATTCGATCGCCAACACGATAAGGCTGGCGAACAAGAATATATATCCAAGCGATGAAACTCTTCATCGGCGTTTGCACAGCCAGTGCAATAATGATTGATCCAACGCCGAGCCAATTGACGAAAATTATCGATATCGCAATGAGCGCGATTAACAGTGCAACGACAAGATGCATGATGCGCTGAAGCGTGAAACGAGTCGAGGCATCCTCAACACGAGCGAGGCCATATACGGAAGCAGCTTGTGCGATTGCGAGTACGAGAGTGATCAGCGCCGTGCCGCGTAGAATTCGCGCCGCAATATCGACAATTGGCTGCGGCAGCAGAATCAGCCTCGAACCAAGTAGCAAATACAGCAAGGCACAACCAAGAAGAACAAGCGCGTATATAACAAGCCAGAATTTGTCTCTTCCCTGGGCTTTGACCTTTTGGCGGCGTTTTTCACCGGTGGCCCGCTGGAGCTCTTTGCGAACTTCGGGTTGCTGGGAGATTTCCTCTGCGGTCTCCGGCATCACTATTGAAATCGCACCGAAAGAAAGGAACGCGTGTCAGCGGTCGATAATGTCACGACCAGTTTAGACGCCCCTGAAGGCGGAGGCCGAATCGATTCTCAGATGTGTTATCGAATACGGACATTGCGGAGTTGCTCGCCAAGCAGGCGGAGGCGGAGACAGGAATTCTATCGCGCGCTTTTCGACGGGCTGCTCGTAGTGCGTTCTTATGGCCAGAAAACGCGACCGATCTCGCGACGCAAAATCGTTCGTTAACTGAACTGCGTGGAATCGGCCCGTTCATAGAAAAACAAATTCGCCGATGGCTTGATAAGCCGCCGCCATTAAGCAGGAAAACTCCCGCGATTCGCCAGGATTTCATTTCGCTCGCTGAAGCGAAACAGCTACTAGGAAGAAAACCCGCGTGGGCAAAGAACCTGTGCGGTGATTTACAAATGCACACTCGCTGGAGTGACGGATCAGGCACGATCGCGGAAATGGCCGATGCAGCGAAAGAGCGGTCGTATGAATACATAGCGATCACCGACCACTCTAAAGGTTTGAAAATTGCAGGTGGAATCAACGAAAGCGCACTGAAGAAACAGGGATCGGAGGTAGCGAAGATCAACAGCTCGCTAATAAAAGCTGGCGCGAAACTAAGGGTCCTTCACTCAATCGAAATGAACCTCAACCCGCGAGGGGAGGGAGATATGTCACCGAAGTCGCTATTACCTTTGGATCTGGTTCTAGGTTCATTCCATTCCTCTCTGCGGAGAATTGAAGATCAAACGCAGCGTTATCTCGCAGCGCTTCGCAATCCAAATATTCAGATCTTGGCTCATCCGCGCGGCCGCATTTACAATTATCGAATCGGCTTAAGTGCAGACTGGTCGCGCGTTTTTGCAGAAGCCGCCGAGCTGGATAAGGCGCTGGAAATTGACTGCTATCCTGATCGGCAGGATTTGAACGTCGGGCTACTAAAAGTCGCGCGAGAACACGGAACTCGTATTTCGATGGGCACGGATGCACATCATCCGTGGCAGCTGCAGTTTATCGAGCTGGGGTTAGCTGCCGCATTAAAAGCCAAGATTTCGTCACACCAAATCATCAATTTCATGTCAACCTCGGACTTGACGAACTGGGTAAAGCAAAC
>Ga0209160_1003566_pt1 | contig 12652 bp, 13 predicted proteins | sample GraSoiAngelo_153_FD_186167 | JGI IMG/M metagenome (GOLD analysis project Ga0209160, IMG submission 186167) | Grasslands soil microbial communities from the Angelo Coastal Reserve, California, USA - 14_1009_12_40cm (SPAdes) (version 2) | ecosystem: Environmental > Terrestrial > Soil > Grasslands ...
CGTTGGCCCTATCGCGGCGCGCGTGGGCGCCGCATTGTCCCGAGCCTACACCTGACCCGGCGAATTGGCAATTTGCTTTCGAAGTAGCCTTCGCTCGCGAATGGACCCAGCCCATTCGGCGATCGAGCTCAATGACCTGCTCAAGACTGCGCCGGGCGGCCGCCGGCGCAGGCGGTCCGAGGCATCTCGTTCGGGGTCTCGGGCGGCGAGATCTTCGGCTAGGAGCGCTGCATCCGTTCCGCTTGCCCTATTCAGCTGGCGAGGCATACGTGCCAATCAGGCTGCTGATCCGTCCCTGGTGCGTGCCAGAAGAATGGGGACATCACAATCGCGGAGCCTGCTGCCGTCGTATGGAAAGGTCGGCCTCTCGAACTCCGCACCGGGGGCCGTCACGAGCCTGGGCGGTCCGCGGCAAACACCGCGGCCACCAGCTGACCCGGTAGAAAGCTGGCCGCAAGGCGCTGCACGCCTACGACGCCAGTCGCGGGCGCAGCCACGGAACCGATTTTCTTGAGATTGAGATGCGACCGCCAAGGATTTTCATCTGTCGTATACCGTCGCCAGCGTCTCACCTCGTCGCACTCGAGCCCCGCTCGAGGCCGGCCCCGGCCGCCTGCTCACGCTGGCGTCTGGTCGGGCAGAGTCGAGGACTTTGAGCATTCCCGTGATCGAGGTCGAGATCGGCGGTCGCAAACGAGTCCAGGGTTTCGTGATGAGGTTGGGCTGGTCGCGGGTGCAGTACGTCGATTTCACCGACAGCCAGGCGCTGGCCATTTTCGTCTGCCACGAACAGGCCTTTCCCGGGTGCAGGCGGTGATGTTCGCCTACGAGTCCGGCTTCGTCTCGCCGGATCCCACCGGCAATCGTCGACCTAGTCCGAATTCCCGAATGCCGCTGTGTGCCGTCGAATAGTGGCTCATAGCTCATGGCGATTCCATTGGCCAGCGTGCCAGCGGCCATGGCGGCGGCGTTGATCCCCGGTCTCTGAGCAGCTCGCACCAACGTATCGAAGTTCTGCACGCCGAATAAGGGTTTGATGTCGCGAGAGGCACATGCGAATGCTGTAGCCCATCACGTCCGGTCCTTTGGGATCACTCTTGGCCTACGCCGGCCGCTGGCGGCGAGCGCATCTGCCTTGTTTGGAGCCGGAGTGCCGGGCATGTGCAACAGACTCTTCACGGCAGTTACGCCAGGAACCTTGCGCACGGCCTGTTCGACTTTGAACATGGCATCCGCGTCGTCCAGCTGCCCACGAAGAACCACCGTCGTACCCTCGACCTCGAGGTTCAGGCGTCCGTGCGGGATCGAGCGGTCGCGGAAGAGCTCGCTTTCGACACGGTCGAGAAGCGTCCGGTCGTCAGCAAACTCCGGCCGCTCACGTCCCACCAGGTGGCGAGCCCTGGCCACGAGCGTGTGGAACCCGTATCGGGACTCGCGCGCAAGACGCCTGGCCGTCACTCGCACAAGGTGACCGGATCGTTCAACAACCCGGATGCGCCGAGCCTTGCCGTTGTCCGGGTCGAGAAAATAGGTCGCCACTGCCGAACCCGCGGCCAGCACCGTTGCTCCGATCCACGTTCGCTTTGTCATGCAATCAACACTCCCGTTGTCACCGCTTGAATGTCCCGACGATTTCACCCGTCGCAAGCACGTGCCCCTTGATCGCGTCCTGAAATGAAGAATTGGATGTGCCCTCGGGCAAAGATGTCATGGTGTCCAGCGCGTAGACGTGGAAGTGGTAATGGTGGCGCGAGCCCGGCGGCGGGCAAGGACCACGATAGCCGTTGCTGCCGAAATCGTTTCGCCCCTGAACACTGTCACCTGGCGGGGCAGCACCTTCGGATAGATCCGACGACGCTGGAGGCAGATTGAAGATCACCCAGTGCACGAAGGGTTTGCCGGGTCCGTCCGGATCGATCACCGTGAGTGCAAGGCTATGCGCGCCACCTGGAACGCCGGTCCAGCTGAGTGGAGGCGAGACGTCAGCGCCGTCACACGTGTACCTGGCAGGAATACTGCCGCCGCTGCTGAAGGCCTGGCTTGAAACACCAATCGAGGCGGCGACCATCGACTCCTTCCCACAGGCTACAAGGAGGCTGATCAGCGCTGCTAGCGATGCGAGCCGAGCACGTTCAACGCTATGAGCCCGCATGCCAACGTGATCGGGAGTCGGTTTGCGACAGGCAGCGCCTGGGACCCGGTGTACTGGGGATGAAGAGCGCAATGCCAACCGCAAGCGGAATTCCACTCCACTTGATTAGGAGCCCGGATCTCCAGTTCGCGGCGGCCCCTGTAGTGAGGGCTCGCCTAAGAACGGCCGGATTGCGGGGTAGGGGACAAAGAGCAACCCCGCCAGCGCAAGGCATCCGAATCCGTACCGCGCTCACCTCAGCAGGTGATGTGCAGCACTGCGTTCGTCTTGCTGTCCGCTTCGCGGAGAAACTCGACCGCTTTGTCTGTCCGCATCGCTATGACCTCAATGCCCCGGCGCCTGGCTTCTTCAAGCACGGCCGGCATAACGGATAGCGCTCCGTGCGCGCCGGTTCCGATGATCAAGCGCGAGCAGTTCCACGGGATCTTTTCTTCCACAGAGAGCGGCGTGTGGCCGTACTCATCGCGAAAGTGCTTTGAGGGTTTCTTCTTCCGTGGCCGAACTCCGCCGCGGTCGATGACGACGTCACGCTCGTAGATCTCGCCGTCGATGCGGATGGTGCCGAAAGCGAACCTGTCGATTCGCATGCTTCCAGCGTAGAACGTGCTGATGCCCGGTCGCGCGCTCCGCCGACGCGTCCCCGCACCGCGGAGCGCTCACTGAGTTCGGGACCGTCTCAAGAGCGGCCCTGAGGAGACGGGTGTTGCTGTCCAAATTGCCGTAGCGTTGCTGTACCGCTGTCAATCGATCGTCGACAACGCACTCGCTCTCGTATTCGAAAGTGGCTCCCCTTAGTGGACGCTCTTCGAACTTTCCTCCAGGGCCCCACCACTGACCTGTATGAGTTCCTGGATCAAGTGGTGAGGCATGCGTCCAGCCATGCGGCTCAGTCCCGCAGCGTGACGGACAGACCGGCGAGCAAGCCGCCGTCGATGACAAACTGCGCTCCCGAAACGAAGCTGGCGCGGTCTGAAGCCAGAAATGCGATGAGCTCCGCCACCTCCTCGGGTTTCGCGACCCGCCCCAACGGATGCATGCGGCCCCACTCAGCCACCTGAGATTCCCGGCTCAGGTCGCCTCGGAAGACATCGGCCGCCCAACGTAGCATCGGGGTGTCCACTGATCCAGGACAAACGGCATTGACTCGGATGTGGTCTGGCGCATGGTCGATCGCCATCGCTCGCGTGAGCGCGAGTACGCCGCCCTTGCTCGCCGTGTAGGCAGCCACCTTCGGTTGAGTTGCCAGTCCCTGAACAGAAGCCACGTTGACAATCGCTCCGCCGCCTCGGCGGCGCATCAACGGGATGGTGTGCTTGGCAGCAAGGAACTGACCTTTGAGATTTACACCCAGGACCTCATCCCATGTTTCTTCAGCAGTGTCCACGGCGGTTCCGTAGCGCTGAATGCCTGCGGAACAAACGAGGATATCGACCCCGCCATATAAGTCAGCGGTGAAGGTGGCCAGTCCCTCAAGATCGGCCGACGAGCGGACATCGGCTGGCCTTGCGCGGACCTGCAGCCCCGCCTCGCGCAGTTCGCTCTCTTTTTGAGCGAGGCCCTCGCCCACATCGCCGATTACGACCGCAGCTCCGCCGGCCGCCAGCCGCTCGACCGTCGCCAAGCCGATGCCCGCTGCGCCACCAGTGACTATTGCGACCCGATTTTCGAATTCCCGCTCAGCCACCGCAAACCTCCAATCCGAGGTGAAACGCTCGCGAGGCATGGGGTGCCATCTTCAGGGCTGTACCGTTGGCCGCCGCCTCCTCGAGTCCATTGGTTGGATAGCTGGAGAAAGGTTCCAGGCCGACCGCATACAGGCCGCCATACCAAGGATGTATTTGCGATGCCCCAAATTCCTGCCAGAACCAGAGGTACGGCATGGTGTGCAGATCCCACTCAACGCGGTGAACCCAGTCAGATAAACGATGTCGCTCTCGGTGCCATGCTTCGGCACGACGCTGAGGTCTACTGTGCCGCCACCGGGCGACGGGAGCTTTGGCCACGGGAACCGGCCCGCCACTACTCTCCTGCCAGCGGGGTCGATAGGGACATCGTGTGTGATGACCTCAGTTCCTGGCGGCAGAGTGATTCGGCAGGCTTCCTGAAGGAACGGTGGTCCGTACGCCAGGTGGTGGCCCCACATCACATCGAGCGCTGCACCGCTCAGATTCTCTAGGGTTTCCTTGATTTCTACGCGTGCAGTGCCGGCTCGCAGCCTGATCTCTTTGCGAAGTCGCAGCGGAACGCGCTGGGCAGCCACGCTTAAGGCGACCGCAACCGCTTTGGGATCGTCTTCGATCAACTCGTAATCCCACGCCAGTCGCCAGACCTCATCGTGCTGTCCAAACCTGATGCCTTGATAGGTGCACGGAGCACCTCCGTTGGGGCACACCTCTTGCCAGCCTCCTGAGTAGAGGTCGATGAAGGCAAGCTCGGGTGTTGGAGATGCTGCGATGGTGCCCAGCGGTCGCATGCCATCACGAAACCGCGGCGCGAGGTCAAGGTCGCGCGGCTTATAACAACACTCGAATACTTCGCTTCCTCGATCCGCGTTGATACCTATCCGGATCGCTTCGTTTTCCAGAAAGACCAGGCGCATACCCTGGGATTCGTATTCACGCATTCGCGCGCCCCAATTCCGTCCTGAGGAGATACCACCGATCACGCGGGCAACTCCATCTCTGTGATGTGCCAGCGTCCGAGATTCGCTGCGAAAAGTGTGCTGTCTCGGAAGGCGATGTTGGTTGGATGGCAGAGCAGATGGGCTTCGGGATCGGCAAGCACGCATTGCACCGAACCATCCCGATCGATGCGCAGGATCTGGCTGGGTTCGTAGCAACCGATGTAGAGCCTATGGTCGGGACCGAACGCGATGCCGTCCGGAATCACCCCTTGGAACGTCGCGACCGGCTCACGCGCGCCAGACGAACCATCTTCGAGAATCGGAATGCGAAAAACGCTATGACCAAAGCTTTCGGCGACATAGAGGTAATCGCCGTTGGGCGAGAGCGCGATGCCGTTCGCGAAGTCGATCGTGGCGCCATACCACATCGTCCCTGACCCGTCCGGATCAAACCGCATGACTCCTGGCCCAGGGTCATGCCCGCCGTGACTATCCGAAACATAGATCCGGCCCTTTGCGTCAATGACGGGATGGTTTGGCACGCGCATTCGGTGGCCGGGCACCGAGTCAGCAAAACGTCGAACTTTTCCTGTGCGAGTTTCGATGTGGAAGACCGCCGCATGCTTAAGGTCGCATACGTAAAGATCATCGTTGGCATCGAATGTGAGGCCCAGGCAGAAGCCTCCCGTCGAAGCGACCTCCTCCAATCGCGACCCGTCGGCCGGCAGGCGGTAGATCTGACCTCGCTCGCCACCACACCAGACGCTGCGGTCGCGATGCACGGCCACGCTCTCTGGGTGGTCAAGTCGCGGCTCGGTGATGGTGCCGTCGTAGAAGATGCGAGCGTCGCTGGCTCTGACGAGGGCGTTTGTCATCTTCATGGCGAAACCTGATCCTCGATATCGACGACGACGGCGCGATACTCACCCGGCCAAAGACGTCCTCGCGCCGCTCCATCCCGCACCCGCAGTCCGGGGAACCGGAGCTCGAACTCGACCGGCTCCGACGCCAGCGAGGTGAGGTACAGAGTCAGTCCGCGATCTCCTGCGGGGGCGAGGGTCACGATGTCCACTGCAGATCCAGTTACCTCGCAGAAGGAGCCCGTCGGCAGCAGACTATTCGTGTGATCCGGCTTCGGCGGGCAGAGCATCCCAACCAGCGGGCGTGAGAATCCTGCGGCCACCTGCATGCCCAGGCGGCGGGCATCGCTCCCGACCGCCGCGCTGCCGACCGCATAGCGGAACACGGTCTCGCCACCCTGGCGGCCGGGAAAGTTGGTGTCCCAGATGTTGTTCATGGCCCACGAGAAAACGGTTGCCTGGTCGGCGGGACCGCTCTCAAAGGTCCGAGGGAACGGTGAGTACGGGAGGTGTAGATCTCCGATTTCGATCAGAGGGGCTTCTGCTGTTGCCCAAGCCACCTGACCTTCGCCATCATCGAAGGTGATCCAGTGACGAATCGCACGCATGTGACGGGCCGATCCGGGAACCCGCGGCGAGCCAGTTGTGTCGACGCCACCGGTTATCTCGCAAGCGACATTGGGTTTGTCTGCTCGAAGCGGGAAGGCAAAGTACACGCTTTCCTTCTCTCGCAACGGGAGTTTGTGAACGCGGTTGCGGATGTCCACACGGGGGACCTGACGCAGAAGTTCATACGTGGTCTCGATCCAGTCAGAACCCTCGCCGCGGAGCCGGATCCTCACGCGGTCGGCCAGCGAGGTTCGGGAGCGCTCGACGACTACGCCTTGCTCGGCTACCGATCGCCGGCCGAGTAGCCACATGCCACCCCACGGGATGCGTCCCGAGAGATGATTGAAGTTGCTCGCGCTGCCGTACTGGTCGTAGACGTACTGGTTGAAGGCGAAAGGGCTGTCCACTTGCAACAGTTCGCGGCGAGCAGCCAGGTCAACGAGGCTGGAAAGAGTGCCTCGTTCGACGTCGACCTCAGCCCGATAATGGGAGCTCTCCAGAGTCGTGGCTGCTGCTGACTCATCGACGAGAGCAGATGGTTCGTTTCGTAGCAAATAGCGTCGGTAGCCCAGAGGGGGCACATCCTGCGCCACAAAGCGCAGCCAACGCCCGCGAGGTCGATGCACCGCATGAGCCTGTTCCGTGAGCTCGTAGGCTTGAACGCCGCCGCTTGCCTCGTCAATCAATTCGAACCGCTGATCCTGTGCAACGTGGGTGGCGGGCAGGAACACTTCCACAATGTCCGTCCGACCCCAACCGCTCGGATTGAAAACTGCCAACTGAGCCAGAGCGCCGAGGGCGCGGTCGGGAGCTGCTAGCAGGCGGCCGAGCCGCATCGTGGCGTGCTGCGCTGCCACTGCAGCGCGCCGGAGTCGTACTGCTCGAGGCCGTCTGTCCAGGGATTCGCGGCGCCCCAGGTGTGCTCATCGAAGAGTCCCATTGCCTCGTAAGCCGCTTCTACGCCGTGCTGCCATTCGCTCTCTTCTCCACCGAGCGCATCCGACAGCGTGTGTATAGCCTGAGCGACAGGGGTCAGCACTTGAGCAGAACGATTGAAACCAAGCTCGCGCGCTGCCGAGCCAACGCCGTCCGCCCACCAGTCGGTCCAGTCGCCCTCGAAAGTTTCGACACGATCGCCGAGATCACGCTCCGCAACTTCGAAGAACTCGCGATTGGTTGCAAGCCTGATACGCGGGTACTCCCACTCGGAGTTCCATTTCCGCACGATCTCGGACAAGACCAGGCTGGGCGGTGCGTTGTCGGCGAGTTCCCCGTTGACGCGAAAGTGCAGGATGTCGTGCGGATAGGGTGGCCGCGCCAAGCTGGTGCCGGGCGGCGTGCCGGACCAGCCGAACGCCTCCGCGCCGACGTACGGATAGGGTTGTTCGGCCAGTGCGGCGAGATACGCGGGGAACAGCTCGATCGCCGCCTGATAAGCCTCCCCGAAACCGACGAGGTTGCCCTCCATATAAGCCACGCCATGGGGCGTATCGGTGTACCAGGTCAGGAGGCTCTTACCGCTGGCCGCACGCCAGCGAAAAGGTCGAGTCAGTCGCTGGCCATCGAGCAGGTGAGGAACGGAGCGCCCCGCGTAGTTGTGAGCGACCGACAGGTAGCGGACACCAGCTTCGGTGAGGAGGTTAAGCAGACCAACCGTGGTTCCGGGTACATCGGTCTGCATCGCGGTGTCGATCGAAATCTCGTACTCATCTCGCAGCCGCTGCGCAACGGCAAGCTGGCGGGCAAGCTCATCGATCGAGTAGATCTCGGAGTGCATGTTGAATGACAGAGCGGCGACCTCGATTCGACCTGCTTTCGCCAGGTCGAGGAATCGGCGCCGGTCGGCAGCCGGCCGCGTCCGCAGCCAGTAATCGAGTGGCCATGTAGCTTCGACGTTCCACCTGAAACGGGCATCGTCGGGCAAAGCGTCAGACCGTTCAGCGAGATCCAGCACTGCGTCGAGGAACGCGGCGTGGTGGTGGAGAATCAAGTCCTGCGGATCGGTGTAGCCGATGTCGAGGTGCGATTGGTGAATCAAAAAGATCCGCCAATGGCGCTGAGGCCGGAGCTCCAACGCAGCACTTGCGCGCGATTCGCCAACCGTGATGTCAAATGTGCAGGGCGTCGTCTTGTCGACCTCACTGACGAGCAGGTATTCGACATTCCGCCCCGCGGCAGCCTTCACCGAGCGTTCGACGAGCACTTGCTTGTCAGTTCTCAGCGTGAGCAATACACGGCCAGCCGATGCAGCTTCGAGGTCGACTCGAACTACCTGCTGAAGACCTTCGGCTGTGCGCTTCACAAGCGGGATGCTGGTGGCGCGCAATCGCACTCCCGCGACTGTTACCTCCAAGTCTGCGCGCGCCCGCAGCATGGCGCGGGCTGCGTCATGGAAACGTCCGCCCAACGTGAGCGACCGCGAGACGTTAGTCACTACCAGCCCTTCCGGCGGCGGTCAGCGTCAGACCACGCATCATGTACCGGCCAAGCAGCAGGAAGAGCGTGATCGTAGGCAAGGTCGCGAGCAGCGCAGCAGCGAGAACGAGCGGCGGTCCGCTGTGCGCGAACTGTCCCTGCAGTCCGGCCAGGCTGGGAGTGATCGGCCGCACCCCATCAGACGTGGAGAGGACGAGACCGAAGAGTAGATCGTTCCAAATCCACGTGAACTGAAAGAGAAAGAGGACCGCGATCGGACTCCACGACAGCGGCATGATGATGCGCCAGAAGATGCCGAAGTCGCTGCAGCCGTCGATGCGTGCCGCTTCTTGAAGTTCTCGTGGGATGGTTGCGAAGTAACCCCGCATCACAAAGAGACAGAACGGGAGGGCAATCGCTGTGTAGAAGAAGATCATCCCGAGCTGGGTGTCGTAGAGCCCGGTATCTAGATAAAGCTTGAAGAGCGGAATCAGATACATCTGGAAAGGAAAAATCGTGCCGCTAAAGACGAGCACGAACCAGAAGAAGGGCCAGTGGATACGCAGTCGTGTGATGGAGTAGGCGCCCAGGGAAGCGAACAGGATGGCCAGCCCCGCAGCCACCACTCCGTACAGCAGGCTGGCCATAAAGCCGGCTCCCATGCCAGAGGTGAACCAGGCGTCCCTCACATTGGCAAACAGCTGGAGTGGATTCTCGGGGAGCGACCACTGGCTCGCGTCATGGAAGTATTCAGGCGTGGTCTTCATGGAAGTCACCACGACCAGCCACAGGGGGACCAGCCACACGACCGCCAGGATCCCAACGAGTACGGTCACTGCCCAGCCGCCGGGACTCGTTTCTTTCAGACGTGCTGTAACGATCGCCACTTCACTGCACCTCGAGACGCTGGAACATGGCGCGGATGTAGAAGACGGCAACGACAAACGCAACCACTGTCAGCACCATCGCGACGCTGGCCCCATAGCCGAACTCAAAGCTGACGAACGAGTCCCGGAACATGGTCACGGCGAGCGTTTCGGATGAACGATAAGGACCGCCCTGCGTCATCGTCCAGATGATGTCGAAGACCTTGAAACTGTTTATCAGGTTGATGCCAACCACCACAACCGTGATCGGACGAAGGAGTGGCAGGGTGACGTATCGAAACACCTGCCACGCGTTAGCTCCGTCGGTCTGAGCCGCCTCGATCGGATCGCGAGGGATTGTCTGTAGGCCGACCAAAAACAGGATGATGGTCGGTCCCAATCCCTGCCACACCGCAGCCACGATCATCGAAAAGGTGTTCATCGGCGGCGTAGTGAGCCAAGCCTGAGCGAGGGCGCCCAAGCCGACGAAGCGTAAGGATGCGTTCAGGATGCCCAGCTGATTGTTGAAGATCGCGTACCAGATCACACCGATCGCCGCCCCTGAGATCGTGGCCGGCAGGTACAGGATGCGCTTGTACAGTGCGGCCAGCGGGCTGGTGTTGAGGAGCACGGCAAGAGCGAGCCCTACCACCACCTGTAGCAGCATCAGTCCTGCAATCCAATACACGGTGTTCAGAGAGGCCGTGATGAACACCGGATCCGTCCATAGGTTCAAGTAGTTATCGAAGCCAATGAAAGTCGGCGGATAGATGCCGTTCCACTTCGTCAGGCTGAGCCAGATCGTGTCGGCAGCGGGATAGAGCAAAAAGACTCCGACCAGCAACACCATTGGAGTGACGTAGAGATAGGGAGCCGCGGCCGCGGCCAGCCGACCAAAAGGACGGCTGGCCGCGGCCGCTACCTCAGTTCCTTCCGGGGCGGCCGCCTTTCCCGCCTTGGCCTTCCGTGGCTTGGCATCGGACGCCATAGATCACTTAATAGTGGCCCAGACGCTGTCGGCTTTCTTTTGGATGTTTTGAAGGATCGGCATCGGGTCGCCCGGATGGAGCATGAACTTCGCGAACTCGTCGATCGCTGTCTCGACGATGTCGTGGGGCGTCGCCTCCCAGTAACGATTTATTTGCTGATAGCCACCGGCCTTCATGTCCGCAAGCAACTGTTGGTCGATAGGCGATGGTGAAGAGACGTCGGACCGTGCGGAGGTGAAAGCGGTCGCCTTGATCCAAGCTTCCTGGCCTGCTTTCGACATGAACCAGCCAAGAGAGTTGATGGCGTCTGACTTGTGGGCGCCATTGGCAGCCACGACAAGCGGCCCCGACTCGATGATGACGCTGTTCTGGATTCCTGACTTGGCGTTGGGGAAGATGAATCCGCCGAAGTCAACGCCGGGCTTCATGCCTGCTCCGGTGATGGTGGGCTCGTACCAGGTGCCTATCTGAAGCATGGCGGCCCTGCCTTGCGAGAATTCGGTGAGGAAGGAGCTGCTCCCGGTTCCGAAAGTGACCGACGATGGATCGGTGAAATAGCCGGCCTGGATCAGCTGACCCCAGAGGTTCATCGCTTCCACAACCCCCGGATCGGTGTACTTGGCCTTGCCAGCCATCAATTTCGTGTACAGGTCCGGATTGGTGGCCACCAGAAAAGTCTCGAAGTAGATAAAGGCCGGCCAGCGGCCGTCGATCGTCGCTCCGAGGGGGGTCACGCCCTTGGACTTAAGTGTCTGCAGCACGTGCTGCATGTCGTTCCAATTCTTGGGCGGCTGCAGCTGGTACTTGTCAAAGACCTGCTTGTTGTACAAAGTCACCCAGGGTCCGAAATAAAGGGGCGCACCATAGGTCTTGCCGTTAAAGGTGAACAGATCTCTGAGTCCCTTGTCGTAAGCGCTACTTTCCTTGTCCCAAAGCGAGCTCACGTCAGCGGCGAAGCCCGCATCGACAATCTCCTTCATCAGCCAACCCGACCACCAGGTGTAAAGGTCCGGGACTTTGGAAGAACCACCAGAGGTCCGGATCGCGGCCTGATAGGTACTTGTGTCGGCATATTCATTGAGCTTCCAGGACAGACCGCCGGCCGATTTCGAAGCTGCACCTTCTTGCTCGAACCACGGCTTCCAAGTCACTTTGTCGTTGCTCAACTGAAGAGCAGAAGCCCCGGATGGCGTTCCCCCGCCGCTGGTGCAGGCTTCCAGAAGCCATGGCGGAAGGGTGCCGGCGATGATCGCGGCGCCTCCAAGCTTGAGAACAGTGCGCCGGGTAAGGGTCTCCATCTCTCCTTGTCCTCCTCGTGCTTTTGAAGTTGGTTACGTGGGAGTTGTGGTTTCCTTCCAGCGAGCGCTCAGAACTCGCCTCACGTCCTTGAGGTGGTCATGCATGCGTCGCTGAGCGAGCTCGCGATCCCGCTTGGCGATGGCCTCGAGGATCCCGAGATGCTGGCGGTGGTCTCGTTCGCGGTTGCCGTAGAGGCGCATGACCACCAACTGCTCCTCTTCGTACACCGCCGTCAGGGAATCGACAACTTCAGCCAGCACCGAGTTGCCGGACACCGCAGCCACCTGACGGTGGAAGTTCATGTTGAGGCTGCCCAGCAACCGATCCTCGCCGGCGAGGTTGGCCGCCGCTGCCGTCAATGTTTCCTTCAGAATGCGAAGAGCGGCTTCAGTAACTCGACCGGCCGCGAGGTAGGCAAGCCGGGGCTCAATAAGTAGTCGCGCGTCGAGGAGGTCGAGAACGGTCTTGAGCGACAGCCGACTAGCGTGAGGATTCGGCAGCACAATGGGGTGCGTCCGGCGCTTGAGATAGATGCCAGAGCCGTGTCGTATGTCAATGATTCCGATGGCCTGCAGTCTTCGCAGGGACTCGCGCATTGTCGGGCCGGCCACAGAAAACCGTCTGGCCAGCTCCTGGACCGATGGCAGGCGGTCGCCCGGCTCGAGACCTTCCCGCCTGATCAGGTCAACGACGCGCCTCGTGACGTAGCTGGAAACAGAAGGGCGTTCGTCCTTTTCCGGCAACCATGCTTCCCGTGCCACCGTGCTCAACTTCGCTTTCAATATATCATAAAGTGATCAGGTGACTTGGTCTGTGGAACCGCACCGGTCCGGTGGCCC
>Ga0209160_1003570_pt1 | contig 12642 bp, 10 predicted proteins | sample GraSoiAngelo_153_FD_186167 | JGI IMG/M metagenome (GOLD analysis project Ga0209160, IMG submission 186167) | Grasslands soil microbial communities from the Angelo Coastal Reserve, California, USA - 14_1009_12_40cm (SPAdes) (version 2) | ecosystem: Environmental > Terrestrial > Soil > Grasslands ...
GGAGTACCAGCCATTCAAATCAAGAACGGTGGACTATGCTCGAACGCGTCATTCCCCTCACCCGCAGCAGGCGACTATGAGTACGTCTGCAACGCCTCCTACGACGCAGCCTCTCAGAGTGTCGAGTTTGCTCCCGACCTAGCCACCGCGTTCAGCGCCGGCACAAGTGCTCTCAACACTTTCGGCCAGAACGAGTTCACAGTTCCAATAGCCACTCCCAGTGACCAGTTCGGCTACTTGAGCGACTGGAACACGGGAGTCATCAATGGTGACGGTGCTGGAATTCCCAACACGTTCACCTGGCTCAACGCATGGACTAGTACTCCTGCCACGGGAACTGTCGGCTGTCCCACCAGCGCTCCGCTCTGTATTAGACAGGGTTTCAAACAGCCTACTCGCAGCTTGAACCCGTACACAGCCACGACCGTCTGGGACGCGTATATTCTCGGCAACGTGTATGACACTTTGAACGCTGAGAACCCGTCGAACAGTGGACAGTTGATGGACTGGATGACTTACAGTAGTACAGAGCTTCCAAATTCCGCACTCGGCTATGGACAGTGCGCAGCTGGTCAGCATCCCAGCGCCACCTTCAGCTGCTATCCGAGCGGCACTGTTGACAACTTCCGGTTCCAGTTGAGGACTGACCTCTACTGGCATGACGGTAGACCGGTTACCGGATGGGATGTCGAGTACAGCTATGCGACAGGGTTGGCGAACGGAGCCTTCTTCTATGGAGGACTCGCACCCGTGGTCTGCGGCTCGACCTCGACATGCTCAGAAGGCGTAACCGTACCGATCACCGGGGGGATCAGAGCATCCAACATCGTCGACGTACACCTCTCCGAGAAGGGACCCTTCACACCGATAGGCATCAGCACAGACCTCATACTACCAGGACGCTACTACTCGTCCACGTGTGGAATAACCTCTGCCAACAACCCAGTCACATCAGGAACCACAACGTGGGATACCGATGTTGCTGGAGGGTTTGTTCCTGACAGCTGCATGACGACCAACGACGCATCGAGTAGCTTCGATCCCGTCGCGGCCGGTATCTTCATCGGCTCTGGACCTTGGGTGTGCAAGAACCTGTCGACCAGCGTAGTGGGTAACGGTTGCACTAGTAGTGGAACCGGAACTCCTCCGCCAGTTGCAGGCGCTATCACGTTGACAAGGTTCGGTGTCGGTCATGTCCCAGGCTCGTCTCGTACAGACTCGTACATGCGTAGCAACGGCAACCAGGCCTTGGATATCTGGACAGGGTTTACTGGTGACCAGACCAACGACGGTAGGGTTGAGAGCCAGTTCTCCGTCTGCTTCGGACATACACCTGCCCAGCCTCTAGGAACCAACACTGGTCCCACTCCTGGGACAGGTTGTGGCCACTGGGAGCAGGGTATCGGAGCTAACGGTGGACCGTTGATTATCGGTGTGATACAGAACGGTATCATGAACCGGTTCATCTATCTCAACTGGCTATCACCATTCAACACATCGACCAACCAGCTGACCAACCTCGTAACATTCCCACCAGCTGTCCTCTACGAAGGACAGTACACGATGCGTTCGTCTAGCAACGGCTGCACAAGCGCCTACACATCCAGCGGCATCGGCGGATACGACTGCTAACCAAACGGCAAGCCTAAAATAAACCACCACCTTTTTTCTTTATTCGGCTCATAGCACTTGACGCTGCGCTCATTTCTTGTCAAACGGTTCGTCTACACGATCGTCCTGATCTTCTTTGTCATCATACTAAACTGGGTAATATTCGAGGCAATGCCTGGCGTCACCGGCAGCCTCTATGACGTCGTCGGCGGCCACAACAGACTCGCTGCCCAGCAGATTGCCGCCCAGGACGCCCTCTATGGACTAAACCAGTCAGCAATAGTCCAGTTCGAGGACTACGTAAGAAACATGGTCACTTTCAATTTCGGAATATCGTTTCACGACAACCAACAGATTACGAAGGAGCTTGTCTCATCGGGCAGGCTTGTGAACACTCTGGTGCTTGTCGGACTCTCAACAATAGTCTCCATAGTCATAGGCATACTGCTTGGAATCTTGGCGTCACGCAGGAGGGGCTCAACGGCGGACAACCTCTTCGTAACCGCGTCACTGACTAGCTTCTCGCTGCCCACGTTCTTCATCGGAATCGTGCTCATATTCATATTTGCAGACGCGCTTAACCTGTTCCCGCCTGTGGGAACTATCCCAGGTAGCTGGGCTGCAGGACTTCCACCGTGGTATGATCAGATTATTCCACGACTCAAGTATCTCTTCCTACCTACCTTGACATTGACCCTGTTCACCTACGGGGGTTTCCTCCTTCTAACAAGAGCAACGATGATGGAAACGTTGAGTGAAGATTACATCACGACAGCCAGGGCCAAGGGTCTCTCGGAAAGGGTCATACTCCTACGTCACGCATTCAAGAACGCTTCCCTACCTCTAGTCACAGCTAGCGCTCTCTCGTTCGGCGGAATATTGGGAGGCGCTATCATAACGGAGACGATTTTCAATTATGCGGGACTGGGCAGATGGCTCTACGAGGCAGTATTGTACAAGGACTTTCCAGTAATGGAGGCCATGTTTTTCATTATCGGTCTCTGCGTCATAGCGGCCAACTTAATCTCAGACATCGTCTATGGAATAATCGATCCTCGAATAAAGTACGAGTAGAAAGCCGCGACGAGTTAGACTTCCATTGTGGTCGAAGAACGATGCTAAATTTCAGCTGAAGAGAGTTTCCGGACTCCTACGCGTGCTACTGGGAAACAGAAGAGCAACAATTGGACTCGTACTCCTCATGCTATTCGCCTTCGCGGCCCTCGCATCTCCTTTGATAGCTCCGGTTGATCCACACGCAACCGTCGCCGGATCGGCAGCCCAACCCGAGTGGGTCATGAACTTTCCAGACGGATACTATCTCAGTCGGAATCTGGTAGCAGTTAACGACCCGACCTTTGCGTCGCCAGCCGCCGTTCAAGAATTCAGTCTCAATTCCCAGACGACATCAACATCCAGCATCTTCCTGGCATTCAACTCTGCGACCCGCGCCCCCGTGAACTCTGCTGGTAGCCTTCAGATGACGTACGCAGGCAAGACACCAGGAAACGCGAGCATTGTCAAGACTTTCCAGTATCCCTATCGAGGCCCGCCCCAACGTTTCGAGGCCACTGTTGCGCTGCTAACGCGCGGAACCAACCAGAGTGTCCACGTTAGACTCTACGTTTTGCGAGGGGCGGACATATTCACTCTTGCAAGTGCCAACGTGTCTTCAAACGGACAATGGTCACAATTAAACAGCGGCAGTTTCGCGACAGCCCCGGGGACGGATCTGTCTAGCATTAGCCCAGCTCAGGTCATTTTCTCCGCCCAAGGCGCCTACACACTCGGTCTCGAAGTTGATTTTCCCGGGTCCATGCAGATCTACATCAGCGATCTACAGCTCGATCTGCTAGGGACTGCTTACGGGCTTCTCGGAGCTGACTTTGCTGGACACGATATGTGGAGCCAGGACGTCTATGGCGCACGGATATCCCTGTTCGTCGGACTAGTCGCAGCCGCAATAGGCATCGGGCTTGGACTCGTAGTCGGTCTAATGGCTGGCTTCCTCGGAAGATTAGTTGACGAGGTGCTGATGCGTTTCACGGATATGATGCTCGTCATCCCAGGATTGCCATTGCTTATAGTCCTAGTTGCAGTGCTAGGTCAGAGCCTCTTCAACGTGATCATCGTGATCGGATTCCTCGGCTGGATGGGATTCGCCAGAATCGTCCGGTCGCAGGTTCTAACCTTGAGGGAGAGGCCCTTCATTGAAGCAGCAAAGGCGGCTGGATCGGGGAACATGCGAATCATAACGCGACATATATTTCCCAACATTGTCTCGCTGACCTACGTCAATCTAGCCTTGGCAGTTCCCGGCGCCATTCTAACAGAGGCCGCGCTTGCCTTCCTCGGACTCGGCGACCCGACTGTAATATCATGGGGAAACATCTACCAGCAAGCAGAGATACAAGGAGCTCTCGGTTTCACTCCGCCACCCTGGTGGTGGCTAGTCCCTCCCGGACTGGGAATTGCCGCAGTCTCGCTGTCCTTCGTCCTCATCGGCTTTGCGCTGGACGAGATTTTCAACCCGAGGCTTCGAAGAAGGCGGTAGACTCTCCTAGGAGAGGCGTTCGGCCAACGCTATCCCAGTTATTGTCGCGACCAGTTCGACGAGCAAGGGTACTGGGAATGTTCCGGCGAGAACGAAAGCTGTAGAAGATTTGAACAATACCTGGGGATACTGAAAACTGCCTACGTATCCCGGCAGGGCTAGAACAAAGTAGATGATCACATCTGCTAGGAGATAGGTTGCGAAGAAGGATATGATTGCTCTTCCGGCATCCTCTAACAGAATTGAGGCGACGACCGATGTCGAGAAGATTCCAATATAGAAGATGTGAGTTGCGTACGGGCTAGTAATGTTTCCAGCCTGAGACAGCCCCGTGCTTGGAAGCAGGCTTCCTTGAAATATCGCCTGAAGAGTAAAAGCCGCTAGGCAGGTTCCCCATCCCAAGACTAAAAGGAGAGGTTTGAGTAATGTTCCGAAATGTGGAAAGGCGTCAGGATGGTCTTTTGAAGCAGGGGTGATATCAGTGATGAACTTACACTTCTCACGCGGAGTCGTTCTAGCCATCGCCTTCACTATTCTCAGTATCGGATCCACGGTTTATATCTTCACCTCGGCGTCTAACTATCTAGCGTTCTATCCGGCCTTGAACAGGATCCAGATAAGAATCACGAGCGTTGCATTGACGAACACTTCAGAAAGTCAGAAGATCGTGTCGGCCCGGATCTCCGTCAACAACCCGACAGATTATCAAGGCTTCAGCGTCCCAGCCGCGATGCTCTTCATGTACTTCTACAACAACACCTCTTCAATTTTCAGATGGCCGTTGCTAGTGGGAACCGAGACCCAAGGGGTTTCGCTAGGACCACACACCCAAGCCTTTCCTCAAATAGTCGTCGTCTTGGATCCCGAGAATTCTTCTTCCATGCAATCTTTCATTGTGGAGAGCTCGAGCCCGGTCTATGCCAACGTTACGCTATCGGTTCAGATCGGAACCTTTCTCAGCCCCGTAATTGGAAGCGTTAACTTGTATGACGCGGAAGCAGTTCCACTCTCCACTTCTTAGCCCCCAAAGCTTATTTCGCGCGCCAGCGACAAAACTTCGAATCAACATAATGCCATTACTCCAGGTCGAAGACCTCACCACCCACTACCGCATCCAGAGGGGCTGGGTCAGAGCGGTTGAAGGAATAAGTTTCAATGTAGAACAAGGCGAAGCAATGGGGCTAGCGGGCGAGTCGGGCTCCGGCAAGAGCACAGTGGCTCTAACTCTCCTCAAAATCCTGCCTTCAGGCGGAAGAATCCGCAAGGGGAAAATAATCTTCCAAGGACGCGATCTCGTCCCTCTCGCTGAGAAAGAGATGAGGCAAGTCAGATGGAAGGGAATCTCAATTGTGTTCCAGGGAGCAATGAACGCGTTAAATCCAGTCTACAAGGTTGGTTTTCAGATAGCCGAAGCTATCAAACTTCACGAGCCAGAGGTCTCTGGGCATGAGGTTAACGAGAGGGTGGCGAGGCTTCTCGAGACTGTGGGTATCGAAGCTTCGAGAGCTGACAACTATCCACATGAGTTCAGCGGTGGAATGAGGCAACGCGCTCTCATCGCGATGGCACTCGCTTCCAGCCCAACCCTCTTGATCGGAGACGAGCCTGGGACCGCGCTGGACGTAATCGTGCAGGCGCAGGCTCTGAAGCTTCTAAAGGAATTGAAGGACAAGCTTGGTCTTTCCATGATCCTGATCAGCCACGACCTGTCGATAATCGCGGAGACGTGTGACAAGGTCGCCATAATGTATGCCGGGAAGATAGTTGAATACGGCGATACCCTGTCGATATTCAAGAATCCTCTGCATCCATATACCCAGGGATTGATCAAAGCTTTTCCGTCAATCAAGGGACCAAGGACACGGCTCACCTCAATACCCGGCCAGCCTCCAGACCTGCTTCACCCGCCGCCCGCGTGCAGATTCAACCCGCGCTGCCCTTACGTCATGGATATCTGTAAGAAGGAAGAGCCTCCACTCCGGGAGATCGAGAAGGGTCATCTTGTCGCCTGTCATCTTTACTAGGAGGCGAGGAGATTGATGGAGAATCCTGAGAAACAGGCAGTGCCTGAGGCTCCAGTGCGCGAAGAGCTGCTCCGTCTTGAGAATCTGAAGAAGCACTATCCTCTTCGAAGAGGCTTCTTCGAAACGCTCGTCTCTCGTAACGAGATGACGGTGAAAGCCGTCGACGGGGTCAGCCTTAGCATAGGCAAGGGCGAGATCTTCGCCATTGCCGGAGAGAGCGGAAGCGGGAAGACGACACTGGGAAAAGTTCTCATCCGCCTCGTCCAGCCCTCCGGTGGTAGCATCTTCTTTCAAGGCAAGGATATCACGAGACTCACCGACAAGCAAATGAAGCCGCTTCGAAAAGAAATGCAGATAGTCTTCCAGGATCCGTTCGAATCGCTTAACCCTCGTATGATCATAAAAGAGATCATCGCAGAGCCACTCAGGGTTCAGAGATTAGCAAAGAGCGAGGTAGAAGTAGAGCAGCGGGTGAAGAAGGCGCTCTTGGATGTTGAGCTCGTCCCTCCCGAAGAGTTTCTCTATCGATTTCCCCACGAACTAAGTGGAGGTCAGCGGCAACGGGTCGCGGTAGCGAGAGCATTCATCGTGAACCCTAGCTTCATCGTCGCCGACGAGCCTGTCTCCATGCTCGACGTATCAATCAGAGCAGAAATTGTCAATCTCATGGTCGACCTCGTCCGCAAATCGTCCGCGTCGATCATATTCATCTCGCATGACATCGCACTGGCCAAGCACATCTCGGACAGAATTGCCGTCATGTACCTCGGCAAGATAATGGAGCTAGCCCCTGCTGAGGAATTGGTCGACGGACCCCTTCACCCCTACACCCAAGCGCTGATCTCAGCCGTTCCGGTTCCTGATCCCGAGTCTAAGAGGACCAAGGATGTGATCAGCGGGGAGATACCTAGCCCTGTGGATCCGCCTCAAGGCTGTAGGTTCCACACGCGTTGCCCCTACGCTCATGAGAGGTGCACGCTAGAAGAGCCTCTGCTCGTGGAAGTAGAGAAGAACCACTTCGCTGCCTGTCATCTGTACAGCTAAGGACGTGGCGTCCGGAATTTTTCGCACCGGGACCTGCAGAGGGGACGGGTTCGTTCTATCGCTTCTTGCGAACGATCCGTCTGGCTCTAGCGAATCTTCTGTCCAGCAAGAGCGTTGCAACTAGAACTATGGTGGACGCGGCAGTAATTGATGGCATGAACAGTTCGGCGGAGGTCGGCAGGTCATAGTAGACTGTTGAGCCTTGGGCCCGAGCGATGGCAGGAATGGTCACTTGAATGGAAGGGTCATATGTTGCATAGTACGGTCTGAGGAGAACGTTCTCTTTCGAGACAACGTAGACTGTCAGGTTGAAGGGGGCGCCGAAATCGAATACGGGGCTTGTCGTAGGGTCGAGGGTGTACGTCGTGGACTGTTTCAAGGGGTCTGCAGATCGGCTCCACTGTGAGATGGGCGGGACCCACGCGAAGTCCAAGGCTCTGAAGCGTAGCGTCTCATTTCCCGGCACTACATGCTTGAAGTAACGCGCGCCGTTTATGAAGAAGGCGGGTCCCGTAGATGGAAAGGATAGCAGGGGCTGGAGAAAATAGGCCTGACCGACAGCATTCAGCTCTCCTCCCCCAAGGGCGATCGGTTCCGACATGTTGAATGAAAGAACGGAGAGGTTTGCGCTCGCCACGGACCCCTTAGTGGCCGTTGCGCCGGTGATATTAATCGTATAGTCCTCACCCAGCGACCAAGTTTGAGTGGAATTGTCAATGAGGCTCGACTTGACACTCATGGTCAGACTCGCGGTAGCGCCTGGAACCTTTTGTCCTATAGCCACGGATATCGCACGAGATATCTGTGGATACATGGTCGAGTTCGAGGCGTCGAGGGTCAGCCTAATGTTGGGTAGTCCAAGGTTCAAGAACGATGTAATATTCTCATTTATCTTCAGGTGAAGATCGACGGTGATGGCGTTCCGGTCTACAGACGCGGTGGAAGTGTCCGCTCTGACTGGAAAGGCCATCGAGACGGAAAGGATCATCGAGGCCAGTATAAGCAAGGCGATCATGCTTATGGTCTTGGTCAAGCGTCCCTCTGCTCGTTACTCAGGGCGGTTCTATAATAACCAGTCGTGAAGCAGTTTTTTTTTGGAGAGAAATCTCCATGGGATGCATTCCTGATTTAACGATCTAGAGCCAGAGCAAGTGTCGTTGTTTCGCTTTCGTCTAAAGTCTGACCCAGTGCACTTTAGGTGAAAGATGTTTTTCATAACGGCAATAGATCATTTCTCATGGTGCGGGGGGTGGGATTCGAACCCACGAAGGCCTTCGCCACAGGGTCCTAAGCCCAGGGCAGGCTATCTTCGCGCCTTCTGCCCATTAGACCTGGCTCTGGTACCCCCGCAGATCAGTGAGGCCCGGACTACACCAAGACCGTGGACGAATAAAGACTACCTTGCGGCCCACATCGCCACTTTCTCTTTCCCAGGACCCAGCGACGATAAAGGAAGGTCCCCTGCGTGTAGAATTGGAACAGCGTGGGGCAGAAGATAATGAATCCCAAGAACTGTTCTTTCTCAGTCCTGACAAGCGCAGAACAAGCCCTGATCAATAATCTGGGCAGGCGATTTGAGATCACGCAGTTTGCACGTTGACCTGCACGCTGAGCTACACGTCATCAAAAACAGCCGACCGGCTGATTCTGCGCCCTAATTCGCAAGACTCGCCCAGTTCAGTTTCAACTGGCGAGACCCCTCGCCAAAAAAATGTCAAAAGTAGTTGCTCCCCGCGACACAAGACTCGACTCTGCGAGGGAATTAACAAAGAGGTAATCCAGCCCTCACACGCTCTTCGAAACCGAAAAAGCCGCAGAATGTTCTTCATCAAACCCGGCAGGGGCAGAACAAGCCTGGATCCGAAATCGGGATAAGCGATTCTAGATCCCGAGATTTTCATGAAGAGCCGTACGCTTGATTTCCACTCTGGAAAAACAGTCGACCTTTCCATTCTGCGCGCCAGGATGCAAGAATCACCCAGAACAGCTTCAACTGGCGAGACCCCTCTCGGAAAAAAAGGGGGGCCGCAAATTTTTTTCTCGTGGTACGAGACTGCTTTTTCCGCGGATGATTCTAACTGTTGCTTGGGACTGTGATAAAGTGAAAATCCTTGGACAGAACTTCTGTTAGGTGAGTGGTTTTGAGCTCTCCCAGAGATACTCGAAATAGCTCTTCCCAAACCTGACAAGTCCGATATGATCCGAGGAGATCGCCAGCGTCAGCCCCTTGAGAGGATCTTCTCCTAAAAGAATTATTATCTGATCGTCATCTGATATTATTCCGCCTCCAAACATCTGTTCTCTAGTACGGACTTGAACAAGCCCACGCAGTTTTCGGAGTGTCTCCCGGCTCGTGTTCTGCGGGACCATCACTGACACCTTGACTCCCTTCTCCTTCATCAATGCGAGGATAGGTAGCGCAATCGAGACGATCGGGTCGGGGGCCACCGGCATCGCAACGAAAAGCTCTCTCCTCGTTCGTCCAAGAGTCTCTCTAATCTTATCCAGGATATTATTCTGACCTCTCACAATCCAAATGTCTGGCTTCTCACGGACTCCCTTCTTCTCGTACAGCGGTTGAAGCTCTTCCATCGCGTCTGCCTGGCTCGATTTGAGCGTCGTCTCCAGCCGAGCTATCGATGATTCTAGAGCGGTCGAGGGAGCCTTGGGATAGTACTTGCTAGGCCTGCCCTGCTCTGTCTCGACCCATCCCTTCCTCTCAAGATTTCCCAGAATCTCGTAGATCTTCGAGTAGGGGATCGAAGCGGTACGGCTGAGCTCGCTAGCAGTCTGAGTGCCTGATTCGACCAGTGAAACGTAAACCTTGGCCTCGTACTCTGTCAGACCAAACTCCTTCAAGGCCCTTCTGGTCTTCTCGCTAACAGACATTTCTTCCTATTACGACCCCTAGACCCAATCGACCCATAAAGTCGCGCAGGCTGCCTAGTTGAGATTCCTCAAGGAGAAGAATCGCAATCTCGCAAAGGAATCAATATTGCAGACCAAATTCTCTCAAGGATCGGGCAGTCTTATGGAAAGAGAGTGTAAATACCTTCCCGCTCCCTCTAGACTAGAGTAAGTTTGCTGAGATCGTCTAGACGTTGATAGACAAGAATTCGATTGTCAATAGTCTCCGCGGGGTTCTTGACCCCGAGATCGGGATCAGCATAGTCGATCTCAACATGGTCCGAGACGTGTCGATCGAAGGCAGCCATGTCAAAGTCACCATCGCACTGACGGTCGCTCATTGCCCTCTTGCAAAGACTCTCCAGACCGATGTCGAAAAAGCCCTGAAGAAGTCGAACGAGGTGAGCTCCGTATCTGTAGAGACGACGGCAATGTCCAAGACTGAGTTGAACGAACTCAGAACCCGGCTCCAGAACAGGGCAACCCAGACCCAACCAGCGGACGGAAATGGTCCTGGCCCGGGCATCGATCGGCTGGGAAAGCGCGACTTGAGAAACATAATCGCCATCGCATCAGGCAAGGGTGGAGTCGGAAAATCTTTCGTCACCAGCATGTTGGCCGTCCAGCTTCGAAGGCTCGGATACGAAGTTGGAATTCTAGACGCGGATTTGACAGGGCCCAGCATAGCGAAAGTGTTCGGGCTCAAGGAGCGCCCTTCCAAAAGTTCCACCGGTCGCATAACTCCTGTCCTGACTAGGACTGGGATCAAAGTGATGTCGATCAACCTAGTTCTGGATGATCCGGAGATGCCTGTCATATGGAGGGGCCCGATCGTTAACAGTGTCATTCGGCAACTCTACTGGGACGTTGACTGGGGATCCCTACACTATCTCCTCGTTGACCTTCCCCCCGGAACTAGCGACGCCCCGCTAACAGTCCTCCAGTCCTTGCCATTGGACGGAGTCATCGTCGTATCCTCTCCTCAAGAATTAGCCTCCCTAATCGTAACTAAGGCGGTCAACATGGCGAAGAAGATGAACGTTCAATTGCTCGGTTTGGTCGAGAACATGAGCTATCTAACGTGCCCTCATTGCGGTGAAGCTATCAAAGTATTCGGCGAGCCACAGGGAGAGAAACTGGCCAAGCAGTTAGGTGTACCGTTTCTCGGTTCGGTCCCCGTCGATCCGGTAATCGCTCGATCATCAGATCATGGTCAGATTGAAGACTATTCGGCGCCAGTCTTTCTGACCGTGGCGGACGAGCTCCGAAACCGAACGTCCCAGCAAGCGCAACAGCTTATGCAAGGTCTCCCAATCGCATGGTCTATCCAACCCTAGAGAGTCGAATTGGATCATCATCCGAGCGTATTAATAGTCGGAGACCCCTATTGGCAGGAGTCTAGTGGGCCCAGTCTGGCTCGCAGGCGACCGCGTGAAGATCATGGCCAAGAAGAAGACTCGAAGCGATAAAGCAAGATCAAAGAAAGGCTCGAAGAAATCGATTACCCTCAAGGGCGCTCGCAACAAGAAGCCTTTAGGGAAATCAGCCCCTAAGCCTACTGACAAAGGTGCGACGGCTCAGACTATTCCATTGCTGGCTCAGTCTTCGACATCTCAGACCTTCGATGATTCGCGCGTTTTCACCATAGAGCTAGATTCGATCCGTGCTGAGACAACCATTGGAGACCTGATAGTCGCCTTTCCGAGGACGAGGGACGTCTTGATGAAACACGGACTAAGGTTTGACGTTGAGGAGGCCGGCTATCTGTACATGACACTGAACGTATTCTCTGCGATTCATGGTCTCGTTCTTACCGGGCTCCTCCAAGAGCTAGATGTGGCCTCAAAGGAGTTGCCTCTCCCCCCTCTTGCTCCACCTATCCGTCAGATTATTCCCCCTCCTACAACTTGACCACATGAATGTCCTCGGAGCTGCTTCTGATCAGCTCAAAGCAAGAGAGAAATGTGTCCAAGTTCTCTCATTAAAAAATGGAAGCTCGAGCAAGAATTCTGGTTACAGGTCTGGTACAGGGAGTCTTCTTCAGAAGGGAAATTGCTGATCACGCCAGAAGACTAGGAGTCTCGGGTTGGGTCAGAAATCTTCAGGACGGTAGAGTAGAAGCGTTAGCTGAGGGCGAGAAGGCGCGATTGGACGAGCTGATTCGCTTCTGTCATTTTGGTCCTCGAGGAGCAGTTGTTCGAAAAGTTGAAGTTGAATGGTCAGATTATGCGGGAGAGTTCAGAGCATTCAAGATCACGAAATGAAAGAGCGCGAGCAGCGTCAGTAAGGTAAGAACCGTGCACAAATTAGGTCTTGGGTTTTGAGTTTTCGTCTGTTACCAAAAGGTAAAAGAAACCGCGTTCAAGGTCTTCGGCCGCTCCGGTGGTGTAGCCCGGTTTAGCATAGCGGCCTTTGCCTCAAGTGCGTCGGGGCGGCCAGTCGAATCCTAGATCGGGGAGGCTTGTGAGAAAACAAGCCCCAGAGCCGTTGATCGCGGGTTCA
>Ga0209160_1003572_pt1 | contig 12641 bp, 10 predicted proteins | sample GraSoiAngelo_153_FD_186167 | JGI IMG/M metagenome (GOLD analysis project Ga0209160, IMG submission 186167) | Grasslands soil microbial communities from the Angelo Coastal Reserve, California, USA - 14_1009_12_40cm (SPAdes) (version 2) | ecosystem: Environmental > Terrestrial > Soil > Grasslands ...
GATCTTGAGGGGACTGATAGATTCGCGATAAGAACTCGCCCGGACCAAGAACGGCCAAAAATTCAGGCGGGATCCCCATATCCCGTCCTTGCCACTCTCCCAGTTCCAGAGGAAAAGAGGAAAACGGAGAATGCGGCCGCAACCGTTCGGGTCGATTTCGCGCGTTCAGAAAAATTCCCGTGCATGCCAAGAGGCCCAGCACGGGGAGGAGTCTTAGCCAGGAGCCCATCAGGCCGCCTCTTTCTTTTTTACTGACCGGCCCCGCAGGATTTTCAATGCTCCATGCACGGCGAAAAGCATGGCCAGCGACAGCACGAAGATGATCCAGCCGGAAAAGGTATGAAAGAAACCCTCACCTTTTTGGGGATCCCAATACTGCACGACCAGTCCTGTCCCCATGATGCGCAGGCCATTCGCTGCGACGGCGATGGGAATCGCGGCGATCACCAAAGCGGCTCTCCAGAGATTTCGGGCCTCGACAAAGTACGCGTAAATGACGGCAAGAGCGCTTAGCGAGACGAGTGAGCGAATTCCACTGCAGGCCTCAACAACCTCAAGACTCATCACAGGTAAATGGATGACATTTCCTTCGCGTAAGACCGGTACTCCCAAGACCGAAAGCAACCAGGTAGCTAACTGCGAAGCTAAAAACTGTAAGGGGAAAGCGATCTCGTTGAAGATGATCACAGGGATAGGAATCATCAAGAACAGAACGCCCCAGGGAAACAAAAGGGCCTGAAAATGGCGCCAGCCGGCAAAATAGATGATCATTCCAGCCAGCAGAAGCACCAATGAAGAACGTGAAAGGAAGAGTTCTGCCCCGAGGTTTCCGACGATCAAAACGATCAACGCTCCCGCAATGACGGCCAGACCCAGCCAGCTTGGTGCTACGGGCAGGGCTGCCAGCCTCTTCCTTTGTTGCCAAACGACAAAAAGCGAAAACACGGGTATGACGAAACCATGCGAGAAGTTGGGATCGTTCCACCAATCGAGGACCAATGCGGCCAAAATGCTGTGATAAAGAAATCCGATAAGCCCTAGGAGAACAAACGCTTGCAATAGCCAAGCGTGGCGTTCCCAGCTCTTCTCGCTGGGGGCGGCAACGAGCGCATGATCTTGAGCGTAAGTCGCAGGCTCAGGCATCGGACACTTAGTCGTGCTCGCTAAACACAGCTAGCCCTACTCGCTAGACAAAGCAATCCTCCTTCCACCCCGGGTCTAGTTTGACGCGGCATTCTTCGAGAATGAAAGTGGAGGCTCGTGACATGCTAGGCTCTATAGTCTCAAGGGCTTACGTCAATTTCTCATTTGCACCGCACCATGCGGATTTTCCGGCCCGTGACACGTTCACGAGTTTGAAACGCACCCTTCGCTCGGTAGAATAGCGAAAAGTCTTTCCACTAAGTGGAATAGCATCGGAACGTCAAAAAGTCCGCACTCGGCCGCTTATTGCGCCTGCCCTGGTAAGCACAAGATTCTAAATGCCTTGATAGCGACACGGTCGTCCTTAGGTTCGCGTCGATCGTGGCACATCCGTTGCACCCGATCACCACCGAATTGCCCTGAACGCTTGGCAGTTACGGGTGTCTAGGTTGGCGAATACCACAGAGGAAATACGGGAACAGGTTGCCGGAAGCCTGATTCCCACGTCGGCGATTAACCGACCTCCCATCATGAGGCCTCAACCCATCATTCGCATATTCAATGCCTATTTTCCTGCGCGGACGCTGCTGTTGGCATTGTCAGAACTCATTATGATGTTTTTGGCGTTAGTTGCGGCCACTTACGCGCGATTCAGGGCAGACGGCACACTCCTCCTGTTCTATGAAAACGGGTGGGAGCGAATTGGGATGGTATGTTTGGTGTGCCTCCTGTGCCTCTACTATTACGATCTGTACCATTCCACCATTCTCGCTAGTGCACGCGAAGTCTTCATACGCTTAGTTCAAGTTGTAGGCACGGCGTGCATCATCCTGGCCGTCCTCTACTATCTTTTTCCATCGCTTCAAATCAGAAGCAGCCTATTCATGCCCGCAGTTCTCTTCATGGGCGCCTGCTTGGTGGGCTGGCGGAAACTCTTCGCAGTCGTCAACGGCTCCCCCACACTCGCGGAAAGGACCGCGCTGCTGGGTGCGGGACCGCTCGCCTTGTCGTTGGCAAAGGAAATTAGCAGTCGTCCTGAACTTGGCTTTCGGCTGATCGGCTTCGTGGCTGATGGCGCGAAACCCCCGGCTGTTCTGAACGGACTCGATCACATCGGCGATTCGCAGGAAATCGTTGCTGTTGTCATGGCCGAACAGATTGATCGACTCATCGTTACCATGAGCGAGCAGCGCGGCAGGCTTCCAGTCGAGCAATTGCTGGAACTTAAGGCCCGGGGCGTATTGGTTCAGGACGGGCCAGCGTTCTATGAAACCCTGACCGGCAAGATTCCGCTCGAGTCACTCAGGCTGAGCGAACTTGTGTTTGGCCCGGGCTTTTTCGCACCGGGCGGCCTGCTGTTGTACAAGCGGATCTCCTCGTTACTCATCTCGCTGATCTGCTTGGGTCCAGCGCTTCCCTTGATGGGCTTGATCGCGCTCGCGATCTGGTTCGATTCCGGAAAACCGATCCTGTTTCGTCAAAGGCGCGTAGGCAAGGGCGGAAAGATTTTCACTCTTTATAAATTTCGTTCCATGAAGGCCGCGGGAAACGGGAATGCAAGCGGGAACGGAAAAATACAACCGGCGCAGGAAATGGACGAGCGCTTCACTCGGGTAGGCCGTTGGATGCGGCGTTTGCGCGTGGACGAACTCCCTCAGCTTTATAACATTCTGCGCGGCGATATGCATTTCGTAGGGCCGCGGCCGTTTATGCTGGAAGAGGAAGAAGAGTTCGCCAAGCAGATACCGCTCTACAAGTACCGCTGGGCAGTGAACCCTGGTGCGACCGGGTGGGCACAGATTCACCGCCCCTACTGCGCAACTCTGGAAGATAACAAGGACAAACTTTCCTACGATCTTTTTTATATCAAGAACATGTCCGTTGGTCTTGATCTGCTAATCATTTTTCAAACTGTGAAAACCCTGATCTTGGGCCGAGGGGCCCGTTAGGGTAAGCCGTGCCCTGGAAATCGCAATTCGGTCCACGAGGTCGGGACACAGTGGGCTCACACTGGCCTACAGATTCAGAAGTCCCGGCAAGATTGTCGAGCATCCCCCCGACGGCGTTGCCCTCCACACGTGGATCTGCCAAACAGCTTTGTGTTTTTTCGGTAGACGTGGAGGATTGGTTTCACATCCTCGATCTGCCAGCGACACCGCCATTAGCCAAGTGGTCTGCCCTGCCTTCGCGGGTAGAAAAAAATCTTTTGAAGCTGCTGGACATCCTGGATGAAGCAAACACGAAGGTCACCTGCTTTTTCCTGGGCTGGGTGGCCCAGAGATTTCCCCATCTGGTCAAAGAGGCAGCCAAGCGCGGGCACGAAGTCGCTTCCCATGGCTACGCTCATACGTTGACAAGTCATATGACCCCAGACGGCTTTTTCCGCGATGCCAAAAAGTCCAAGGGAATCCTGGAAGATGTTGCCGGCCAGCAAGTCTACGGTTATCGCGCCGCGGGCTTCTCCGTGACTGAGTCGACGCACTGGTTTTTTGACAAACTGATCGAGGCCGGATACCTCTACGATTCCTCGGTGTTCCCTGCACGGCGGGGACACGGAGGTCTTCGAAACGGACATCGCGGGCCCCATATGATCGTAGGCCCTTGCGGCGAAATTATCGAATTCCCCATGACGGTTGAGCCCGTTTTCGGCGCACCCATGTGTTTCTTCGGAGGCGGGTACCTGCGGCTCTTTCCCTACGCGATGATGAAGCACATGGCCAAAAGGGTCTTGGCCAGTGGCCTGCCGGTCATCTTCTACGTTCATCCGCGGGAAATTGATCCGGAACACCCTCGCCTCCCCATGAATTTGAAACGGAGGTTCAAGTCTTACGTAAATTTACGGGCCACCGAGCGAAAAATTCGTCGGATCTTGACCGACTTTGAGATCACCAGTTTCCGGACCTTGCTCGCAAATGGCTGGCAATGCCACGCGTCCGACGCAGCAGCATCTTCGCTTCCCTCGCCCATTGAGAAATTGGCCGAAGAGCACGAGCAGATATAAAAAGATGAACGTTGAACTGATTCGAGGCGCCTGCCGCCGGAATGCTTACTCGGACAACTTTCCCGAGGCTTCCATTTACTACCGTTCGGTGTGGCGCCGTGGCTGGCTAGATAACTGGATATCAAACAGACTCGGCTGGCACAGAAAAGCCGTTCACACGGGAGCCAGTGGATGCGTTTTTTTGACCGGTGGGGCGGGTTTCTGCTCGCCGACAGGAATGGGCACGGTCTGTCGGATGACCTCGCTGCGGAGCCGCCGATCACAGTGCAGGGTGCCGGAGAAATTGCGGCCGGCGTTCGCCAGCTTCGGTAGGAAAACGAGTCATGAATGAACCCGTATTCGACCTGCGTGATAAACCTGCAAGGAAGCTCAGCACTTTGCCGTGCATTTCTTCCGAGAAACGGCTAAAACGGACAGAATTGCGCGCCATCATCGGAGAGGAAGCCGTTCGTCTGTGCCTGGACACGCGCGGCCGGGGACTCCGCGCAATCGTCCTGACCGGCAGCCTGGCCCGAGACGAGGCCACATTCGTCGAAGAAGACAGCGGCTGGCAGCTTCTCGGTGACGCGGACTTCTTTTTAGTATATGAGCAGACTAGCCGGCTGCCCTCTGATGGTGATCTCGTCCCACTGATTTCAGCAATCGAGGACAGCTTATTCGCCCGCGGGATCTGCGGGCAAATCGGGCTCGGGGCCGTCCACCCAACCTATTTGCGGCGTTTGAAGCCGCGCATTGCGACCTATGAGTTGCGCACTTGCGGGCGAGTGCTGTGGGGAGATGCGGGCATTCTTTCCCTGATCCCCAGTTTCAGTGCAGGAGAGATTTCCCGCGAAGACGCATGGCGCATGCTCTGCAATCGTGCCATCGAGTTTCTGGGGCATGCTGCGGAGACTCCCCCAGGCGAAGCCGAAAGCAGCTCTTCGTTTCGCTATGCAGCGATAAAATTAATATTAGACACGGCCACGTCTTACCTCGTTTTCGCGGGTGCCTACGAACCAAGCTTCCGCCGCCGAGCCGTTCGCCTATGCCAGCTGGCCCGCGAATCTGCGGCTCTTTCGGCCGCTCCATTTTCATTGAAGCAATTCGCGGATCAGGTCTCCGCCTGCACGGCATGGAAAATTTCCGGCAGCGAGAAAAGTTGCGATCTTCGGCCCGCGGTATGGAAAGAGGCTGTTCGCCATGCGTGCGCGCTCTGGCGTTGGGAATTGGTCCAGCTTACGGGCGCGCCCGCAAATCTTTCGGAGGATGCGCTGTGGACCCGGTGGGTGAGCCGGCTAACCGCACCGCAGACCGCTCGAGGGTGGTTATCCCTGGCGCGCCGGCGCGGCTGGTCTAAGAGCTGGAGGAGCTGGCCCCGCTGGGTGGGCCTGAGCCGTCATGGCCCACCAAGGTATGCGATGTATCGCGTGGCGGCGGGACTTCTCTCCCGTTTATCTGATTCCGCAGAAATGGGTGGCACGCCATTTCGCCTAGGCTCAAATTGGGGCGAACTGCGGGCGCTCTTGCCGGAAGGCGCGCCGGCAAGCGTTGGTCTCGAAGATAGCTGGCAAAAACTGGCCGCAGATCTCTCCTGGAACTACAAAAGCTTTCTACTCGGAACGGATGCGTGAACGTGATTCTCTTCAGGGCCGAATCACTCCGAGGACGATCTCGTGGAGTTGGTTGCGGCGCGCGGACCTGAACTCAAATTCATTGAACTCGCATAAAACCTTGTGGCCTGGGACGAACACAATGCCGGTGTCCGCGCCGCTGGTGGCGAAATCGTCGCGCTAAACAAGCGCGCCGGGATTTTTCTTATAGCGATTGACGATGGCATCGGCGCTCATGTAAGCGAGCGCCTGGATGGTGAGCGTGGGATTGAAGCCGCTCATCGTTGGAAAGGTCGAGCTGCCGATGATGAAGAGATTGGGGATATCCCAACTCTGGCCGTAGCGGTTCACGACCGAAGTCTTTGGATCGCCGCCCATGCGCGTGCCGCCTTCGTGGTGGGCGCCGGGCATTCCGGAGCCGGTCGGCGAACGCCAGACGTGCTGCGCGCCCGAGGCGCGGCCGAGTTCCTGCAGTTTGTTCACCAGGAAGTCGATGCGCGCAACCTCATTTGGCCGGCGCCAATCATAGGTGAGGCGCGGGGCCGGTAAGCCGTACTGATCGCGCACGTGCGGGTCGAGGTCGACGGTCTGATCCGCATACGGGAGGTTTTCGGTCTGCGCGATGAAGGCAGCGTAACGCGCGAAGTATTTGGCGAGGAAATCCCGATAGGCCGCACCCCATCGCGGGATTCCGGGCGGCGGATTCATGCTGATGGCGGCGCCGATAGGACCGGCTTCAAGGTCGGCGGGAGAGACCGAGATCTGCGCGCCGCGAATGAATTTCAAGCCGCCGTGGTCGAAGTTGTCGGCATTGAAATCATCGAGGCTATGCTTCTGGGCACTCGGTCCCATGTAGATATTGACGTAGCGATCGTCAAAGGCGACAAAGACGCGGGCGCCAATGTGGGCCATCAGATGCTTGCCCAGTTGGCCGTTCGAATTGGCGAGGCCATTGGGGAATTTGGCGGTCTTGGAAAGCAAAAGCAGGCGCGTATTGTCATAGATGAAGGTAGCAAGGATAACGAGATCGGCCTCAATCGTATTGTCTGAGCCGTCGGCGCCGTAATAGGAGACGCCGGTCACGCGGCCGCTATTGTCGCTATTCACGCGATAACACATCGTGCCCGTGAGGAGCTTGAAATTGCCGGTGGCGTCGGCTTCGGGAAGCTTGGTCACAAGAATGCTGGATTTTGCGCCCATGTGGCAGCCGAAGGACTGGCAGAAGCCGCAGTAGGTGCAGCTGGCGCGGCCATGATAGGGCTGCGAGAGGATGGCGCGCGGCGAGGAGAACGGGTGATAGCCGAGCTTCTGCGCTGCGCCGGCGAAGATGACGCCCGATTGATCGGGCAGCAAGGCCGGAAGAGGATATTCGCGACGCCGCGGCGCTTCAAAGGGATTGCCGGCATCGGTCTTGCGTCCCTGCAGATTGCCGGCCTTGCCGGAGACGCCGAGTTCGTACTCGGCGCGGTCGTAAAAGGGTTCGAGGTCGGCATAAGTCAAGGGCCAGTCGGTGAGCGAGGAGTCTGCCGGGATTACCGAGGCCCCGTAGCGCTCCACCGTGTGGGAGCGCGCGCGGAAGTCGTCTTCGTGAAAGCGCCAGGAAAGCGTGCCGTAGTGGACCGTGCCGCCTCCGGCCTGATTGCCGTAATTTAGAATCGGCAGCGGTTTGGCATCGGTCTGCGCGTTGGGTCGCCAGGTGACCGGCTGCCGCTTGGAATTGGGACGCAACTCCTGGCGCTGGAAGTAGCGCAATTCATCGAGCGAGCTGAAGTCCTGAGTGGTGAGGCGCGGACCTCGTTCCAGGCCGATGACTTTCATTCCGGCTTTGCCGAGTTCGGCGGCGATGATCCCGCCCACTGCCCCTACGCCCACGATGACGACATCTGCCGTTTCGGTGGTCATGGCTAGCTCCGTCCTGATCCTTTGGCTTGGGTGGCCTGCGCCTGCAAGCCGGTCATGGGTGCGCGCGCGAACATTTGTTTGTTTTGCAAATCCGCCGGCGTGAAATTGCCCTGAGCGCCGGGGAAACCCACCAAGCGCCAGCCGGCAAATTCGCGGTTACCGCCGTAAAGGGGGTCGGCAAACATGCCTTCCATGGTGTGCGTGCGAACAACGCTAAAGAACTCCTGCGCAGTCGGCCAACTGAAGCCGGCCGCCTTGCCCTGCTCGAGCGCGGCAATGACTTCGTCTTGCCGGGCAGGCTCGAGCAGCGAGAAAGGCGCTTTGTGGTTGGTGCGGCAGTAGGCGTCGAGCTGAGCGAGGCCACGGCGGTAGAAATCCTGCAGATCCGCATAGGCGCCGGCAAGCGCCAGATCAATGTAGTTGGGCACGCCCGTGTCGCGCGCTCCGGGTTTGCCGGGCGCGCCGGGCATGAGGCGTTCGGTGAATGCCGCAATCGTGGTGGCCTGCTCATAATTGAAGAATGCGTCATGCTGAATCGAACTGGGATGCGACTGGCCGGGCGCGGCAGCGCTGTCCTTATGCTGCGCGACCGTCTGGGTGTAAGCGTCGGGTACGAGGCCGGAGCCCGCGACCGCTCCGGCACCCACGGCGGCGCGAACCAGAAATGAGCGGCGAGAAGAATCGTGTTTACTCATGCTTCGTCTCCAGGCAGTGGATCTGCTTTGAGGCAAAACATACGCCCGGTGGTTCGTTCGAGTCAATCCGAAATGCCAACGTTTTTTGAGGGCTTCATGTTTGACCTAATCGGGACTGGGTGTTATAAAAATTCGTCCTTCCGGTGGGGCCGTGGCGCAGTTGGAAGCGCGCCTCGATGGCATCGAGGAGGTCGTGGGTTCGAATCCCATCGGCTCCACCAAACTCTTCCGGAACTTTCCGAGTGAACCGGCGCGCAGGTACTTCGTTGCATTGGGCGATCACATCATGCATTGCAGCGGGGCGAAGGGCGATTACAATAGGCGGCTCATGCCACGAATCACATTTCTAGGCGCGGCAGGAACGGTTACCGGCTCAAAGTATTTGGTCGAGGCCAATGGCAAACGTCTGCTTATCGATTGCGGCTTATTTCAAGGCGGCGACGAACTAACCCAGCGTAATTGGCAAAAGCTTTCCCAAGAGCCCGCCACGATTGATTTTGTCGTGCTCACACACGCGCATTTGGATCACACCGGCTATTTGCCACGGCTGGTCAGCAGCGGTTTTCGAGGGCCAATCTTCGCCAACGCCACGACACAAGAACTCTGCGGTCTGCTGCTGCCGGATTCGGCGCACCTGATGGAAGAAGATGCCGACCACGCCACGCGCCATGGCTACAGTTCGCATACGCCGCCGCTTCCGCTCTATACGCAAGAACAGGTGGTGACGACACTCAAGCAATTCGCATCAATGCCGCGGCTTGGCGAGTGTCCCCTCAGTCCCGAGTTTCTCATTCGCTCGCACGATGCCGGGCACATTCTGGGGTCGTCGAGTCTAGAGCTGGTGATCACCGAGGGCGGCAAGAATACGGCCATACTTTTTTCGGGGGACATTGGCCGTTACGACCAGGCGCTGTTGAAGGACCCGGAGAAGCCGCCTCGGGCGGATTACGTGCTTTGCGAATCGACGTACGGCGACCGCGATCATCCCGCCGAGCCGCCGCCTGATGCGGCGCTGGCGGAGGTCATCAATCGCGTCGCGCATAGGGGCGGGGTAATTGTCGTACCGGCATTCGCGGTAGATCGAACGCAACTGCTGATCTACGACATCCGGCGGCTGGAAAGCTCGAAGCGCATCCCGGCGCTGCCGATCTATATGGATAGCCCCATGGCCATCGATGTTACCGACCTCTATCGCCGTCATCGTGAGGACTTGAAGCTGGGCGCGGAGGAGCTTCGGGCCGATCCTTTCGCCGTCCAAAGCATGCACGTGATGCGCAGCCCGGAACAATCGAAGCAGATCAATGACGTGCACACTCCGGCCATCATCATCTCCGCCAGCGGTATGGCGACGGGCGGGCGGGTGCTGCATCATCTGGAACAACGGCTGCCTGAAGCACGCAATTGTGTGCTGCTGGCCGGCTTTCAGGCCGAGGGCACGCGCGGCCGGGCGCTCGAGGAAGGCGCTAGATCAATCGAAATTCACGGGGAAATCGTGCCGGTGCGAGCCGAAGTCGTAAACCTGCGGCAATTTTCGGCCCATGCGGGACGCAGCGAACTGATGCGCTGGCTGGCGGGAGTTCCCGCGCCGCCGCGGCAACTTTTCCTGGTGCACGGCGAGCCCATGGCAGCCCAGGCGCTGCAGTCGGCCGTGCAGTCCGAATTGCACTGGCCCGTGACCGTAGCAAATTATCTACAGAGTTTCGATCTTTCTTCTTGAAGCTGCTGACGCGGCACGCTATGTGAAGCCGCTCGCGGGCGCGGAATGCGGCTTAGCTTCCCGCGGAAACGCTCGCGGGACTGACCTGCTGCGGCATGGCGGGAACTTCCTGCAGGTGAAGCCCGACTCGGAACATCGGCAGCGGCGCGACGCGGCCCCAGCGAACCAGCTCCCAGCGGGCGCGGATGAATTTTACCTCCGGACGTAAAACCAATTCGAGCACGGCGCGCGTCTCGCCACGGTAGAAGCTCTGGGGCAGCTTGAGAATGGGGTGAGTTCCCCAATTCTCGCCGTCCGCCGAGCCCCAGATGGAAACATCGATGGATTCCTGCTCGATCTGGTCCGTGATGACCATGATGCAAAAGAAAGTGCGCGTGGAGCTCGCGCTGACGTCAACTTTTTCTCCTCCTCCGTTCTCTTCGACCCTGGTATCGAAGGGAATCAGGTTGAACTCCATGGCCATAGGGTCTTCTCCTTGATCTTGTTTCTGTTCGCGGGGGCGGATTCTAGCACATACGAGCATGCCCCGCGCAGGGGAGGAGTCACTATGTGGCGAAGGCTGCGCCTGCAAAAGCCGAAGGAACAGCAGATCCCTCGGCTCGTCCGCCTTTCTTGACGCGCAAAGCTCGACTCGCCGTCGACTTCTGCGCGGAGAGGCGGACTCGCTCGGGATGACAACTAACGCTCGGATGGCTGCTCAGGAGGGGCGCAAACGCGAGAGGCGCTCGGCGGCGGCAGAGAGCGTCTCTTCTTTCTTGCAGAACGTGAAGCGCACCTGACGGGAGCCATCGGCAGCATCATTATAAAAACTCGAGCCCGGGACGACAGCGATGCCGATCTTCTGCACCAGATCGCGCGCGAAGGACACATCGTCGGGAAAGCCGAAGCGGGAGATATCCGTCATGATGTAATAAGCGCCGCGCGGACGGAAGCACTCGAAACCGGCACCTTCGAGGATGCGCAGCATGCGGTCGCGCTTGACGCGATAAGTTTCGGCCAGGCGCTGGTAATAGGAATCCGGCAGTTTGAGCGCGAAGGCTCCGGCAGCTTGTAACGGGGCGGCAGCTCCGACGGTAAGAAAATCGTGCACCTTGCGAATGGCTTCCGTAGGACCCGGCGGAGCAATGGCCCATCCCACTCGCCATCCGGTAACGCCGTAAGTTTTGGACATTCCGTTGATGGTGATGGAATGCTCGCGCATGCCCTCAAGCGAGGCCATGGAGATATGGCGGGCGCCGTCATAGATGATGTGCTCGTAAATCTCGTCGGTGATGGCGAAGGCGTTCCAGCGCAGGCAGAGTTCGCGAATAAATTCCAATTCCTCGCGAGTGAAGACCTTGCCGGTCGGATTATTGGGAGTATTCACAATGATGGCTTTGGTCCGGGGGCCGAAGGCGCGCGCGAGTTCCTCGCGGTCAAATTCCCATTCCGGCGGATGGAGGCGCACGAAGCGCGGGCTGGCGCCGGAAAGGATGGCATCCGGGCCGTAGTTTTCGTAGAAGGGCTCGAAGATGACCACCTCATCGCCCGGATTCATGATGGCCATTAGTGAGGAAATCATGGCTTCGGTGGAACCGCAGCAGACCGTGATCTCGCGCTCCGGGTCTACGGTGACGCCCTGCGTGCGCGCGAACTTCTCGACGATGGCATCCCGCAGCGGCTTGGCTCCCCAGGTGATGGCGTACTGATTATCATCGGCGGCAATGGCTGCGCGGGCGGCTTCCTTAACCTCCTCAGGGGCGGGGAAATCGGGAAATCCTTGTGCCAGATTGACAGCGTCATACTGCAAGGCCAAGCGCGTCATTTCCCGAATGACCGATTCGGTAAAGTATTCGGCCTTCTCGGAAAGCACCGATCGCGCCGTTTTGGCGATCTTATCGGCAGTCGGTTTGGCTTCAGCGGGGGTCATTATTAGTTTTCGAGAGCGTGAAGGAATTTATGGACGAACACCAGCCGGCAAAACCGGTGAATCGGGCGCGGGTGAAGCGGGCGCGGGTGAGTCGGACGCGGGTGAGTCGGACGACGGCGTGGTGCTCGAATCTTTGGCCAGAGTGGCGGGGCCGCGGCGATAAATTTGCCGGTAAAGCTCGGCGTTGCGGGCCACGATCTGGACATATTCGCGGGTCTGCGTGATAGGTATGGATTCAACAAATTCGGCTGTTTCCTGATAGTTCTGACCGGCACTCCACTCTTCCACGTGATTCTCGCCGGCATTGTAAGCTGCCAGTGCGGCCTCCGGCGTACGGTAGGCGGCCAGCAGATCGGACAGATACGAAGTTCCGAGCTTCACATTGTACTCTGGATCGAACAGGCGCCCTCGTGCGTATCTGAATTTAAGGCTGCGGGCCAGCTTTACGGCTGTCGGCGGCCACAACTGCATCAAGCCGACCGCATTGGCATAGGAGACAGCGTCGGTGGCAAAGGCAGATTCCTGGCGGATCAGGCCGGCGACGAGCATGGGGTCCAAATGATGATACAGCGATTCACGCTCGATTAAGTCGCGATAGGGCAAGGGATACGCCGCATGCAAAGCTTCATCGGGAATTTGATCGAAGCGCCGCGCTTCAAAATTGGTGACAATTTGACGCGCAGTA
>Ga0209160_1003573_pt1 | contig 12639 bp, 6 predicted proteins | sample GraSoiAngelo_153_FD_186167 | JGI IMG/M metagenome (GOLD analysis project Ga0209160, IMG submission 186167) | Grasslands soil microbial communities from the Angelo Coastal Reserve, California, USA - 14_1009_12_40cm (SPAdes) (version 2) | ecosystem: Environmental > Terrestrial > Soil > Grasslands ...
CGTTATCAAACGGCAATCAGACTATTGACTTCATCTTCAATAGCTCGCCGGTGGTACAAGGTGAAAATACGATGCATATCGATGCCGGCGCAATTCACCAGGCCTCGAATAACGATCCGATCCTGGAGTTCAACTGCACGTTCCGTTTCGCCGTAACGCAGCTAGCGGTGACTGACACCGATCCACCTGTTGGCGGGACATTCACACCGCCAGCACCAGGCACCTATGACTACCTCGTGAACTTGAACATGGCGGCTGATCCAAGCTCAGTTCAGGACAGCGATCTGCAATTGAGCGGAAACACCGGCGCCACTGTGACCGGGCACACCTTGGAAAACGGCGACACGACTATCCACTTCACGCTGCATATGGATTTCGGGGGGACATTGACGGCGAGCATTGCCGCCGGGGCGATCACTGATCAATTCGGCAATCCCGGCGCGGCCTTTTCTGGAAATTACACAGTAGAAGGGCCTACACCCTGTCTTTGGTCCTCCGGTCCGGATCTCCCTTTCGCTGGCACTCGTTTCGTCGGGGTCTTTTTCCCAGCCAACGGAAAATTTTATGCGATGGGTGGTCGCGACGTCAATAACATCGAGTTCACTCATCCGTTTGAGTACGATCCCGGCAGCAACAGTTGGACAACCAAGTCAGCCACTTACCCTGACAACCACGTGAATAACATGGCTTGCAGCGTGCTTAACGACACCGGAACGGACTATATCTATTGCGCGGGTGGGTCGGAGTTCACCGGCCAGACCACGAGCGGTCATGTCTTCCGTTATGACCCGGTTGCTGACAGCATCACTACCGTTCCTAGTAACTGGCCGCCTGGCGACAACGGCACTCTGCCGGGTGGGTTCACTGTTTTCAACAACAAGCTCTACACTCTGGGTGGCTTCGACATTCCTAATGGCAGTGGGACCAACCAGATTTGGGAGTTTACGCCTAACCCCGCTGGCTGGGTGCAGAAGAATGCGGTCCTGCCGTTTCCGCTGGGCTATTTACCAACCACGACTATCGGGAATCTCATCTACACAGGTGGTGGCGTTGATATCACGGGCGGCGTTCTTACCGATACGAACCACGCATTTATCTATGACCCAGTGGCTGATTCCATCTCCATCAATACCGACATACCCGACGCCACAAGCAATACCCGGGCGGTCAACTTCTGTAACGTGATGTATGTCTTGGGTGGGAACTTTAACGCCCCCACCAATGAGGTGCAGATCTACGATCCAGTTAGCGGCACGTGGTCGGTAGGTCCGCCGTTCGCAATTGCGGGCCGTAACTTCGCAGCCGACACTGATGGCACTAATAATATCTGGAAAGCCGGCGGCTACGACAGTGGGCTAGCCATCATCGCCACGATGGAAATCTTCAACTGCCCCAACAGTCCTTGCGCGGCACCGACGCCGACACCGACGCCGACATCCACGCCGACGCCAACGCCGACTGCGACGCCAACACCAACGCCGAGACCGGTTCCAACGCCGAGGCCACGGCCGACCCCGCACCCAAGACCGTAGCCAGGGGCACCCTTCTTCTGCAGGGGAAGCTGTCAGCTCCCCCTGCAGCGGGTCTCCGGTCGAGGAGTATCAAATGGCGTAGGCAAGGATCAGGATAGTTATAAAACATAAATGAACAATAATGGCACCAGCGGTTATAGTTTTACTTAACGCGCTCCAGCCTGAGACACTACTACTACCATGACGAAAAAACTACTTGCCCACCGTAGCCTCTCGACTCGCCGTAGCTTTACGCGAAGCCTGGTTGGCGAAGGCGGAGTAATTATTAGCTATCAACTATTGGCCATTCTTGTCCTATCAACTATCAGCTACCTGCCATCAGCTCGCGCGCAAGCCACTGCTTCAGAACATACGGCAGCTCGCAAATCTGCGGTCGCCGCGGCGACCCACGGCGCGGCAGGCAAGCCGCGCATGACCGAGCCGCTGGAAAAACCCGCGATGCCGCCTGCGTCTATTTACAGGCTCGAGTCTTCGCCGCGCATGATTTCGCGATTCGGTCTTTTCACCAGCTTCCAGGTGAACGTGGATGCAGGCGGCAATAACATCCTCGGTGATGCGGCGAATGAGCCGTCAATTTCAGTTGACCCAACGGATGGCAACAAGATTGCGGTCGGCTGGCGGCAGTTTGACAGTGTTCAATCCGACTTCCGCCAATCTGGTTATGGCTACACGACAGATGGTGGCACGACCTGGACGTTCCCCGGTGTTTTACAGGATAACGTTTTCCGCAGTGATCCGGTAACAAACTCCGACGACACGGGAAATTTTTTCTATCTCAGCCTTTTAGTGAACACATTTTGCGGCGATATTTGGCGCTCCGCAAACGGCGGACAAACGTGGACGGAGCAGTCACCCGATGGAGCGGCGCACAGCGGCGACAAGGAGTGGTTCACCATCGATCGGACTCCGACCAGCATGGGCCACGGCTTTCAATATCAATCTTGGACTGAGTTCGCGGCTTGTGACTTCGGCGGATTCAACCGATCTACTGATGGCGGTATCACCTGGCAGACTCCAGTCAGTATTCCCAACTCTCCTCAATGGGGAACGCTGGACGTCGCCCTCAACGGTGATCTTTTTATCGGTGCGGGCGACTCCGGCAGCGGGTTCTGGTGCGTTCGCTCGAGCAATGCAAAGGACCCGAACGTCACGCCGTCCTTTGACCAAGTCACTACAGTTAATCTCGGTGGCAGTCTATTATTTGGCGCGGCGATTAATCCGGGCGGACTGGCCGGGCAAATCTTCCTGGCGGTGGACCGATCGGGGACGGCTACAAATAACAACATTTACATGATGGCCACCGTGCAGCAGTTCAGCGCAAGCAACGGAAGCGATGTAATGTTCTCGCGCAGCACGGATGGGGGACTAACCTTCAGCGCCCCGCAACGGATCACCGATGATCCAGTGAATCAGAACAAATGGCATTGGTTCGGCACGCTCGCGGTCGCTCCTAATGGGCGCATTGATTCTGTGTGGCATGACAGCCGAAACGCGCCGAATAATATTGATTCCCAGTTATTTTATTCTTGGAGCACAGACGGCGGGGTCACCTGGGCGCCCAACGTCGCGGTCAGCAGCTCATTTAATCCTCACGAAGGCTGGCCGGTGCAGCAGAAGATAGGCGATTACATTACCATTGTGTCCGATAACACCGGTGGCGATGTGGCGTATTCGGCTACGTTCAACTTTAACCCCAGCACAGGACAGCACGAACAAGATGTCTATTACGTGCGCGTTTTCCCATCGGGCGGACCTACACCTACGCCGACACCCACGGTTACGCCAACGGCCACACCTACTCCTACAGCAACGCCTACCGTTACGCCAACAATGACTCCTACACCTACGCCACGACCAACCCCTACACCGCGGACTCTCCCCACGCCGAGAGGTCGTCCTACGCCGCCACCGCGTCCGAGTTCATTAGGCTCGGTAACTCTCCCAGCGAATTAGTGGGTCTCATCAATAGCACTGTCATGTTGAGCGGAGCGAAACATCTCTGGCTATCCCATCGCATCCGGAATGATCAGAGATTCTTCTCCCTCGACTGCGGGATCAGAATGACATTTACGAGATGGCTTGTAGGAGAGCGCGAGCTTTGGTCAAGAAAGAACGCTTTGCTTTAGCTAATAGAACGTGCCCTCCGGTCGCTTTAGCCAATAGATACCAAGAAAACGCTCCAATTCAGCCCACAGACCGTCATGAATAAAAAACGACTATCAACTATCAGTCATCAACTACTAGCTACTACGCGAAGAGGACGCTTTGCTCTAGTTAATAGAACGTTTTCTTCGGGACCTTTAGCTGATAGCGAGAACCGAGCGCGCTTTGTAGTGCGGCGCTGCTGCGCCGCTTTTCTCGTGCTATCCACCGTCGGCTACTTGTCCGCCGTAGCCTTGGCGAAGGCGGATCAACTGTCGGCTCCCGCCCGAGTCGAGGCTTCCGCTGAAGCTAGGGCGGACAGGTCAGCCCAACTCGCGCCTACATGGAAGCCGCGCCAAAAGGAGCCATTGGAAAAATACGACATGCCGCCCATGCACATTTACCGACTGGAAACTTCGCCCCGCATGATCTCGCAATTTGGCGTGTTCACCAGTTACCAGGCAAACGTCGATGCAAATGGCCAGAATATTATCGGCGACGCCGCGAATGAGTGTTCTATTTCCGTTGATCCAACTAATCCTAGTAAGATGGCAATCGGCTGGAGGCAATTTAATGACGTTAACTCGAACTTCCGACAAGGCGGCTGGGGATATACGACCGACGGCGGCGTAACATGGACCTTTCCCGGAATTCTGGAAAACAATGTGTTTCGCAGCGACCCGGTAACGAACTCCGATGAGACAGGCACCTTCTTTTACCTCAGCCTGCTTCAGACATTTTGTGAGAACGTGTACCGCTCGACCAACGGCGGTCAATCCTGGACAGAGTTACAAGCCGACGGACTCGCGGGTGGGGGCGACAAGCAGTGGTTCACGATTGATAAGACCGGAGGCCCGGGCCACGGATTTCAATATCAGTCAAGCGACGGCATTAACTGTAGCGGCAGCGGCGTGCAATTTCAGCGTTCCACCGACGGCGGAATCACCTGGCAGGCTCCCATCGTTATTCCTAACGAGCCCACAGACGGAACACTTGATGTGGACTCCAATGGTAACCTTTTCATCGGCGGCGAAGGATTCAGCCCGTTTTATTGCGTGCGCTCGAGCAACGCGCAGATCGGCAATCAGACACCTACGTTCGACCAGGTTACGCAGGTTGACATGGGTGGCGAGCTATCTGGTGGCGGCATAAACCCGGCAGGTTTGGACGGAATGTTGTTCCTGGCGATCGATCACTCTGGCGGACCGACTAACAATAACATTTACATGCTGGCCAGCGTGGCGCCGCCGGGCCGAACTACAACCGACGTGATGTTTGTGCGGAGCACAGACGGCGGCCAAACCTTTAGCGCGCCGGTCAAGGTCAATGACGACCCCGTCAATCCTAACAAGTGGCACTGGTTCGGCACGTTCTCAGTAGCGCCCAACGGACGACTCGACGCTGTCTGGCATGACACACGGAACGCGGCAAACAACACTGACTCACAGTTATTCTATTCCTGGAGCACCGATGCTGGCGTTACTTGGGCGCCTAACGTGGCAGTGAGCAATTCGTTTAATCCTTTCGAAGGGTATCCAAATCAAAGCAAGATAGGCGACTATATCACCATCGTTTCCGACGAAACCGGCGGTAACGTAGCGTACTCGGCAACGTTTAACTTCAACCCGCAGAGAAACCAGCACGAAGAAGATGTATACTATGTCCGGGTGTTTCCTGGCGGACAAGGACCCACGCCGACACCGACGGTCACGCCAACGCCCACAGCGACAGCTACCCCTACAACTACTCCTACGCCAACTGCGACAGCGACCATTACTCCTACCCCGAGTGCGACCCCAACAGCGACACCAAGGCCTACTCCTACTCCGAGGTCTATTCCCACGCCAAGAGGGCGGCCTACTCCCCTGCCGAGACCGTGATTCCCGGAATCGGCGAATGGGCGACATAGATCAAATACGCTCGCCGTTTCGCCGTTTCTCCCTTTCGCCGTTTCCTTTTTCTTTCTTACCAGAGATCCGCAAATAAATTCTCGACAACGCAGCAATTTGCGATTACGGACAGCGCCAGCGAGGCGATCGAGATTCGTGAATCTTAATCCGCTTCATCAATTCAACGCTTTAACCACATCACTGATATGAGACGCTCCACAGTTTCACTCACCCTACTGGTTTGCCTGGGTCTACTAGTCGCATTAGGCACTGCTTCAGCTCAGCTGGCGCCCACTTGGAAGCCGCAGGGGCGCGAGCCTTTCGAAAAATATGATAACCCGCCCGCACCTCCTCGGAAGGTCGAGACATCACCGCGAATGATCTCGCGGTTCGGTCCGTTCACCAGTCATCAAGTGAATGTCGATGCGAGTGGTAACAACATCGTGGGCGACGCTGCGAATGAATGCGCGATTTCCGTTGACCCGACCAATCCCAGCAGGATGGCTATCGGCTGGAGACAGTTCGATGATGTTACCTCCAACTTTCGCCAGGCTGGCTATGGCTATACCACCGATGGTGGGCTGACCTGGGCGTTTCCGGGTGTGTTACAACCGGGCTTTTTCCGAAGCGATCCCGTCACGGGCTCGGATGAAACAGGGACTTTTTTCTACCTGAGTCTGCGATCGAGCTGGCCACAACAAACATTTTTCTGTGATGATATGTGGCGCTCGACTAACGGCGGAGCGACCTGGGACCTAATCTCAGGCAAGCAAGGCGCGATCGGAGGCGATAAACAATGGTTTACGATTGATAAGACGTGCGGCCCGGGGCATCACTTTCAATACCAGGCGTTCGATCAGTCGAACTGTGCGGGCGGACTGTTCAACCGTTCGACCGATGCAGGAGTCACATGGGAGACGCCAATTGATATCCCTAACGAGCCCATTTTCGGAACGCTCGATGTTGATAGCAACGGCAACCTCTACGTCGGTGGCGAAGGATTCGATTTTCGGTGCGCGCGTTCGAGCAATGCGCAATTTGGAAACCAGACCCCGGTTTTTGATCAGGTTACCCCGGTTAACATGGGCGGCGATCTGGCTGGCGGCGGGATCAATCCAGGAGGCCTGGATGGGCAGGCATTTCTTGCAGTGGACCATTCGGGTACCGCGACGAACGACAACGTTTACATGCTGGCGAGCGTTCAGCCGCCCGGAAGAAGCACGACCGACGTGATGTTCGCTCGCAGCACCGACGGCGGCGCAACCTTCAGCGCGCCCGTCCGAGTTAACGACGACGACAACCCGAGCAAGTGGCACTGGTTCGGCACGTTCTCTGTAGCGCCCAATGGCCGGCTCGACGCGGTCTGGTATGACAACCGCAACGCGAACAATCTCGATTCGCAGCTTTTCTACTCCTACAGCACTGACGCGGGCGTTACGTGGTCGACGAACGTGCCGGTGAGCAATGCGTTTAACCCCCAAGAAGGCTGGCCGAACCAGAATAAGATCGGCGATTACATCACCATCGTTTCCGACGACACTGGTGGCAATGTAGCTTACGCTGCCACCTTCAACTTCAACCCGACCAGAGGCCAGCACGAACAAGACGTGTACTACGTTCGCGTCTGTCCCAATGCGCCCTGCCCACAGCCGACACCTGGGCCATCGGTCGTGCCGTGCGGTAGTCCTACGCCTACATCAACACCAACAGTTACTCCAACTGCGACACCTACAGCAACCGTAACACCGACTCCTACCGCAACACCGACAGCTACGGCTACACCCACAACTACTCCACGGCCAACGCCGACACCGAGGACTGCTCCATCGCCGAGAGGGCGTCCGACTCCGCGGCCGAGACCGTAGGCCCTGATCTCCAGTGATTAGTGAATTGTAGAGGCAGCCGTGCCGGCTGCAATTTCGCTATCCTCGCAGGCGACACGCGCTTCGGCGCAGATCGAGGGGTATCAGTTTGGCGTCGCAGAGTTCCGCCTCCATTCCGCGAAAATATGAGTTTCAATCCTGTTACTAAAGAACTTCACAGATAATTCTCGACAACGTTGTTGTTCTGGATAAAGGGATCGCGAGCTTTGACGCTCCCTTGGCGCGCCAGGTAAAATCACTGTCAGCTATCCACTATCAGCCATGAATAAAAAACGACTACCAGCCATCAACTATCAGCTATTAGCTACGGTAATCCTTCTGCCGTTCGCCCTTGCTACCGCGTCAGGGCAAACGCTGGCGCCCATCCGCAAGCCGCCTTTCAATGAGCCGCTCGAAAAATATAACATGCCGCCGGCGGCTCCTCGAAAAATAGAGACTTCGCCGCGCATGATCTCGCAATTTGGCGTGTTCACCAGCTTCCAGGCGAACGTCGATGCAGGTGGCAACAACATCCTCGGCGACTGCGCGAACGAGCCGTCTATTGCCGTGAATCCGACAGATGGCAACAAGATGATGATCGCCTGGAGGCAGTTCAACAGTATTAACTCCGACTTCCGGCAGTCCGGCTGGGGATATACTACGGATGCGGGCATACACTGGACGTTTCCCGGTGTCTTGCAGGATAACATTTTCCGCAGCGACCCAGTGACAAAGTCCGATGAGGCAGGGAATTTTTTCTATCTGAGCCTCCAATCGACCCAGGCTCAGTCATTTTTTTGCGACGACGTGTGGCGCTCGACAAACGGCGGCCAAACCTTCACGGAGCAGTCGCCCGACGAAGCCGGGCACGGAGGCGATAAGGAGTGGTTTACCATCGACACGACTGGCGGCACGGGTCATGGATTCCTTTATCAGTTTTGGACCGGCTTCTTTGCCTGCGACTTCGGAGAATTCAATCGCTCGACCGACAGCGGAGCAACCTGGCAGAGTCCGATTAATATTCCGAACAATCCTGATACCGGAGCGATGGATGTGGACACCAACGGCAACCTCTTTCTTGCCGGTGGTGGAAGTCCGTTTTGGTGCGTTCGCTCGTCCAATGCGCAGGATCCGAACGTCACGCCGACTTTTGACCAAGTCACTAATGTCAACCTGGGTGGCAACCTCATTCAGGGCGGCATAAATGGAATAGGACTTTGCGGTCAGACCTTCATCGTTCCGGGACTGGCACTAACAATAACATCTACGTCCTTGCCAGCGTGGAACCATTCAGTGCTAACAACGGCACGGACGTGATGTTTGCACGCAGCACCGACGGCGGGCTAACCTTTAGCGCGCCGCACAGGATCAATGACGATCCCGTTAACCCTAACAAGTGGCACATCTTCGGCACACTTTCCGTGGCGCCCAATGGACGCATCGATGCGGTATGGCTGGATTCGCGCAACGCGGCAAACAACATCGATACTCAGTTATTCTATTCGTGGAGCACAGACGGTGGCGTCACCTGGGCGCCTAATATTGCGGTGAGCAATTCGTTCAATATTCAGTCAGGCTTTCCACAAAATCAAAAGATAGGCGATTACATCACGATTGTATCTGACAATACGGGCGGCAACGTCGCGTATGCCGCCACTTACAACGTCAACCCAAACGCGGTCAACGGGCACGAACAAGACGTTTATTATGTGCGTGTCTTTCCATCGGGTAGCCCTACTCCGACACCGACAGCGAGTCCCACTCCCACGCCTACAGCGACGGCCACGCCTACTGTTACTCCGACAGCTACACCTACTCCAACAGCAACGCCGACTGCTACACCTACACCGCGGCCAACACCCACGCCCCGGACTGCTCCGACGCCGAGAACTCGTCCTACTCCGCTACCAAGGCCCTGAGTCCCGGAGTCGGCGAATCGGCGAAAGAGAGAAAACAGAATTGCCCGCGAATTACGCGAATAGACACGAAAATGGATGAAAAAGAATCATTCGCGTTAATTCGCGGGGTTCAGCTCTTCCTCTGCTTTTCGTCGCATCCTTCGCCAAAATCGTAACAGCATTGTTACATTTCCGCGAAAAACGAGAATTGCCACCAATTTGTTGGCTAATCTCTGACCTCTAAATCATCCGCTAAATAGGTGCCATCCGCGGTTTAAATCTTTTCAGCGGAAATTTCGGAAAAACTTTAAAAAAGTGTTGACATGCTTCCGGCACATCCGATAGCATCCCCACTCCACTTCGCAGGGAAAAACTAACTTCATCTATGAAAAAGAAATCCACTTCGCAATCAGCCTTCTTTAATCTTCGTATCCTAACTGCTTCGATGTTTTGCCTCCTCGGCATCGCTGTGGCGCTGTTCGCCCAGGGAAACCGCACCAAGCAGGCCCAAACAAGTCGCTCCACTGCCGCGCATGACGCTCCCGGCACGCAGAGACCGGACATCGTGCAAATGGTCGGCCCGGTCATGCTGACCACGGATTTACGAAAGCTTCCTTATGTTCCCAACGAAGGAGAGAGCGACGGGCAACGGCTGACGCGCTATCCGCACCCGAGGACGACGGCGCCAGCACCAGAGATTCCTTCTTCGCCATGGTTGAAAGACCTGCTTAAGAACGTTTTCCGGTCGACACCAACGATGCCGGGACCGCTGCTCACATTTGACGGCATCAATTCATCGCAAAGCGCGTGCGGTTGTTTGCCGCCTGATACCGATGGCGACGTGGGACCGAATCATTATGTCGAGGGGGTCAACGTCGTGTTCAGGGTTTATGACAAGTCCGGCAACCCACTCACTCCCCCGACTACGTTCAATTCCTTCTTTTCGAGCTTGACCGGTACACCTTGCGCAAACGCGAACGATGGCGACCCCTTTGTTTTTTATGATCATCAAGCGGATCGCTGGGTGATTAGCGATTTCGCTTTTCCCTCGTTTCCCGGCACTTCATTCTTCCAATGCGTCGGCGTGTCCCAGAGCCCGGACCCGGTGGCTGGCCCCTGGGCCCTCTACGCCATCCAAGTGGACCCGGGGAATCCGACGTTCCTGGGCGATTATCCCAAGATGGCGATGTGGAATGATGGCGGCACTCAAAACGCTTATTTCCTGACAATGAACTTGTTTAGTAGCCCCACGACCTTTAACGGCGTCCGCGCGTATGCGCTCGACCGCGCCAGCATGCTAACTGGTGGTCCAGCCAACGCAATCGGGTTTACAGTCGGCCTCGCTGGCGTGGGCGATTCCTATAGCTTTGTTGCTGCGAACTTTCGCACCGGCAATCCGCCGCCTACAGGCAGAGATGAGATGGTGCTGGCCATCGATAGCCCGGGTAGCGGCGGCGTGACCTTGACCCAGGTCCACGGCCGGTTTTTCCATGTTGATTTTGCCACCCCCGCAAACTCAACTTTCGGCGCTGGCGCCAACCACACGCCGAATGCCGAGATCACAGTCAGCGGCTTTACTGACGCATTCGATGCTAGTTTCAACACCCTTCTCGTGCCTCAGCAGGGAACGTCACAGAAGCTCGACACCTTGGGGGACAAAATAATGACGCCAGTCGTATACCAGAATCTCAGTGGCACCGAATCGCTGTGGGCGGATCACACGATCTATACCAACGCGGGCGGCAGCGGTCCAATGGCTGTTCGCTGGTATCAATTTGACGTCACCGGTGGCACATTTCCCGCCACGCCAGTTCAACAGCAGACTTGGAATAACGGCGGCGACGGATTGTTCCGCTGGATGCCCAGCATAGCCGTCGATCAAAACGGGAACACGGCCATCGGCTATTCCACATCGAGTTCCAGCATATTTCCCTCCATTCGTTATGCCGGCCGCCTGGCAGGGGATCCCCCGGGAAACCTCGGCCAGGGTGAAGCGATCATGACCAATGGCGGTGGAGCAGAAACCAGTGGCTTCGGACGCTGGGGCGATTATACCTATACTGCCATTGATCCGTCCAACGGCATGGACTTCTGGCACGTGAACGAATACCACGTGTCAACGGGTAATGCCAACTGGGCCACAAAGATCGGCAAGTTCAATTTCGTTGGAGGTGGCGGAACACCTACACCCACGCCAACACCTGCTGCCTGCAGTTGGTCAGCCGGTCCAGACCTGCCGAGCGCTGGAACGCGGTTGGTCGGGGTGTTTTTCCCAGCTAACGGCAAGTTTTATGCGATGGGTGGCCGCGACGTCAATAACGTCGAGTTCACTCATCCGTTTGAGTACGATCCCGTCAGCAACAGTTGGACCACTAAGTCAGCTACTTACCCTGACAACCACGTGAACAACATGGCTTGCAGCGTGCTGAACGACAGCGGAACGGACTATATCTATTGCGCGGGTGGATCGGAGTTCACCGGCCAGACCACTAGCGGTCACGTCTTCCGTTATGATCCGGTCGCTGACAGCATCACCACTGTTGCCAGTAACTGGCCGCCTGGCGACGCGGGCACTCTGCCGGGTGGCTTCACTGTTTTCAACAACAAGCTCTACACTCTGGGTGGCTTCGACATCCCGAATGGGATTGGGACCAGCCAGATTTGGGAGTTTACGCCTAACCCTGCGGGCTGGGTGCTGAAGAATGCTACTCTGCCCGTTCCGCTCGGTTACATACCGACTACCACCATCGGCAGTCTAATTTACACAGGTGGCGGGGCTGATATCACCGGTGGCGTTCTCACCGACACGCAAAACTCCTTCGTCTATGACCCAGGGGCTGATTCCATCTCCACGATTGCCCAGATACCCACGGCCACAAGCAACACCCGGGCGGTCAACTTCTGCAACCTGATGTATGTCTTGGGTGGGAATTTTAACGCCCCCGAAAATGAGGTGGACATCTACGACCCGGTTAGTAATACGTGGTCGATCGGTACTCCATTCGCAATCGCTGGGCGTAACTTCGCCGCCGACACTGATGGCACTAATAATATCTGGAAAGCAGGCGGCTACGACAGTGGCCTGGCGATAATTGCCTCGATGGAAATCTTCCACTGTGACGTCAGTCCTTGCGGCGGGCCTACGCCCACGCCAACTGTGACGCCAACACCAACTGTGACGCCGACGCCGACTGTGACGCCACCCCCACCTACTCCTACGCCGAGGCCGACTCCGACGCCGCGTCCGCGCCCAACTCCGTACCCGCGTCCCACGCCTTAAGGAATAGTTAAAAGGTAGAAGCGTTAAACAGTTAAA
>Ga0209160_1003579_pt1 | contig 12632 bp, 17 predicted proteins | sample GraSoiAngelo_153_FD_186167 | JGI IMG/M metagenome (GOLD analysis project Ga0209160, IMG submission 186167) | Grasslands soil microbial communities from the Angelo Coastal Reserve, California, USA - 14_1009_12_40cm (SPAdes) (version 2) | ecosystem: Environmental > Terrestrial > Soil > Grasslands ...
AGTTCCAGTAAGAGTTACAACCTTTCCATAAGGATCAATGTTTTTGATCTGAGCTTCATAAAATTTTGTTTTCTTACACAGAGTCCTAATTGGAATTACAATATGCCTTGTCTCGATCATTCCAGATGCCACTTGGGGAAGCATTGGGGTAAATAGAAGAAAATTATCCTCGCTTACCAAAACTATCTCGATGTCATTATCATGCATAAAATATGACTCTAGGGTTCTCATACATCCAACTCCGGCAAACCCACCTCCCAGAATCAAAATTCTTTTCTTTTCTTCAACCATTTACAATTGAGCACAATTTGCCGGTTATATCCTATAGGTCTGATTATCAATAGCCTTCAAACATTAAAACAAAAATACTAAGGCGAACAGTAAAATATCATAAAATCTGGTAATACTATATGAAGAAAGAGTACATAGTAGTTCGTATTGACGCAGCACCTGATGGTGCTCCATATGTGGTAGTTTCTCTCTCAACTCCTAAGGATTTTAAAGAACAAAACCAGCCGATGTCTCCATTTGGCTCTAATGTCATGGGTTTTTCAAATATGGATGATATGGTAAAAGGACTAAACAAAATGATGTCTGGTGGGGGATTTGGACAAGCTGGGGGAATAACCTCAATGAAACTAGATATGCGTGAATACAAAGAACTCGGGCTTTCGGTAGGAGATAAGGTCTTTTTAGAAATTTCAAAACCAGAATCTCTTGGTGTTTAGAAAACCTTCATTATCTTTTCAATGTTTGAAATTTAGATAGATATAATCAAATTCTATCTTGAAATTTCAGAACGTAAAATTTCATAGGCTCTCGCAGCGTCTTTTTCCCGCAATACAATGACAATCTCATCTTGGCCAAAATAGGCATTTACAAGTTCTATTCCATTGTTATGAAGGATTTCAGACACGTATGAAACTATGTCGGAACCACCCTGAACTTCTGGAACACGTATGCTTATCTTTGCTAATCCTGTTTGAAATGTGTTTTTTTGAAGTGGCAATGATTCCAAAAGCTTCCTTACATCTAGTATATCTTCAGTTAAGACTCTAAACGAATCTGTAAATCTAAAGAACTCATAATCTGGATCTATCTGTGTAAATTTATCCATTAAGGTTGCAGTATCATTTATTCCAAATTCTTCCGTTGAAAATTTAATATCTATAACTCCATCTGTTAGTGAAAGTCTAGCATTTTTTAAAACTGCCTCTTGCTGAATCTCATCTTTTTTCTCAAATGAATCCGCATATCTTTTAATTGCAACAACAATGGTGTTCAAGTTTATGGGCCCGCCAACTTGGGTTTCTACATCATTTTGGATTTTTACGGCAAGTGCTGTGTAATTTATCAAGTCCATCTTTATACAATCATAAATTGAACGGTTTCTAGTGATAATATCGCGTACGGCATCTGGAACCGAAACAGTTGTAACCTTCATAGGTAAATAATATTATGTCATATATAATAGTCTTATGTAATAATGCTATATTCTATATCAAAAACTATATATAATGTAATACACATTACATATTATAAGTGATTATGACATGTTCCTAAACGACGAATTCGACAACATCTTCAGAAGAATGTCTAGGCCATTTATGGATATAGACTCTTTATTTGAAGAGTTCAAGGATTCAGACAACCTCCAGACCTACGGTCCATTCTACTATGGTTATACCATGACAGTTGGGTCAGATGGAAAACCAGTCATAAAAGAATATGGAAATGTAAAACCTGCACTTCTGCCTACAGCTGATGTCAGGGAACCTTTTGTTGACGTTCTAGTTGACGATAAAGAAAAGGTTCTGAAACTTGTAGCTGAAATGCCTGGCGTAGAAAAGAAAGACATCAAGATCATAGTAGAAGGACGCACAGTAAATCTTGATGCAGAACATGGTGATAAAAAATACCATGCCAAAGTACCAGTAAGGCAAAAGGTAGACGAGGATTCTGTAAAAGCAACCTATGCTAACGGAATTCTTGAAGTAAGGTTCAAACTACAAGAAGACGAAAAACCAAAAGGAAAAACTGTGGAGGTTGATTAAACCCCCCATTTTTTATGGTGATTAATTTATGAGCGAAATAATTTTAAAAATAGCAGAAATTTCACAACGCCATGTAGGCAAAGGTATTGCCCTAGTAGATCCAAAAATAGTTGAGGATAACAACTGGGAAACCGGACAAATTTTGGAAATTATAGGTAATAGAAAAAGTCATGTAAAGTTATGGGCTGGTTCGGCAGAAGATTATGGTACTGGAATTATAAAGATTGATGGATTAACACGACACAACATTGGTGCTGGCATAAATGATAAAGTAACAATCAAAAAAGTAGATGCAAAGGAAGCAGAACAAATAGTTCTTTCTCCAATTGAAAAACTAAGCGAGGAAGGATTACAAGAGTACATGCAAACAAATTACGATGGTCATGTTTTAACAAATGGAGATACACTAATTGCAACAACACACCTTGGTGGAAAAACTCAATTAATTGTAACAAGTACTACTCCACCTTCAAAACCAGTCATAGTAACAGAGCGTACTAAATTCAAATTGGGAAGTATGACTAAAGCAATAGATCAATCTATTCCTAGAATTACTTATGATGATTTAGGAGGACTCAAAAAAGAAGTTCAAAAGATACGTGAAATGGTGGAGCTTCCGATGAGACATCCAGAATTATTCGAAAAATTAGGAGTTGAAGCTCCAAAAGGAGTATTATTGTATGGTCCTCCTGGTACTGGTAAAACACTTTTAGCAAAAGCAGTTGCCGGAGAAACAAACTCTCACTTCATTTCTCTTAGTGGACCTGAAATAATTGGAAAATACTATGGAGAAAGTGAAGAACGATTACGCGATATATTCAAACAAGCAGAAGAAAACGCTCCCAGTATAATATTCATTGATGAAATTGACTCAATAGCTCCCAAAAGAGAAGAGGTTACTGGCGAAGTAGAGAAAAGAGTAGTATCACAATTATTGACTTTAATGGATGGTATGAAATCCAGAGGAAAGGTTGTAGTAATTGCTGCGACAAACAGACCTGATTCACTTGATCCTGCTATTCGACGACCTGGAAGATTTGATCGTGAGATTGAAATTGGAATACCAGATGAAGGTGGCAGAAAAGAAATCTTAAACATTCATACACGTGGTATGCCTCTTAATGACAAAGTCAACTTGGATCAAATTGCAAAAGTAACACATGGATTTGTTGGTGCTGATTTAGAAATTCTTGCAAAAGAGGCAGCTATGAGGTCATTACGAAGAATCTTGCCAGAATTAGATCTAGAAGAAGAAAAAATTCCAACAAAAATTTTACAAAAAATTGTGATCACCGATGAGGATTTTAGAGATGCGTTAAAAGAAGTAAGACCATCTGCATTAAGAGAAGTATTGGTCCAAATTCCAAACGTAACATGGGATGATGTTGGAGGATTAGAAACACTTAAAGAAGAATTACTCGAATCTGTTGAATGGCCATTAAAACATAAAGAAGCATTTGAGCATACTGGAGTTACTCCTCCAAAAGGAATTTTATTACATGGTCCGCCAGGTACAGGAAAAACACTGATTGCAAAAGCTGTTGCACATACTACAGAGTCCAACTTTATCAGCATAAAAGGTCCAGAGCTTTTATCAAAGTGGGTAGGGGAATCCGAAAAAGGGGTACGTGAAGTTTTCAGAAAAGCAAGACAGGCAGCTCCATGCATTATATTCTTAGATGAAATAGATGCAATAGCTCCTGCCAGGAGTTCTGGAAGTTCAGATTCACATGTTACCGAAAGAGTGGTTTCACAAATTCTAACAGAAATCGATGGTCTTGAAGAACTTCATAATGTACTTGTAATTGGTGCAACTAACAGGGTAGATATCGTTGATACTGCTCTATTAAGACCAGGAAGATTTGATAGAATAATTGAAGTACCATTACCTGATTCCAAAGGACGTGAAAACATCTTCAAGATTCATACCAAGAAAAAACCTCTAGCAGAAGACGTGAACTTGACAAAACTTGTGGAAATGACAGAAGGATTTAGTGGAGCAGATATTGAGGGTGTCTGTAATAGAGCAGCAATGACTGCAATAAAACGATACGTAAACAATAATGAAAAATTAGTCAAATCCATCAAGATTACACAAGAAGACTTGATTAATGCAATCAAAAAGATAAGACCAGAAAAAACTTCGATGCACGCAGTAACGTCATAAGCTTATATGATAATTCAAGTAATAATTAATGACGACCAAAGAAGCCATCCTTTATGAAAAGTTACCAAACGATAAGGTTCGTTGTACAGCATGTGCTAGATATTGTGAAATTGGTAATGGGCAGATTGGTCTTTGTGGTATTAGAGGAAACAAAGGCGGAAAACTCGAGTTATTTGTTTATGGCAAAGTAATTACCGGCCATATAGATCCTATCGAAAAAAAACCAGTTACTCATTATAGACCTGGTACTAGTATCTATTCAATAGCTACTACTGGCTGTAATTGGTTGTGTAAATATTGCCAAAACTATGACATCAGTCAGCGAAGAAAGATAGAAGGCACCGAGATGACACCTGAAGAGGTAGTAGATCAAGCTATAAGATATGGTGCTGATGGAATTGCTTATACCTATAACCAACCGTCGATCTTCATCGAGTTTGCACGTGATTGTGGGGTTATTGCAAGAAAAAAAGGTCTTTTCAATATTTTTGTCTCAAACGGTTACGATACACCACAGACAGTAAAGATGATGGATGAATTTCTCGATTGTATCACTGTTGACTTTAAGGGGAACGCTGAACCTGATTTCACTAGAAAATACATCGGAGTTCCTGATCCAAAACCAATCTTTGATACTCTAAAAGAAATTAGAGATAAAACTAGGATTCATGTAGAAATAACTGATTTAATAATTCCAAAAGTTGGTGACAATTTAGAATATGCAAGCAAGCTTTGTAAGTTCATTTATGATGAATTTGGACCTGAAATGCCCATTCATTTCTTACGATTCCATCCAGATTACAAAATGATGGAGTTTGAATCAACACCAATCAGGACACTTGAGAAACATTATGAAATTGCTAAAAAAGAAGGACTCACATATGCATATCTTGGAAATGTCCCGGGTCATCCACTAGAACATACATACTGTTCACAATGTAACAATATAGTAGTCAAAAGATATGGTTTTGATATTCAAGGTTGGAATATGGACGAGAACAACAACTGCAAGTTTTGTGGAAACAAAATCCCTATAATTGGAAAATTAGCAGAAAATTATCAACGAAATAGATTCCAATTTGTTTTTTAAAGAGCAACTGCACGCACTGGCGATCCCGTAGCTCCTTTTAGCTTTAGAGGCAAAACAACTAGCTTAAAATGTACTCCTGAAATTTTTTCCAAATTACACAAATTTTCTAAAATTAAGATGCCATTGTCTAAAAGTTGATGATGTACTAAAAATCTTGAATCCAAACCCAAATCAATACTGGGTGAATCTATTCCAACTAAACTTATCTTCTTTTTTACCAAATATTTTGCTGCAAAAATTGATAATCCTGGATTTTTGGTAAAATAATATTTCTTTAATAAATTCTTGTGCCAACCAGTGGCAAATATCAGGGTTGAATTAGGCTGTAATTTACCATGTTTGTTCTCAAATTCAATAATATCTTGTTTGGTGATGGCCTTATCTGCTCCTTTTTTTATTCTACATAAAACTGCATCAGTAACAAGCCGTTTTAGTGGAATTTTATCAATTTTTAGACCATTTTCTATAAAATGAAATGGTGCATCAATATGGGTACCTGAATGTGAACTAAGAAAAATAAGTTCTAGATTGTAGCCGTCATCTTCATTTGTTGCCCATGAAATGAATCGAGGTTGTGGTGATCCGGGGAAGCTTGGAAGTTTTGTAGAAATTTCTAGTGTAAGATCCAACAGTGGCATTAAATTTGTTTTATCAGTGTATCTAATCAATTTTGATATCTCTAATCAAAGGTTAAATATTGTGCAACAAGAATTAACTTATGCCTACAACCTATATTTTACTAAATTCTGACTTGGGTTCTGACGTAGAAATCATTCAGAAAATTAAAGAAATACTGGATAAAGAGGGTAAAGCTGTTCACTATGAAGTCCAAGGAGTATATGGTGTATATGACATAATTGTAAAAATTACAGCAGACAACATGGATCTTTTACGAAACATCATAACAAACAAAATTAGAAAAATCGATAAAGTATATTCCACCTTAACAATGATGGTTATAGAAGAACAAGAATAATAACTAACTTTTTTTAATTGCATCTACAACCTTAAGGATTTGGGATTCTGTATTAAAAAAGTGCATTGAAGCCCTAATCACTTTTTGAGTAAAGATTTCCCGTACTGCAAGAATCATATTCTCTTTCTCAAGCCGTTCTACAACAATTTTTAGATCTTGGTTTAGAAGTGAAAAAGAGACTATGCTTGTTCTTTTCTCCTGTTCTTCAGGTCCATACAAAATAACCCCTGGAATTCTTGATAGCTCTTCACGCATCAGATTCGCAAGCTTGAGGTTCTTTTTTCTAATATTTTCAAGACCTAATCGTAAGAGATAGACAATAGATGCTTCAAGGCCAGCTATGCCAGCCCAATTACGAAACCCTGCTTGGAATTTAGCTGGCATTTCCTTGTAAGCAATTTTACCTTCATGAAAAATTGCTGACTCCCCACCTACTTGGAGCGGTTCTAGCATTTCATTTGATTCATTTTTACAAAAAAATATCCCAGTTCCCATTGGACCACAAAGCCACTTTGAACCATTAAAAGACATAAAATTGCATTTGATTTTATTCACATCAACATCTTCAAGACAACCCACTGTTTGTGCCGCATCTATAAAATAAGGAATGTTTTTTTCAGCTAGAATATTTCCGATCTGTTCTACAGGTAAAATTGCACCTGTATTAAAGAGAGCATGACTTAGTACAACAAGACCCGTGTTATTATCAACCATTTTTTTTAATTCTTCAAGATCAAAATAGCCAACATTGTTGACTTTCAAACTCCTTACTTCTAATTTTCCAGCCAGACGTACCCATGGATAATGATTTGCTGGGTGTTCATGATTTGAATCACGAATTATGATGTTTGATGTCTGTTTTAATTTTAGGCCACTAGCAACCATATTAACTCCATCCGTAGTGCTTTGAGTAAAGATTACTTCATCTGGCTTGCATTTTATTAAATATGAAATTGCCTTTCTTGCAAGAAAAAACTTTTCTCTGACGTAATTGTCTGCTTTTTTTGAATCAGGTCCCATTTCATTATAACTTACAAGGAAATCAGTCATTGCCTTTATGCTAGAAATAGGCATTAGTGAAGTTGATGCATTGTTAAGATAGATTGTATCTTTAAACGGAAAATCTTGAGAAACATCATAATCTAAATTCATTATTATATTACAACCTATCCTATGTATGGTGTTGTTTAAAAATCATGATAATAGTTCAAAGGCTGAAATTATTTTGAATTTACAAAACATACTTGCACAAAACAAAATTAATTCAGTTTTGTATTCAGATTCTTTCCTTAAGACTGGCTTCATTGCAAAACTCGTAGAGGATCTTAAAATGGATGTTTTGTATTTGGATCTTGATTTATTGTATAGTGGATATTTGGTATCTGGGATGCTTAAAATTCCTCATAACCTTACCTTATTCCAACCTACCTCTGAATTATTAAATGAGATGATGACAAAAATTTTGGCAAATTTAAGCACTAAAAAATCTGTAGTAATTATTGATTCCCTTAATGGACTTTTTAACATGTTAAACAAGAAACAGGAAATTGGCAAGATTGTCACCTCATATGTGATGTTGCTGGCAAGCATTGCACATAGTACTAATTCTTATGTTGTAATAGCTAGCATGGTTAGATTCAAAAAAGAAGAAGGCTGGATTCTCTCTCCTACCGGAAAACGTCTAATAGAAGCAAAAAATGGAGAAAAGATTCTACTTGAAAAAAATGATCAAGGGATAGTTTTGAATTTTTTAGGTAAGAATGAAAAATTTGTTATTCCGTCTGATTCAATTCCACTTTAATCCAATCTTTTTATGACATGATATCCAAATTGAGTTTTTACAATATCTGAAACTTGGCCCTTTTCTAAGGAAAATGCAGCTTTTTCAAATTCTGGTACCATCATACCCCTACTAAAATATCCTAGATCGCCACCTCGTTTTTTTGAAACATCTATCGAATATTGTTTAGCGAGATTTGCAAAGCTCTCGCCTTTTACAATTCTTGTTTTTAATTCTTGAGCAAGGCTTAGCTTTTCAACTAAAATATGTGCACAATGAACTTTGTTTGCCATGATTTTAAAATAAAATTAAATTATAAAAAAACGTCGATCAGATATTAACAATAAACTTTTCTTATTCTAAATTTTTAGAATGAATTCATAATGTTAAATAAAATTTTAACACTGTTATAAAAATCCCAAACGCCGTTATAACTTCATTTTTTTGAGCAAGTTATATTAAGATCTATTAGGGAATTAATACTGAATATGCCAGTTGGAATAATACCCGATATAGGCGAACAAATGTGTATAGGTTGTGCACTCTGTGTAGAGATTTGTACATCACTAGGCCCAGACGTATTAAGAGTAAAACCAGTTGAGGGCTGGAAGAGAGGTAAAGCATTTGTCTTTTATCCAGAAAGATGCATCTCAGACGGTGCATGTATAGGAGTTTGCCCAACAAAAGCAATCTTTTGGATGAGACCAATGGACTTTACAGTAGGTCAACCAGTTCCATTATACAGGAACTCTGTATTCGTCAAAGGTTGGACTGAACTAGCAGAATAGGTAGTCCGACAATTAACTTCTTTTTCTACAAACTTTACTAGTAGAAACTATGTAACTTCGTTGTCTAAATATATGGAAAAATTCAACCATAACTGTTGAGCAAACCTGGTAACTTCTGGCGTCGTGTACACGGTAAGATAACAAAAAAACCAACCAACTTTAGCTGGTTAATTAACAATAAACTTGCAGGAAGTGGAATGCCAACATCTGTAACTGAACTTGAATGGGTCAGAAAACAAGGTGTGAAATCTATTATTACAATGACTGAAAATCCTCTTCCAGAGTCATGGGTCAAAAATGTCAAATATCTTCATGTACCTACAGAAGATTTTTCTGCACCAGACATGAATCAACTAGATCAGACTGTTGATTTTATTCAAGAACGGATCAAAAATGAGGAGCCTATAATGGTTCATTGTGCAGCTGGAGTTGGCAGAACAGGAACTATACTAGCTTGTTATCTGATAAAATATCATAACTTGTCAGCAAAGGATGCAATTGAAAAAATACGGAAAGAAAGACCAGGTTCCATACAATCTGAATCGCAAGAAATAGCAATAGGTCTTTATCACAAATTTGTCCACAAATAACTATTCAGGTATTGAAGTAGTTACCAATTTTCCATTTTCAAGCTTGATAAACAGAAATCTGTTATCCTTGAAGATCAAAGTTATTTCATTATTCTTTTCTTCTACTTCAAGTAGTTCTTGTCCTCTGAGTCCATCAAATTTTACCATAGTCTATCTCTAATAATTCCATTTATATCCTATTTGGTAATCTCAATCTCTATTTCTTTAGAATGTGTTTTTCCGTCAAATGGATCAGTATAATCATGTTTAAGCCAAGAAACAAAAACCTCTGCACCAATCTTGTGTTTTCCATTCCCAAGCTCAGATGCTTTGAATTCAATTTTTTCATTAAAATTAAGAAGCATCTCTTGTGCTTCTGCCTGATTTTTTGGAATAAATGGTTCAAAATTTTTTGCTATTTGGACCCAGATCTTTTTTTCTGCCATCTGAGTAAGTTTAGGGTTACGTGTCCAAAACAGCGCAGCCTTTCTGTAGGTATCTATTGGTTTTCCTATCTCACGTTTTCGTAGTCCGCCTGTATAGAGCCTGACTCCGTATTTTAGCTTAAAAGTATTATCATGTTTATTGTATGCTCTTTCCCAGTTTTTTTCATTAAAGGTTTGACGAAACGCACCCATGATAGCAAATTTTACATTTATTGTGACATTTTCTTCGGTTCTAAATTTATCATTTGATTTCTCTAATTCAACATCAGTGATGAAGGTCTTTTCAGTAGACAATTAATCGTAATGGTTTATATCCTCAATAAGTATTTTTTTTATTTACATGGATGCTAAGATAACAAAATCTTCTCCAAAGGAAGTTTCACTAGAGATAACAAAATCTGATATTAGTACATTGTACATAGTACAACACGAACTTCTCCAGGAATCTAGTATAGAATTTGCAGGTGTAATAATGAAGCACCCACTTACTAAAGAATATTGGATGCGTGTGAATACCTCAAAAGGAAATCCACTAAAAGAGATAGAAAAGGCAGCAAAAACTGCAATTGAATATACAAATGAATTAAAAAAAGCAGTACAATCAAAATTAAAAGGTGTTTAAATGAAATTTTGCCCAAAGTGTGAGGTGCGTTTAAAGCAAGATAGCTCCAACTCTTTTATTTGTCCCAAATGTAGTTACAGTGAAAAAGGTGGAAAAGACAGAAAGCAAGTAAAAGGAGAGAGCAGCTCTATCATTGATGTTTTAGATGAAAACGAAAAGACGGAAACATTACCTGTAATAAAAATGGATTGTGAAAAATGTGGACACACCGAAGCAGTCTGGTGGATGCTACAAACTAGAAGCGCAGATGAACCAACGACTCAGTTTTATCGTTGCATTAAATGTAACTATACATGGCGTAACTACGCATAACGTTTAACTTGAAGATGTTTAGACATCTGATTAAGTTTGGTATTTTCTGCAAAAACTAGTGGTTCAGATGAATGGAAAGCAGTCATTTCCGCAATTTCTACGCTTGTAGAAGAAGCTACCTTTGAAGCAACAGGAGAAGGAATTGCATTCAGAGGAATGGATCCATCCCACGTTGCACTAATAGACATCGCATGGCCCAATTCTGCATTTGAAAAATATGAATGTGATAACGATGCTAAGTTTGGTGTAAGAATTGATGAATTTTCTAAGCTGATTAAAAGAGCTGATAAAAAGGACAGCATTGAGATCAGTATCTCAGAAGAAAACCTATTACTTGTTACAATAGGGAAAAATAAAAAATACAAAATGAGACTGATTGAGAGCTCTGCAACAGACACACCTCTTCCAAAAATTTCGTACAATGCAAGAATTGGAGTTACCTCAACAGAGTTTGATAAAATTCTAGGCGATATTCAAGTTGTATCAGAATATCTTTCAATAAGTGCAACTGCATCCAAAGCTGAGTTTTCTGGAAGAGGTGATTCTGGAGAAGCAGTGATAACCTTAGAAAAGGGAATGGCCGAAATGCCTGAAATTGAAGTAAAAGAAGAAAGTACGGCAACCTATAGTTTGGAATATCTTAATAGTATTGTAAAAGCTGTGGGAACTGTTGCAGGTATAGTAATTTGTGAATATTCTACTAAGATGCCTCTAAGACTAGAATTCAAAGTAGCAAATGTAGGTCGGATTCATTTCTATTTGGCACCTAGAGTAGAAAGTTAAAGCATTTAAGGACAATCAAGACAGGTATTACTGAATTGAAACTAGTGCTGAAGTTCGGCGGAACATCAATCTCTTCTGCTGCAAACATCAGACACGTTGCTAATTTTATTAATTCATTATCAAAACAACACAAAATAGTTTGTGTCTTTTCTGCAATCACTGGTGTTACAGATGATTTGATAAGAATAACAACTCTAATTCAAAATAGAAACAACGATGCTGTAAATAATCTTGCAAAAAAAATAATCAAAAATCATATGCAAATTTCAAATGAATGTGTCAAGAATCCCAAGATAAGAAAGGAACTAGTCAACAAGATGACAGTAGATCTTTCTGAATTACAGGAATTATTACATGGAATGCTTTTACTTGGCGAAGTAACACCACGCTCTTCGGATTATCTAATCTCATTTGGTGAAAGATTATCTATCAATCTAGTTGCAGCTGCTCTAAATGATTTAGGTGCTAAAGCAGTAGCCCTTACTGGAAAAGATGCAGGAATAGTAACTGACTCGAATTTTGGTGAGGCAAAACCCCTTATGGACACAACAAGGTTACATGTTTCCCATACAATAGATGCGCTCTTGGAAAAAAAGACCTTACCTATCATTGGAGGATTTGCAGGAGCTGATCAGCACGGGAATATCACCACTTTTGGAAGGGGAGGCTCAGATTATACTGCAACAATCATAGCTTCCAGTATCAAGGCCGATGAGGTCTGGCTTATGAGTGATGTAGATGGTTTGATGACAACTGATCCAAAAATTGTGAAAAACGCCAAGGTCCTAAAAGAGGTTTCTTACATCGAGGCAATGGAGATGGCACTCTTTGGTGCAAAATACATACATCCAAGAGCACTTGAACCACTAGTTACAAAAAAAATTCCACTTCGAATAAAAAGTACATTTAATGTTAAAAATCCTGGAACTCTTGTAACTGCCACCCCGCAAGCTGATGCTCAAAAAACAGTCAAATGTGTTAGTGCAATCCGACACACTGCTCTGATAGATGTTAGAGGAGGAAGTATGGTTGGTGCACCAGGAAC
>Ga0209160_1003586_pt1 | contig 12614 bp, 9 predicted proteins | sample GraSoiAngelo_153_FD_186167 | JGI IMG/M metagenome (GOLD analysis project Ga0209160, IMG submission 186167) | Grasslands soil microbial communities from the Angelo Coastal Reserve, California, USA - 14_1009_12_40cm (SPAdes) (version 2) | ecosystem: Environmental > Terrestrial > Soil > Grasslands ...
GCCGCACGGCGCGCGGCCGAGGATGGCACGCTGGATCCTGCCGCCCTCCGCAGCGCGGCAGACCGGATCGCAAAGGTCCGGACGCGATACGCGTCCACCGGGGGTCCGGGTAACGTCATCGGCTCCGAGGAGCACCGCCGGCAGGCGCAGGAGATCGCGGATCGCGCGGTCACTCTTGTGAGCAACCGGGCACGGCGCATCCCGCTGCCGTCCGGGCGCACGGCAGTCCTCACACTGACCGGCGACGAGGGCGTGGACAGGGCGCCAGATGATCGCATGGCCTCAGCCCTGCGGCTGGGTGCTGAACTGGCGCAGCTGATGCCGGAGGTCACCATCGCCGGGGATGCCAGCCAGGTTGTGAATCACTCCTGGGACAATGTGGTTGTGGCCAGTGTGTCGTGGAGCTCCTCTCGGAGCACGCAGACCCTGCAGGCGCTGCACCAGCAGTTCGGGGAGCGGCTCGTGGTGGTGGGTGCCGGCAACCCCTACGAACTCCTGCGAATTCCAGGTCTCCACGCGTACCTGGCCGCCTACGGGCCCGACCCCGCCAGCATGCGTGCCGCTGCCAAGATCCTCAGCGGAAAGCTTGAACCAACCGGGCGCCTACCCGTCGCGTTACCCGGCCTATACCCCCGGGGCCACGGGGCATAAGACAGCCACCCCTGGATCGTGAGAATGCCTCTCCTAGGGGTCTGACCCTTTTGAAATCCTTTGTCACCCAGTTACACAACGATGGGGGAGAGGGTATGTTGACGAGAGGAGAGAAGGGCGCCGTGAATCACAAGGTGGAGGGTTTGGTGTGAAGGTGCGGCGGGTGCCAGTTATTGCTGCGACCGCGATCGTCCTAGTCGCGGCGGCGAGCGGAGCCGCCGCGCCGCAGGCGACGCTCGAGTTCTGGACGATCTCGCTGCAGCCGTTCTTCACGGACTACGTGAACGGTCTCGTTGCGGGCTACCAGCGCGCGAATCCGGGCGTGCAGATCAAATGGGTCGACGTGCAGTTTCAGGCGGTAGAGCAGAAGCTGCTCGCGGCCGTCGCCGGCGGCGTTCCTCCCGACGTGGTGAATCTAAACGTAGAGTTCATGACGCGGATCGCCGAACGCGGGGCGCTCGCAGACATGGATGCCCTGGTGCCGGCCGCCGATCGGACCAGCTACTTCGAGGGGCTGTGGAGCTCGGGCCGGTACAGAGGAAGAACTTACGGCATCCCGTGGTACATCGCCCCGCCCGTGCTCATCTATAACGGCGAGCTGTTCAAAAAGGCGGGACTGAACGTGCTTGTGCCGCCCGCCACCGAGGACGCGATGATCGAGGCGGCCAAGCGCGTCAAAGATCGCACGCACGTCTATGGATTCATGCCGCCTCTTGACGGCACGCGCCTGATGTACCTGTTCCTGGAGAATGGATTGCCGGTGTTGAGCGAGAACGGCAGGCTGGCCGTTTTCAACTCTCCCGCCCACGTCGCCCGGCTGCAGACGTATGTGGACCTGTTGCGGAAGGATTACTTTCCGGATGATACGCTGCGCCGCGGGTTTACAGGGGCCGTCGAGCGGTACAGTGCGGGCCAGCTCGGCATGCTGGTGGTCGGCCCGCAGTTTCTGCTGCGCATCAAGGAAAGCAACCCCGAGGTCTATGCGAAGACGTTCGTCGCTCCGTATCCGATGGGGAAAGGCAGGGTGATCCACGCCCCGCTGATGACGCTGGCAATGCCGAAGGCCAGTAGACATCAGCAGGAGGCAGCCAAGTTTGCCCTCTATGTGACGAACGACGAGAACCAGCTTGCGTTCTCGAAACTGACCGTGATCTTTCCTTCCACAAAGAAGGCGGCCGCCGATCCCTACTTCAGGCAAACGGGAGCCGGTCCGGAGTGGCAGGCGCGGACGATCGCCGTCGGGGAGCTGAAGTATGGACGCGATCTCACCGTGGTCGTCCCCAACCAGGGGGAGCTGTTCAAGATCTTCCGCGAGGCCGTGGAGAGCGCATTCTTTGGGAAGATGAGCGCGAAAGAAGCGCTGGACTGGGCCGTGCGGGAATGGAACGCCCGCCTGTGATGACGGATCCTGGATGATGGATCCTGGATCCCGGATGAAGCTGACCGCATTCTCCCTGCTTGTGCCGTTGATCGCCGGGAGTCCGGCGGTGTCGGGCGTTGCCCTGAACCCCATAGTGGTTCAGGGTCCTGCTGGCCAGACTGTTCCCGATGCGTTTCTCCCCTCACAACTGCCGGTTGACCTGCTCCCTGTTCCTAAACAGGTGCTGTGGGGCAGCGGAGAGTTCTCGATTACACCGTCGACGCGGATCGTCGTCGGCAACAGCGCGACGGATGAAGATCTCTTCGCGGCCCGCCAGCTGAACGAGGAGCTGCGCGCCCGCTACGGGATGGAACTTGACGTGGTCCGGGAGCGCGATGTCGGCGATCCTACAGGGCAGATTGTGATGGGCGAACCCGGCTCCGCCGCGCTGCTCGACCGGCTGCTTCAGCAGGCGAAGATTTGGGTCACGGCGGCATCCCCGGGCCCGGAAGGCTATGTGCTGCAGGTCACGCGCCGGCAGATCGTCGTCGCAGGATTGGATCGCCCCGGCACATTTTACGCCGTGCAAACGCTCCGCCAGCTGCTGCGCCCCGTGCCGTCGCCTGCGGGGCACCAGTCTGGCCCGGTGGCCGCCGTCCGGGTGGTCACGATTCGCGACAAGCCCGATCACGCCGTCCGGGCGGTGCACGTTCTGCTGGACGCTTCATCCGGTGAGTTCCATTCCCAGCTCATCGATCGCATCCTGGCTCCGTACAAGTTCAATACGCTCATCGTGGAAGCCGAGGACGTGCAGTGGGAAAGTGGAAGGGCGCTGTGGAGCCCTGATCCCCGCGGGGCCACAAAGGCGCAGGTGCAAGAGTTGCTCGAGGTGGCACGGCAGCATCATGTCCAGGTGATTCCGCTCATCTCCACCCTCGGGCACAGCGAGTGGGTGTTCGCCGGGCTGCGCGACGAGGCGCTCTGCGCCGAGGTGGCATACATTCCCAAACAGCTGCGTGAACAGGGCAGGCCGCAGGTGACCTGCGACCGGGCGCGCGGGGTCTATCCTGCCGTATACGATCCGGAGCGCACGATCACGGTCAACGGGACAGCGACGACCCTTAACGAGGCCCTCATCTTTCCCATCCTCAAAGAGGCGATCGACCTGTTCCGGCCGGCCTATCTCCACCTCGGCCACGACGAAGTCCGGGGTCCGTCGGGGTTGCGGTATGACATGGAGCTGTACCTGCGCGATATCGTCACGCTTTCGCGATTTCTCCGGGCGGCGGGGGTGCGGCCGATGGTGTGGGGGGATGTCCTCTGGGAGCGGCGGACGGAGGCCCACGCCGAGCCGCTGTTTGCGGAGCTGCCGCGTGACCTCGTGATCGTACCCTGGAAGTACGAGGACATCCGGGAGTATCCCGAAGTCGCGTACTTCCGCCGGGCTGGCTTTCCGGTGCTGGGCGCGACGTGGTATCGCCTGTACAACAACTACTGGTTCAGTCGTGCGGCAAAGGCGGCCGGAGCGTTAGGAATGGTGCGCGCCACCTGGACCGGGCATTTTCAAAGCCAGGCCGCCCTGACCCGCGCGTATCAGCAGCTCTACACGTATCTGAGCGCAGCCGCCTACTTCTGGACCGCCGGCAGCCCCCAGCCGGACCGCGCGCCCCGGGAGGCGGAGCTGGCCCGGCGGTTTGCCGAGGCATGGAACGCGGGGAGCCAGGTATCGACTCCTATTTCCGGCACGCTGGTGGATCTTTCCGCTGTCGTCACGCAACGGCACATCGACGATGACGGCACCGGGTGGCTTGGCAAGGGGGTCGACTACGATCTGCGCGCGTTGCCGGGCGGCCGGCAGCGGTTCGGCGGCGTCCTGTTCGAGATCCTGGACCCGCGCCGGCACGGCGGCAAGAGTATCGTCATGCTGAAAGGCGAACGCGATGTGGCCGCCGCGATGCCTGAACGCGTCACGATTCCGTGGCGGGGCCGGGCCGGCTGTCTCGTCTTCTTGCACGCCACGCTGGACCGCGCCGTCAACTTTGATGACATCGTGGGACGCTACACCATGATGGTGGAAGGCGGACGGCACGAGGCGATCGACCTGCGGTACGGACGGGACATCAGCAACTGGTTGTGGGATGCGGAGCGGGGGATCGCGTCCATTGAGCAGGAAGTAGTGTGGTCCGGTGCCACACGGGCCGGGAATAATGTGCAGCTGCAGATGCTGCGCTGGAGGAACCCGTCCCCCGAGATCCCTGTTGAGTCGATCGAACTGACCAGCGCTGGCGGGCGCGCGAGCCCGGTCCTGTTTGCGATCACCGCGCTGGACCGGTGTCCGTGAAACACGCCCTGAACCCAAGCGGAGCGCGTGGTTCAGGGGGGCGGCCCACGCTCGTCGCATACCTCTTCTTGCTGCCCGCGCTGGCGCTGCTGGCGGTTTTCACCTTCTATCCCGTCGTCTTCGGCACGGTCCTCGGCCTGTTCGAGTACGACGTGATTAACCCACCCCGCTACGTTGGGCTGCAGCAGTTCCAGCGCTTGCTATCAGATCGCTACTTCTGGATCGCCCTTACCAACTCCGCGAAGTACGTGCTGGTGGTGCCGGTCATCCAGCTGTGTTCTATCCTGCTGGCGGTGCTGGTGAACCGGCAACTGCGGGGTGTGGGGGCGTTTCGCACCGCCTACTACATCCCCGTCATCACGTCCTGGCCGGTCGTTGGGATCATGTGGACCTGGATGTACGATCAGCAGGGCGTGGTGAACTGGGTGCTGCGCAGCCTGGACGTTCTCGCCCGGCCCATCTCCTGGCTGAATCACCCGACGATCACGCTGTACGCGGTGATGTTCGTCACGCTGTGGAAAGGACTCGGCTGGTACATGGTGATCTACCTGTCGGGCCTGCAGGCCATCCCAGCCGAATATGAGGAAGCCGCGATGATCGACGGCGCCTCGCGCTCCCGGGTGTTCTGGCACGTCACCATCCCGCTCCTGCGGCCGTACGTCCTGCTGGCCTCGCTGATCTCCACGATGGCGGCGGTGAAGGTATTCGAGGAGATCTACGTCATGACGCGCGGGGGGCCGTTCTACAGCACGTACACGATGTTCATGTATATCTTCGACAAGGCGTTTGAAGAACTCAACCTGGGCTATGCGGCGGCCCTGGCCCTGGTGCTGGCCGCGATTCTTTTGGTGCTGTCGGCGATCAATTTCCGCGTCTTCCGCCGTGGAGGACTCGAATGGTACTGACGGGAGCGAATGCAAGGAGCATCCGTCATTGCGAGGAGCGAAGCGACGAAGCAATCTCAGTCGAGAGCAGATTGCTTCCCTGCGCTCGCAATGACAGCAACCGGCCATGACGCGTAAGTTCGTGCTGTATCTCATCCTCGCCGCGCTGGCGGTCTTCACAGCGTTCCCATTTCTGTGGACGCTGCTCGTGTCGTTGAAGACGCGGGGGCCGATTTTCTCGATCCCACCCGATCTCAGCCTGACTGGCCTCTCACTGGCGAACTATGCCGGCGTCTGGAAGACGCTCCCGCTGCCGCGGTACGCGCTGAACAGCCTGTACATTGCGGCGATGGGCGTGGGCCTGACGCTGATCATCTGCTCCCTTGCCGCCTACCCGCTGGCGCGAATGAAGTTCTGGGGTAAGAATGTGGTCTTCTATGCGATCGTCGGCACGTTGATACTGCCGGAGCACATCGGCCTGATCGTGAATTTCATCACGATGATGCGGTTGCGGCTGGTCGACACCTATGCCTCGGTCTATCTGCCGAGCCTCGCCAGCGTGTTCGGCATCTTCCTCCTCCGCCAGGCCTACCTATCCATCCCGCAGGAACTGGAAGACGCGGCCCGGATCGACGGAGCCGGCGAGCTGGTGATCTGGTGGAGGATCATGCTGCCGCTCACGGTGCCGGCCCTGGCCACGCTGGCCATCTTTCAGTTTGTGGCGTTTTGGAACAGCTTCCTGTGGCCGATCATCATTCTCAAGACGCCGGACAAGTACCCGCTCGCCGCCGGCTTACTGTATCTGCGCGGGCTGTTCGCCTACAATACCCGGTACATCGCCGCGGGCACGGTGATCGCCACGCTGCCGGTGATCGTGGTTTTTCTCTTCACGCAGCGATACTTCATGCGCGGTCTTACAGCGGGAGCGATCAGGTAATGCATCCTGTTCTACTTTTCGTTCCCCTCGACGGCCGGCCGGTAACGATGGACATCGTGGTCGATCTCGCCCGGGCGGCCGGGGTCGATGTCCGCACGCCGGAGCGTTCGCTGCTCAGTGACCGGTTTCGCTCCGGCGAGGTTGACCGGGTGTGGGAATGGCTGGAGCGTGAGGCAGGCGGCGGAGCCACCGCTCTGATCGCCTCGATCGAAACACTGTGTTTTGGCGGCCTGGTTGCGTCGCGGAAGAGCGAAGTAGGGTTTGAGGACATCCTCCCGCGGCTCCACCGCTTCTACCAGATCGCTGCACGGATCCCGACGTATGTCTCGGCGGTCATCCCCCGCACCCCGCAGCAGCCGACAGATGAAGATGCGTCCTACTGGAAGACTGGAGACCAGGCCGCGATGCTCCGGCATCGCCGCCGCCATCTGGAGTTGAATTCCGACTTGATCTCCGCGGCATCTCGCGAGGTGTTGCGTTACCTGCTTATTGGACAAGACGACACGACCCCGGGGAGCCCGTCTGAGGCCGACCGCGCGACGCTGCAGAAGCACGCCGCGGCGGCATCCGCCTCGACCGCGCTGCTTACCAGCGGTACCGACGAGCTCAACGCGCGGCTGTTCGCGCGGTGGCTGAACGACCTGACCGGCGATGCTCCAACGTTTGAACTCCTGTACACGCACCCTGACACGACCGATCAGGTCCCGCGGTACGAGGCGTTCCCGCTTCGTCACACGGTCGAAGAACACGTGCGCAGCGCCGGAGCCCACATCACCTCGGGCGGCGACATCCTGCTGTGGGTGCATAATTTTACCGGAGGGCAACGCGAGGCGGTCCACCAGATGGGCGACCTCGATCCCGGCAGGATTGAAGTCGTCCTGAACACCGCGCAGGAGGCGGTGCGGCGGGAGCGAGTCGTGGCCCTCGCCGATGTCTGCTACGCCAACGGCGCCGACCGCGCGCTGGTCGCCAGACTGCTGGCTGAGCCTCGCTTCGCGGGAATCGTCGCCTACGCCGGCTGGAACACGTGCTCGAACAGCCTCGGCTCCACGGTGGCATATGCGACCGTAGCCTATCATCTTCGCGCCGCCACCGTACCCGGCAACGACCGGATCTACTGGCCGGCGTTCTTCACGCGCATCCTGGACGACTGGGCCTACCAGTCCCTCATCCGCCCGGAACTCACACGCTGGGTGGAGACGCGAGGCGGAAGCTCATCGGACCTCGGAGAACATGAGGCATCTCTGGAAGCCATGGCGTTGGAGAAACTGCGCGAGGAGGCCCTGCCCGCGCTGCAGCATTCCTTCGCCTACCATCCCGTGAAGCTGCAGCGTGCTGTTTTTCCCTGGCACCGGCTGTTCGAGATCGGTCTAGAGGTGGACGTTGCCAATGCCGGCCGGGGTCGGGGTATCCTCGTTGTCGAGTATGATCCACGCTGGCCTGAGATCTTTGAGAAGGACAAAGCCGCAATCCTCCGGGCACTGGGCCCGCGTGTACACGGGATTGAACATGTCGGGAGTACGGCAGTCAAGGGACTCGCGGCCAAGCCCATTGTTGACGTGCTGCTCGGCGTCGACGCAGACGACCTGGATCGCATCATCGAGCCGCTGGTGGCGATCGGGTACGAGTACAATCCCGACTGGGAGATCTCGATGCCGATGCGCCGTTATTTCCGAAGGCTCACGCCCGATGGCACGCACACGCACCACCTGCACGCCGTGCCCTACCGCGGCGAGTTCTGGAAACGCCACGTAGCGTTTCGCGACTACCTGCGAGCCCATCCGGAAAAGGCGCGCGAGTACGCGGACCTGAAAAAACAGCTTGCGAGTCAGCAACAGGGCAGCATTGACTATACGTTTGCCAAGACAGAGTTCATCCGATCGGTAGAGGCGCTATCCGCTGATTTGAGAAATGGGGCATAGGACGTGCGGAGGGGCGTAAATGAGAAAGGCACTTGTTGGTTTCTTCATATGTGTGGCAATACTGGCATTGACTCGCGTGATTCCACGTCCGGCTTCTCGTGCCGGCATGGTGTTCCTGGTAGCCGCTGACGCATCCGGCCAGGTCTACACGACTTACGGGAACTATTCGGCTGCTGAAACCTGCAATGCCGTGCTCGGGGCCACACTTAGTCCTGGGCGGGGACTTCACCTGGAGTGCCAGGATCTAGGCAGCAAGTTGATTCCTCCGAGAGCAATGTTGCTGGTCGCGTACGCCCTGGCAGTTCTACTTGGCCCCACCCTGGAAGCGCTGAGTTCCGCCGTCACGCTTGCCGCAATCCCGCTGCGCGGCCCCCTTGGGGCCCATCCGATCTTCTGGAGGTTGGCGCAGGGCGCAAGCGCCGTCCTTACCGAGGGCCCAACGGGGTGGGTCGCGAAGTGGGTGTTCGCCCGACTTGGAGATCCCCCCACGCTCCTGGTCGTGGCGGTAATTGGAGTCGCGGTCATTGTCGCCGCCGGGCGGCGCCTGGGAAGAACTCTCGAGTTGCCACGAGCAGGGGCGCGACAGACACGGAAGGCGAGAAACTTCCCCTCCGACGTCAACTACTACGAAGTCTTGCAGGTGCATCCCACTGCCGATGTGGCCGTGATTAAGAGTGCATATCGAACCATCATGCGGGAACTTCAGGCGCACCCTGATCTGGGCGGAGACGAAGAGCAGGCCAAGGTCCTCAATGAAGCCCATCGGGTCTTGAGCGCTCCGGACCTGCGCGCAGAATACGATGCCGTTCGCCGTCCTGCTGATAAGGCCATCGATAATTTCGCTCCCGCCGAATTCACGATGGGTATCCGTGGCACCATGTACGCGGCTGCTACCAGCGCGGCGACTCAGCAGGCCGCCGTGCGCAATGGCTCCTGGGGATATGCCGGGCTTCCGTTCGTCTATCTCATCGCTCATCGGGCTTGGCTGCACCTTCTGGCCAACGTGGTGGGGTCCGTGATTCCGGTGGTCAATATCGGCGTCTATCTATGGTATGTGTTCAATGCGAGGCGGCTCGTGCAGTCTTCCAGAAAGTTCCAGAATTTCGATCAGTACTACGCGGTCCAACAGGCATGGGACAGGGCCGGAAAGTGGATGTTGTTTGTCGGCCTTCTTCTTGTCATCGTGAGGATATTCCACCCCTTCGGATTCATGTGAGCCTTCTCCACGCCACGAAAGCGGCCAGGAGGCCCAAGACCAACGAAGCTCCGGCTGGCACATAAGCACCGTGCGAAAGGTGGTAGACCACAAACACAACCGCCTCGGCCGCTAGGATTGCGCCCGCCCAGCCCGCGACCGCCGCCCACCTGCGCGCGGCCGCCGGAAGCACCAGGCCTAATCCCGCCAAAGCCTCCCCAAGACCGACCAGGCGAATCAGGGCCAGCGAAAAACCCGGCATCATTTTTTCGAGCATCGGCCCCTGTCCCATAATCTTCCCCAGGCCCGCGATAACATACAGAACGGCCAGCACTACCTGCACTACCCATAGCGCAGTGTTCATGTTGCCTTTCCTCCTGAAGGAAGAGTCCCTTAGCTTGATTCCCCGGTCAGAGTTTTAGAAGGAGGGGACTGTCCCCTCCTTCAAGGATTTTCACAGTTCGTCGGCAGTCTACTCCGGCCGAGTGGAGAAATAGGGGGAATGAGTGGATACTGCTTGAATGTGGCAAACAGAATGTGTATGCTGCTTACGATCGTTCGTTCCGCGGTAGCTCAACGGTAGAGCGTCCGGCTGTTAACCGGAGGGTTGTAGGTTCGAATCCTACCCGCGGAGCCACTCTGCTCATCCTCGAAGATCCCCGGAGCTCGTTCATCGGTCTCGATCAAAAGCTGGGCTCGTGACATACGCCGTGCACGACAACGCTGCTGCCGACGCACAATTTGAGCCTTTCCTCAGGCTGATCAGGCGCGCATCGACCGACAATCGGAACTTCGTGAAGAAGGCCGTGAACTGGGCGCTGCGAAGCATCGGCAAGCGGAACAGGCGACTGAACCTCCGGGCAGTGGCTGTGACGAAAGAGATTGCACGGATGGACTCGAACGCGGCCAGGTGGATCGCCGCCGATGCGCTGAGAGAATTGAGGAGCGCAGCCGTCCGGCGTCGGCTGCAGGCTGCCCGCAGGAGCAACCGCGTCTCTTCATGAATCGTTACGCTTAATGTCGCCGCGTACCGACCTCGTCTTCCGCACTGCGCTGGTCGTCATCACCGTCCTCGTCATCGCGGGGCTGGCCTGGCTGCTCATTCAGATCGAAGAAATCCTGCTGGCCGTCTTGATCGCCGCCATCCTCGCGGCAGGCGTGGCGCCCATCGTATCCAGACTCGAGAAGATCCGGTGGACGCGGCGGGGAGTGCGGTTCTCCCGCATCGCCGCGATCGTGCTGGTGTTTCTGGGGATCATCGTTGTGCTGCTGGCCGTCGGCGCCCTGCTGGTGACCCCGCTGGTCATTGAGACCCAGCAGTTCATTGCGAACTTCCCCCAGCGTACTGCCGAGCTGCAGGCTCAGCTGGTGAGCCTCCACGCGAAGTACGCCTGGCTGCCGGACTTGGCCGTGTATGTCCAGCGGCTGCCTCAGGAACTCAACAACCTGTCCCGGTTCTTCGCTCCTGCCGCCGGCGTGGCGTTCCGCTTCCTTGGCGGGGTGGCCACGGTGATCACCGTGCTGTTCATGGCCTTCTACATGCTCGTGGAGGGGCCAGCCATCCGCTCAGGATTCGCGGCGCTTTTCCCCCGACGGGAGCGGGCCAAAATCGAGGAAGTCCTCGATCAAATCGGGGCGAAGTTCGGCGGCTGGCTCCGCGGACAGTTGCTCCTGGGGTTTATCATCGGCCTGGCCGCGTGGCTGCTGACGTCGCTGATCGGTCTGCCGTATCCGGTGCTGCTGGGGATCGTGGCCGGCATCACCGAGCTCGTGCCTATGGTTGGTCCCACGCTGGGCGCCATTCCGGCGGTCTTCCTGGCGCTGTTCCAGCCGCCGGTGAAGATTCTCTTCGTGATTGCGGGGTACGCCGCGATCCAGCAGGCTGAATCGAACTTTGTTGTCCCGCGCGTGATGCGTAGTGCGGTGGGGTTGTCCCCGCTGCTGACCATCCTGGCCCTGGTAATCGGCGGCAAACTGCTCGGGATCATGGGGGCGCTGCTGGGGGTGCCGGTGGCGGCCGCGTTGCAGGTCGTGGTGGGTGAGATCGCGCGGCGTGTCAGACCGAACGAGTGACAGCAGTCTCTTCGGAGTTGCTCATTCCTCGTTGTGCTCTTCGATAAACGAGAGGGCCTGCGACAGCGCCGAGGTCAGGAAGGCCGTCGCCTCGTGCTCGCACAGGTCGGAGAAACCCCGGCGTTCCAGAAATTGTCGGAGTGCCGGCACGAGTTTCGACAGTTGCCGCGACATGTAGGAGAACAGGTCCCAGTAGGCTTCTTCGGCGGCAGGATCTCCCGGGCCGGCGCGCTCCATCAGGGTGAGATAGCGCGAGTGCAGGTCCCTGTACTGCGCATCGTGCTCATGTTCTTGCCGCAGTGACTCGATGATCGCGGAGATCTCCGAATCTTCGAGCGCTTCCTGCGACAGAAAACTCATATCCAGCAGCAACTCGCTCAGTTCTTCGGTGGGATGCCCCAGATACAGTTCGGCTTGATGCTGCTCAGGTCCGATCAGCCTGCGCAGCTCCCGGGTCAGTTCGTCGTCCGCCTTGGGCAGTTTCGGGGGCCGGCCGTTCCGCATCAGCGGCACGGTCCCTTCCCGTAGGGAGACGCGCGCCAGCGCATCCTGGCCCAGCCGGCGCCGTACGTACGCGGTCGCTTCGGTCTCGTCGACGGCTTTGGTGGACCGGAACACCAGCGTGTCGCCCGTGTATCCACGATAGCGCCAGCCGTCGCTCGCCAGTTCTTCCACCCACCGCGCCACCTGGCGCAGCCACGGCCCGTGCACCGCGGCGCCCCGCAGCAGCGCGGCAATGACCGTTTTGGCCGACCGTCCGCGCAGCGCAAACTCGCCCGGCTGGTCGAACAAACGGATTGCGAGTTCCATGTGGGTTTGGCTCCGTCCCATCGAATCACCGCACACATTGCCCGCGGGCGCCTTTAGTATAGCACGATGCCCTGTGACCGCTGAACGAGATGCAATCGCAGTGTCCCGTCGCGCATGAGGTGGGACAGGAGATGATCTGCGCGGAACGGAAAATCAGCACGAGGTTTCCCTGAGGTTCCTGATGCCATTTGAGCGCGCAGCACGCGAGACACTCGAGTCCTCCGCGCTGGCTCCCTATGCCGTGCGCAGCGCATCAGCGCGCCGCCGCTATCATGAACGGCCCGATGCCTATCGGACCGAGTTCCAGCGCGACCGGGACCGCATCCTGCACTCCACGGCCTTCCGCCGGCTGCAGCACAAGACACAGGTGTTCGTGGTCACGGAGGGCGATCTGTACCGCACCCGCCTGACGCATACGTTGGAGGTGGCGCAGATTGCCCG
>Ga0209160_1003587_pt1 | contig 12612 bp, 14 predicted proteins | sample GraSoiAngelo_153_FD_186167 | JGI IMG/M metagenome (GOLD analysis project Ga0209160, IMG submission 186167) | Grasslands soil microbial communities from the Angelo Coastal Reserve, California, USA - 14_1009_12_40cm (SPAdes) (version 2) | ecosystem: Environmental > Terrestrial > Soil > Grasslands ...
CGGCCCGGTAAGGAGTCTGAGGTGATCCCGCCAAACGAAGTTACGGACTTCAATCTTCTCTACGCTCAGAACTGCGCAGGATGCCACGGTGCGGACGGCAAGGGCGGGGCAGCCATCGCTATGGCCAATCCCGTTTTTCTCGCAATCGCCAACGACGCCGCAATTCGCCACACCGTTGCCGACGGTGTGCGCGCTACTGCAATGCCCGCGTTCGCGCAGAGTGCAGGGGGAATGCTCACTGACAAACAAATCGACGCCCTGGTGCGGGGAATCCGATCCTGGGCGAAGCCCGAAGCTCTCAACAACGTTACTCCTCCACCGTATTCGTCACGGGCTCCTGGCGATGCGCAACGCGATGCCGATGCATATCGAACTTATTGCTCCTCTTGTCACGGAGCAGACGGCCGAGGGGGTAGCAAGGCCAGTTCGATCGTGGATGGATCTTACCTAGCTCTGGTGAGTGACCAGTATCTTCGAACGATAGTGATCGCAGGCAGGCCCGAATTGGGTGCGCCGGACTGGCGCGGTGACGTCAGGGGCCGGCACATGTCGGCACAAGAAATTTCCGATGTCGTGGCGTGGCTTTCCAGCCACCGGACACAATTCCCCGGCCAGCCGTACCCGATTTCTGCCGACCGAGCCAAGGGAGGACTTCGATGAGTGAAGAAAACGGAATGTCCAGACGCGCGATGCTCGTGAAACTGGGGATTGTTCTTAACGGGATTGTCGGCGCCGCGTTGGCTGTGCCGATCGTTCGTTTTCTCCTTTCACCGGTGACGCGCGAAAAGAAATTCGGATACGAGTCGTGGCTTTCTCTTGGCGGGCTGGAACAGTTTCCTGCTGGCCAGACTCGGCTCGCCACTTATCGCAATCCTGTGGTCAATTCCTGGGACGGCGAAACCGGCGACATTGCTTGCTGGGTGCGGAATGTCGACGATCAGACCTTCCAGGTTTTCGCCATCAATTGCGCGCACCTCGGATGCCCGGTGCGCTGGTTCCCGCAATCGAGCCTGTTCATGTGTCCCTGCCACGGCGGCGCGTACTACCAGGACGGGTCCCGTGCTTCAGGACCTCCCGAGCGCGGATTATTCCAGTACCACTACAAGATTGAGGACGGAAAACTTCTTATCAAAGCTGGCGAAATGCCGACCCCTGGTCAGCCCGTAGCAAATAAGGCCGGAGGGAAGACGACATGCGCCTGATCCAAAAACTCGGTGACTGGTTCGATCTGCGGCTGCAGCTTGGCACGCCGATTCGCGAAACGGCTCAGCACCCGGTTCCGCGCGAGACCGCAAGCTGGTTCTATGTTTTCGGTAGCGCCGCGCTTACTTGTTTCATGCTCCAGGTTGTAACCGGCATATTGCTTGCGCTGATCTACGTGCCTTCTGCAGGAGAGGCGTGGAACAGCCTCCAGACTCTCAATCACGGTATCTCTCTTGGTTGGTTTATTCGGGCCTTGCACGGCTGGGGTTCAAATTTCATGGTTGCGATTGTCCTGATCCATATGGTGCAGGTCTTCCTCTTCGGAGCCTACAAGTTTCCCAGAGAGCTCACATGGATCGTTGGTGTTCTTCTTTTACTGGTGACGCTTGGAATGGCTTTTACTGGCCAAATCATGCGATTTGATCAGGACGCGTATTGGGGATTAGGCATTGGAGCATCGATTGTCAGCCGAGTTCCCCTGATCGGCCCCTGGGCTGTCAACCTAATGCTCGGTGGCCCGATCATCGCTGGCGCGACGCTTTCGCGATTCTTCGCGCTGCACGTTTTTGTTATCCCCGGATTGTTGATCGCCTTCGTCGGCGTGCATTTGCTCATGGTGCTGAAACTTGGAATTAATGAATGGCCGATGCCGGGACGCATTGTTAGGCGCGCTACATACATGCAGGAATATCACGAACTGACGCATAAGCAGGGTGTGCCATTCGTGCCCGGCGCGGTGGGGAAAGATATCGTGTTTTCCGGTTTCATCCTTCTTGCGATTGCTGCTTGCGCGCTCTATTTTGGCCCCTTCGGACCAAGCGGCCAACCGGATCCAACGATTATTCAGACTGCCCCGCGTCCTGATTTTTTCTTTCTTTGGCTCTATGCGCTGCTCTCGTTTTTGCCCCCGTCAGCGGAGACACCGATACTGCTAATCGGTCCCGCCATCGGAATCATCGTGCTGCTGGCGCTTCCGTTCTTCGCCGGCGAAGGTGAGAAGAGCTGGAAGCGCAGACCGATTGCCGTGCTCACGATTCTGTTGACCGCAGTGGCTCTCGGTACGATGACGCATTTGGGTCAGCACACACCCTGGAGCCCTGTCATGGATGCCTGGAGCAGCGAGCCGATTCCATCACAGTATGTGCACGGACGCACCGCCTTGGAGCGCCAAGGTGCGCTGGTTTTTCAAGCCAAGCAGTGTCACAACTGCCATTCGCTCGATGACCGAGGAGGTAAGCGCGGGCCTGCCTTGGACAGTGTTGCTCTGCGGCTCAACGAGGACCAACTCATCCGCCAGGTAATCCAGGGGGGCGGCAATATGCCCGCCTATGGAAAAAACTTGAGTCCGGCGGAGACCACGGCGCTAGTGGCGTTCCTTAAAACTTTGCATCCGGCGACTCAAGCGCCCGCGCGTGATGCTTCTCGCGCTATCGCTCTGGGCGCAGGCCAAACTACCACCGGCCGCTAGGTACCTATTTCTATGCCATTCGAAATCCACGGCCACGTGCAACACGGGTATTTCTCTTCGCTGACGACCGTTATTTTGGTGCTCCTGGTATTCGTCTACTCGCGCGGCTGGTTTCGTCTTCGAAGTGCTTCCCCAATTTCGTTTCCCCCATGGCGGCTTGCCGCGTTCGTGGGCGGACTGTTTGCACTATGGATCGCTCTGGGCTCGCCCCTGGCGGCACTTGATCATCAGTTGCTCACCATTCACATGATGAAGCATCTTCTGTTGATGGCAGTGGGCGCTCCTTTGATTCTATTGGGGGCACCGGCTCTGCCGCTGCTGTGCGGGCTCCCCAAATGGTTCATGCGTCGTAGTCTGCCTCTCCGCAGCAGGACGCCACGATTGCTCGGACATTTTTTCAGTAACCCTGTTTTCTGCTGGCTCGCGGGCACGGCCGCAGTGATCGCCTGGCATATTCCCACTTTGTTCCAGTTGGGCCTATCGTCGGAGGCTTGGCACGTCGTAGAGGACGCATGCTTTCTGTCGGCGGGTCTTCTGTTCTGGCGACCGATCATCCGGACTGGACCGCGTGACGCCATGGGGCCTCGATGGTCCATGCCCTTGTACCTCTTCCTCGGTACCCTGCCCTGTGACATTCTTTCCGCGTTTCTCACATTTTGTGGCCGCGTTGTTTATCCAAGTTATGTGTCCGCGGCCCGCATCTTCAGTTTGTCTCCTCTACAGGATCAGGAGTGTGCCGGCGCGCTGATGTGGGTTTGCGTCACGTTCGCCTATCTGATCCCAGCAGTGGTGATCACCATGCGGATCCTCTCGCCCGGCGATGCTCAGAGAGAAGCGCAAGACGTCTTGTACGAATTTCCAGCACCCAAACTGAGTGGCACAGAAGCGGAGATCGTCTAAAACATGGCAGCCGACCCCATCCTTATTATTGCTACCCAGACGCGGCTCGCACCCGCACGCGGTCAAGCAGGCCCAATCCGCTCCGCAATGGCCGATTACTGGGCCCTCACCAAGCCAGAAGTCAATTTGCTGATCGCGATTGCAACCTTCGCCGGCTTTTACCTGGCCTGTCCTCGCCCACTGGATGACTTTCCGTGGCTCCTGCTGGTTAAGACCCTATTAGGTACGCTGCTGGTCGCAAGCGGCACCGGTACACTGAACCAATACGTCGAACGTCGTTTCGATGCTCAGATGCGCCGGACTGCCAGGCGACCGCTCGCTGCCCGACGGCTGAAGCCTTCGGCGGGTTTATGGTTCGGCATCGCGCTCGCTTCGGTGGGCAGCATCTATCTTGCGACAACCGTCAATTTGCTTGCGAGTCTGCTTGCGATTGTCACGCTGCTGTCTTACTTATTTCTCTACACTCCGCTCAAACGAAAAACGCCTTTTTGTGTGTTGATCGGTGCGTTTCCGGGCGCTATGCCGCCTCTAATTGGCTGGGCGTCAGCAACGGGCACCCTGAGCCTGGAAGCATGGATGCTTTACGCCACGCTGTTCTTCTGGCAGTTCCCACATTTCATGGCAATCGCGTGGATGTATCGCGATGACTACGATCGCGCCGGGTACTTCGTGCTTCCCCATGGCCAGGCGAGAATTCGTTTTGTGGTTCTGCAAACCATGTTGCCCCTTGTGGTGTTGCTCCCGCTTGTTCTGCTGCTTGGCGCCATGGGCCGACAAAGCGTTCTCTACTGCTTCGCAACTTTGCTCCTCAATTTGGGCTTTTTGTACTACGGTGCAGAATTCGTGCTTCGTAGATCTAGCGGGGCTGCGCGCCGGCTCCTCTTGGCATCCATCATTTATCTTCCGCTGCTATTCGCGCTAATGATGCTGCCTATAAGCTAGAGGATCCGTCCGATGTCGGGTTGCCCCCGCTTACGGCTTATCTTCCGCAGGGATCGGAAGCTTCTCCTCGATCCTCCGGATTTTCTTGGGTGCATGTCTCCGGAAGAGGCGCTTCATGTCCGGCGTAAATTCGCGCAGAAGGTCGGTTATCGCATCCGAGCTCAGCGCACCGCCGAAGCGATTCATGGTGTCAGCGAAAGTTCGGTCATGTCGTGGGTAATAGCTGTTTTCCAGCGAACTGGCGAACAAAGCGCCCAGGAACTCGGACGTGTTGAATGCGCTATCGCCGTTGTCGTTCCTGGTGACCACCACTCTGGTCGCGGCATAGCACGCGCGGGAAATAAACGTTCTCTTGTGCGAAGGAAAATAGCGAGGATCCTGATGCAGGATCGTCGAGAGGGCAAAAGTCTGGATGAATCTCCGCGATTCTGTATTTGCCAAAGTCGCGCCAAATCGCTTCGCCCAACCCTGCGCACCTCCGCCGTAGTGGGGCCACTGTCCCATTGCGTGGGCCCAAGTGGCCTGAAAACCTGCTGACGCGAACGTGTATGGCGAATACGTGCTTTTCAGAAACAGGTGGAATTTGCAATGCGCGGACAGGGGCGCATAGGCGAAGGTCCCAATCGTCATGTCGGCTTCTTTGCCCGTCGCAGGCGACTGGGAATTATTGTCAGGTGCGAGTAAGCTGCACGGATTGGTCACCTTTTGATCCACCGATCCCTGCTGAATCGAAGAAGGTAACGGCGTCTCTGGGTGGGCGGATGAAGACTCCGCGGGGGCGGAATCCTGCGCCTGCGCCATCGCAATCGAGACCATCACCAGAAACACATAAATTACAAACGCCATCGCACCACCCGCTGTGCCACGGCGGCGTAGATGCATTGCGGTGGACTGCCAGAACATGAGTCTCACTCCGAGCCCGGGGCCGTTCATGCGTTCATTCGGCCCCCGGGCGACAATCTACCGAGGATTCATTTAGCTTCGTCAAGCTGGTGTGATTCCGTCTCTGCTCTGCCTTCGCTACAACAATAGCCGCGCTTGATCCAAATCCACGTTTGCAAAACTAACATCCATGTCAGGCCGGAGCTTGTTGCCCGCAAGCGAGGCCACTTGATCAGAAATGAGCTGCCGATCCCTGATGGTTTCCTGCGCAACGCGCAGTACCGACTGTGCTTCCAGCACTTCGTAGTAGGACTGATCCACTTGCAGTAGAGTGTTTGCTCGCGCGGTAACGATATTCTCTTGCTCGGCTCGCGCATGGAGACTGGAACTAATCACCAGTTTCCGAGTTCGGCCAAAATCGGTCACTAGTTGTTTGACCATCACGCCGTTCGAATATCTGTCATAGATGATCGAGTTGTTCAACCCTCCGGCCGCGACGCGGCTGGCGTGCTCTGCGTAAGCGCCCGACAGACTGCCGTTCGCCGTCAGATAGTAAGCGGAGCGAGCCTGACGGACCATCTGGTCTGCCGCCACCGCCATCTCCCGCGCCGCCTGAATCTGAGGATGATTTTGTATCGCAATTCTCTCGGCATCCTCGATGCGTGAGACTCTCTGTCGACTGCGCCGCCACCGTCGTGCTGAGCAGGGCAGCGCCCGACAAGATAATCAGACCAGAAACTAAATCATGCAATCTCGGGCTCTCCCACACGTATCAAGTTACTGGCCGTGTCCTGTTGGGGCGTCGTTGTTCACTTCGTGAGACTCGATCGATTGGCGCAGCACGATATGCGATGAATCATTCAAGTCGGTGACGATCAGGAACCTGTCCGATGGCACACCCATAGACGCTCCGGCACCGCCAGAGAGGGTCTTTAGCGGACCGACGGTTTGAACGATTCCTGCTCCATCGGGATTGGTCTTCAAGACTGCCAGAGGTTCGAGTTTTCCGAAAGGCGCATGATCAGACTCCGCGAGGTACACCTGGTATTGCGACTTAGGGGTCAGACCCTCCGCAGCAATTTGAAGAAGATCCACCAGGCCGAGCGAATTTACGGCCACCGATGCCTGTGCATCGGGCAATGCGGATCCTCCTGCTTGCAGGTGCAAACGTGCAGTATTGGCGGCTTCACCAAGTGGAGAGAGATTCTCAGCGCCAGATCCGTTTGGAACTGCGTTCGGCACGTACACCAGAGCTTGTGTCGTCTGTCCAATTGGAATGTTAGCGATCACCTTGTTGCTCACTGTGTCGATCGCGGCCGCCATGCTTCCATTCTCGAGAGCGACATACACTCTTGAACCGTCACCTGATGGCCAAATACCGTGCGGAAGACTGCCGACCGGTATAGTAGCAACCAGCTCCGGATTTGGACCTCTGCGAAACGCCTTTACCTCGTTTGCTCCGCCGATAGTGACGTAAGCAAACTTGCCATTGCGGTTGTTGGCAAAGTTCACGTGGTTCGTAATTGGCCCTGTCTCAAGCACCGCCTTCTGTTCAAACGGCGGCTTGGCGCTGTAAATCTGCACTTTGCCTGCGTCCTTCAGTGTGATCCATACTTCGTCATTTTCCGGACTTACAGCGATGTTCGGGCAAAACGGGCTCACCTGCGGCACACGCTTGAGAATTTTGTGTGATGCCACGTCAAGTACGGTCAGCTCCGGAGTGAAGCTGGAACAGACAAACGCATACTGCCCGTCCGGGCCAAACATAGTCATGCCTGGACCATTGGCCACCTCCACGCGACGGGTTTCCCTCATTTGTATTGGGTCGATGACCGAGACATAGTCTTCGCCGCGCACGGTCACCCATAATTCGCTTCCGTCCGGCGTGAAAAATGCTTCGTGTGGCGACCGGCCAACGTACACCGTTCCCTTCATCCTGTTCGTTGCCGTGTCGATCAGCGTTACCGCATTCGAGCCGACGGACACGACGGCGACTGTCTTTGAATCGGGCGAATAACCGAGACCATGCACCAGGAGCTGACCTTTGTAGAGCGGACTAAGAGAGCCGGGTGCCGGATCGCCAAGCCTGATCACGCCGACCAGCTTGTTCGTGGACGGGTCAATGACAGAAACCGTGTTTGAAGTCTGGTCGGCGGCGTAAACCCGATCGCGGCGGGAGATCGGAACGTCCGCCCGGCCCCATGGCGCTTGTTGCGCGAACGCGCCGGATAGTAGACAGAAGAGTGGTAACCAACGAGGTATTTTCATGCTAGTTCTCCTTTCTCGCCTGAAAAGCGAGTTGCTTTCTTATTTGTGAGGCTCGTGCTGCTTGAGCCACAGTTGCATCAACTCAATTTCCGATTGCTGGTCGGCAATAATCTCTTGCGCCAGTCTGCGCATTTCCGGATCCTTGCCATGCATAAGTTCGGTTTTGGCCATATCGATTGCCGCCTGATGATGCGGGAGCATCAATCTGACAAAATCAACGTCACTGTCTCCTGACGGATCTATCGATTCCACGTCGATGTGCATTTTTTCCATGCTCGCCATCAATTCGGGCCAATCGTCTTTCCCAACAACGCTGTTGTCACTGTGCTGGTGAGCACCTTGCTGTTGAGCCGGCAACCCGCCAGGAGAGATCAGGGCTAACAGAATCGCAAGCGACCAAGGCCACTTTTTCACTTTGGCTTTGTACTGCATATATGTTGATGTGTTTGCCATGCTTCAACCTCCTCCTAATCTCTGCGAATGTTTTTTGTCTGTCTCTCGAGTGCCGAGTGTGTAGCGGACGATGGCCTCTCACTTGGCAGACGCTGTCTGATCACACGTCCCTTGTTGACTTACCTTGTGGCGCACGATTCGCATCTTCACGGTATTGCCAGGAAAGTCCAGGTACATCAGGCGTTTCTCGATGCGAACCGGGACAGAACTGTTGGCGGAAAGCGCCGAAGGCAAATCATCGAGTTCGGACTCGTAACGCCCGACGTAGACGTTACAGTTCAATCGCACAGAAACGTTGTAGAGATAGTAATGCGACTGCAATGGTGTGCGATCAGCATCAGCACCTGTTCGTACGGGCGGGGTCGCCACATCCTGTTTCTGGACGTTGACGATTGTCCCTTGTTGGGGTTGTTTGGACTGACCGACTGCGTAAGTAACCGTCACAGCGCTGACGATTGCGAGAATGCTGACACACAAACGAATTTTCATGAGTGTCCTCCAAAGATAATCGAGGCAATCCAGTTGCCACGGATCGCGCATCCTAAGTCCTCGGTTGGAGTTGGATTGCTCTATTTTGCTTGCACGCCCTTGTCAGCCGTTCGACACGCTGACAGCATTCGGACGCGAGGCCGCTCAGAACGGGAAGCGCACCGAGAGAATCCAACGATGATTATCCCGGTGGAACTGCGTCACGGCGATCTGTACGCCACCGCCAATCGTAAGATGGAGTCGCTCCGCCAGTGGAAAGCTGCCCAGCACGAGGCCCGGAGTCAGGAAAACTTCCTTCTTTCCATCCAAAGTACCGCCCGACCAAAAAGTAGAATTTTGTTCAAGCATGGGCCAGATCTTTCCCTTGATCTTGTGGTCTACCGCGGTGTTGAAGATGATCGTCCGACCCAGGAGATCCGCGCCAGTGGCTGGAAGATTAGCGCCAATTGTGCTCTGAATGTCCCAAGGCCCGATGCCCTTTGCAGCCGCAAAAGTAGGGGACAAGATAGTGTGGCCCTGCCCGTTCGGCGGGGTTCCCGTCGGGAACGATCCACCAAGAAAGAATCCCACAAAATAGTCGCCCTTGCCTTCGGGTGCGGAAAACGCCCGAAACTTCACTTGCCACGCGAGGTCTCCAAACCCATCCGGGGTCTTTGATTGATGCACAATGTAGCTTGGCGGAAAAATCCCGACTTCCAGGCGAGTTGTAGGGATGATTTCCAGACCGCGGGACGCACCGTAGTTTGAGGTTGTCGTATTGCCCGTGGGATCCTGTTGCCAGGACATATCGTAGCGGAATTGCTGGACCAGCAGCACATGAGTTGTAACGATCGGAGAAACAAAGTGAGGCTGGTTGGCACGGACCTCGTCCACTTTACGCAGCCACGAGTGCACCCAGTCGTCCTGGGAGCGACTATTGTTGCCGTTGGCATCGATCTGATTCGAATCCTGCTGAGGAATTGCGGCTGAGGTTGGGGAGCATCGGTCTGTAGACTGGCTGCAAAACGAAAGAGATTGGGTGAAGGAGAAAGGCGAAGCGTTGGTTTCGCCTGACGTCTGAGCCAGCAGTGCGGCAGGAAAAAGAGAAAGCAGGATAGCGATCGAACACAAAAGACGTTCTGCCAGTCGTAAAGCATTGGCCCACGATGGACGCCATCCAGTCGATCTCCTGCAATCGTGATCTACTCGCATGAGAGTTTTAAATCGGACGTGAAGCGTTTCCGTTGCTGCTCCTCCAACGCGCGGCTCAGCTCTAAGACAAGGCTTATCAGCTTCTCCGGATCGGTCCTTACTGGCTCGTTCGGCAAGTAGTCTCCAAGCACTCGCCTGGCGCGCATTTTGAATCTCTCTACTTTCGTCCATGATTGATTCTGTGCCTGCATCCATGTTTCCGAAACTTGCTCCGCACAAAGTACAGGATTTACCTCTCTCTCAAGATCAGTCGCGCCACGAGAATGAACTGCCGCACGTCCGCCGATGGACACTCCGTCAGCATGTCGACCATCCGAGCGTTTGCGCCTGCGGAATCATCGGCCCGGCCCCCACATGCAAGACGGTGAACCAGAACGATCTAATGGATTTCTTCTGTGTGAACAATGTTTGGAAGTGCAACTGCATTTCCGGGAGCAAAGGAGATTCACCATATGAAAGCTGTACATCGAACAACAATTTGCACTGTGTTTTCCCTGATGATGCTGGGAGCTGCGTTCGCCCAGCACATCCAGACCGACTTTGATCACCAAGCCAATTTCTCTCAGTACAAAACCTATTCGTGGCAGCAAATCAAGGCTGCTGATTCGCTGTGGGATTCCCGAATTAAGAATGCTGTGGATGCCCAATTGGCAGCCAAGGGTTGGACTCAGGTAGACAGCGGTGGCGATGTAGCTATCGTGGCGATTAAGACCACCCAGACTCGGAGATCACTTCAGACCTTCTATGACGGATTCGGTGGGGGTTGGGGCTGGCGAAGATTCGGGGGTGGAGGGTTCGGCGAGGCGACGACAACCGAGCAGGACTACAAGGAAGGAACGCTCGTAGTTGACATGTTCGACGCAAAAACGAAGCAGTTGATCTGGCGCGGCAGTGCTGAAGACATGCTCTCAGACAAGGCCGATAAAAATGAAAAGAACCTCGACAAAGGTGTAGCAAAGATGTTCAAGGATTTCCCTCCGGGCTCGAAAAGGGGTTAAGCACAAGTTCCAACACTGAGTCGCGCCCGGAGCGTTATTTCGTAATCTCACGAAAGTCCGAAAGCCCAGGAATATCGCAGCAATGGAAGTTACTCCATGAACCGGCGGGGATTTTTGCAACTCATTGGTGCTACCGGTGCTGCGGCGCTGATGTCTTCCTGCAATCGGGTCAGCTCTGTGGTGGGAGCTCTATCGAGCCCAACTGAGATCGTTCGGTTCCCCGAAAAAACAGAGATGATCCTGCTCACCGACCGGCCGCCGCAGTTGGAAACACCGATCCACTATTTTCGACAGGATCTCACACCGAACGAAGCTTTCTTCGTTCGGTGGCACCTTGAAGGAATCCCGACCTTCGTGGATCTCCGAACATTTCGACTCAATGTCGGCGGCCACGTCCGGCAACCGTTGCAGCTCAGTGTGGACGAACTTCGATCGCAGTTCGAGCCAATCTCCATCATCGCCGTCAATCAATGCTCCGGCAATTCTCGTAGTTTTTTCAAGCCTCGGGTTCCGGGCGGTCAGTGGAAGCATGGCGCTGTCGGGAATGCCAAATGGACCGGTGTTCCCGTGAAGTCGATTTTGGATCGCGCCCAACTGAAGTCAGGCGCCGTGGACGTTTCATTCAATGGGCTTGATGTCCCACCACTGCCTTCTGTGTCTGACTTCGTGAAGGCCCTTTCGATCGACCACGCACGGGATGGGGATGTGATGATCGCCTACGCCATGAATGACCAATCGTTGCCCATGGTAAACGGCTTCCCTCTGCGCCTCGTCGTGCCGGGGTGGTATGGAACTTATTGGGTGAAAGCGCTCAGCGACATCACTGTGTTGCCCCAGGCCTTCAGCAACTTCTGGACGGACAAAGCCTATCGCATTCCCAACGCTCCAAATGGCACCGAATCTCCAAAGGATTTGGCCAAGGACACAGTTCCTATTAATCGATTCAACGTACGTTCCATATTCGTTCGTCCCGACCCCGATGAAATCTTGCGTCCCGGAATGCCGACTGAAATTGAGGGCATTGCTTTCGACTCCGGTTACGGCATCAGGCGAGTGGAGGTGTCGACGGACGGGGGAGCCAACTGGACAGATGCCCGACTGGACCCGGAAATCGGAAAGTACTCGTGGCGACGCTGGCGGGCGTCCTGGATACCAAGAAACCGCGGGCAGTATCGACTAATGGCTCGCGCGACAAACGCGGTGGGAGAAACTCAGAGCAAGGAACAGTGGAACCGCAGCGGCTTTATGTGGAATGTAATTCAGCAGGTGGACGTCAAGGTGGGATGACAACGCATGACCGCAAAAACAAAGGGTGTGGTTTTCTCGCTGGGGCTTGCGGCATTGCTCGTCAGCTGCGGACGTCCGTCAAACACTTCAAAGGAAGCAGGTCAGGGCATCCCCAACGCAAGAATGGAATTGATGCGTGATTCAAAGTCAGACAGCCCTGTTCATACCATCGTGATGCCGCATGACGAGCCGGCGTTTCCGCCGGGTCCTGGGCGGGATGAATTTGTGACCGCCTGCGTCGTTTGCCATTCGCCGCGATACATCACTATGCAGCCGCGATTTTCCCGGAATACGTGGCTGGGCGAAGTCAACAAAATGAAAGACGTGTACGGCGCACATATTTCTGATGAGCAGGTGCTGAGGGTTACGGAATACCTGGTTTCTATCAATGGAAAGGCCGGCACGGGTCAAGGTCCGAAGGGCACATATGGCGAATAGCATCGGAAGTGAGCATCAGCCGCCGTCGCGGTCGCCGATACGCCTGGTGGGCTCTGTGCTGCTACTGGGTACGCTGCTTGCCTGGTGGGGAAC
>Ga0209160_1003588_pt1 | contig 12612 bp, 11 predicted proteins | sample GraSoiAngelo_153_FD_186167 | JGI IMG/M metagenome (GOLD analysis project Ga0209160, IMG submission 186167) | Grasslands soil microbial communities from the Angelo Coastal Reserve, California, USA - 14_1009_12_40cm (SPAdes) (version 2) | ecosystem: Environmental > Terrestrial > Soil > Grasslands ...
CGTTCGCTCCAGGAGCGGGAGGGCCGTGAAGAGCTCGCGGAGGCGGTAGGCGAGAAAGAACGCGCCGAGGCCGTAGACCCAGGGGACGAGGCGAGGCGCGACGAGCCGCCGGAAAATCGCGACCATTGCGAGGAGCGCGCCGGCCTCGAGCAGGAGCCAGGCTGTGCGCGGCTCGCCGGAGTAGATCCAGGGCGACGCCAGCACGGCCAGCACGGCACCTGAGGCCACCGGTCGTTCAAGGGCCATGGGAAGGGCCGGCAGGGCTGCTCCATCCTCGCCGGCCCAGACGCGTGCTCGCGTTCGCGTCCACCAGAGAGCCGCGACGAGGACCAGGAAGAGCACGACGTGGACGACGATGCGCTCTGACTGGTCTTTCACGAACCGTACAAGAGAGTCGGTCTGGGCTGCGAACGACCCCTCGATCCTCCCGGGCAGGTCGACGAGCCCTTCGGGACGCATTTTCCAGATTGGCGGGCTGTCGAGCACGAACAGCGCGCCCGCGGCGCGCCGCCGAGCCCGGTCGATCAGGTTCAGCGCGTCATCGCAGCGCGCCAGCTCCTTCGCGACCTGATCTTGCAGGACCAGGATGGCGACATTCTGAACGTCGACACGCTTTTGGGCCGCCGCCACCGACGCGAGGACCTCGTCGACTCGCGCGACCACCTGAGCGGGCGCCCTTTGCTTCACGATGTCCGCCCGAGTCCTGGCCCACGTCTCGCGCAGCTCCGCCAGCCGCTGGCGTTGCTGCTCCAGCCAGACGGCCCGGGTGGTCAGCGTATCGATCCAGGCGACCAGCGCGACCCGGCTCGACTGCCATGCGTCGACGAGCGAGTCGAGCGTGGCCAGTCCGGGTCCCGAGTCGAGGGTTTCGCGGGTCCGCGCCGTCCGGTCGTCGAGACGCGCGCTGATATCGGGCAGGGCACGATCGATTCCGACGACGGGCCGGCTCGGCTCGAGGTCGCGCTCGAGTGTGCGCAGGTAGTTGACGACTTCATTCGCGCGCGCTGAAACCTCGGCGCTGGGGATCGAAGCGGGGGGCTCCTTCGGCGCTTGCGGAGCTTGTGCGCCGGGGGTAGGAGATTGCGTCGGGGCGGGTTGAGGTTGCTTCTCGGCGGGCGCAGCGTATGCGCCGGGCTCGCTCACCGGCAACAGCATCACGACGATCATCAACAGGAGCAGGCGCCCCGCGAACGACTTCACGGGCAGAGCATGGCCTAACCCTCCCGTTGCAGTCCATAGGGACCTTAGGCTCATCCGCTCCGCTGAGTCCGTTGGACCAAGGTCCCATTGGAACGGAGCTGGCGGCTGGCGATCATCCGCAGGGCGTGCCCACTGCCCAGACACCGAGTATCTTCGATCCAGTTTCCAGCCCGGCGCTGGCGATCCGGGAGCTGTCCTTCGTTGTCCTCGGCCTCTCGGCCGTCATCTTCGTGGTGGTGGCCGGGGTCGCCGCCTACACCCTCGTCCGCTTCCGGAATCGGCCCGGCGACGGCCGGCGTGAACCCCCCCAGGTCTACGGCAGCACCCAGATCGAGCTGGCGTGGACGGTGGTGCCCTTCCTCATCGTCATGGTGCTGTTCCTCGTCACCGCCCGCTACATCTACGGGATCGAGGGACGCGCGATGCCCTCGGACGCACTCGAGGTCACCGTCGTGGGGAACCAGTGGTGGTGGGAGATCCGCTACCCCCGGCTCGGGATCGTGACTGCCAACGAGCTGCACGTCCCGGTGAGCGATCCCGCGCGGCCAGCGCCGACCTTCATCACGCTCCAGTCCGTGGATGTGATCCATAGCTTCTGGGTTCCCCAGCTCGCCGGGAAGATGGACCTCATCCCGAACAAGACGAACCGCATGTGGATCGACCCCCGGGTCCCGGGGACGTACGTCGGCCAGTGCGCGGAGTACTGCGGGACCCAGCACGCGTGGATGCTGCTCGAGGTGATCGTCCATCCCCGGGACGAGTTCGATCGCTGGGTGGCCGCCCAGCAGACCCCGGCGGTGGCTGATCCGGCGGCCCGTGCCGGGCGCGAGCTCTTCCTCTCGCTCTCCTGCATCAACTGCCACACGGTGCGCGGCACTCCCGCCAACGGCGTGTTCGGCCCCGACCTCACCCACCTGATGAGCCGGCGGACCATCGCAGCGGGGGCTGCGCGCAATACCCCGGAGGCGTTACGTGCGTGGGTGGACGCTCCGGGAGCCATCAAGCCCGGCGTCCTGATGCCTGCGATGAAGCTTGCGAAAAGCGAGCTAGACTCGTTGACCACCTATCTCCTGACGCTCCGGTGACGACAGGATGATGTCGTGAGCGTGCTCTCTCCGACCTTGATGAGCCCGGAGGCGGCGGCCCGGCGCCCGTGGCTCGAGCACGCCCACGACTGGGTCGTCACCGTGGACCACAAGCGCCTCGGCATCATGTACGTGGTCTCCGGGCTCGTCTTCTTCGTCGTGGCGGGGATCGAGGCAACGCTGATGCGCCTGCAGCTCGCGTGGCCCGGGCTGCACATCGTGCCGCCGGAGACGTTCAACCGGCTCTTCACCATGCACGGCACGAGCATGGTGTTCCTGGTCGGGATCCCGATCGTGTTCGGCTTCGGCAATTATTTGGTCCCGCTGATGATCGGTGCCCGCGACCTCGCCTTCCCCCGACTGAATGCCTTCGGTTTCTGGATCTTCCTGTTCGCGGGACTGCTCTTGCACTGGAGCTTCATCGGCGGGGAAGGGCTCTCCGGGTCGGGCTCGGCGCCGGCGGTCGGCTGGTTCGCCTACGCACCGCTCACGAGCCGCGCGTTCACTCCCGGCAACGCCACCGACTACTGGAATCTCGCGGTCTTCATCGCCGGTGTCGGGACCATCGGCACGGCGATCAACATCGTCGCCACCACGCTGACCATGCGGGGCCCTGGCATGACCCTCGGTCGTATGCCGATCTTCGTCTGGACGATGGTGACGGTGTCGGCGATGACCCTGTTCATCCTGCCGCCGCTGTCGGCGGCCCAGATCATGCTGCTCCTCGATCGATTCCTCGGCGCCCATTTCTTCGACACCCAGGCCGGCGGGTCTGCCGTCATGTGGCAGCACTTCTTCTGGTTCTTCGGGCATCCCGAAGTCTACGTGCTGATGCTGCCGGGTTTCGGCTTCGTGTCCGAGATCATCCCGGTCTTCTCCCGCAAGGTCATCTTTGGTTATGCGACCCTGGTGGCGGCGACGGTGTCCATCGGCGGGGTGGCGCTCTCGACCTGGGCCCACCACATGTTCGTGGTCGGGATGGGGACCGGTCTCAACGCGGTCTTTGCGCTCTCCACGATGCTCATCGCCGTCCCCACCGGGATCAAGATCTTCAACTGGCTCGCCACCATGTACGGTGGCCGCATCCGGTTTCGCACGCCCATGCTCTTCTGCTGCGCGTTCCTGTTCCAGTTCCTGTGCGCCGGCCTCACCGGAGTGATGCTGTCCGTGGCGCCGTTCGACTGGCAGCTCAGCGACTCTTATTTCGTGGTTGCCCACTTCCACTTCGTGCTCATCGGCGGCCTGCTGTTCGCCATCTTCGCGGCCATCTACTACTGGTTTCCGAAAGTCACGGGACGAATGCTCTCCGAGCGGCTCTGCCGGTGGCACTTCTAGCTGCTCGTCGTCGGGTTCAACCTGACGTTCCTCACCATGCACGGTCAGGGAGTGCTCGGAATGCCTCGGCGGATCTACACGTACCCGGCCGACCGCGGTTGGGAGATGTGGAACCTCGTCACGACGCTCGGAGTGCCGCTGCAGATCGTCGCGGTCCTGATCTTCGCGGTGAACGTCGCCGTCTCGCTGCGGCGTGGGGAGCGGGCGGGCGACGACCCCTGGGACGCGTGGACGCTCGAATGGGCCACGAGCTCGCCGCCGCCCGAGTACAACTTCGAGACGATCCCGGTGACCACGAGCCGCCGACCGCTGTGGGACATGAAGCATCCGGACGACCCCGACGGGCCTCACGAATGAGCGCGCACACCGCGGTGCACGAGTCGACCGTCGGCCACGAGTGGCGGGGGCGGGCGGGAATGATCGGTCTGATCATCGCCGAGAGCTCACTCTTTGGTGTGTTCGTCGTCGCCCATCTCTTCTATACGGGAAAGAGCGTGAACGGGCCGTATCCGAACGACGTGCTCACGATCCCCGTGATCGGGACCATCTGCCTGCTGTCGAGCAGCGTCAGCGTCGCCCTCGGCGCTCGCGCGCTCGGGCGCGGCAACGTCCGGCGCTCGGGAGCCTGGCTGCTCGTGACCGCCCTGCTCGGCGCCATCTTCCTCGCGGGAACCGCCCGCGAGTGGCACCGCCTCATCTACCGCGACGGCCTCACGATCGCCACGAACCTCTTTGGGACGACGTTCTATCCCCTGGTTGGGCTCCATGGCTCGCACGTGATCGTCGGGCTCGTGATGCTCGGGCTCTGCTGCGTGTTCGCCGCCACCGGAGCGCTGAGGGCGGTCCATGCCGCGCGCGTGGAGATGGTGTCCTGGTACTGGCACTTCGTGGACGGAGTGTGGGTGGTGGTCTTCACCGTGGTCTATCTCATCGGTCGATGAACAAATCCGGGCCGGACTCCCACGCACTGCCCGCGCCCACCGTGTGGCCCATGGTGGTCGCGCTCGGCCTCACCCTGGTCGGCGCCGCTCTCGTCACGCACGTGGTCGTCGGCATCGTGGGGCTGGCGCTCGCACTGATCGGCGGCGTCGGCTGGTGGTACCAGGTCCTGCCCGAGGAGCAGGTCGAGCACGTTCCACTGGTGCCGTTCGCCGAGCGCGCCAAGCCGATCGTCCGCGTCTCCGCGGCGGTCGAGCACCTCGAGCTCGGCGAGGCCGGGCACCGCGTGAGGCTGCCGATCGAGGTCCAACCGCTCTCGGCCGGGGTCAAGGGTGGTCTCGTCGCAGGCGTCGCGATGGCGGCCGTGGCCCTCGCCTATGGCGTCCTGCTCCAGCGAAGCCTCTGGTACCCGATCAACGTGCTCGCCGCCGTGGCGATGCCTTCGATGGCGCGGGCCGACGTGCCGGAGCTGCGCGCTTTCAACGCCACCGCCGTCGTTCTCGGTGTCGTCGCCCACGGAATCGTCTCGATACTGGTCGGCCTGCTCTACGCCACCATCCTGCCCATGCTTCCTCGACGACACGCGCTGTGGGGCGGCCTGATCGCTCCGCTCCTCTGGACGGGATTTCTCTGGGCGTTGCTCGCGCTCAGAAATCCCGTGCTCGCTGCGCGCGTGGACTGGTCGTGGTTCGTCGTGTCCCAGATCGCCTTCGGGCTCGTCGCAGGGTTCGTGGTGGCGCGCGCAACGCCGATCGCGACCATGCAGACCTGGCCGCTCCAGATGCGGGCCGGCGTGCATGCTTCGATCGAGCGGGACGAGAGGCAGTGAGCGCTTCGCGCTCGGCCCTCGCCGCCGGCCTGGCGCTCGGAGCAGCCGTCGTCTTCGCCGCCTGCGACGCGCTGCCGGGGAAACCGAAGCCCGGCGCTCACGACGTCCTCCCATCACAGGTCGTCGCTTTCGACGGGCTCTACGCTCGCCACTGCGCGGGCTGCCACGGAGTGGACGGTAAGCTCGGGGCCGCGCGGCCGCTCAACGACCCGGTCTACCTGGCGCTCGTTCCCCACGAGCGGCTGCGGCAGGTGATCGCCCGCGGTGTGCCAGGCACCTCGCAGCCGGCCTTTGCCCGAACCGCCGGTGGCGATCTGACCGACGCGCAGATCGACGCGCTGGTGCAGGGACTGATCAACACCTGGGGACGCCCGGAGGTGGCCCGCGATGGCGAACTCCCCCCGTACGGCGCTCCGGCGCCAGGCGACGCGGAGCGGGGGAAGGCAGTCTTCGTCGTCGCGTGCGCTGCCTGTCACGGCCTGGACGGACGAGGCGGACCCAAGGGCGGGTCGGTTGTAGACCCGTCGTATCTGGCCCTTGTGAGCGATCAGGGATTACGCACGACGGTGATCGTCGGGCGCCCCGACCTCGGGATGCCCGACTGGCGCGGGTACGTCAGGGGACAGCCGCTATCGCCTGAGCACGTCGCGGATGTCACAGCGTGGCTCGTGGCCCAACGGCGGCCGGTTCCCGGGCGACTCCCCACCATCACCGACACGCCACGCCCAGCACGATGAACGGAGAGGACTAGAGCCATGTCTTCACGACGCGGATTCCTGTTCAAGCTCGGGCTTGCGTTGAACGTGGTGGGCGCCGCGCTCGTGGGAATTCCGGTGATCGGGTTCATCACGGCGCCGATGCGCCGCTCTGGCGGCCAGTCGTGGATCCAGGTTGGTTCGGTCGCGAATTTTCCAGAGGGCGAGACCCGCCTGGCCATCTACCGGAACCCGGTGAGCGTGGAATGGGACGGTGCCACAGCCAACACGGCGTGCTGGGTGCGCCACGTCCAGGGTGACCGGTTCCAGGTCTTCGCGGTCAACTGCACGCACCTCGGCTGCCCAGTGCGCTGGTTCGCGCAGTCGCGTCTATTCATGTGCCCGTGCCACGGCGGGGTCTACTACGAAGATGGCTCGCGCGCCTCGGGGCCGCCTCCGCGGGGCCTTTTCGCCGGGCCGGTGTAAGCGGGGCGCAGCATTGGCGCTGTTCTCGTCCATCGGCAAGTGGTTCGAAGACCGCGCGGGGCTCGGCGAGGCCGCCATGCCCGTGCTCGATCATCCCGTCCCGCGCCGCACCGCGAGCTGGTGGTACACCTTCGGGAGCGCCACGCTCGCCCTCTTCGTTCTCCAGATCGCGACGGGAATCTGCCTGGCCTTCGTCTACGTGCCATCGGCCGACGAGGCGTACAAGAGTCTCCTTCACCTCAACTACGAGGCGCCGTTCGGATGGTACCTGCGGGCGGTGCACTTCTGGGGCTCGAACGCGATGGTGGCCGTGATGACGCTCCACATGATCCAGGTCTTCCTGTGGGGAGCTCACAAGTACCCACGAGAGCTGACGTGGATCGTCGGAGTGTTCCTCTTCCTGTGCACGCTCGGCATGGCCTTTACGGGGCAGCTGATGCGCTGGGATCAGGATGCGTACTGGGGGCTCGGGATCGGCGCCTCCATCGCCGCTCGCACTCCATTCGTCGGCCAGACGGTGGTGCATCTGATCCTCGGAGGGCCGATCATCGCCGGCGGCACGCTGTCGCGTGTCTTCACGGCGCACGTATTTCTGATCCCCGGGATCCTGATCGCTCTGGTGGGTCTCCACCTCTGGCTGGTTCTTCGGCTCGGCGTCAACGAGTGGCCGATGCCGGGCCGGCTCGTCGATCGTCAGACGTACCGGCTGCGCTACATGGAGGAGATCCATCGGGACGGTGTGCCCTTCGTCCCGGATGTCGTGCGCAAGGACATGGTGTCGATGGCCGTGGCCGTCCTGCTCGTCCTCGCCTGCGCCGCGATCTTCGGTCCGTTCGGTCCCCACGGCGTGCCTGATCCGACGATCATCGACACGGCGCCGAAGCCAGACTTCTACTTCCTGGCCCTCTTCGCGCTGTTCGCCCTGCTGCCGCCGTGGACCGAAACCGCGCTACTGCTCATCGGCCCGCCTCTGGCGATCGCGCTCCTTCTGGCGGTGCCGTTCCTGGCGGGGACCGGAGAGAAGAGCTGGAAGCGGCGGCCAGTCGCCGTGCTGGGGGTGATTCTGATCGTCCTCACGGTCACCACGCTCGCCGGACTCGGAGTGATGGTGCCGTGGTCCCCGGTCATGGATGCGTGGAGCGGCCTGCCCACGCCGGTTGAGTACGTGCATGGCCGCACCGCGCTGGAGCTCCAGGGAGCGCTCGTGGTGCAGAACAAGCAGTGCCGCAACTGCCACTCGCTCGGCGGGTACGGCGGCCGGCGCGGTCCCGCGCTCGACGACGTCGCCACGCGACAGACGCGTGATCAGCTCATTCGTCAGGTGATCCAGGGCGGCGGCAACATGCCGGCGTACGGAAAGAATCTGTCCCCGGCCGAAGTGAACGCGCTCGTCGCCTTCCTCGAGACCCTGCGTCCGGCCAAGGCTCGCGCCGCTCAGCCTGTCGTCGACCCGAGACCACCAGCACCGCGATGAGCTATCCCGCCGGGCCCATATCAGGCCCAGAATCCATCGTGCTCGCCTGGAATTTCGATCCAATAGTCGTGGCGCCGGTGCTCACCGCTGCTGCGCTCTATATATATGGATGGGCCCGGGCGTCCCGTCAGATGGCCGGACGCTTCGACCGGCGCCATCTTTGCGCCTTCCTCACCGGGCTGGTGGCGGTGGGCGTCGCGCTGGTCTCGCCTCTCGATTCGCTCGGGGAAAGTCTCCTCCTGGCTCACATGGGCCAGCATCTGCTCTTGATGCTGGTCGCGCCTCCGCTCCTCTGGCTCGGCGCTCCGGTAGCTCCGCTGCTGCTCGGGCTCCCGCGGAGGCTACGGCGCGCAGTCGCGGCCGGCCTCGCCCTTGCGCCGGTCCGAAAGCTCGCCGAGTCGGTGAGGCACCCCATCGTGGCCTGGGTCTCGTTCTCGCTCGCGTTCTGGGTATGGCACGTGCCCGCGCTCTACGACCTCGCGCTCCACTCGGAGGCCTGGCACCACGCCGAGCACGCGTGCTTCTTCATCACCGCGCTCCTCTTCTGGCGCCCGGTCATCCTGGCCTGGCCCGCACGATCGGCGTGGCCACGGTGGGTGATGATTCCCTACCTCGTACTCGCCGAGGCCCAGAACACGGCCCTCGCCGCGATCCTCACGTTCTCGGACCGCGTGATCTATCCGGCCTACGCGGCGGCGCCGCGACTCGCGGATCTCTCGGCCCTCGAGGACCAGGCGATCGCGGGCGTACTCATGTGGGTCCCGGGCTCGATCGCGTTCGTGCTGCCCACGATCGTTCTCGTCGTGCACATACTCGGTCCGGCGCGCTATGCGCGTGCGGATCACGATCACCCTGCACGAATCGCGGGCGGTAGGACCTGAGTCCCATGGATTTCGGCGAGGGTGATGGAGCATGGTGCACCGCATCCGAACCTCATGAGAATGAAGCCAATGAGCGCTCGATCGTGGCGGCTCACTCTGGCGTTGACTCTGGCGGTCGCGGTGCTCACACCGAGCGTGGCGCCTGCGCAGTCCGCGACCCAGCCCGGTTCTCCTACCCAGTCCAGCTCTTCTGAGACACTCGCTCGGCCTCGCGCTGGCCCTGCCGCGCTAGTCGATGGTCTCGCCGAGGATGCGCGCACGCGGAGGAAGTAGTCAGCGCCGAGTCGAACCGCCGATCACTTTGACATTGCCACACCGTTGCCGTCTCGCAGGCGTACCTCGCGCTGCGGGAAGGGGATCTCGAGCCCCACGTCGCGAAGCGCAGCATATACGGCGACGCCTAGCTCGCTCCGGACTGCAGCCCATTGATTGAAGCGGCCTGTCCACGCGCGCAGCTCGAAGTTCAGCGCACTCTCTCCGAAGCCCATGAAGAGCGCCTCGGGCACCGGCTGGGCCAGCACACCGGGGTGCGCGTGCGCCACCGCCAGCAGCAGTTCGAGCACCTTCTCCGGGGCGCTGCCGTAGGCCACCCCCACCGGCAAGTCCATCCGGCGCAGACGATCCGAGTATGTCCAGTTCGTCAGCTTCTCGGACACGAGGCTGGCGTTGGGAACGATGACCTCGGCCCCCTCCCAGGTGCGCACAGTGGTCGCGCGGATGCCGATCCGCCTCACCTCGCCGGCCAGATCGCTCATCTGGATCGCATCCCCCACGTGAATGGGGCGCTCGACAAGCACGATCAGCCCCGAGACGCAGTTGTTCACGACCCCCTGAAGACCGAACCCGAGACCGACGCCGAAGGCTCCCGCCAGCACCGTGAACTTGTTGAGGTCCACCCCCAGAGCTCCTACTGCCAGCAGGAAGCCGAGGAAGAGGACTGCGTAGTGCAGCAGGCTTGAAATCATATGCGGCAGGCCGCGCGCGAGGCGCAGGTGCGGGTAGACGTCCTCCTCGAGGACGAAGCGGATGCCGGTGGACACCAGGAACGCCAGCCACACCGTGATAGCGAAGGCGAGGACGTCGCCGAGGGAAATACCCATGGCGCCCCGCCGCAGCTCTGCGGCGAGTACCGCCTGGCCAAGCCCGAGCGCCCACTCCAGCACGCCGACGAAGCGGAGGGTGCCTATGGCCCAGATGGCGGTCATCATCCAACAGAACAGGTAATGGCCTCGCCGCTCCAGAAGGCTCCGGTGCCGATGGACCATCCCCAGGCGCCGCAGCGGCCATACCCGGAGGGCGAAGGCCAGCAGACCGTCTGCCACCTGAACTGCGGCAAAGGCGATGATCGCCCCGAAGGCGCTGAAGAGGAGGTTCGCCCCGAGCGTCCGCGCCAGGCCCATGGCGCCGTAGGCCGCGGCCGCAAACGCTCCGGTGCAGACGACCAGACCGAAGACGGCGACGGCACGCCGGGCAGGAGGCGATTCGGGCGCGCGACCCGACCGGCCGGAACCGAGAAGCCACGCGAGCCCCGCCATCGCACTCAGCATCTCCAGCAGGAGGAAGGCTTGATCGATCGCGGGGACCATGGCTAGCTCGGCCCGGATGCGATCGGTGAGACACAGGGCGGCGACCGCGTAGAGCTCGGGGACCGGCGCTGGCCCGAGGAGCGGCCGCACGATCCGAAGCACCGGCAGCAGCACGAGGAACCCGATTGCGTCCGTGACCACGCGTGGCCGATCCGGAAAGATAAGGAAGACCGACACCAGGGCGGCGACCGTGGCCGCCGAATAGGGACGGTCGAACAGGACGGCAGCCGGCAACGCTTCTTCGCCCGCAGCGGCCTCGGCGCGCGCCCGCCGCCTCGCCGCGCGCGCCATGAAGATCAGGCCGGTGAAAACCAGCCCCTCGAGGAAGAGCCCACCGGCGTTATCGCCGACGAATTGACGGACCTGCGCGAGGCTGGCGACGGCGGCTTCATCGATGCGGGCGGGAAACTCCCCCAGACGGTACCCGTTCGACTCGAGACTCCAGATCGGCGGCGTGGTGCGTTCGAATATCCGCATCCAGGCTCCCTGCCGATGCCGGTCGATCCGGGCCAAAGCATCCTCGCACCGCGCCTCCTCGTCGGCCACCCTGTCCTGTAAAACCAGCGTGGCGGCGCGCTGCGCCTGAAGGCGTGCGCGCATCGCCTCGATATCGGCCACGACGGCATCCACCCGCTCGACGACCGCGGCAGGAGCGCGCGAGGCCTGCGCGTCTGAACGCGTCAGCGTCCAGTTGGCGCGGAGGCGCGCCAGCTGGTCCAGCGCCGCCTCGAGCTGAGTGGCCCGTTTGGTGAGGACCTCGACGTACTCGATGAGCTCCCGGCGTCTCGACTGCCACGACTGCTGGAGCCGCTCCACGATGGTGCCAGGCGGCGCCGCGTTGAGAGTCTCGATGGTGGACTCGAGCTCCGGCCCCAGCCGGCCACTCACCTCGGGCAGTCGGGCCTGGATCGCGTCGATCGCGGGCCTGGGCGCAGTAAGCTCTTCGGTTTCGCGGAGGCGCTTCGCGACCTCGTCGGCACGTTTAACGATCTCCGGCACCGGGATCGCCTTGGGAGCCTGGGGCGCCTGGGCCGCTTGCTCCGGTCCCGACACCGGAGGGATCTTTTTCTGCTCCGCCGGCGGCGCCGGAGCGGCGGCCGACGGGGCCGCCGCTGCCGCGAAGCCCCACGCCAGTGGCGTCGCCATCACGAGGAGCGCAGCTACCGGAAGCGCAATTGCTGCCGTCGGTCTCAAGGTCGTCATGAGTGGGCCTCTACACTGGCCACGAAGGAACGAGCTTGACGGGCAGACCAAACAGGCCTGAAGTCCGTCCTCTCATTCGGAACGTGGGCTTGGTCGACACCTTCGAAGCCGAGCACGCGCACACCTGGAACGCGAGCTATCGTCCGCGTTACGACTTGAATACCCCACGCGCGGCACGTGCACCATCGGGCGTTGGTCGTATACGTGTGGGATCGCCGATGCGCCGAGAAGCATCAGACCAAAGTCCGATGCCCGAAGGTCCGATTGCCGGACAACAACGTGTCTGGCGGAATGGCCGGCGCAGGAGGGCGATCATGGTCGCATTGGGCAAGGTGGCGACGCTGGGCAAAGGAACGTGTCGATCACGCTCGACCTGGCGCCCGGGTTGCCGTTGGTGTCCGGAGATCGCGTCCAATTGCAGCAGGTCCTTCTCAATCTGGTGGTGAATGCGTTCGATGCCGCGGCCGATGTCGCCGACCGGCCGCGGAAGGTGATCCTGCGCACGCGCACGCTTGGCGAAAGGTTTGTGCAATTGGACGTGGCCGACACCGGTCCCGGGATCGCCCCCGAGAAACTCGAATCGATCTTTCAGCCCTTCGTGACGACCAAGCCGAGCGGGATGGGCATGGGGCTATCGGTGAGTCACTCGATTGTGGGCGCGCACGAGGGCAGGCTCTGGGCGGAAAACGACCCGGAGGGCGGCGCCACCTTCCACATTGTCCTGCCAGCGCTTCCCGACGAGGCGGGGTTTCCCTAGGACGCGGACGCCTCGCCGGCGTGGAGGCGAGACGATACCGGGACCCGCGCGAGAGGAGGTCGCATCAGGCTCTCCTTGGTCGGGACCACGTGCGGCAGCTCCACCACGGCGATTCGCACCTTTCCCTGTTCGGCCAGCATCG
>Ga0209160_1003591_pt1 | contig 12607 bp, 5 predicted proteins | sample GraSoiAngelo_153_FD_186167 | JGI IMG/M metagenome (GOLD analysis project Ga0209160, IMG submission 186167) | Grasslands soil microbial communities from the Angelo Coastal Reserve, California, USA - 14_1009_12_40cm (SPAdes) (version 2) | ecosystem: Environmental > Terrestrial > Soil > Grasslands ...
GCGCGCCGTCGAAACCGGCGAAGCGGACGCCTGCGTGATTCCCGTAGAGAATTCGACCGTCGGAAGGGTTGAAGCCGGCTGGCAAGCTCTCTCTGCACAGTCGCATCTCAGATCCGTCGGCGAGACCGTGGTACCGGTGCGACACTGTCTGCTCGCACCAAAGGGTGCGACGATGGAGGGATTGCGCAGCGCGTCAAGTCATCCGGTTGCGCTCGCGCAGTGCAGCCGCTTCTTCGAGCAGCACACCTGGATCAAGCCAGGCAAATCGTTCGACACCGCCGGCGCCGCCCGTGAAGTCGCCGAGCTCGGTGATCCGTCTCGCGGGGCTATTGCGAGTCACGCAGCAGCGGATCGGTACGGCCTCGCCGTCCTGGAAGAAGGAATTCAGGACACGCGCGACAACCACACACGTTTCGTCGCGGTCGTTTCGGATCGTGCGCGCTTGTGGCGACGGACGCACGCTATCCGCGGAGCGACGTCCGTCGAGATGGATGATCCGCAACACATCGCCGACGCGACGCGCGAGCTGCTCGAGGAAATCGTCGAGCGCAATTGGCTCGAGCTCGACGAGATCGTCAGCGTCTGGTTCACCGTAACGCCGGATTTGACTTCGGCTTTTCCGGCGCTGGCCGCGCGCGAGATGGGCTGGGTCGACGTTCCCCTGCTTTGCGCCAGTGAGATTCCGGTTCCTGGTTCAATGCCGCGCTGCCTAAGGACGTTGCTCGAGGTAGAGCTGCGCGCACCACGGAAACTCGACACTCACGTTTATCTGAGGGAAGCGGTGAGGCTAAGGCCTGATATCAAGGCGGGCCGTAGATCTTGACGCTCACGAGCCACCACAAAACTAAAGCAGGGAGCTGCAAGCTTTGACAGCTTGCAGCCCCGAGCTATTCCGGCGGATTACAGATTCGGACGTTCGCAGTTTTCGTCGCTTCGGATAAACCTCAGCGAACAATCGCGATCTGAGAATTGCGCGCATCTTCAACGCCAGTATGTGGGCTCGGAGCCAAGAAGCTGTCTAAGCTTAAAGCTCCCTGCTTTAGTATTGAACCAAGCCAGATCGCGCCAAGATCAACGGCCCGCCTTGACAGTGTGATCAACATCCCGCCTTGACGCCAACGCCCGAGGCATTAGTGCGCTTTCTGTGCAGCCACCCAGGCGCGAACTCTAGTATCGAGAACGTCGAGCGGTAGCGCGCCCTGACTGAGCACCTGATCGTGGAACGCCCGGATGTCGAACCGCGGTCCCAGCTCCTGCTCGGCGTACCGCCGCAGCGCCTTGATCTCCAGCTCACCGCTCTTGTACGCCAGCGCCTGCGCCGGCATCACGATGTAGCGATCGACTTCCTGGACGATGTCCTGCTCCGTCTTGGCACTGTTCGCCTTGAAATAGTCGATCGCCTGCTGCCGGGTCCAGCCGAGTGAATGAATTCCGGTATCGATTACGAGACGGATCGCTCGCCACATCTCGTACGTCAGCTGACCGAACTTGGAGTACGGGTCCTTGTACAGTCCAAGCTCGGGGCCAAGGCTCTCCGAGTATAATCCCCAACCTTCGACGAAAGCGGTGTACCCACCGTAGCGGCGGAAATCGGGAACGCCTTCCAGCTCCTGAGCGATGGCGATTTGCAGGTGATGACCCGGCACCGCTTCGTGCGTGGTGAGAACTTCCATCTCCCAGATCGGCCGGCTGTCCAGCTTGTAAGTGTTGACGAAAAACTGTCCGGCGCGATGCGCAGCTGGGGCGCCCGGCTGATAGTACGCCGTCGTCTGCGACGGGGCGGCGTAGGAGGGAATGGTGGACACGCCGTAGGTGAGTCGCGGCAGGCGTCCGAACAGCTTCGGCAACTCCGGATCGATGCGCTTGGTGATGTCTCGGTACGCCCGCACCAGCGTCGCGGAATCCGTGTAGAAGAATCGTGGCTCAGTACGAAGCATGTTGGTAAACGCCGCGAAATCTCCCTTAAATCCGGTCGAGCGAATCAGACTGTCCATCGCGGCGCGAATGCGTTTCACCTCTGACAAGCCGAGCTCGTGGATTTGTTGAGGGGTGCGCGTCGTCGTCGTTTGAACCTTCACGTTGTACGAGTACCAAGCTGCGCCGTCGGGCAGCGCGCTCATGCCGATGCTTTCCCGAGCACGGGGGAGATACGCGTCGACGAGGTAGCGTTGCAGACGCTGAAACGCCGGTCGATCCAGCTCGTTGTACGCGCGCACTGCATCGGCGCGTAGTCGCGTCCTGTCGGCTTCGGCGATTCCGACTGGGAACTGCGTGAACGGAGCAAGCAGTGCGCTCTTGAGTGCATCCTCGGGAATCAGATTCGCAACTTGTGCTGGGACGTCGCGCAGCGTGATCCGCGGCGGCGTCACGCCACGCTTCAATCCGCTGTCCAGCAATGCAATCGTCTGATCGACGACGGCGGGCAGTCCGCGCAGCCGCGCCACGATGTCCCCGTAGTCCTTGACCGTCGTCGCCGGCATCGAGCCGATGGTTGACGCGGAATACTGCGGCCCGTCGCGTTGCGTGATCTGCAGCAAGTCGGACGGGAATCGCAGTCCTTCGATGAATTCGTCGGCCTGTCGCTTGAAGATGTCGTAGCTCAATTGGTCCGCGGTGTTCAACCGCGCCCGGTTGATGGCGCGCACGACATCGAGCTCGCTGCGCGCCATCTGACGGCGCTCGTTGATGGCGGCGATCGACAGATCCGTCCACCGATCGTTCTGCCCCGGGTAGCCAGTGTACGTGGCATACTCGGGGTACATGACGTTGGAGTACCCCCAATCGAGAGCGAGCAGCGACTGGAACCGCGCGCTGTCACTCAGGCCTGGCGCGGCGGCAAGCGCGGCGAATCGCTGTCTGTATTCCTTTGCGGTGGCGGTCTGAGCTGTAAGAGTCCGAGAGCCAGTGAAAATCGAAACGCAGAGAAGGGAAAGCGCCGCGCAGGTCAGCCATTGCAAGCGGAATCTCATGGTGGTCACCGGAGATGACGTACACTGCTCGAGAAACGGTCGCGTTACAATCGCGAGCGCGGCTTCACGGGTCAAGGCGATGCTCTTATCTGTCAACTACACTACTCACACCTCGCACCCGTTCAGTTGCGGTTCCTACCAGGCCTCAACCGACTCGAACACTTTCCCAATAGAGTGTAGCGATCGAAACTCCCAGATCGAGTCCATGCTGGCAGCGTTCGACGGCTTCGCGCCGTGAGATAGTCTCCGCCGACCGTGCGTTCCGGTACAACCGATTGCTGCTACCAGGCTGACGAATACAATTGCCGCGAACAGTTGACGCGTCATCGTCCCCCTCATTTTCACCCTCGGCGAAGGAGTCGCAGCAATATCTCCGGCAGCGTCAGAGAGGCGTCAGGCGCGCTCTGGCCGGGAGAAGTTCAGTTGGCCTTGCATGTTTTCGATGTCGACAACTATTTAGTCTGGCTCCGGCCGACCGGAATCGGCCGCCTCCAAATCCCACCCCAGGAGGACCAATGCGTACGCGCTCCACTCGACTCGTCGCGGCAGTCGCCGCTTACCTTTTCCTGTCGTGGCCGGCACGAGGGCAAACAGATACTTCCCTCAAGCTCAGTACCGCCAACGCCGCAGCGGCCGCTGAATTCCGCGCCGGCATGAGTGACTACGGGAACATCTCGTTCGAATCAGCGGCGGCTCATTTCAAAGCGGCCATGACCGCGGATCCGAATTTCGGACTGGCCCGCGTCCTTTATGTTGGTACGACCGGGGAGCTGAAGCCGGATCAGGTGAATACCGAGCTCGCTCGTGGCGTCGCTGACGCTGCTCGCGGTTCCAATAATGAGCTGATTCTCGCCGCCGCGTACCGCGAAGCGACACTCGGTCACACCGACGCATCCAATGCATTATTCCGCGCCGCGGCGCAACTGATGCCCAATGATCCGCTGCTTGGATTTGCAGCGACTGGTGGTTTCGGCGCGCCACTCCCAGCGATGCGCGATTTCGTCACCCACCATCCGCAGTACCCGATTGGCTACAACATGCTCGCATATCGAGAGTTTCTGGGCGGCGATCGTGCTGCCGGGCTCGCCGCGGCCAAGCGTCAGGTCGAGCTGTTGCCGAACGCGCCCAATCCGCATGACACCTATGCCGAGATTCTGCAGTGGAACGGCAACTTCGCCGAGGCCGCCGCTCACTACAAGCAGGCGACGACGCTGTCGCCGCGGTTCCCTGAAGCATTCGCCGGACTGGCGGAAGTCGCCTCGCTGCAAGGTCAGTACGATCAGGCGAGGTCCTACCTTAATCAGGCGATCGCCAACTCGTGGACTCCGGCGCAGAAGCTCGCTTACATGCGTCAGATCACCGGCACTTACATAATGCAGGGCGCACCTGCCGACGCCGTGACAAAATCGATCGAAGCGTCACTCGCCGAAGCTAAAGCGCAGGGCGATGCGCGCACGACATCGGTGCTCTACTCCCAGCTCGCCACGGTCCAGGCCAACGCTGGCAACGTTAACGCTGCGCACCAATCAATCGCCGCTGCGGAGGCAGGCGGTGCGACTGTGCCCTGGAACGCTCACTACTTTGCGGCGATGGCGCACGGCCTGATGAAGCACTGGGGGCCGGCGGCGCAGGAGCTCGCCACTCTGAAAGCGATGGCCGCCAAAGATCCGGCCACAGTTCCGAAAGACCCGCTGGCTGCGCTCGAAGGCTTCCAGCTGACGCAACAGGGAAAGGCCGCCGAGGCGTTGCCAATTTTGATGGCCGCGGACACGACGAACCTTCTGGTGATTAACCGCATCGCCGAAGCGCACGCGGCGCTTGGACACGCGGCGGAAGCAACAGCGTGGAATAACAGAATCAACACCAACTACGCTTTAAATCTGGGCGTCTTCACCGACGTGAACTCTCGCCGCAGAGCAAAACAGGAGACGGCGAAGCCGTAGTAATTCAGGCGCTCTCGGGTCGTGGTCCGCGACGGTTGATCCGGCGGATCACGACCCAACTCCTCTGTCGGATTGGCACGCGATCAATGGGACTTCGGGCTTGAGAGTCGGCCGGGAGTCCCGTTGTGTTTTGGTGGGGCTGCGGACTGCGGACTAACTGCATTCCGAACTACCAGCTGATTGCGAATTACGAACCTGCTGCGAAGTGCGAGCCGACTGCGAGCTGGGAACGATCGCAGCCGGCGTTTTTCTTGTGGAGACGTTCTATGCGTTGCAGATTGGTAGGACTGTCAGGAGATACTTATGACAGACACCACCGTTCTGCACCACGTCTCGCGCTCGCGCCGGCCGCGCGATGACGAGATCGACTCATACGGTATCACGCATCGCGGGCTGGTGCGGCCGGATAATCAGGATCACTTCCTCATCGGGCAGCTGCGCGGCCGCCTCGAGATCCGCGCCTCCAGCCTGCCATCCGTCGACTGCTTACCGATCGAAGAAGAGCGCGTCGGCTCCTTCATGATGGTCGCCGACGGCGTCGGCGGCGGTCTGAAAGGCGAGAAGGCGAGTCGCATCGCTCTCGAAGAGATCACGCAAATCATCAGCGAAGCGGCGCGTTGTTACTATCGAGCGAACGACAGCGACGAAGATTTCGTGCACGCACTCGAGCGCGCCGCGCGACAAGTCCATGAGACGGTGATCGAACACGCCGCCGCCGATCCCGACGCGGAAGGAATGGCGACAACGCTGACGCTTTTCATTGGCGTATGGCCGCTGACTTACCTGCTTCAGGTAGGAGACTCGCGCTACTATCGCTACCACAACGGCGTACTCAGCCAGATCTCCCACGATCAGACTCTCGCCCAGGCGCTCGTCGATCAGGGCATCATGTCGCCGACGCTATCCACCAATTCCCCGCTGTCGAACGTTCTCGTCAGCTCGATCGGCGGTGCGCAAACCGCGCCGGTGGTGACGCGCATGCCCAACGAATGGGGGAATATCCACCTCCTTTGCACCGACGGCCTGACACGGCACGTGTCCGACGATCGCATCGCCGAGCGACTCGGCTCGATGAAATCGGCGCGTCAGGTGTGCGAGGATCTATTACAGGATGCCCTCGACGGCGGCGGCACGGACAACATTACCATCCTCGTCGGTCGCGCCGTTCCAGGCGAGGAATCGGCGACGCACTAGCGCCACCCACTGCTAGGCAGCAACTCCAGGCGCCAATTTCGTGACCAATCCTAGACGAAATCACGAATGACGCCGTTGCGCCCGATGGTGAGCGTTCAGCGTTCACCAATCGGAGCAGTAGATCTTATGAGCGGAACCGAGGAGACGAATCGCTGGGTGAGAGCCGAAACCAGACTCGTTCGCCCAGGAGAGCGACTCACCCTACCCCACGCGGTCCCCGTTGATTGCATCGAAGAAATGCGCTCGCTCGAGATTGAACGCGAGCACCACATTTCCACCGAGCGGCGGCAGAGTCTGCGTGGGAGAGATTCGAGCCGTGAGGTCGTGACGGCCCGCCTTCGCATAGATGAACGTCTCGTTGCCAAGCGACTCTACGAGGTCGAGTCGTGCTGTCGCGGTCGCGGGGGCAACCCGTGGGCCTGCGACTACTGAAACGTCTTCGGGACGAATCCCTAGCGTAACCGCTTTGCCGCGGGCCGCCGTGAGCGGCGCCGCAAAACGAGAGGGCAGATTGATTTCCCAGTCGCCGCCCTCGGCGACGAACCTCGACGGACCGCCGCCTTCGACGGTGCCGTTGACGAAATTCATCGCCGGATTGCCGATGAATCCGGCGACGAATCTGTTCTTTGGCTTCTCGTAGAGATTGATCGGGGTGTCGATCTGCATCACGTGACCCTTGCTCATCACCACGATGCGATCACCGAGTGTCATCGCTTCGACCTGATCGTGGGTGACGTAGATCATCGTCACCTTGAGCTCCTGATGCAGGCGCGCGATCTCGCGACGCATGGAGACGCGCATCTGAGCATCGAGATTCGAAAGCGGCTCATCGAAGAGGAATGCCTGCGGTTGGCGGACGATTGCTCGTCCAAGTGCGACGCGCTGGCGCTGACCACCCGAGAGATTCCGCGGCTTGCGTTCCAGATATTCGTCGAGTCCCAGCGTCGCCGCAGCAGCCTTCACTCGCTGGTCGATCTCGGCGCTAGGCATGTTCTTGAGCTTGAGCGCGAAGCCGAGGTTCTCGCGTACCGTCATGTGCGGATAGAGTGCGTAGTTCTGGAAGACCATCGCGATGTCCCGCGCCTTGGGAGGAACATCGTTGACAACGCGATCGCCGATCTTGACGGTGCCGGCGCTGATCGACTCGAGGCCGGCGATCATGCGCAGCGTAGTGCTTTTCCCGCATCCCGATGGTCCGACCAGCACCACAAATTCTCCGTCTTTCACATCGAGATCGACGCGATCGACCGCTACTTGCTGTGCACCTTCAGTATAGATTTTGCGGACGCCCTCGAGTTTCACTCGCGCCATACTACCTCTTCCACGAGACGCTGTTGTCGTTGAACGCCAGTATGAAAGCTCGGTGCTGCAAGCTGACAAAGCTTATAGCTCCCTGCTTTAGTTTTGTGGATGCCTGATTGCGCAAGATCAACGGCCCGCCTTGATGACTGACAAATACACTTTTCCCGACACCTTCCTGTGGGGCACCGCCACGTCCGCTTACCAAATCGAGGGCTCTCCAACGGCGGACGGCGCCGGCCGCAGCATCTGGCACCGCTTCTCCCACACTCCCGGCAACACCTGGCTCGACCAGACCGGCGACTTCGCCTGCGACCATTATCGGCGCTACAAAGACGATGTCGCGATCATGGCCGAGCTCGGTACGAACGCCTACAGGTTCAGCATCGCGTGGGGACGCATTTATACCGAGGGGACGGGCGCGGTCAACAAGAAAGGGATCGACTTCTACTCTCGACTCGTCGACGAGCTGCTGAAAAAAGGAATCAAGCCGAACATCACTCTCTATCACTGGGACTTGCCCGAGGCGCTGGACGATCGCGGCGGCTGGCTCAATCGCGACATCGCCGATTGGTTCTGCGATTACGCCGTGACGATGTGGGATGCCCTCGGCGATCGCGTCGAAATGTGGACGACGCTCAACGAGCCGTGGGTGGTGACGGATGGCGGCTATCTCTCCGGTGTGTTGGCACCCGGTCACTCGAATCTGTTCGAGGCGCCGATTGCGACGCACAATCTGATGCGCGCGCACGGAATGGCGGTAGAGAGATTTCGCTCGAGCAAGGCGGCGAAGAAGGGAAAGATCGGCATCACCGTGAATCTCGAGCCGAAGTATCCAGCGTCGCCGTCGGCGGAGGACCTGGACGCAGTCCGTCGCGCCGACGCGTACATGAACCGACAGTATCTGGATCCAGTTCTGCGCGGCCACTACCCGGAAGAGATGAAGGAGATTTTCGGCGAGGCGTGGCCGGAATGGTCGGACAAGGACATGCAGCAGATCAAGCAGCCGATCGATTTTCTGGGAATCAACTACTACACCCGGAAGATCGAGCGGTATCATCCCGACATGTTGCCGTTGCGGACGAAACACGTTCCGCAGCCCGACGCACCGCAGACCGAGACGCACTGGGAAGTGTTTCCGGAAGCGCTGACCAAGGTTTTGCTGTGGGTCACCGAGCGGTACGGTAAGGTGCCGATCTACATCACCGAGAACGGCGCGGCTTTTTACGATTCGCCGCAGCCGATCGACGGGAAAATCGACGATCCCCTGCGGGTAGAATATTTCCGGCAGCATCTGCGGGCGGCGCACGACGCGATGCGGCAAGGCGTCGACCTGCGCGGCTACTTCGCCTGGTCGCTGCTCGACAACTACGAGTGGTCGCTCGGGTACTCCAAGCGGTTCGGCATTGTGCACGTCGACTACTCGACGCAGAAGCGCACGATCAAGTCGTCGGGACGGTATTACTCCGAAGTGATTGCGTCGAAGGGCGAAATCCTCGCTCGTTGACGCATCTCTGTATGTGGTCGGTGAGGGGGTACTCTTCGGCGACAACGCGAGCTCGGGCGGAGCCGCTAACAACGCTCCCTCGCTCCGCTCGGTCGCGCGTCTCCTTGGTCGCTCGCTCAAGTCGCCTACGAGCACCCCCTCACCTCCCTGCACAGATCTGTAACGGCACGGCGCTTTCGCCAAAGGTTTCTCGCCCTACACCAACACGAGAAAGCCGAGCGAAGCTCGGCGCGCTAGCGCGCACATGACTATGGATTGCAGTGTCCATAGGGCGAGTATGAGAGCTCGAAGCTCAAAAGCTGACTAAGCTTACAGCTCCCTGCTTTGGTTTTGTGGATGCCAGACCTCGCCGAGATCACCGGCCCGCCTTGATCATCGGGCGTACCTCACCGTGACAATGGCTGGAATTTTCCTCACCCTGATCTCCTGCCCGCGGATTGGGGCAGCGACGCCATCGACGGCTGCCGACAGGACCGGCTGATCGAGCGGACTGTAGACCACGATTCCACCCGGCGGCATCCTGATTCCCGTCCGCAGATTGATCGTCACAACTTTTCCGAGGGCGCTCATGTCGTAGTTCAGCGGACCGTACTCCGTGCTCAGGTTCGACACGTGAATTCCCGGCGGCTCCTGCACCCACTCATTGCGCACCCCGGCCCCGATCACGAGCGTGCTGTCGCTCTCGCGCTCATACGCGAGCATGTCCAGAAAGCTTCTGATGTAATCGCTGCCGACCCAGGTGTGCGGCATGTCGCCGATGAACTTCGGTGTCTTCGCATCGCGATAGACCACCTCGGCCCACTCATGCCAGGCTTCGGGGCGCTGCCCCTTGAAGAAAAAGTCGAGCAGCTCGTGTGCTCGCCCACGCTGTCCGAGTTGTACCTCTACTCCAACCGTTCGCAATTCGTATGGCGTGTAGGCATCCCACGGGTTGATACCAACTCCGCGCAGCCTCGCGCTCTGGAAATATTTGTCGAAAGTACGATTCAGTAGTGGTCCGGGCAGGCGACCAGCTTCTCCTCCGGGGGTGACGGCAATCGTCGTCGATGTCGGGTCAAAATCGGCGAGCTCGACCGAGCCGGGTATGTAGTCGATCTTGCGCGTAATCACTACCTGCCGGATGGATTCGAAAAGATTCCCGCGGAAGCTGTTTCGCATTTGCGCGAAATCGTTTGCTTCCGGTTTTCCCAGCTCCTTTGCTATGAACGCGGCGTCCTTGAATCCCCGCAGCGCGAAGAAATCATCCCAGTAGGAATGGACCGGTTTCGCGCTGTAGCCCTCATGGCTTATTGACTCCGGCAATAATCCAAAAAACGGCTTGTTAGCGCCGACGGTGTACTGGGCCGTCATCCTTTGGTGGCGCAGCGAATCCATATATGCCACCGCCTTCGCCACATGCGGCCACATCTTCTCCAGCTCCGCCTTGTCTCCCGTGTGTCGATAGTACTCGGCGACCAGATAGATGAACTCGCCGTGGCTGTCGTTCTCGGGCACCGGAGTCGCCCCGTGCTCATCGACGCAGCATGGAATCTTGCCGTTGTCGTACTGGTAATTCGCGAACCAGTCGATGAAATCCTTGACGTCCTTATCGTGGCCGAGTCGGAGCAACGCCGTCGAGGTCAGCGAGCCATCGCGAATCCACGAGCGCGAGTAGCTCCGCGAGCCGGGTTGAATCGCCGGCCCATCACGGTTGATCAGAATGTCGGCGAGTTGGGTGCGCAGCGTCTGGGTGTAGCGCGCCGCCGACGGCGGCAGCGTGATGCTCGCTGGCCCCATCTTCTGTCGCCATTCGGCCGTCACTTGCCCGAGCTGAGACGAGACGGCGCGCTCTCCCTGTCCCGGCAACAGCGTGAGTCCAGGCGCATTCCCGGGGGCGGGCTCCGGAGTAGCGCCCGGTCGAGGTGCAACCACTGTGGTCGGCGCCGCGACGTACCCGCTACGCGCTGCGGAAAGGAGCTGATTGATGTTTAGGTCGCCACCATGAAGCGGTACGGCGAGGTCGATTGGACTCGATGTCGCGTGCGGAGCCAGCTCCAGCTGATAGGCGAACGCCGCGGAAGCATGCCCCGTTGGATCGACCACCGAGACGGAAACGGGAAGCTTTCCTGCCCGCAACCAATCGACAATGTTGCCGTCGTCAAACGCCAACGCACCGAATCCGCTCGGCGACGCCAGCGCGCGTACGAACTTGTTGCCCGTGAGGCGAACAGTTGAACCCTGGAGCGAGATGGAGTCGATCGTCGCCACACCACCCGGAAGATTCAGGAACTGCCACGGCGGGTTCACCTGGAACGGTCGCATCGCCAGGTAGAGCGTCAGCTTCTTGTAGCTTCGCGAATTGTTGGCGATGCGATACCGCGCGTACAAGACCGACGAATCGACCGGCCCCGCCGCGAACGGAGCGATGGTTAGATCGATGTCCTTGGCGCTCCACACGACCTGTGGCAACGGCAGGCCGTCAACGTTGCCCGCGACCGAAGTCCTGGCGTCGTTCCACGTCACGAGCTTGCCGTCGGTGAATAGGAACGGCTCGATCGAGAATTGCCCGCGCCCAACTTCGATCATCCCATCTTCGTTGACGAGCGCCTCAGCGCTGTCACGATCGACACCGAGGACCGTCCAATACGATTGCTCGCTCGAGAAGGGTCGCGGATAACTCCCACGCGGCACGTCCTTGGCGACCGCCATGAAGAAATCATTCGCGTTCGCCGCCCAATCCAGCGGCTTGATGGCGATGTCCCGAATGCCGTAGCCATTGGCGACCTCCGGCGAAACGAGAAGGATCCGCAGATAGCGCGCATCACTCTCAGGCAAATAGATGTAGTCGCGAAGCAAAGGCGAATTCATCACCGCCGCCCTGTTCGTTCCCGACGTTTGAGCTAACGGGGAGAGCGACGTGCGGTGCGCGGTATACAGCGTCCGCCAGTTCTGTTTGTCCTGCGACGATTGAATTGAATAAGTGTTGGCGCGTCGACCAGGTTCCCAGGTCAGGACGAGTCCACTAAATTCCCGCCGCCCTAGAAAATCGATGTCGATTGTTTCCGTGCCCGGTGGTACGGTACCAGGCGGTATGAGGACTGCGCCCCCGGTCGTGGCGCTCACCCGGACCGGCGCACTTCGCCACGCAGACGTCAGGTCGGCATCGAACGCGCGACTGATTTCGTAACCCGGCACCTGCGATGATGCGGTCACGTTCGGCGCCGGATAAAAACGCGTCTCGGCGCCGAGTGGTGTAAGCGCGAGATCGTCGAGCCAGATGCTGCCCTTCCCTCCCGATCCGGCGGTGATCGCGATCTCGATCGCAGCGAATTTCTTCAGCTCGCGATCATTCGTTGGTCCCCAGGCGAACGAGATCTGCCGCTTCTTGCGCGTGACCGTCGTCCAGTCCTTGGGGAAATGGAAGTCGGGATTGTTGGACCACCAGACATTGTCACCAGTCGAGTCGATCAACTTGAACTCGAGGGTGTTCGTCGGTGCCTGACCCTTGATGGCAAAAGAAAATTCATAGTTCGGGGGGAGTGTCAGGTTGAGCGCACGATGGATGACGGCGTATCCGCCGTGCCCATGAAAATCGAAATCGACGCGCATCGCATTGCCGTGCGCGCCGTTCGGATCCGGATGGACTGAGACTTCGACGCCCTCCGCCGGCGCCGTCGTCCACTGCGTCATCGAATCGAAGTTGTCCAGTACTATAG
>Ga0209160_1003600_pt1 | contig 12582 bp, 9 predicted proteins | sample GraSoiAngelo_153_FD_186167 | JGI IMG/M metagenome (GOLD analysis project Ga0209160, IMG submission 186167) | Grasslands soil microbial communities from the Angelo Coastal Reserve, California, USA - 14_1009_12_40cm (SPAdes) (version 2) | ecosystem: Environmental > Terrestrial > Soil > Grasslands ...
GCAGGAAACAACAGCGCTGGATCATGGCGTTCCACTACGAGACGGGCGTATCAGCGCGGGCCATCATGTGAGGCGACAGGGCGTACCATGCTCGCGCCTTCATGACGTGAACACGTAAAGTCCAAAGGCTACAAACAAACGCACTCTGTAGCCGACCGGATAGACACCTATCTGAATGGATAGATCGAATTCCTGGAACGACGTCCCCTCGAACGTCTCACCCCAGACACCATAGGTTGAAACTTCCTTGCATCCAAAGACTTCCGCATTACATACAGTAAAAGAGCAGAAAAACATTTCAAAGCAAATCGGCAACCAGCGTGCTGAGGGAGTTGGGTGAGCGGAGTAGAGGGGTAATTTGTTCGAATCCGTTCGAAAGCACAGAAAATCTCCTTCCACAAGGCGAGCACGATTCGTGATACTTCGAATGACGTTAAGCAGCAGTGCAGGGGCTGTTGGCTGACGCTGCGCTGGTTGTGTTGCGGTTCTGGATCGCAGCGCTGGTGCGTCTCGGAGAGGAAATCGCCTCGGAGACCATGCGCATGTCCGCACACGCGGTGCGCGGCGAGGGAAAATTTCAAATGGTAAAGAAAAAGACAAAGATGCGTCTACCGAGAGAATCCCAGCGGCTAAGGACATTCTCGACAATAGCATGTTCGACCATACTCGCGTTTATGGCGGTTGTAGGGACAACAATGGCTCAGCCTGCACCCGAGCAAAAACTTGCTCCGGTTCTGAATGAGAACGCGAAAAACAGGATCCCCGGCCAATACATCGTTGTCTTCAAGCCGGGCACTTCCCCCGAAACTGTCGCAGCCGCAAAGGCCACTGCCAAAAAGCTCAACGGCAGCATAAAACACACGTACACTTCTGCGCTGATCGGATTCAGCGCCAAGTTGCCACCCGAGGCCCTGCAGGCACTCCGCGCCATGCCGGATGTTGCCTATATCGAGGCTGACCAGAAAGTCTCGATCCAGACGATCCAGCCTCCTACTCCTCCTGGCAACCCGCCCACGGGTATAGACCGGATCGATCGAAGGCTTCTGCCGCTGAACAATACCTACACCTACAGCGAAACTGGGGCCGGTGTAAATGTCTATGTCATCGACACCGGAATCCGGGTTACTCACAACGAGTTCGGTGGTCGGGCCTCCGGTGCAGTGACCGAAATCACGGATGCTAATGGCACCAACGACTGCAACGGTCACGGCACAAACGTTGCGGGAATAATTGGCGCGACGACTTACGGCGTCGCGAAGGGCGTAAATCTCCACGCAGTTCGTGTCCTCGACTGCTCAGGTAACGGAACAGTTTCCGGCGCTATTGCGGGCGTTGACTGGGTGACGACCAATGCGACCCATCCCGCCGTCGCCAATATCAGTCTCGCAGTAACGGGAGGCTCGTCGACGGCACTCGATACTTCCGTGACCAACTCAATCGCATCGGGCGTGACTTATGCAATTGCCGCAGGAAATCTCAATGTAGATGCCTGCACAGTGTCGCCGGCCGACGTGCCTGCCGCCATCACCGTCGGCAACATAGACCCGAGCAATGACACTCGGTTGGGCACATCGGACTTCGGCACGTGCGTCGACCTGTTCGCGCCCGGCGTCAACATCCTCTCAACCGGGAATGCGAGCGATACCGCAACGAGCACATACACGGGTACGTCGCAGGCGTCGCCGCATGTGGCGGGAGTCGCGGCACGCTACCTGCAAAATCACACATCGGCAACCCCGGCTCAGGTGTGGGCTGCAATCCACAATGCAGATGATGTAGCAACGACAGCGGGATGGGGAGGCCTTATTAATTCCGGTACGGGCTCGCCGAACGAGTTGCTACACTGGGGATCGCTGAATGACGGATTCAACGACGGCGACCCGCACCTCACCACTGTCGAAGGAATCCACTACGATTTCCAGAGCGCAGGTGAGTTTGTCTCGCTGCGCGACGACGACGGCATGGAAATCCAAACGCGTCAGGCGGTCATCTCCACAACATTCACCCCAGGGCCGGACGCGCACGATGAGCTGGCGACTTGCGTGAGTCTCAATTCCGCTGTCGCAGCGCGCGTGGGCGACCAGCGGGTAACCTACCAGCCTAATCTCAGCGGCGTGCCGGACCCAAGCGGTCTCCAGCTGCGCGTGGACGGCGAATTGATCACCTTGGGTGCGGGTGGGCTTGATCTCGAGGCCGGTGGGCGTGTGGTGAAAACCTCAGTTGGTGGCATTGAGATAGATTTCCCGAACGAAACGGTCCTAATCGTAACGCCAGGGTGGTGGGCTGCGCAGAGCAAGTGGTATCTCAATGTGGATGTATTCCATACCCCGGCAGAAGAAGGAATCCTGGGTATCATTCCGCCGAGGAGTTGGTTGCCGGCGCTTCCTGATGGAACGTCGATGGGGCCAATGCCGGGACCGTTGCACGAACGCTACGTTGTCCTCTACCAGAAATTCGCTGATGCATGGCGTGTGACCGACAGAACCACCCTGTTTGACTATGCCCCGGGCACATCGACCAACACGTTTATGAGGCGAAGCTGGCCGCTGGAGCATGGCCCGTGCGTCATCGCGGATACCGAACCAGCACGACCTGCCAGCAAGGAGGTCGCGCTAATGGCTTGCCGGCCAGTCACAGATAAGAACGCGAACAAAAACTGCGTCTTCGACGTGATGGCCACCGGCGATATTGGCTTTGCTAAGACCTACGTGTTGAGCCAACGCATGCGTATCGGCGGGACCAGGACCATCGTGGCCGACAATGAGAACCCGACACAGGTTGGAGAATGGGTCACATTTACCTCGACGGTCGCAGCCTTAAGTGGTAAAGGCCATCCGACCGGAACCGTGCAGTTCACCCTTGATGGCGCCAAGGCAGGAGGGCAGGTTAGGCTCGACTCGAATGGCCGTGTGACGTGGGAGACGCCGCGGCTTAAAGTGGGCACCCATCGCGTCGCGGCCAGCTATACTCCCAGCAAAGACAGCGTGTTTCTGAACAGTACCAGCCTCGAGAAACTTCACAGTGTCAGACGCTGCTCTTGTGAATCAGAGTCTAAGTAGGAGTAGCAAATTTGTAATGGCGCGGCTTAGCTTGGGATTTCTCGGAAGGACAGGACGCGAGACGAGCCAGATTGCTCTTCATCGCACAAGAAATCAGAATCCTGGCGGCCGTCGACAAGCGTCTGGCCTAGGCGCTTTGCAAAGAGTTTGGATGAATTGACCAAGACTCTCGACCAATTTCCTGAAGGGGCTTACACGGGGCTTACAGACATCGAGGAAGAGTTCACCTTCATGAAAGAAGATCTCAAACGGGTCAAAGTCGTCCTTCGTGAAAAACTCGGCATTTCACTGGATTAGAACCACGCACCTTGAGCCAAAGAGCCACCATCCGGAGCTTTGCCTAACAAGTAGGCCAAATCATCCGCGCACTGAACGGGGTAGACGGGCAGACCTGAGATGTCGAGAGCCGGGAGAGCCGGATCCCTATGACTCGATATTGCGACCCATTACGTCGTAGGCTGACTTCACTTCTTCACGCCCGGCAGACCGACGAAGGGATGCGATCTGCCGGGCGAAAGAATTTAGGCTGCCTTTCGGGCTTGTTGGACCGACCTCAGAAATTTCAGCAGGTCGGTGTTGACTTCATCTTGGTGTGTGGCTGTGAGGCCGTGCGGCCTGCCCGGATAGTAAATTTCCTGCGCCCCCTTGATGAGCTTGGCCGATTTCTTTGCTGAGTCCTTAATCGGCACGACCTGGTCGTCCTCACCGTGCATGACCAGTGTTGGCACATCGAACTTCTTGAGGTCCTCGGTGAAGTCGGTCTCAGAAAATGCCTTGATGCTGTCGAAGGCGTTCTTGAGGCCGCCCTGCATGCTCCACAGCCAGAACTGGTCCAGCATTCCCTGCGAGACGCTCGCACCTGGCCGATTGGCACCATAAAACATTACGGCAAAGTCCTTGTAGAACTGCGAACGATCCTTGGCGAGGCTACTCCGCAATCCGTCAAACACTTCGATCGGGAGCCCCTCGGGATTGGCATCGGTCTTCACCACGATCGGCGGCACCGCGGCAATCAGTACAGCTGCGGCCACCCGCTTTGTGCCGTGGCGTCCGATGTAACGCGCAACTTCGCCTCCGCCAGTGGAGTGACCTACAAGAGTGACATCCTTGAGATCAAGTGCCTCAATGACAGCTGCGAGATCGTCGGCGTACCCATTCATGTCGTTCCCGGACCAAGCCTGGCTCGAGCGGCCGTGGCCACGCCGGTCGTGCGCAACCACGCGGAAACCATTCTGGGCGAGGAACAGTAGTTGGCCGTCCCATGCATCCGAACTCAGCGGCCATCCGTGTGAAAACGTTACGACTGGGCCCTTGCCCCAGTCTTTGTAGTAGATTGTCGTGCCATCTTTCACTGTAATCGTGCTCATATGAATTTTCTCCTTAAGTTTGTGCGAGCAGAACTGCTCGCAGTTTCATGTTTTAGTTAGCGGGCACCAGTATCGGAGCGCCTTTGTCTTTCACGAAGAACACGACGAATTTCGCCGGTTTGGTTTGGCTTGCGTTCCGCCCAACGACGTGGACATCATCCGGGCCTTCGTAGAAGGTCTGACCAGGTGTCAGAGTCGTTTCCTTTCCGCCCCTCACCTGCATCACGATCGAGCCTTCCAGCACATAAACAAACGCATGTGCATTGTGGCGATGTATTGGGTCCGAATTGCCCGGCGGATATTCCACGGTGATCATCACACCTTCTTTGCCAGGAAGGTTTGTCAGGTCTTTCGACAGGAGTTGCGTTACCTTAGCCTCCTGTGCTACCAGCGTGCCGGACATGAGAAATGACAGCGCCAAAATTAGTTTTGTGAACGTCATAAATTAACCTTTCGCTTGACCGACGCCATTTCGATGCGCCGTGTGTATTGGTCGGTACTTCGCCGTCACGCGTAGTGCCGCACGAGTTCCTGTTCGGCCGCGCAGTCAATTTTCGATGTGGTCGCCGTCCTGTCGGCGGCGTGACTCGTACAAACTGAAGGCGAGTTTGCAATCTCGTCGTGTGTCGTGGAGAGGCGACGGCCGGTGTACTTTCCGGTACCCCGCTCACCAGTGGCGCACGCGATGGCGATATCAGCTAGCTCTTTTACGACTCTCTGCCTCCTTGCTCCCCACTGCGACGCCTGTGGCCTGAGGATGCGCACTCGGAATTTGTACTGCGGGCTGGGTCAGCCAGGTTTCGAAACGGGTCTCGCCGAGTCGTCCGTTATTGCCCGGAAGCAGTGTTTTCTCGCTGAGTTTCGCTCCAGCGTAACGCGCGTTTGGATCAGCGATGACTTCGCGGGGATCTTTGAGCGAGGCCAAGCGCCGCCGGACTAGTTCATCCAGGCGAAACTGTTCCGGGCCTCCAATTTCGATGATGCCGTTTACCGGCTGACCGACTGCAATCCTGCCCACGGCACTCGCGACATCGTCGGCAGCTATCGGCTGGAAAAGCACAGGTGGCAAATGCACCTTTTCGCCGTCGAACGAAATGTCGGCAAGGCCCTTGAGGAACTCGAAGAACTGCGTCGCATGCACGATCGAGTAGGGGATTGAAGATTCTTTGATCAATTTCTCCTGAGCAATCTTAGCCCGGAAGTAACCACTTTCGGCCAGCTGCTGCGTCCCCACAACCGATAACGCAACGTGATGTCCTACCCCTGCGGCCGCTTCATAGGTGAGGAGGTTACGAGTTGATGTTTCGAAGAACTTCAGCACTGCTGCGTCCTCCCAGGAGGGAGAGTTTGATACGTCAACGACTACCGAGGCACCTTTCAGCACTTCGGCCAGTCCTTCGCCCGTGAAGGTGTTGACCCCGGTGTTGGGTGCTGCCGCTACTGCTTCATGCCCGTGTTCACGAAGCTTGTTGACAAGCTTTGATCCGATGAGTCCAGTACCGCCGATCACTACGATTTTCATAATTGTCTCCTTCATTGTTGACCAAGGCATTTCAGAGCCATCGGTCTCTTGTACTCGCTTAAACAGAACTGAGTGGGAGTTTGTGACAGTATGCCTCGTTCGCGCTGGATGAAAGCGCGCCGGACACTCAGCGATTTTCACGGACCGCGATTGATGGATGTCGAGCAGCACGGATGTTCCAGCGCCGGTTCTGCTACGCATGTGAACATGGTTGCTCCTTTCTTTGGTTCGGGTGAAAGGAACCCGCCACAGGCACGGCGGACTGACGTGATTTATCCGACGAGAACGATAAGCCTGACTGGAATGCCGATCAATTGCCTCAATGTGACGTAGCTACTTGAGTAGACGAATGCGGGGAGGCGCAAGGGGAAGAAGCGTAGCGCTAATGTCTCGCGGATACCCGCATCCCCCACACGTATGCGATACTGGATTCTAAGCTGCGTCAATCAGGTAAACCATGTAGAGCGACTAATTCCAGCAGCTTTCAAAAAATGTCAGGCTGCTGGATCGATCGCGTTCTGCGCCGATGAAGGTTCCACTGACAAGACTCGCACTCGACGACGTTTTGTCAGGAAATCAAGCCCCCACTGCAGCAGCACAAACAGGCGATTGGCAAATCCAATGAGAAAGTAAATATGCACGACTGCCCAGATTACCCACGCTGCGAAACCCGCAAACCGGCTGAAGCGTAAGTCGGCGACGGCATATGTTCGGCCGACTATCGCGAGATCACCCTTATCCCAATACCAGAAAGGTTCCGGTTGTGCACGCCCCGCCACACGGCGCCGAATGACATCCGCAACGTACTTACCTTCCTGTATAGCGGGTTGAGCTACTCCGGGCATGAGCATCGGCGTTCGTGATTTGATACCAAGCAAGTTTCGAACCGGAGCAACGACATGAGCAGTGTCGCCAATTACAAAAACTTCCGAATGATCACGTACGGACAAATCCGGTTCCACCATGATCTTTCCGGACTTGTCGATTTCCGCACCTAACCACCGCCCCGCCGGAGACGCAACGACACCAGCTCCCCAGAGTACAGTGCCGGCCGGAACTCTCTGTCCGCTGACGAGAATTCCATCCGAATCCACACTTGTAACACGAGCGTTGGTGAAAACCTCGACGCCTAAGCTCTCCAAGTGGCGTTGCGCTTTGAGGGAAAGAACCTCGGGATATGTGGGCAGAATGCGAGGCCCAGCCTCATACAGAAGAATCCGAGCTGTTCTGGGATCTATATGCCGAAAGTCATGCGCCAAAGCCATGCGCGACATTTCGGCGAGCGTGCTGGCCATCTCGATGCCGACCGTCCCGGCGCCCACGAGTGCAAATGTTAGGAGGCGACGAATTTCCTCGGTCCCGGCTTGTTCGATCGATGCCATTTCTTCGGCTCGCTCGAACGCAAGCAGGATTTTGCTTCGAATCACGTCGGCATCATCGAGTGATTCGAGGCCCGGTGCAAACGGACGCCATTCGTCGTGCCCAAAATAGTTGTACCGGATGCCAGTCGCCAGAATGAGGAAGTCGTATGCTAAGTCTCTGTGTTTCAGATGAACGATGCGCTGCTTCGGGCTGATGCCCGTGACTTCATCGAGCAACACATCAATATTTTCTTGACAACTGAGGATTGAACGCAACGGCCCTGAAATCTCATCGGCCGAAAGCAGTCCCGTCGCAACTTGGTACAGCATGGGACGAAAGAGATGAGCGTGAATCGCTGCGTTCACAAAATTCGAACAAATTGCCGGAGGAGGTTGCGCTGGAAGGCGCCAGCCTCGCTACCCTGCCGCTCCGGTGGCCTCCTTCCTTATGGGCTTAGTTGGAGAGTTTTATCATCGGAACTATTCTCTTTTGACCCGAATCGCCCAGCCTGGCGGCATAATAAAGCAGAGGAGCATCGCCGAGGCCAAAGTTGCGACGATCACGCTGATCATATTGCTAGCAGTCATCGCCTACGGATTGTTTCGAACTGGCAGGTCGACGACAGCATCCCAAACAACCCCGGGAGGCACCTCGGCCCAAGCGGAGCATGGGTCTGTGATTGATCAGACTCCTCTGGATACCGCACGGCGGTTGGTGCAAATGCCCACCAGTGCGGACGAATTGCCGTTGGCACAGGAGGCCCTGCGCCTCGGTGATCGCGAGATGGACCTTGCTTTTGCGGCAGCCGTGTCGGAAGCCCGAATGCACCCGGTGGTATTGAGCGCCGAAGCGAAGCAGATCCAAGCCAGGCTCCAAAACGCAGAGAAATCTCTCGACGGAGACAATGCACGGGTCGCGCAACTTACCGCCGCCTTAGCAAAAGCGACCGGTGCTAAACAAGACAGCCTGGATGATCAACTGGCACAGGCAAAAGTCCAGGCAGAGCTCGATCAGGATGAGGTGGACAACGCAAAGCAGGAATTAACCCGGGCAGGTGCTGCCGATTGTAATGCCTACCGCTACGCGAGCGAATAGGCGTAACGATGTTCGCAGCGGTATTTCCCCAGGCTGAACGCCAACCATACAATAAGGATGAAAGGAATTCTTATGACTGCAGTGGTCTCCGCAGATTCTGCCAAGTCTTCAGTCTCTATCCAACCTCTTTGCCACGAAGAACTGCGAAAAATGGATGCCTATTGGCGAGCAGCAAATTACCTTTCCGTCGGACAGATCTATCTCTATGCCAATCCCTTGCTGCGCGAGCCGCTATGCCTTCACCATGTGAAACCGCGCCTTCTAGGGCACTGGGGGACGACACCGGGGCTGAATTTCATCTATGTACATTTGAATCGGGTCATCAAAAAGTACGACCTGAATGTGATTTACGTATGCGGACCCGGACACGGCGGACCGGGAATGGTCGCGAATACGTATCTGGAAGGCACCTACACTGAGCTGTACACCGACATTCAACAGAACGAAGAAGGACTGAGAAAGCTTTTTAAGCAATTCTCCTTTCCGGGAGGAATCCCCAGCCACGCCGCGCCTGAGACACCGGGCTCCATCCATGAAGGCGGAGAACTGGGCTATTCCCTGGTGCATGCGTGCGGAGCGGTCTTCGACAATCCTGACCTGCTGGCCTGTTGCGTGGTTGGTGACGGCGAGGCGGAGACGGGTCCACTCGCCACGAGCTGGCATTCGAACAAGTTTCTCAATCCGGCGCGCGATGGAGCGGTGCTTCCCATTCTTCACCTGAATGGCTACAAGATCGCGAATCCGACTGTGCTTGGTCGCCTCACCGACGAGGAGTTGGCCCGCCTTTTTAGCGGTTATGGATACAAACCTCACGTGGTGGAAGGGCACGAGCCGGAATCGATGCACCAACTCATGGCGGCCACCCTCGATATGATTATCGAAGAAATCCACGCCATTCAGAATGAAGCTCGCTCCAAGGGATCTACTACCCTTCCGTTCTGGCCGATGATCATTCTGCGCAGCCCCAAGGGATGGACCGGACCGAAATTTGTGGATGGCAAGCCGGTCGAAGGTACTTGGCGCGCCCACCAGGTACCTGTAGCTGACCTGGAGAAGCCGGAACACTTGAAAATCCTGGAAGACTGGATGAGGAGCTATCAGCCCGAGGAACTGTTCGATCACAATGGAAAACTCATTCCCGAACTTGCGGATCTTGCGCCCAGCGGTGATCGTCGAATGGGGGCGAATCCGCACGCTAACGGCGGGCTGCTGCGGAAGGCGCTGATAATGCCGGACTTCCGCAAATACGCGGTCCCTGTGCAGAAGCCGGGCACGGAGAATGCGGAATCCACAAGGGTGTTAGGCACTTTCTTGCGCGACGTGATGGAACTAAATCGCGAATCCCGGAACTTCCGAGTCTTTGGTCCGGATGAGACTGCGTCCAACCGCCTCGATGCTTTATATGAAGTCACCCAGAAGGAATGGATGGAGCCCGTCTTGGCCACGGATGAAAACTTGTCACGAGATGGGCGTGTATTGGAGGTCTTGAGCGAACACATGTGTCAGGGGTGGCTGGAGGGTTATCTGCTCACCGGGCGGCACGGCTTCTTCTCCTGTTACGAAGGCTTCATCCACATCGTGGATTCGATGTTCAATCAGCATGCAAAATGGCTGGAGGCCACGCACAAGATTCCCTGGCGTCGACCCATTTCATCACTCAATTATCTGCTTACCTCGCACGTTTGGCGCCAGGACCACAACGGCTTCAGCCACCAGGACCCGGGCTTCATTGATTTCGTTATGAATAAAAAGGCCGGCCTCGTCCGTGTATACCTTCCGCCTGACGCGAACTGTCTGCTTTCCGTCGCCGATCACTGTTTGCGCAGTCGGAATTATGTGAACGTGATCGTTGCCGGCAAGCAGCCTGAACTCCAGTGGCTCGATATGGAGGCAGCCATCGAGCACTGCACCAATGGGATTGGGATCTGGTCCTGGGCCAGCACAGATCAGGACAGTGAACCGGATGCGGTGATGGCGTGTGCGGGCGATGTCCCCACGCTTGAAACATTGGCCGCCGTCGACCTCCTTCGTCAACATTTCCCCGACATCAAAATACGGGTGGTCAATGTCGTCGACCTGATGACACTTCAATCGCCCAGCGAGCACCCCCATGGTCTTTCGGATCGTGAATTCGATTCCATGTTCAGCACCAATACACCTGTGATCTTTGCCTATCACGGATATCCGTGGTTGATCCACCGGCTGACGTACCGCCGCACCGGTCACGACAATTTCCATGTTCGCGGATTCAAAGAAGAGGGCACTACAACCACACCTTTCGACATGACGGTGCTGAACGATCTTGACCGCTACCATCTTGCCGGCGACGTTGTAGATCGCGTGGCCAGATTACGGAACGTAGGCGCCCATTTTAAGCAGATGCTTCGCGCCAAGTTGGTGGAGCACAAGCAATATGTGCGAGAGCACGGCGACGACATACCGGACGTAAAAAACTGGACTTGGTCGTACTGACGAATGAAGGTCCTGGTGCTTAATTCCGGATCCAGCAGCCAGAAAGTCTGCCTCTTTGACTTGGCCAAGATCCTGCCGGACGATCCGCCTGGGTGTCTTTGGGAGGCCAAGATCGAGTGGGACGGCGAAAGCGCCGCGATCGCGATCAAGAACTCGGACGGTGATGTGCAACGGGCCCAAGTTCCAATCTCGTCGCGCGGGGAAGCCCTGAAACACCTGCTTGGCAATCTTTGGAATGGTCGTGAAAGACTGCTTTCCCAGCCTACCGACATCGACTTGGTGGGGCATCGGGTTGTACACGGCGGTCCGGAGTACGAGGAACCAATGTTGATCACGCCAGAGGTCAGAGCCAGAATTGCCGGTGCCTCGGCGTTCGCACCGCTTCACAATCGCGCGGAGTTGGAAGGGATGGAAACCGTTGAGAAGCTGCTGGGCCCCGTACCACAAGTGGCTGTTTTCGATACGGGGTTCCATCGAAAGATGCCACTGCCAGCAATCGTATACCCAGGTCCCTACGAATGGTTCAGTGGAGGCATTCGCCGCTACGGATTCCACGGCATCAATCACCAGTATTGCGCTGAGCGCACCGCAAAACTCCTGCACAAGAGTCTCATATCGCTCAAGCTGGTGACCTGCCACCTGGGCAACGGTTGTTCTCTTGCGGCCATTCGCGAAGGTCACAGCATTGACACCACGATGGGCTTCACACCTCTTGAAGGACTGATGATGGGAACCCGTTCTGGGTCCGTTGATCCCGGAATTCTCACGTACTTGATGCGCCGGGGCCAGATCAACGGGCAAGAAATCGATAACCTGCTCAATGAAAAATCAGGCTTGCTCGGGATTTCGGGTCTATCCGGCGACATGCGTCAAATCCTGGCGGCAGTTAAACAAGGCAATCCACGTGCAAAGCTAGCCTTCGACATTTACGTGCATCGGCTGCAGGCAGGTATCGGTGCGATGATTGCCGTATTGGGAGGGATTGACGCACTTGTGTTTACGGCGGGAGTGGGAGAGAACTCCCCGGAGGTGCGCTGGTCGGCCTGCAGCAAGCTGGGATTTATCGGTCTTAAATTGAACGAAAAAAGGAATGCGAGGCCATCTCCGGACGAGGATATCGCCGCATCGGATTCTCCTGTTCGTGTACTGGTGATCCGAGCGCAGGAAGATTGGGCCATCGCACGAGAATGCTGGAAGCTTACAAGCACCGGAAAAGCCTCGCAACTGACGCGATGATCAGTGGCGTATTCTTTGCTTGGCTGGCTTTCCCCACCTTTGTGGCCGCGTAGACAAGATGTCGCACCGTCGGCGTACCGTAGATGCACTAACTATTGTTGTCCCGCTTTTTGGGAATGCAGAAGAGATGATGGGCGCTGGCATGCCGCACCTTTGCCATTATTCTCGGCCCATCAAACTCATCCTTTCTGTGGCAAGCGGCTCCCGACTGACGTGCCCGGAATGAATCTAAGCCGCACTCTGCTGAGGTTTGTTTGCCCAATGTTGTTGTCGAAGGATCATGGTGTTTTGTGGATCCGCAGACGACCTTCGAACTCGGCCGAGTGCGATAACTTCCGGATTGCCGACAGGATCTATCTCTAGGCGATGGCAGGTTTAGCCTGACCCGCCTGTCGGCATAAAATAGTACGGCAAGTTCTGGGATGACCGGTTGTATCCAGGTCGGTCTAAACAAGAATTAGTCCGCAGA